>Ga0105044_10011668_pt1 | contig 11961 bp, 8 predicted proteins | sample MAT01_FD_78092 | JGI IMG/M metagenome (GOLD analysis project Ga0105044, IMG submission 78092) | Freshwater microbial communities from Lake Fryxell liftoff mats and glacier meltwater in Antarctica - MAT-01 | ecosystem: Environmental > Aquatic > Freshwater > Ice > Liftoff microbial mat | place...
AGACGGAGGAGGGGCGATCGCCACAATCAACGGTGGCTTCTTTGACCCTGCGAACCAACTCACGACCTCCTATATTCGGCTAGATGGCGAGGTGGTGGCCGATCCCCAAACAAACCTGCGCTTGATGCAAAACCCCGACTTGCAGCCCTATATGCCTGCGATCCTCAACCGCTCCGAGTTTCGAGTCTACACTTGCGATGGAAATATACGGTATGACATCGCTCGCTACTTAGACCCAGCTCCCGCCAGTTGCCAAATCCTACATAGCTTAGGCGCAGGGCCTCAGTTGGTGCCCCACTTAACGGCCACCGAAGAAGGGTTTTGGCAAGAACAGGGGGGCGTTGTGGTGCGAGATGCTATTGGGCGCGATCGCCCTAATGCCCGCAGTGCTATTGGGTTAACGGCCAGCGGTGAGGTTTTGCTAGTGATGGTTGCCCACCATTCTGCTAGTCCAGGGATGACATTATCAGAACTGGCAGCTTTTTTAGAAGATTTGGGAGCCGTAGAAGCACTGAATTTAGATGGGGGTGGTTCCGCTGGTCTGTGGTTTCAGGGAGAGGCCATCAGTGGCCAGTTAGATCAGTCTGGAACCCCTATGTGGCGAGCGATACACTCGGGCTTGGTGGTCGTACCTAGTCTTCCCTAAGGCTACGGCGGCGGGATCAATGGACGGGGGACGCTGGGATGGGCGATCGCCGCAGTGATCTATATCACGTAAAAACCTGGTTTAGGTCACAGAAAAACACTGCCGACATCACCTATAGTCCTGAGGGAAATCACGGGGTATGAGGGGTATCAGTCACCCACCAACCTCGGCAAGGGAGGGATAGTAGAGAGGTCTGAAACACCCCCCCTTCACTTGCTTTTTACCCCTGCCTTTCCCACTTTCGTCTAGCGCCCGTCTTGCCATGGTGACCCATCTCATGTTTCCTCCACTTCAACTTATCCCAGGGGCGATCGCCGAACTATTCGCTCAAGTTAGCAGTTCGGGTGAAATTACATTGGCTGATCGCTACGGGTTAATGGCTGCAATTTTTGAGGAAGCGCTTTCTGATGATGAGCGCTGTGCCGTTGATCGCCTCCTCAAAGCAGTGTGCCGGGGGCGTCTTCACCCCGTTGATAAACTATCAGTGGTGCTTTAGCTTTTCCCTTTCCTTTCCTTTCCGCGTGTAACTGGATCTCTTCCCTAAAAGCCTGTTAGATGGGCTTTTAGGGAATTTTTTATGGCCGGAATTTTATACCCTGAAGGCAACCCAAGATCAACTTGCGCTCAATCAGCAGAGATTAGGGAAACCGAGTTTGAGCATATTTTGGGCGCAGCCAAGTTTTGAGTGCATTCAAACAGAGCGCGGCTATCTCAAAGAATGCTGTGTATGGGTAGACGACGCACCTCAACGATGCAAAATAACCTGTGGGAAGCCATCAAAAACTGGAGACAGGATTCCATCTCATCGGAATCCTGCCTCTAGTTTGTTAGATCGTTTGATGGGGTATTTCCAGTTAGCTCTACTGCACGCTACTGAGTAGCATTCCTCAGTAGCGCTATTGAGGAATGCTACTGGGGAACGATGGCATCGCGGGGAAAGGGAGCTTCTGGGGGGCGCTCGTAGGAGCGATCGCCCGCTCCTGGTGCAGGTTCGGCAAGAACCGGATCCTTATCTTTGGGGGTAAACTCTTCAGCCGTGAGGGGCGATCGCCCATTGGCCGCATTGGCATTCCCTGGGTCACTAGCCGTTCCGGGAGTGGAGAAATTATCTGGCTCTGTGACACCGGGTGTCTCCATCATTGCCCCAGTTCGGGTTGGCCTATCTGAGGGAGCCGCGTAATCTCTGTTTGTGGGCTGCTCTGTATATGAGGGCGGGGTGTAGTCATAGTCAAACCCATAGGGCTCTGTGCGCAGGGGTTCTTCGGCAGCCGGAGCCGGATCTGCTTCAACCCTGGCGCGAACACTCCGGGTTCGTTCATTGACTTCTTCCCCCTGGGAGAGGCGATCCGGACGTTCTGCCTCAACGGGCCATCCTTCGATGGGCGGAAAAGACTGTTCTGTGTTGAGTTGTGGCCCCACCACAGGAACCACATCCGACAACGACTTTCCTTGTCGAATTTGCCACCCAAACAAAGCCCCTGCGAAGCCTCCCACCGTGGCTGTGACCATCAAGGTCAGCGGAATCCAAGGGCGCGATCGCCGAGGTTTTTCTGAGATGAAGATCTGAGGGGTGGCGGTTTTTCCTGGTTTTTTGCGGTTTTTGGCTGCGCCGTTCTCTAGGGCAGTGGGCATCTGAGCCGAGTCGGGCTGAGAATAGCCACTCACTTCTGGGGGAATGGGGGTTGCCGCCATAGAACCCACCATAGCGGGAGCCTCTTCTGTGTCAGACATAGGCAAAGCCGGGGCAGGTGCTGCATCGAGGGCAACGGTAGAGTCAGCAAGATCAGCAGGGTCAGCAGTTGGGGATTCCGCTCTGGGTGAAGCATCCATCTCTAGTTCCGCCAACTCTAGTTCTGCTAGCCATAATGCCAGGGATGGCAGCACCTTGCCGGGTTGAAACGCCATCACGACATAGGGCATCTCGTTTTCTACAAAACAGTCCAACACATGCAGGTCGCTGGCTGGGGCTTTGCTGCGGTGGCGCGCCTCGGCGATAAACTGCCGTGTCAGGTCAGCGGCATCGGGGCGATCGCCCAAAACCACACAGGGCGTTTGAATCAAAACCACCCGATCTAGGTTGAAATCCTGAGCCTGGTAGCTGATGCCCACATCATCTTGATGAAGGAGGGCGTCAATGGCATAACGCCCATGCTGAAGGGTATTGCCCACGGTCAAGGTCATACGTAGAGCTGTTTCCTTATGCGTCACAGAATTTCATCCTATGCTATCGCGTTTGCGTCTGATCGATCAGCAAAAGCCATCTGTCTCTCAATTACCCCTATTCAAGATACCAAAGGAGTCAACCGGCCACTCTTCAACGATCTTCTCCCACCATCTGTTTAGAACTATCTCTTTAGACCTGAGGAAGTGCATATATACATAAGATGAATACATAAGATGAATCTATATGCAGATGGAATCTGGAGCGCAGGTTTGCTGTGTTTCTTTTGCTGTGTTTGTAAAGAGGCGTTTGCAACCTGTGCTCTGGTTCCAACCCATTTGCTTCGCCTTGAAAGGGTATAGATTTTTATGAGAGCTTGAGATTTTTTTGGGCAACTTTTTTTCGATAGATGCGTCTGAAGCCCTAAGAGCTTGTTTGAACGGTTGTTTGAATGCTGGCTGGGCAAGTATCCCTGTCAGACCTACGCTGAAAGGGTCTTTGGCTAGGCTGTTTAGCCTCCTCTATCTACCTGCTAATATCTACCTGCTAAACTCCCTGGTAATCCCGTTTTAATTCCGGCCTATTACTATTTCTGGCTCTAGTGGCACGAGATTCTTGCCCCCGAGTTAGCCTGTCCACCCCATCCTCACACTGCCATGTCCATATTTCTCTCTGGTGTATCTAAATTGTTTCATCGCCGCTGGCTTTATGGCTTGATGTCTGTTGTCATGGCGGCCAGCCTGATTCTAATAACGCCGACACCGTCCTATGCCCGAAATCGCTTACTTGACCTCATCTTCCGAGGGGTGCAAGTCATTCAACTCAACAACATGTCTGACCGCCAGGAAGTTGCCCTGGGGCGGCAGGTAAATGACCAGCTCATGGGGCGACAGTTTCGTGCCTATCGCAACTCTTCGATCACTGAGTACGTTGATGATATTGGGCAACGGCTAGTGCCCACGAGCGATCGCCCTGACATTCCCTATGTCTTCCAAGTGGTCGATGATAGACAGGTCAACGCCTTTGCGACCCTGGGCGGCTATGTTTATGTCACCACTGGCCTGATTCGCACCGCAGATAACGAAGCCCAACTGGCAGGGGTCATCGGTCACGAAATCGGCCATGTTGCGGCTCGCCATGTCGTCCGCAGAATGTCGGAACAGGCGATTCAACAAGGCGTAGCCTCAGCAACAGGGCTTGACCGCAATACCGCTGTAGCAATTGGCGTAGAACTGGCCATCAACCGCCCCAATAGCCGCGAAAATGAGTTTGAAGCGGATGAACTCGGCTTGCGGAATGTCACCCGAGCGGGGTATGCTCCCAGCGCGGTGGCGGCTTTTATGACGAAGTTGCAGGGGCAATCTTCGGTGCCCACTTTTTTAAGCACCCACCCTAATGCTTCTGCTCGGGTGGAACGCTTAAATCAAATGGTTGATCCGGCCACGGCTAATGTGGGGGATGGGCTAGATATCGAGGCCTATCGCAACCGCATCCGTGCCCTGCTATAGGCTGATGTTTAAGGTAATGTAAGGGCAATGGAGGGGCGATCGCCCCTCCATTGCTCCTCCTCAAAACTTAGAAATTCCTGGAAAAGGTTAATTTTCTGTGATCCATAGCCACAGAAAATCAACCTTTTTTTGATGCCTGCGGCTGCATTGCAAGGGGAATCAGAACTGCCCAACGAAGAGAATGAAGGGCGATCGCCACCCTCAGAGATCTTTGCGAGTCCGCTGAAAAGCAATCTATGAATCTGAGGAGGCTGGCGGCTCTGGGCGCTTAAATAGGAGTTGAATCGATAAACCCAATAGCCCTACGGTTGTCACACTGAAGGTAATCGTCCCCAATGCCCCAATGCCCACCACCAAAGATCTCACTAAATTAGAAATCCGCACTGCCATCAAACTGGTAGACGGAATGGGTGTATCCGCGAGCGTTTGATGAATGGATGTTGTGATCCAATACATCCCGACGGCAAACACCCCAGCAATCAAGGCACCCGTTATGCAGCGAAGAGGCGTGGGGGTAGAGTCGAGGGTCTCGCTCGGGGTAGCGGGTAGATTTTGAGTCGGTTCAGGATTCACCATAGGAGCAAAAGCAAAGAGGCCAATTATTTAAAGAGCGCAGCAGCGTTTGATTTGAGCATTACTATCAAATGAACATCCGATTGCTGCTGGGTTTTAGAGATCTATCCATTGATTCGGCTGATTTTATGGGCTACATCATCTGAGCCGCTCTCTACTATCAGCAGACCACGTATGCTCTCATTATCCTACAAGGCAGTCTGCTCATTTTATAGGAATTTAGACGTTGAGATGCATATATCGATTATGAGACAGAAAGAAATATCTCGGAATATCTCGAAGCTGCCTGTACCCGGTCGAAAAATTTGAGAGATCTAAATTTAACCAGCGCAGATATAAATATTTGGTGAAAATCCCCGATTCTACCCTTGCAAAGAAAGGGTTGTGGGGGATTACTATTTATATAGTGAGCGTTAGAATCACGCATCTTCCTCACCCATGTTTCTGCCTAAATCAGCATCTTCCACTCTACAAACTCTACCCATCTACCTGTTCTGCCAATCAACCTCAACAGACGCGGCCAAGTTTTTATGGGTGTAACCAAATTTTGGGTGACTGATCTAAAGCCTGTCAGTGCCCCTCCACTGATGTCATTCCTATAGCCCCGATGGGCTAATCATCCTTTGTCTCCTCGGTCATCTATTGCAAACACTGTGTGTAAAGACTCCTGAGATTCAACTTGTGGCAAGTTGTCGCGACGAGTAGAAGGCCAAGGCAAAATCCACTCCCGCAAACGCTCAAATGCGCAGCAGTTACTACTCTGTGTCAGCAGGTTTTGCACGGGTTATTGCGATTTGACGACCTAACGCGATCCGAAGATTACTTGTCTTAAATAGACTCTAGGTGTCATACCTCAGAACAGTAACTTAGGCATAGGTCTAATTAGTCATAGGTCTAAACACAATTTTCCTGTAAGGAAGTTTTTGTCATACCGTTTTTTTAAGAAGGCTATCTGACGTATCTGGCACCTTTAATACCGACGCTGAATAGCAGTATGATTTTGCAAAATTTTGAATGAGTTTTTAGGGATTTCAAAGAAAGGTTCATCCTCTGATTTAGCAACGCCTCTTTCACTTCTCCCATTGACCCTTAATCAATATTGCAGATCGTGAGATCCATGAAAGAAACAGACCTCCATCACGCCTTAAAAAGCTCACTTCCCGCCGATGCCTCTGCTTTGTTTTCTATGCAGCCTTATAGCTCTGCGGAGGCTATGAATGATTTGGTTAGCTGTGTGGTGCGGGCTTCCCGCCGATGTGTAGCCAACCAACAATACATTCAAGCAATCCATACTCAGCAAGGCATTTGTCTGGCCACAAATATTGTGCGTCCCAAACAAATCGATATGACAACGGTGGCTTCAGGGTGGGCGATCGGTCGCAGTCCAACCTGCGCCATCCGAATTCAGCATAACTCTATCTCGCGGTGTCATGCGGTTATTGGTTATCACCCAGAAAGCGGATTTTACATTACTGATTTAGGCAGTAGCAATGGCACTTGGGTTAATTCTCGAGCCCTGATCAAAATGCAGAAACAAACTCTACAGGATGGTGATTTGCTCAAGATTGGCAAACTATCCTTGGAGTTTTTTGTAGATAACTGTGGAGCTTCTAATCCTGACCATGCCTATGAGACAACCTATTCTTGATGCAAGAATCATGATCTCGATTTGACTCTTGCATTAGATAGGGAGGAGGCTTTTTCAAGGAAAGCCTCCTCCCATCCTTTTTTGAGAATTTGGATGGAACAACGCGCTTTTGTGATGTGAGGTTTATACTGTTCAATCCTCAATTTCTGACGGCTGAGCAGAGTAGAAGTTAGGCTGATTGATTTATGCTTCGCTATGGCTGATGCACTGTGCGCTTCAATAGCTGGAAACCTCAGAATTACTGATAATGCTGTAGGTTCACACTATATATTGGCCCTATTTAAAATTACATATAGCAGTTTCTTCAAGTATGAGGTGCGCTCAACTTGGGGACACTCCCTGAAACAAGGGGCTTAAGCCCCTTGCCCGTACTTCACCAGCGTGAAAACCGCTATATCATCTCAACATTGATTCAGCGTCTATCAATGATTGATCTTGGGTAGTGTTTGAATAGGTGTAGAATGCCCTCAAGATTACACGATAGAGTAGTGCCACATACGCTAATCTGAGAGCAACTCTCGGCTCTGAAACGCTAGAGCCTCTGAGCCGTTATTGGGTTCTGAGTGATTATTTTTTTGTTATTCATAGATCTGCCCCATGTCGTCCTCTATCTATTGCAGCCAAGGGCATTCCAATCACTCAGGAAGTCGCTTTTGTTCAATTTGTGGCGAAAAACTGGCATCATCTAGTTCTCTGCAAGGGATGGTTGTGGGAGCTACCTCTTCCTTGGGGCACCGCTATCGGATTGTGCGGCAGCTAGGATCTGGGGGCTTTGGGCGTACCTATTTAGCCGAAGATTTGAATCGGTTTAATGAGTTTTGTGTGTTGAAGGAGTTTGCGCCCCAGGTGCAGGATGGAGCCTCTCTGCAAAAGGCGGAGTCTTTGTTTGAGCGAGAGGCTGGGGTGCTTTATAAACTGCGGCATTCGCAAATTCCGCGTTTCCGAGAATTATTGCGGACACAGTTTGAGGATCAACCCCGGTTATTTTTGGTGCAAGACTATGTGGAAGGGCAGACTTACCAGCAGTTGCGAGATTCTCGCCGCTTTATGGGTACTTTTTTCACCGAGATTGAGGTTGTTCGCCTCTTTCAAAGCCTGTTGCCTGTGTTGCAGTACCTCCATGATCAGGGTGTGATTCATCGGGATATTTCTCCCGATAATTTGATTTTGCGATCGCCTGATCAGTTGCCTGTTTTGATTGATTTTGGCGGGGTTAAACAGATTGCAGCCTCGGTGGCTTCGCAATTTGCGGCTTCACCGTCCTCCTCAACCCAGATTCCGGCGGTGGTAACGCGCCTAGGCAAGGCCGGATATGCCCCCGCAGAACAGATCGACCATGGCCAAGTGTTTCCTCACAGTGACCTCTATGCTCTAGCTGTGACGGCTCTGGTTTTGTTGACTGGAAAAGAGCCTGTGGAGTTAGGGGACTTGAGCCAAGGGCAGTGGAAGCAGGCGATCAAGGTTAGCCCTGGCTTTTCGAGCATTTTGGGGCGGATGTTGGCTCCCCAACCCCAGCAGCGCTATCCATCCGCAAAGGCGGTATTAGAGGCAGTGGCGGCGTTAGGGGTGGCTCCGGCGCAATCGGTGGTTGCGGCTAGTGCCCCAAGCCCAGGAACGGCGTTTGAGCGGACATGGGCGATCGCCCCCAAAGCCCATCTTGTTGGGGGTTTAACCCAGGCTACCCAAGCTGTGCTCCAGTCTCAAACTGCGGCTCCTAGCGCTGTGCCAAAACCAACACGGCAGCGACCGGATGGCTCGGCGATCGCCAGTTGGGTCGCCACGGCGATTCTGGTTGGCGGGGTCATGAGTGCCAGTTGGTATACCCGCAATTGGTGGATTCCATTGTTCACGGGTACTCCATCTGACACCCGTGATATTACGGGCGATGCTACGGGGGATAGCAATCTATCTCCGGAGGAACAAGCTCGCAAAGCCTCGATTACCCAGCGTCGCCAGGACTTAGGGGTAGACTCGCGGTTTTTGATCCAACTAACGGATGAGCAATTTTATCGGCAATATCCCGAAATGCAAGGTCAAAGCCTGTCGCAGGATGGGGCAGATGACCCTTGGCGCGAGCGCTGGGATGCGATCGCCCTGCAATCGCTAGACTGGTTTGAGCAAAACCTCAGCACCGCTGCCCGGCGTAAATTGGGCAACTATGGGGAGGGCGATCGCAGCACTTGGCGGCAGCAGGTCAATCGGCTGCGGGTGAGCAGCCGGGCGTTAAATGATTTGGCGGATGCTCGGTTTTTTGCGGCCTTTCCTGATTGGCGCGACACAGACTTTATCGATCGCCCCATCGGACAGGTGTGGCAGGCGATCGCCTTTGACCAACTGCAAGCCTTGCAATCGGGCGATCGGCTGCAAGAAATCACCTTTGACACAGGCGAATTTAGCGGCAGCCTAGCGGGCGAACTGGCTCCGGGTGAAGGCCAAGTGTATATCGCCAACCTCAGCCAAGGGCAACCCATCCGCCTCAATGTAGCCGCTCCGGCTGAGGCCACGTTGCTATCGCTCTACCTGCCAAACTCAGCGGGCGATCGCCCTTTCTTGCTCGAAGACTCCCGCGACACCCGCTGGAGTGGCGAATTGCCCCAGACGGGCTACTACGAAATTGTGGTGGTGTCTACGGCAGATCGTTCCTTCCGCTACACCCTCGACCTTGCTGCCGACCAAGTTACAACAACCCCCATCGAACCCGAAGATCCCCAACCCGACAAAGACGACGACCAACTCATTGCCCCCAACCAAGACGAATGAGCAGAAGCTCAGGTGACACAGCCATCCTGAATCATTTGTGAAAATTGATAGAGATGAGTAGGCTGGTTAGATCTTGTCGTTTATTGCGGTCAACTGAACTATGGGTTTGGTTCCTTCGTTTCGGGGTTGTCTGAGGAATCTGATAATGGGGTTTGGGTTTCAGAACTATTCAACGGCAGGGGCGAAGACGCTGCCGCTGAAGGATTAGACTTGGGTGCCTTAGACGCTTTAGCATCGGTGGCGGGAGGTGTTACTTCCTCAGGAGGATCGGGGTCGGGGGTTGGGAAGTCTTCGACATCGGGGATAGTTTCGAGGGCTAAAACCGTTTGGCTGCTTCCACCGCCTAGGCGTCTGATGAGTTTGGGTTTAGGGTCATGGTAGAGATAGAAAAGGCGATCGCCCGGTTTCCATTCTTCCTTGGTATCGACGACTTGGAGTTGATTGTTGCGTTGCACCAACAGGGGCAACATGCGGCCATTATCTAGTAGGTTGCGGAAGTGTTTTAGTTGGGGCAATAGATCCTCGTTTCGGATCTCTGTTTGCCCGAGGCGTACTTCTCGTTCGGTGAGGTAGCGATTCCAGATTTTGAGCGGCAGTTGGGGGAGTAGTGCTGTACGCACCTTGGAAGGGGTTTCGGAGGGTTCGGCTGTGGCTGCCGAATCACTGGGGAAGAGGGCTAAGACGCGGGGCGGGCTAAATTCTTCGGCTCCTTGCTGGGCTACAACGCGATTGACTAAGCCGTTGGTGGTGGCAACCAAAAATGTTCCTGCGCCCTCTAGCCCTGCGGCCTCTAGCACTTCAGCATCGAGAGCACTGCTGGCGATCGCCCTTAACCCCAGATTCTCAGCTTCTCGACAGTTTTGTAAGTCAGTGTCGATCAGCACCACCGATTCGCCCCCTTCTTGGAAGAGTCGCCCCAGCAACCGCCCTAGGGGATGGCTGCCCACAATCACTGCGCCAGTGGTGCCCGTCGCACTGACCCGCAGCAGTTTTGCAACCCACCGCGCCGATAATCCTTGCACAAAGACCGTTGAAATAATGGTCAAAAACACCAAGGCTTTGATGGCATCACCGCCAGTAATGCCGCGCTCGGTGAGCAAAATTGCAAACAGCGATGCCACGGAGGCTGATACGATTCCGCGTGGTGCAACCCATGCCAAAAATAGCTTTTGCCGCCAATTTAGCTCTTGGTTATCTAAGGTGCAAGCCCAAATATTGAGAGGTCGGATGACTAGCATCAGCATTGCGACGGTTAGCAATGCCCCTTTTCCTAGGGCAAATAAGCTAGCCAGCGACAGGTCAGCGGCCAGCAAGATAAACAGGACGGAGACCGCCAAAATTGTGAGTTGGCCTTTAAATCGGCGAAGGGGGCGCTCGTCCGGGATATCTGCGGCGCGTAGCACTATCCCTGCGACCACTGCGGTCATCAATCCGGCTTCGCTGCGAATGCTTTGGGCTAGGCCAAACAAGCCCCAAATTCCAGCCAATACTACGAGGTTCTTCAGGTCATCTGACAAAAACCGACTGATCTTAAGAGATTTCCCTAGCACCCACCCGCCAACTGCACCGATACCTGCACCAATGCCCAACCGAATAAACAACCCCCCAATGACTGATAAGGGGTCGGCATCGCCATTGAGAATGACATCTAGGACGACCACCGCCAAAATGGCACCGACCGGGTCAACCAGCACGCTTTCGCCTTCGAGCAGAGCGGCGACGGGGCGATCGACATTCACTTGCTTGAGCAGGGGCGCAATCACCGTTGGCCCTGTGACGACGACGAGGGAACCGTAGAGGAAGGCGATCGCCCACGGAAATTCGGCTAGCCAATGGGCCGACATCCCGGCTCCCACCAAGGTAATCAGGGTGCCTAGGGTGACCAAATTACGGAGGCTGCCCGAGACCTGATTCAGGCTGCGCACCTCTAAATTTAGCCCACCTTCAAACAAAATCAGAGCCACTGAGAGCGCTACAATTACCTCCAACCCATCCCCCAGCAGTTGGGGATGTAAAAGGTCGAGGCCATCGTTGCCCAATAAGATGCCTAGCGATAGCAAAAAAACGATGCTAGGTACCTTGAAAAAGTCGCCCAGAACCTGTGCGCTAATCCCTGCGATGACAGCCACAATTACTTGCAGCATTATGGCCATTGCTGTATCCATGGGAGAGGCGCGTCTAGCGAGGTACCAAGAAACTATACCCGCAATGGTGTCGAAAGCTCAAATAGATGGCCGCTAACTAGTAGGGTTGGCGAGTGAACTGGCCGCATTTTGGCATAGACAGATGATTCGGGCTAGTGCAGCGTCAAGACTTAATTTTAGGGTTGCTACCTTCTGAGATGTATGTTGAGAAAAGCTTTCGGAGAATGCTAGTCCTAATTCTTAGCGCTGACGCTGCACTAGTGTCTCTGGATCTTGTCCTGCCAAGGAGGCTAGCCCGACAGGTGAATTTTTTTGCTGGGTTGGGGCTACCTGCTAAACCATCAGATTCTTTTCAGATCCCTCTTAGGAACGTGGATTAAATAACCTGTACTTCTGGTACGGCGGTGTAGTTCCACTGTGGCAAGACGTCATCGAAGACAATCTTCATCGTGGATTTGAAGTCTTTAGCCACTTTTCGCCCCGTTTGATAGGGTTTGTCGAGAGTGGTCGTAAACATCTTC
>Ga0105044_10011671_pt1 | contig 11959 bp, 11 predicted proteins | sample MAT01_FD_78092 | JGI IMG/M metagenome (GOLD analysis project Ga0105044, IMG submission 78092) | Freshwater microbial communities from Lake Fryxell liftoff mats and glacier meltwater in Antarctica - MAT-01 | ecosystem: Environmental > Aquatic > Freshwater > Ice > Liftoff microbial mat | place...
GGTGCAGACGCCCGGCTGCATTCAGGGCCACGGTGCGCTGTTGGTGCTGCGGGCTCACGATCTGACGATCGCGCAGGTCAGCGACAACAGCGGCGCGCTGCTTGGTCATCCTCCTGAAGCGCTGCTCGGGCAGTCGGTGAGCCGGGTGCTGGGGGAGGTTCGCGCCGAGGAATTGCGTGCATTTCTTGCGCGCGAGCCGGTTGACTGCAATCCGTTATACGTGTTGACACACCAGGGCCACAACGGTACCGCGCTTGATGTCACCGCGCACACCATTGAGGGCGTGGTGATCGTCGAGTTCGAGGCGACTGGCCACAGCGCAGTAAACGGCCCCGATTATTTCTCGCTGATCAAGCAGAGCGTCCATCGCCTGCAAAGCGTGTCGTCGCTGCAGGCCCTGGGCGACACCGCGGTCGCAGAGATCCGCGGGCTGACGAGAATGGACCGCGTCATGGTCTACAAGTTTCACGACGACGGCCACGGCGAGGTCGTGGCTGAGAGCCGGCGCCCGGAGCTGTCGCCCTGGCTCGGCCTGCACTATCCAGCGGCGGACATCCCCGAGCCCGCGCGCGCCCTGCTTCGCCGCACGTGGATTCGGCCGATGCGCGAGATCGGTGCGCCGCTGTCGGAGCTGGTGCCGCTGGCCCATCCCGACACCGGCCAGCCGCTGACGATGACCCACTGCGCACTGCGCGGTCCGTCAGTCATGCACACCGAGTACCTGCAGAACATGGGCGTGACTGCCGGCCTCACGCTCTCGATCCGGCGCGGCGAACAGCTGTGGGGCCTGATCGCCTGCCATCACTATACCGGTGCCTTCGATCTGCCCTACAACATGCGCGCCGCCTGCGAGCTGATTGCACAGATCGTCTCGTTGCAGCACAAAGCGGCCGAGGATCGCGATTACCTGTCCCGCCAGCTGCGGTTCGAGGAAGTGCAGCAGCTGCTCATCTCTCAGGCGGAGCATGAGGGCGGACTGCCGGCGATGATCGATGGACCACTGACCCTGGTCGATGCACTGGATGCGCAGGGGGCGGCACTGTTCCACCAAGGCCGTTGGTGGCGCGTTGGGCAAACGCCGCAGGACCACGAACTGGATGTGATCGCCGACTGGCTGATCAAGCGACCCGAATTCACCTCGTCTACTGAAGCGGTGTTCGTCACCGATTCATTGGGCAAGTTCATGCCGGATAACCACGACCTGAGCATCAACGCCGCCGGGCTGCTGGCCCTGCCCTTGTCGAAGCGAGGGAAGAATCTGATCTTCTGGTTCCGCCCTGAAATGTTGCGTACGATCGAGTGGGGTGGCAATCCAGACGACAAGCCCATGGTGCCGGGCCCGAACGGCCCCCGACTGACACCGCGACGCAGCTTTGAAATCTTCAGCGACTCGGTGCGTGGGCAATCGGTCCCTTGGCAGCCATGGGAGATCGAGCTCGCACTGCGTTTCCGGCTGGTGGTCATGCAGCTGGTCATCGGCCGTGCCGAGCAGCTGACGGAACTCAATTTGAATCTGGCGCGCAGCAACGATGACCTCGACGCTTTCGCGTACGTGGCCAGTCACGATCTGAAGGAACCGCTGCGTGGCATCCACAAATACGCGCACCAGCTGACAGACAGCGCCGCACTTTCCAATCCGCTGGACGCGCAGCGCGTCGACGGCCTGATTCGGCTGACGTTGCGCATGGACAGTCTGCTCGAATCGCTACTCCACTTTTCGCGCGTCGGTCGTGTTGCCTTGGAGCTGGAGGAGGTCGATCTCGACGAACTGGTGCATGAAGCGCTGGAAATGGTGGGCGCGCGCCGTGCCGAGAAGCCGAGTGAGGTGGTCGTCGCGCCACAGCTGCCGCACATGCGCGCGGATCGGGTGCGGTTGCGCGAAGTGTTCGTCAACCTGCTCTCCAACGCCTTCAAGTACAACGACAAGACCAATGTCCGGATCGAGATCGGCTGGTATCCCGCGCACGCGATCGATCGGAAGCCGCATTGGCCATCCGACGTGACCCAGCATCCGATCTTGTATGTGAAGGACAACGGGATTGGCATCGAGGCACGTCATGCTGAACAGGTGTACAAGATGTTCAAGCGCCTGCACGGCCGCGATGAGTATGGCGGCGGTACGGGCGCCGGCCTCACCATCGTGAAAAAGCTGATCGAGCGCCACGGAGGCGACGTCTGGTTCGACTCCGAGCCAGGCGTTGGCAGCACCTTTTACGTGTCTCTGGGGATGCAGTGAGCGCATCGTCGATACACCTGAGCCCGAACCTGCCCACCTGTCTCCTCGTGGAAGACTCGGACGAGGATGCCGATACGGTCGTCGAAGCGCTTCGCCGTTGTGGCATTGCCGGACGCATCGAGCGTGTGACCAATGGCGACGAGTGCTTGGCCCTGCTGCGAGGAATGAGTGCGATGCATCCGCCGTCGTTGGTGCTGATGGACTTGAGTACGCCCGGCACGGATGGTCGCGACGCGCTGCGCCAGATCAAGGAAGACAGCAAGCTCAAATCCATTCCCGTTGTCGTAACCAGCGCGTCTGCGAATCCGCGCGACCTCGAGTTCTGTTATAGCGCTGGCGCCAATGCGTACCACGTCAAGCCGGTAAGCCATCCACACCATCTGGACGCGATGACCCGGCTGCTGCAATACTGGCTCGGCGCGGTCACGCTGCCGTCTTACCGCGTGTCGACGGCATGAAGGGGTCGCCCTGCCGCGTCATCATTGCCGATGACAATCCTGACGACCGACGTGAGATCCGGCGTCTGCTGCTGACGGGCAGCGAATCGCGCTATGAATTTATAGAATGCGAATCCGCTGCCGAGGCGTTGCGACTCGTCATGGCATCGCCCGCGCAGATGCCTGATTGCCTGCTGCTCGACTTTTATTTGCCTGACATGGATGCGCCGGAGTTGCTGCCGGCTCTGCATACTGCCGATGGCGTGACCGCCTGCGCCGTGTTGGTGGTCACTGGGATTGCCGACTCAAGCCACGGGCGCCAGGTATTACGACTCGGCGCACAGGATTTCATTGGCAAGGAGTGGCTAAGCGCTCAAGCGCTGTCGCGGGCGGTTGACAACGCCATCGAGCGCTGGAAGATGCAACTTGAGCTGCTCGACAGTCGTCGCGCACTGCAGGTGCGCGAGCGCCAGTTGCGCAGTTTGGCCAACAACATACCGGACATCCTGACGCGCTTCGGCCGAGGCAACCAACTTGTATTCGTCAACGCCGCAGTGGCGCGGGTCACCCGGCGGCCAGTCGAGGAGATTCTCGGTCGCACCACGCGCGAGCTGGGGATTCCCGACGAGCTGTGCGACCGGTGGGACGCGGCGCTGACGCGCGTGTTCGAGAGCGGCACCGCCGAAGAGGTCGCCTCGACGTTCGATGGTGCTGGAGGACTGACCTTCTTCTCCTCGCGACTTGTCCCGGAGTTTGACGCCGACGGCCGGATTCATCAGGTGCTTGGCGTGACCCGGGACATCACGCAGCTGCGCCGACAAGAGTTGTCAGCGCGTGAAAGTGCACAGCGCCTGCAGATGGCGCTGGCCGCGGCGCATGCCGGCGCGTGGTCCTGGGACACACGCAGCGGTGAGATCGAATGGTCGGCGGAGAACTATCTGCTGTTCGGCCGTTCGCCGGCGCTCGGTCCGCCGCTGTACGATGACTGGCTGTCGACTTTGCAGCCCGACGATCGCGCCGACGTCGAGAGCGCCGTGCGTGACACACTGAGCGGCAAGGTGGCCGAGTTCCGCGCCGAGTTCCGCGTGATACGGCCAGACGACGATCCGCGCTGGATCCTGTGCATAGGCAAGGCGGAGTTCGATGAAGCGGGCGAGGCGGTGCGAATGGTTGGCATCAACCTCGACATCCAGGACCGCAAGCGGATAGAAGCGGCGCTTCAGCACGAGGACCGGCGCAAGGACGAGTTCCTTGCCACACTCGCCCACGAACTGCGGAACCCGCTCGCGCCATTGACCAATGGGCTCGAAGTGTTCAAGCTGGCACCGGCAGGGGCGGCCGTGGCGGCAACCGCTCTGGGTGTGATGGAGCGCCAGCTCGGTCATCTGTCGCGGCTGGTGGACGACCTGCTTGACGTCTCGCGCATCCGCAACGGGAAGGTAGAGTTGCTGGTCACGGACGTGTCGATTGGTGACGTGGTGCAGCAGGCGGTCGAGGCCTGCCAACCGCTGATCGAGAGGGCGCGGCATCGGCTCACCGTGGTGGTGGAGCCCACGCAGATCACGGTGAAGGGCGACGAGGTCCGCCTCACGCAAGTGTTGACCAACGTGCTGAATAACGCCGCCAAGTACACACCGAACGGCGGCAATATCGATCTGCAGGCGCGTATCGAAGATGGTCAGGCAGTGCTCCGCGTCATTGATGACGGTGCTGGCATATCGCCCGCCAGACTGACCGACGTGTTTGACCTTTTCACGCAGGTTGACGCCACGCTGGATCGCTCCGGCGGTGGCCTTGGCATCGGCCTGTCGCTGGTGCGAAAGATGGTGGAACTCCATGGTGGGACCGTGCGCTGCGACAGCCGTGGGCTGGGTCTGGGCACCACCTTCGAGATTCGCCTGCCACTACTGGTGCAGGTCGCGGCCGACGTCAGCAACGACCAGGCCCCAGCGCCCGGCATGCGCGCGCTGGCGGGCGAAGGCTTCGTAGCGGGCGACGCATCACGCGGTATCCTGCTGATTGATGACAACGTCGACAGCGCCGAAACAATGGCGTTGATGTTGCGCCTGCGCGGCTACACCGTGTCGACGGCGCACGACGGCAGCGCGGGGCTGGCGACCGCATTGGCGATACGTCCGGCGATCATGGTGGTGGACATCGGCTTGCCGACCATCGACGGCCACGAGGTGGCGCGCCGCGTGCGCGCCGAACCCACCCTTCGCGATGTGCGGCTGATCGCGCTCACCGGCTGGGGCAGCGCCCGCGACCAAGAGCTCGCTCTCAAGGCAGGTTTTGATGTGCACTGCACCAAGCCGGTCGACCTGAAAACACTGGAAAGCCTGCTGGCACCGGCGCGACTATCTTAAATGAGGCGTTGGCCGGACGCGATTCGTGCGTCACGGTCGCCTCGCGTCTCCCCGTGTGAGAGCAGCCCAGGGACCCGGTCACCGGGTTTGCACGCGAACTCGCAGCAACAGGAAGCACGTCCCATGAAAAAGCAGCGCGCGATTCCAGACTTCTCACGGGCCAAGCCGGCTCCCGGGGCGAAGTCCACCCTCCCAGGGTCGAAGGCCCATCAACCCGATCCGCGTCAGCCCGCCAAGGCGCCGACGAAATCCAAGAACGGCGGCCGACGCGGCACCTAGTTGGTCCATCATACGGTGGGTTGCCATCCAGCAGTTCGTACAGCATCGACACGAGACTGTACAGATCCGCCCGCGCATCGGCGGGGACTTCATCAAACATTTGTTCGGGCGCCATGTACAACGGCGTGCCCATGACCTCGCCCTTAAGATCCTGAATGGTGTTGGCGTCATGGGCGCGATCGCCACGCGCCGCCATGCCGATCTCCCGCAGGAACCGCTCGGCACCCAGCGATTCGGCCACCTCGGGGCGAAGGATCTTGACCGCCACGGGGCGATCGTGCTTGAGGTCCTGTGCCAGAAATACAAGCGCTGCGCCACCCCGGCCCACCTCGCGCACAAGCGAATACCGCTTGCCGAGCGCGCGGCGAAGGGCAGATTCGGTCGAGTGCAGGGGGTAGTCATCCACGAGTGAGGTAATCGGAGGCGTCGCGTGCGCGGGACAGCGTTCAGCGAACGGATCGTCGCAACGTTCGGAAATCAAGCGGCGGCGCAGTGGCTCAGCCAGGGTCACGCAGCGCATGTGCATGTCCGTGGTCTGCGGCGTCGCCTTCCAGCTCGCCTGATCACGCGACGTGACTTATTTGAAGTTGATCGAGCAAGCCCGAGCATGGCCGACAACGAGCACGTTGCACAGAACTCGCTATACTCCATCGTATCGTGCGTGTCGCGCGTACTCGCGCAACGCGACGTGCGCACGTTTCCCTCAAGAGCAGGAGCATCTTATGAAACTCCATCGCATCGCATCGTCCGTTGGTGTGGCCATCGCCTTCGCACTTTCGGTTGCCGCGTGCGGCCCAAAGGACGCCGATATCAAGGCCGCCGCGGATCTGGCGCTGTCTGGTGTGCAGGGTGTCACGGTGCAGGTTGAGAAGGGTGTCGCCACGCTCTCCGGTGAGTTCGCCGACGAGGCCGCGAAGACGGCTGCCGAAGCGTCGCTGAAGGCCGTGAAAGGCGTGAAGTCGGTCGTCGACAACGCCACCGTCGCCCCGCCACCACCACCGGTCGTGATTTCGCCCGATGACGCGCTGCGGACCGGTGTGACAGCAGCACTGAAGGACTTTGCGTCCGTTACGGCCGACATCACGGATGGCGTCGTGACGCTCAACGGTGAAATCAAGAAGGCCGACCTGCCGAAGTTGATGCAAGCGCTCAGCGCTCTGCAACCGAAGAAGATCGACAACAAGGCGAAGGTCATCAAGTAACGCACTGTCCGACTCACATCAAACCAGCTGACCATGTCAACGCTTGAAGAGAAGTACGCCGAGCTCGTCTCGGCCGCCAACATCCACGGTGCTACGAACGTCGCCGTGCGCGCGCAGGACAACATTCTCTACATCGACGCCGACGTCCCGACGGGCGAAGTCAAGGACACGCTCTGGGCAGCCTACGACAAGATCGATCCGGACTTCCGCAGCGGTGACCTCGTGCTGAATCTCACGGTGTCACCCGCCGCGCCATCGACGCAGCTCAAGGTCACGACCGAGAGCTCCAACCTCAATATCCGCAAGGGACCCGGTACCGACCAACCGATTCTCGGGAAAGCCGCGCATCACTCGGAAGTCACGTTGCTCAGCAAATACAACGGGGAGTGGGCGCTCATTCGCAATAATGGCGGCGTCGAGGGCTATTGCTCACTCAAGTACCTCACACCGATCTGAGCATAAGGCGCGTCTCCATCGCGCGAGATTCGATTCGGTGATTGTCGCCTGGACCTGCTGCGCGTTGGCCATCAGCCGTCGCTGCATGTAGTACTCGTATGCGCCAAAGACGAGCGTCACCAGACCGATCGTTGCAAATACTGCAATCACGGTCACTTGCATGAGGCGTCACTCCCGATGGTGCGCCGTGCAAATGGCCGTGATGACTCGTGTGGCGCTCCGTCCACGACCGCCGTGGGTGGTCACGCGGTGGTGAGTATGCCGGCGCCAGGTAGAACCACAAGACCGAGGCCCGCGCGGCGACCGTCGAGTACACGGGTGTTTTACCACCATAAACGCCCGCACGGCGTTTCCAGCAGGGGCCTCGGGCCAAGCAGCCCAAGGACCAGCGCTACGCTGGCACAGGCTGTTCGGCGCCCGGAACGGCGGACCAATGGCACGCGAGCAGTCTGCATTCGCACCGCCCCGCGTCAACTCAAACCGTTCGCGGACGTTTGGGCGACAGCGGACGCACTTCAAGGCGATGCACCAACATGTGCGGTGGTGTGCTCACGGCGAACGCCACGGCCGAAGCCACGTCGTCCGGTTCCAGCATCCACGTCCGATCGATGCCCGGCGGAAAAAGATCTGTATCCACCGACCCGGGCATAATCACCGACACACCCACCCCGGCATCGCGCACTTCCAGCATCAACGACTCGGCGAATCCCATCACGAAGTGCTTGGTACCGCTGTAGCAAGTGCCGCCGGCAAATGTGTTGCGCCCGGCAATGCTGCCAATGGTGCAGACATGTCCGCGACCGCGCTTCACCATGCCCGGTAGCACGGCCCGAGTCACGTGGTATAGCGCATTGATGTTGACATCAACCATGCGATGCCACTCTTCGGCCGTCATCTCGAGAAATGGTCTCATGACGGCAACGCCAGCATTGTTGACCAGCAAGTCAGCGTCAACATCGGCCAGCATGGTTGCCACGGCAGCCGAATCGGAGACATCAAGCGGCAGCGATTGCACCTGCGCACCCATGGTGCGTGCCGCTGCTGCGGTTTCGTCGAGAGAGGCCTGCTCGCGGGCCACGATCACCAAATCGTACGTTGTCGCAAGTCGTACAGCGATGGCTCGTCCGATGCCGCGTGATGCGCCGGTAATGAGAGCGGTCGGTCTGGTCATGGTCGGTGTTCCTCGGGAAGAGAATCAGAGCAGGTGATCGCGAATAATACTCGGCCGCAGCCTTGATCCGGCCGGAGGGCGCTCAGCGCAGAGTGCGTCGGTCGTTCAGCGCCACCAGCGTACCGCCATGCCTGTATCTGCAGCAACGCTCGCTACGTTGCCGCGGGCACGCCGTCATCAAGCGCCGCGCGGAGCCGCTTCCCCCACGTCTCCAAAACGACTCGGTCAGGACCAGCAGGCGCCGATGGATAGACACGTAAAAGGTCATCGCCGATGTACCGCGGGTGCACGTGAAAGTGGAGGTGCGGCACTTCCTGCTTCGCGCCCGCGCCCGCCGAGTGCCACACTGAAAGTCCATCGTTTGGGAACGCCGCATCAACAGCACGGGCGACTCGCGCGACGGCCACGAGGATGGCCGCCGCAAGTTCATCGCGTGCATCGCGAATATCCGCAACGTGTTCGCGTGGAATGACCAGCACGTGTCCCGCATGAAACTGTCTGAGATCAAGGAACGCGATAGTGTGTTCGTCCTCTCGCACCACGGTTGCGTCAAGCTGCCCCGATACGATTTGGCAAAATGTGCAGGATGCTGAAGGAGGCATTTGCGACCGTGATGAGATGGAGGAAGTGGCGACCTCAACGAAACGTGCTGCCTTTTGATCAGCCTGTCGAGAACGAGTCCGACGAGGTAAACCTCGAATTGGGAGACAGACACGCAGACCAGGCAGAACGAGAATACGCGCCCTCACGCGAATCTCTGCAGCCGCGTCAGATTAGGCAGCGACCACGCGGCGGCGCGCAACGCGCGCTCCTGAGGTAGCGAGGCTTAGCGCGGCCGCGATAATGAGCCACCACGCAACGTCGGGGGCCCCTGACAGCAGCGCGCTCCAAGACAGCCCCGCCAATCGCGGAATGGCAAACACGACCGCAGCAACAAATGCCAGATCCATGAATATCGACGTTCCGGCACGCGGTGCGCGGTCGCCGTTGTTCCGGCCTCGAAGGATCCGCAGCAGGCCGCGCAGCTGACTGAGAATGACAAGAAGCATCGCGGCACCGATCGCGGTGAACAGCCAGCGATGCGTGTCCGACGGTACGGGTAGCGTCACGCCGACGAGTGCGGCGGCGATGTCGTCGGCCATAGCGTGACTCGTGGGCGCGATCGGCCATGGAATCGCGGACGACACGTTGGTGAGCACCGCCACGCCAAGATGTCGAGCGGGGAGCATCACCATCTTGCCTCGAAAGTTCGGAACGATGCCGCCATGATGCACCGCGCGCTCGCCGACGATGGTGCCATCGCGCCAGCCGAAAGCATATGAGAAGCCGTCTGAAGGCGCCCCACCGGTATGCATCCGCGCGAAGCCGGCCGCACTTAACAGTCCGCTGGAATCCGAGCGCATCTGCGCCGCGAGAAAGCGCCCCATATCGGCAGCGCTGCTGATCAACGCGGCAGTCGGCAGCCGGTCTCCCTCGTGCGGCAGCGTGCGCGCCAGAGGAAAGCCAAACACATACACATGCCCGCTCGACAGGCTCCCCGGATGCTCACGGTCGGGCGCGCTGGTCTGATCGACGTGGCTGTCGCGCATACCAAGGGGCGCAAAGATCGACGCCCGCACATACGACGCGTACGAACGCTGAGACACCGCCTCCACGATCGCGCCGAGCACCAGATAGTTAGGACTCGCGTATTCGTGCACAGCACCTGGCGCATGGTTCAGCTCCACGCCGTCGAGGGCGCGGACCTGATCAGTGAGCGTGCGGGAGGCACCGGTGGCTCGCGGGGCATTCGTGGGAATGCCGCTCGTTTGGAGTAGCAGCTGGCGCACCGTGATGCGCGCACTCGCTGCGACGTCGGCCACGCGAAACCAAGGCAGGTATCGCTGCACCGGCGCGTCCAGCTGCACCAGATTCCGCTCCACCAGCTGCATCACGGCCAGTGCGGTGACCGATTTGCTCATGGACCCCAGCACGAATCCGGTGCGCTCGGTGACCGATGCCCCGAAACCGTCTGTGCCGAATCCGCGCGCATAGATCACCGCGTCATTCGACACGATCGCGATTGCCACACCCGGAATACGATTGCGCTGCATCTGCTGCGCGATGTAGCGCTCGATCGCAGGAATGTGGGCCCGCATGTCCTGTGCCGTGAGGCGCGCGGATTGAGCAGGCAATGCCATCGGCAGTGCGGCCAGGGCGGCCGAGGCGAGGCGGCGCGCGAGCCGCAGATGATTCCTGAGCGGTGAGTGCATCCTCGTCTATACGTTGTCTTCTCGGCGGCAGGTTTCAGGCGAAGTCAGCGACCGTTGGCTCGTGACTGTGTTTGTCGAATGAGATCCATCGGATAGTCGCTATGGTGCCGTGATGGCCAACGCTTCCACGTCGCCGACCGGCGGCAGCGAGTGTCCAGACGAGTGCCCAACGCCCAGTGAACGCCGCGGAATCGAGATCGATCGCATGCCGAGCCAGTCGAACTGCCTCTTCGTCATCCGCAACGGCCGAATGCGACCAGGCGCGAAGTGCGAACGCCCAGACATTGATCGGATCGATGGAGGTCGCGCGCTCCAGATCTTTCAGCGCATGTTGTCGCGATGCGTCCGTGACGCCGCGTCGACAGGACTCGACGAATGCCGATTCCATCGGCGCGCGCACATGTAGCGGAGCGATAGCCAGCGCACGCTCCGTGAACGCTCGGCCCGCGGCCCATTTTCAGTCGAATACTGCCGCGGTGTTTGCGAGCGTTGCAGCGCCTCCACCTGCCGCGTATCGTGCGACGGGGCGCGATTGGCTGCGGCGCGTGCAAGCGGAATGACCTCCGACGTCGGTACCATTCCATAGGTCGCGAACAGGCGATAAGCATCCGCGAGCAACGCATGCGCCTCGGCCAGCTCCGGATCGAAGGCGAGTGCCTCCTGGAATCACTTCGTCGCGGGCACGATGGATGCGCCACGCTGGGCGACCAGCACCCGCCCATGCAGCAGCAACTCGTACGCCTCGACATGACGCGGGCCGCCCCGGTTAGCGCTCGCCTGCCCGTCGGCCAGGAGTGAGAGCTCGAACTTGTCGCCGATGGCGGTTGCAATGTCGTGTTGTAGCGCGAAGACGTCCGTCATCTCACGATCGAAGTGCTTCCACCACAGACGACAGCCATCCGCTGCATTGACTAACTGCGCGGTGACGCGCAAGCGACTCCCCGCCCTACGCCCACTTGCCTCGGGCCGCGTGCGCACTCCGAGCCGCTCAGCGAACGTCGACCGTTTGGAAGACTGCAGCGGACGACGTATCGGGCGACGGGATCGTGCTCACACTCTTCGGCGCGGCGAAGAAAATGTGGTGATCGCCAAGACGCGACAAGAGATATCGAATGGCTTCGTGTGTTTCGTTTGGAGCAGAGGCGCCTTGGGCGAGCGCCTGTACCTCCGCACTGCCACGCCAAGCGCCTCGCGATCTGGACGCACTGGCTGGACACCACGCTCCTCGCGCCCGTGCCGCACCGGCAGGTGGTGCTCACGATCCCGAAGCGGCTGCGCGCCTATTGCGTGTACCGTCGCCGCCTGCTTGGCGCGATCGCCCGCGTCGCCGCCCGCACCGTCACGGCGGCGATCCGCACGCTGACGGGTGAACGCGAACTCGCCGTCGGGATCGTCGCTTGCTCGCAGACGCATGGCTCCCGGGCAAACTGGCATCCGCACCTGCTCGTCACCGATGGCGGCTTCCGGCCCGACGGGACGTTCGTCTCGTGGCCGGTGCACGACACGGCGCGGTTGACCGAAGTGTTTCACCGTACCGTGCTCCGGCGCACTCCGATTGAA
>Ga0105044_10011673_pt1 | contig 11957 bp, 9 predicted proteins | sample MAT01_FD_78092 | JGI IMG/M metagenome (GOLD analysis project Ga0105044, IMG submission 78092) | Freshwater microbial communities from Lake Fryxell liftoff mats and glacier meltwater in Antarctica - MAT-01 | ecosystem: Environmental > Aquatic > Freshwater > Ice > Liftoff microbial mat | place...
ATCTCACGGCGATCGTCGTCTTCCGGATACGGAATGTGCAAGTGAAACTCGAATCGTCCTGGTCGCAGAAGAGCCGGATCGAGGCTCTCGACAAAGTTGGTGGTGCCGACAACGAAGACGAGTTCTTCCTTGTGGAAGCCGTCCATTTCGGTGAGTAACTGATTCACCATCGAATGCTCGACGCCCGAGCCGGTATACGTGCCACGAGCCGTGGCGAACGAATCGAGTTCGTCGAACACGATGATCGAGGGAGCCGACTGGCGAGCCCGATGGAAGATCTGCCGCAAGTTCTCTTCCGACTCGCCGACCCACTTTGACTTGAGTTCCGGCCCGGAGACAATGGTAATTGCCGCCCCGATGGCCGTTGCGATCGCTTTCGCGAAGAATGTTTTTCCAGTTCCAGGCGGGCCCCAGAGGATCATGCCGCGAGGAATCAAATCCTCCATGCGGCGAACTTCTTCCTCCGAAGTTGATTTGTCCCGGTGGTTCAGGATGTCCAGGATTTCCTGGCGCAATTGCTTTTTCACCTTCACATAACCACCGACATCGCGGTCGAGATCGACGTCGGGAATCTCCATGTTGCCGGTGAGTGTGGCTTGCCGAAGTTGCCGATACGCCTGCTTCGCGTCGGCCGGATAATCCTCTCCCTCAAGCGTTTGCAATAGCTTGCGAAGGCGAACGGCGTTGACTCCGGACACGTACTTGTACAGCCCCATTGGGTTCAGTTGCTTGCCGAACTTCCGGCTTTCTCGCTGGGTGATGAGTTGTCGAAGCCGATCGCGGCTGATGCCAAGCAGAGCAGTTCGATGCGTGAAAAGGGATTCAATCACCTTCGGCAACGGAAACGATGGATCTTTGAATCCCAAAAAGACAATCGTGGGGTTCTCGTAAAGTAGGACGATCACCTCGCGTGCCTCGCTCGTCAGACCCCCTTGGCTCGTCGTGAGCAAATCGAGATGTGGCAATACGATCACCACGCGAACCGGCCGGCCCTGCTTATCGACCTGCTCCGTCGAGCCACGCACTGCATCGCGAAGTTGGTTGATCATCGTCCCCATCAGGCCCACAGGCACCGGGCCTTGAGCCTCTTTCTCTCGTGGCCGGCCATCGAGATACTTGCAGACCATGCCCGATTCTTTGAGCCGGGCACGCAAATTAATGAACACGAACGGAGCCAGATCCTTGTCGCACTCTAGCAACGTCGGCAGCCCGCGATTCAACTTCGAAGCAACCTCCGCGAGTTCACGGGCGTAAGCCGCCTCGACCGCCCCTTCGGGGGTGAGTTCGGTGGGAAGGTCTTTCTCGGCTAACAGCGTGCTCATTCACAGTCCTGATTCGTAGGGTGGGTGAAGGCTTTGCGGAACCCACCAGACGCCGCGTGGGACATGGTGGGTTCCGCAAAGCCTCCACCCACCCTACCAAAACACTAAACCTCAACCTTAATCGTCAGCGAGCCCGCCTCCGGGTCCTCGCTCATTTCCTTGATCTCGCCCATCTGGGCTGCTTTGCGTTTTAGAGCCTCGCGGGTGACGGCGTTCACAGCGTCGTTGAGTTCCTTGCGGACATCGGCCAGGGCACCTTCGAGTTTCTCGGTTGCCTCGCCTTGCAAGCGTTCCTGTTGTCCCTGTGCTCGACGTTCGAGTTCTGTCTTCGCCTGATCCTTGAGCTGTTTGCGGACCTGATTCACGCGTGGGCCGACGTCGTCGTAGCCCCAGCCTTCCTTTTCGGTTTCGAGTTCGACCTTCTCGCCCCGTTCGGCCTTGACCGTAACTTCGCCACATTTTGGATCGACGCTGACGGTGACGCCATCCTGAGTGCGCACGAGCTTGCCGTCTTGCTCCACGAAGCCTCGATTCTCGAGTTCCTTCGTGAGCAACTCGGACATCTGCTCGCCGGGCAGAATTTCGAGAATTTCCAGATCAGAGCAAATCTCGTCCGAAGCCGAGAGATCTTGATGGATGCTTTCCTTGACGCGAATTCGGTATGCTCGGCTCATTTTGATCCTCCGGTTACCCAATCCTCAACGGCTCCAGTTCCTGCAACACTCTTTGCGCTCGCTCCGCGATAGTCGTGAAATTAAATCGCTCCCATTCACTCAGCCAGAATTTGCTGGCCGCGAAATCTTCGTCGAGGTATCCACTGCGGCGAGCGTCGCCTTCCCAGCCGCGGAAGCGTTCGGCATTTCGCAGCAGGGCCAACGCGTTTCGCTGTGTTGTCAGCCGGTCGGCCAGTCTGGTTGGACCTGCTCCTTGCAGGCCTCCGGTCCAAAAGGTCGGAGCCATGTCCGGTGTTGCCAACACCCGGGCCATCGTCGAGAGCAGGAACCGTACTAGATCCCGTCGGCCCGCGTCGTTTGCCGCCTGCGTAAACACATCTAGTATTCTGCCTTGCACCTGTCCCTGCTGGCCGAGGGCGGTCCAATCGCCGACCTGACCCTTCGAGCGTTCAATTTCCAGCCAACGATTCTCTAGCATTGGCTGAAGCGATTCGAGAATCGTGCTTCCCACTTCGCTAAACCACACGTCGAACGAAGGAACAACCGCGTTCGGCTCGCCGGCAAAGTCATTCGGATACGCCAGCCAGATCAAGGCGTTTTCGCTGAAGGCCGGAAAACCTCGCAAGCGATTCGCCAGTTCACCGTCGGTCCGCAATGCCTCGTAAGCCAGGAAGAAGAACAGGCGATCGGCAGCCGTTTGCTCTCCTTCCTTCACTGAGAAGCCAGTCCGTTCTTCTTTCGGCTTGACGGCCGTGATCCACATCAGGAATTCCAGCACGTGCGGCGAAAACTCCAAAGCAATGCGCTCGATCGGTGAACGGTCCCAGAGCCGCCCGAATTTTGGCTCACCCTCGCGAAGAAACCGATCGCGTTTCCAGGCTCCGGCACGCACGAGGTAGAGCACACATCCCTTGGCCAGCGAGTCCTTCACCAGTTCGACAGCGACGGCACTCAAGCAGGGAGGGCGATCCAGGCGGTCATTCACGAGGCGCATGGCCTGTTCGGCCGACGTTTGCCTCAAGAAGAAGCGCAGAATCCGAAGCAGATTTGCCTCGAACCGCGAGACCGATTTTGGCTCAATCGTGTTCATCCGCCTCGGCGTTCCGTGACCTTGGGCTTCTTCCATAATCCTACCGCTTGCCGGGCCGGGAATCCATTCACGCTGACCTCGTTGCCCCGAACACGAATCTCCAGCGTGTTGCGTTCCTGCCAGCACGGATCATCCGCCCGATAGCGGTTCGTCAGGAAATGGATGCGTTGATTGGTCGAGCCGATCCAGCGCCGCGACGTGTCCGGCAACTCGCGCACATAGGGGCCATCGACAAGAATATCCGTATGTTCGAGTAGCCGATCAAAGTCCGTGTTCCGCATCAACCGGGCTTCTTCGATCATGTAGCCCGTGAAGACCATGACCGTCAGCCCGCGTTCGCGAACGGCACTTGCCACAAGGCTTGCCCCTGATGCGTGTGCCAACGGTTCGCCGCCGAGAAGGGTAATCCCTTCGATTCCGTCGTCTCGCGCTCGGTCGATCGCGGTGAGAACTTCGCCGAGCGACATCGATTCGCCACCCTCAAACGGAATAAACTCCGGATTACAACAACCGGGGCAACGGAGTGGACAGCCTTGAAACCAGATGGCGAAGCGGCGGCCGGGGCCTTCGGCTTCCGTACACGGTACGATCTGGGCGATCTGGAGCCGAACCTCTGCCTGCATTCCGTCATTATAGCGCGCGGCCCGCCACCTTCACTACGCCGGGCTGCCCGATCTCGCCCTCGATGGCGATTTCACGATCCAGAAACATTTGAATGACGGTTGCGTTTGTAGTGAGATGCAAAGTGATTTCAGAAACTGCAAACTCGGACGTTCCATCCGCCAGAGCCAAGGGCAGAAGAAGTTGATCGGCACTGTGCGGATCGACGGGCATACCCGAAGCTCGATGTGCCAAGGCCTGATCGACGGCCTCGTCCGCAACTGATTCCGCGGGCTTGCCTCTCGCCCCCAGTCCGAAAAAGAGCGTGGGGATAGGCCCGCCCAAGGTGATCGCCAACATGCAGCCGGGATCGCCCGGCCATTCCTCGAAATGAATTTCTGTCGCGATGCCGGCATCACGGAGCCGAACTTCGGCACGTCGCGAACAGCGTTTCGCCACGTGATCGGGTAACCCGGAAGTGCCACATGTGATGGTGGCAGAATCGTTTTGCGGAACGGAATTGAGAGTGAGCGGACGAAGTTTCGGAGTCGACGCAATGCTCGCCGTGATCTTGCCGCCGCCGCGTGGGTAGAACCCCGGACGTTCCATTTCCTGGCCGATGTTCATGCCCAGCCGCTGCATGTATGCTTGCCAGGTTGTTTGTAAAAAGTGAAAGCACGGAGCTTTATCGGTGTGCGTGCCACCTTCAAGAACCAGTTCACTCGGAGCGTTAGCAAGCGCGAGCGGCAAATAGACGGTATGCAACACCAAGGCCGTCGAACCTGCCGTACCAATGGCAAAACGATATTGGCCAGGAGTGACATTGCCCGGTTCGAAGATCAACTGGTTGGAACTCACGGCATCGCCCGTGAGCGTGGCATTGCCGATTTTCCCGGCCGCACGAACACCGGCCAGATGTTGTGGCCTAAGGCCCGGCTTGGGTTTGCGATTCGCCCGAATCTTGCGCAGCTTGAACGATCTGCCCGTCAGAAGCGAGAGCGTCAACGCGGAACGAAGGATCTGGCCCCCGCCTTCGCCGAGGGAGCCGTCGATGTCAATCATGCAATTGGGATAGCCGAAAGTCGACCGAGGTTCACGGCCTGGCCCCACGAACCGTGCCGGCTTGCGACGCGATTGGGGGTGCAACGGCTTGGTCGTCAGCCCCGGAAAGCAACACGGGCGAGTCTTTCCCCGCCCGATTTCGCGTGGCACGAAGTACCAGCAAGCGTTGCACGGGGCGTGCTTCTTTTTCACCAGCAAAAGCCTGATTTCCGAACGTCCCTTCCCAATAATCATCTGTGCCGACGACCAGATACTCGTTGGGCATCAAGGCGATTTCAAACCCGGCCGCCGGGAATATTTCAGTTGCCAGGCCCCGATCGGCCGCGTCGGCTGGAAGCAATTGGCTTGGATCGTGATAGCGCGCCCGTGGCACCAACTTCACAAGCACCTTTCCTTCGGGGCCGTCGCGAACCGTCATTTCGAAGCCGAGCACAACTTGATTGCGGCCAAACTCACTCTTCGTGCCATTGGCTGCCGGGATCGAAAACTCCGACCGGTGCATGTTACCGCTGAGCACCAAAGCCGCGGGGCGGTCGAGACCAAAAGTGCGTGCCCGATGCCCAGCGGTGGTTCGAGGGTCATCGATTAGTTTTCGCAATACTCCAGGGGCCGACTCACCCGTTGTTCCCACGCGTAGGCCGGCCTCTTCCAGAACGGAACGGGTTTCGAATGGCAAAACTTGCTCGTCCACATTGTCCCAGGCTCGGCGATTGATGTCTTCGGTGCCGGCCGGTCGTTCAATTACCACATACTGAACGAGGGCACTTTCCGGATCTTGGCCGCCACCCAGCAATGGAAAGGGATTGAGCCACTTCGCTCGGGTGCCATCAGTTAGGCAGCCTACCGCAGCGAGCGGAAGTAGAGCAATGAAGAAAGCGCGCGCGAAGCGCATCGTGGACGTCCTTGTCCAGAAGCTGCCGGGATCCATCGGCTAATGAAGGTGCGATACCTTGCAGGCGAGATTCGGTCAACCCTCAAAGTGCCTGAAACGAAATGATTCCGGACATGGGAGTGAGACCCTTCCCCGGAATCATTTCCCGTAGCCTGAATCATGCTTCAACCGGAACACCCACGCTTGCCACGCCGCGTGTCGCTCGAGATGGCTTCACGACCTTGCCCGGGTGATAAGGAAGGATGTAGTGGACCAGGAAAACCAGATAAAAGGCGGTACCTCCAATGTCGCAGAAATGCAAGAGTTCGTGCGAACGTATGAGACCCGTCCAAACTACAGGCCAGTTGGCGAGTTCGATGCCGGCACCCAGTAGATAGGTTCCCATCGCGCCGATGAACCAGCGCATGCCCCGCCAACCCGTCGCTCGCCAATAGAAGTAAGAACCCGCACAACTCAGCCAGGCCATGCCGACATAACAACCCACCAGAATGGAATGGTCCGGCAACGGGAAGATCCAGAGCGAGGCAATGCCAATGAATGCGAGCGTCCATTCGCCAATGAGCAAAGCCAATCGTAGCGGGCCGCGAACCAGAAGGGCGGCAAGTGGTGTCGCTCCGCCTGCGATCATCAGGAAGATGGCACTCATGTCGATCAGTTGGAAAACCTTTAACTCTTCGGGGGGAAGGCGCAGGGCGTGGTAAAGACCGCTGGAGGTGAACAATATGGTCGTGCTCGAGCCGAAAATCAGCACGCAAATCCACCGTGGTGTATTGCGACTGGTTAATCGCAATAAAAAGCACGAAGCGATCAGTGCCAAAAACGCGGCCAGAAAGTGGGACCCGGATGAGACGGGGTCGCGCAGAAGATCCACGAGTACACTCCAAGGGGTGTCATCGCCGTTGATCGGCGTTCAACAGCCCGAAATCGAGAAAGAAGCAAGATATTCAAACAGTTACCGGCGGCTACCAACCGTCTACAATGAAGAAATTCGATTAGCCGTAGGAAGGGGTTATTCCGCCATGTGGCCGATGCTGGTTCCCAAGATCGAACGCTATCACGAACTGGAACGCATGTTGGTCGATCCAGAGGTGGGCACGAATCCCACGCGCTACGGCACCCTGGCCAAGGAATTTTCGTCCCTGGGTAAGCTTGTGAAGCCTGCCTTGGAGTACGAGCAAATCATTGAAACCGTGAAGCAAGCGGAAACCTTGCGTGCTGCCGAGGCCGATCCGGAGATGCAGGCGTACGCGGCCGAGGAAGTCAACACACTTAAAAAGCAGCTTGCGGCATTGAAAGACCGCGTCGAAGATATGTTGCTCGTCGAACCGGGTGAAGACTACAGCAGCCTGATCGTGGAAATCCGGGCGGGCACGGGCGGCGACGAGGCCGCGATCTTTGCAGGCGATCTTTACGAAATGTACACTCGATACGCCCGCACCCAGGGCTGGAACATCGAAGGCATCGAGGTCAGCCTGGGCGAGGCCGGCGGATTTAAGGAAATCGTCTTCAGCGTTTCGGGCGAGAGTGTGTTTCAGCAACTCCGCTACGAGTCCGGCGGGCATCGCGTCCAGCGCGTCCCGAAGACTGAAACTCAGGGCCGCATTCACACCTCTGCCGCGACCGTGGCCGTGCTGCCCGAGCCGGACGAAGTGCAAGTTGAAATCAAACCAGGAGACTTGGAAGTGGAAACCATGCGTGCCGGCGGCGCGGGTGGCCAGCACGTGAACAAAACGGAAAGTGCCATCCGCTTGTGGTACAAGAAAGGCACGCCGGAACAAATCGAGGTGAAATGTCAGGACGGCCGCAGCCAGCACAAGAACAAAGAGCAGGCCATGCGCGTTTTACGCAGCCGCATTTTCGAGTTCCAGCAAGAAAAGCTCCACCGCGAACGATCGGAAAACCGCAAGGGTCAGATCGGGACGGGTAGCCGCACCGATCGCATTCGCACTTACAATTTCCCACAAAACCGCGTGACCGATCATCGAATTAATCTGACCGTCCACACGCTGGATACAGTCATCATGGGCGAAATTGCCGGCCTCATCGGGGCGATGCGTGAGTACGACAAGAAACAGAGACTTGGACAGCTTTAACGGCCACCATATTGCGTTTCATAATATTTGAGATACTCGCCCGAACGTACCTGATTGACCCACGCTTGATTGGCCTGATACCAGGCGATCGTGTCTCTAAGCCCCTCGTCGAACTTCACTAACGGCTGCCAGCCGAGTTCGCGCTCGGCCTTGGAACAGTCAATTGCATATCGGCGATCGTGGCCTGGTCGATCTTGCACATATTTGATGAGTGATTTAGGTTTGCCGAGCAACTCCAACAGCAATTCCGTTAGTCTAATATTCGGCATCTCGCATCGGCCACCGAAGTTATAGACTTCGCCAGCTTTGCCGTGCCGCCAGGCCGCTTCAACACCGCGTGCATGATCGGTGACAAAGATCCAATCGCGAATTTGCATGCCATCGCCATACACGGGAACCGGCTGGTCGTTCATCAGGTTCGTGATGAACAACGGGATCAGCTTCTCCGGAAAGTGATACGGGCCATAATTATTCGAACAACGCGTGATGACCGCGTCCATGCCAAAGGTATGGGCATACGACATCACGAGCATATCCCCGGCCGCCTTACTCGCGGAGTAGGGGCTATTCGGCGAAAGTGGCGTGCTTTCCGTGAAGAGCCCTGTCGGACCAAGACTTCCATAAACCTCATCGGTTGATACTTGCACGTACCGTTTGGTTTTCTTGGCCCGGGCCGCGTCGAGTAACACCTGCGTTCCCAGGACATTCGTGTGGATGAACGGTCCGCTATCCAAGATGCTTCGATCCACATGTGACTCGGCGGCGAAGTGAATGAGGGCATCCGTGTTCTCATTCAATGCGCCCATCACTGCGGATCGATTGGTGATATCACCCTTCACGAATGTATATCGCTGGTCTTTCGCGACATCGGCGAGGTTGGCAAGATTGCCGGCATATGTTAATGCATCAAAATTCGTGATGCGAACATCCGGATCGGCCTGTAACAGATGCCGAATGAAATTGCTGCCGATAAAACCGCAGCCGCCGGTGACGAATATTTGCGACACAAATAACCCCGTTTAGCGTTCGAGCCAACGGCTCGAACGAATCACCTGCCAACGACGCAAATCTCGTTCGAGCCGTTGGCTCGAACGCTAAACAAATGCAGTGACTAACTGCGATAGGGCACGACGAAATCCCACGATTGTTTGGGTTTTCCTTCTTTTTCAGGATTATTTTCCACATACGGAATTGCCTGTTGAAGCTGCCTCTCGCTATCGATGTATACCGTCCACCACTTGCGGCCAAAGCATGGAGGTGGCGCTTTCCCGGTTAGTGCGATCTGCTGAAAAAGATGCACCCCAGAGTGAAAGAGCGATTTAGTCAGTTCGCCCTTCAAGAGATTATTCACTTTCTCGCTTTCATAGCGATGGCGTTTGAAGACGGCATGAATGTGATCGTCCAGAATCGATACGGCCCAGAATGTCACGCCCGATCTTTCGATGTAGTTGCGAAAACCCTGGGCAATCGCCTGGACTTGAAGTTCGCTAAACTTCACGGGCGGAAAATCGAGTTCCTTCTTGGCTTCGAGTCGCCATTGATAGTCGTGGGCTACATGAGCGACTGATTCGCGCGTGCTGACTTTCGTTGCATCACCGTAACGAAAGAGTTCGAACTTTCGAATCCATTCGGACCACGACCCGCGTGGGTCGTTGGGGAGCCAGAAACCGAAGGCGCTGATGATGACGTGGTAGGCGAGTACCATGCTTGCGCTCCTCGTTCGAGCCGTTGGCTCGAACGCTAAACAATACGGGCTTAACTGGGTTTTGGTGCCGCGTCGATCTTCGCCTGCAAGTCCGGGTTGACCTGCTTGGTCCCCTTGCACTTCGTTTTCGCCCATGCCGTGCAGCCCAGGAAATACCGCCCTCTGGCCTCGCATAGTTTCATGGCCGAGCCGCACTCGGGGCAAATGTCCTTGATCTCCACCTCGGGTAGTTTCTTTTTCTCCATGGGTGGCGGCAGCACATCTTTCAGTTTCTCTTTCAACTCCGCGGAGAGCGATTTGGCATTGCGGCACTTCGGGAAGCCGCTGCACGAAAGAAACGGGCCACGCCAGCTTTTGCGAATGACCATCTTCGAGCCGCACTTCTCGCAGTTAACACCCGTTTCGATCGGCGGCAGAGGTTTTTCGCCGGTTTTGTCTGCCTCCATCGCCGTTTTGCATTCCTTATCGACGCATGTGAAATAGGGCCCCTTCGTGCCGAGACGCCAGAGCAAGTTCTTGCCGCAGGTCGGGCACGGATATAGCGTCGGCTTGCAGGTCACGACAATCTGATCGTTGTCGCGAAGCGAGCATATCGTGTTGCAGCCGGTGCCGTCCGGCTTGTAGGTCGAGCAACTCAAGAACGTGCCCCAGCGGCTCGAACGGGCAACCATCGGCGAAGTGCAAGTCGGACATTTCACATCGATTTCGCTCAGGTCGGCTTCACCCTCGCGCGGTTTGATGTAGCTGCACGGATTCTCCTTCTCACGCCAGCCGGAACAACCGATGAAGGTGCCCTTGCGCTTGGCACTGTACATCTCAACCAGAGGCCGGCCGCATTTCGGGCATGGCTCGCCCGTTTCTCGACCTTTGACTTTCGGCAGCTCCGCGTCGGCCTTCTTCAGATCCTCGGAGAACCGAGTCCAAAACTCGTTGAGAACATCGTCCGACTTCAGCTTGCCGGTCGAAATGTCGTCGAGTTCCTCCTCGAAATGCGAGGTGAACTTCAAGTCCATCTCGTGTGGAAAACCTTTCACAAGTAGGTCGGTCACAACCTTGCCCAACTCCGTGGCCGTGAATCGGCGATTCTCGGCCTCGACATACCCCTTCTTGGTGATTGTCGAGAGAATCGTGGCGTAGGTGCTCGGGCGGCCAATGCCTTCTTTTTCCAGGGTGCGAACAAGCGAGGCCTCGTTGAACCGGGCCGGCGGCTGCGTGAAGTGTTGGGTCGCGCTCAGGCCCAGTTTGTCGAGAGCCTGGCCAACGTTGATGGCCGGCAGCATGACGTCTTCCTGTTTGCCGGCCGGCCAGACTCTGCGATAACCGTCGAATTTCTCGATCGAGCCGCGAGCTTTGAACAATCCCTGGTCGGCCTGGATCTCAACTGTCGTGGTCGCAACGACGGCAGGCATCATCTGACTAGCCACGAACCGATTGTAGATCAAGGTGTAAAGCCGAAATTGATCGTGATCGAGGAATGGCTGCACCCGTTCAGGCGTGTTGGTCAGGTCCGTGGGTCGAATTGCCTCGTGGGCCTCCTGGGCACTTTTGCCGGACTTGAAGAAGTTTGCCTTCTCCGGCAAATAACGCGGGCCATATTTGTTGTCGATATGTGTGCGCACCATGCTCAGCGCGTCGTTCGAGACGCGGGTGCTGTCAGTTCGCATGTAGGTGATGAGTGCGACTTGGCCCTCGGCACCCAGGTTCACGCCTTCGTAAAGCCGTTGGGCATTTTGCATCGTGCGTTGTGCGCCCATGCTCATGCGGGTGCTGGCTTGCTGTTGCAATGTCGAAGTCGTGAACGGTGGCGATGCGTGATCGTTCCGGTCCTTCTGCTCAATGTTGAGAACCTTGTAGGCGGCCTTGTTCAAGACCGCATAGATTGCGTCCGCCTCCGTTTCCGATTTCGCGCCAAACGGTTTGTCCTGCCAACGCTCCAACTCCGCGAGAAAGCTCCCGGCGGGAATCGTCTGCTTCTCGCTCGGCTCATTCTTTCGAGGTTGTTCGGCTCCATCGGCCTGCTCCGGGATTTCGGCATCAGGTTCCGTGTCAGCGGCCTGCTTCTCATCGGTTGCTTTCTCGCCTTTCTTCTTGGCAAGCACCTTGGCGGGGAAGTCAAACTTTCCGAGCTTGGCCAAGCCAGTCGGCGTCAGGAGAGCCGTCAGCTTCCAGTATTCTTCGCTTTTGAACGCCTCGATCTCCCGTTCGCGATCGACGACCAGTTTGACGGCCACCGATTGCACCCGGCCGGCGCTCAGGCCACGCGTGACTTTCTTGCTGAGGAAATTGCTCAGCGGATAACCGACCACGCGGTCGAGTGCTCGCCGGGCTTCTTGGGCGGCGACCAGATTGCTGTCGATGTCGCCCGCCTGTAACAGCGCTTCCTGGACTGCCTTCTTGGTGATCTCATTAAACGCAATGCGGCGTGAACGCGATGGCTCCAGGCCCAGCTCCTGCTGGATGTGCCAGGCGATCGATTCGCCTTCGCGGTCGGGGTCGGTCGCGAGATAAACCATCTCTGC
>Ga0105044_10011675_pt1 | contig 11957 bp, 6 predicted proteins | sample MAT01_FD_78092 | JGI IMG/M metagenome (GOLD analysis project Ga0105044, IMG submission 78092) | Freshwater microbial communities from Lake Fryxell liftoff mats and glacier meltwater in Antarctica - MAT-01 | ecosystem: Environmental > Aquatic > Freshwater > Ice > Liftoff microbial mat | place...
GGTCGAACTGCACCTGATCACTGGCGACCACCGCCTGACCGAACCCCGCCACGAGGAACTCATCGCCTGGTGCGCGGGGGATCTGCTCTGATTCGATAAAACGCAGTCGAGCGCGCCGTTACTCCGGCGGCGGTTCCACCACCCGGACCACGCTGCCGAGGGTCGGGTGGGTGACCAGGACGGCGAGGCGGATCATCGGCGGCAGGCGGTTGCCGTTGATCGCGACCAGGTCGAACATGCCGCGTCGGTCGGTGGTCCCATCCTTCAAGAAGACCGGCGTGCCCCGGGCATCCCGGTAGACTTTGACATAGGCGGCGGGCACGGGTTTTCCGGCCTGGTCGCGCACGGTCAGCATGCCGGTGCCGGTGGCGATGCGCACCTCCAGTTCGCTGGCCAGAACCAAGGTCGCGGCGCTGCGTCCGCCGCCCACGGCCTCCACCACGGTGGCGCGGGTATCCCATGGCGGTGGCAGGAGCACGGCGGCGGTGCCTGAGGCGCCGGGGATGGGCACGGTGACGGTCAGGGCCGGACGTTGGCGCAGGAAGCGCTGCGGATCATCGCTGAGGGCGAAGGGCGCGACCGAGAACAACTGCTCGATGTCCAGACCGTGCAGACGCAATTCGACCTGGGGCAGGTTGGCGACGGTCAGCAGCAGGCGGCCATAACCTTGGGCGGCCATGGTCAACTCGGGTTCGGCGGTGGCCTGGGCCTCGCGCTTAGCCTGCTCGGTGTCGGCCGACGGGACTTTACCCTCCACCTCGTCGAGCTGGCTGGCCAAGCTGGCGAAGCGGTCGCGCCAGCGGTCGCTGGGCAGCGCCTCGCGGTTCTGGCAGAGGGCGCGGGCGGTGGCCAGATCGCCGGTGATCCACGCGAGATACGCATGGCACCAGTCGTATTGCACGCGGCCAGGCCCGCTCGGCGGGGTGAGCGGTGCGAAGACCGCGACGGCTTCCTCGACCCGGTCTTGCAGCAGCAGCAGGCAGGTCAGCACCAGGCGATCACGCTCGTCGATGGTGTTCAGATGCGCGAGGCGCCAGAGGAAACTGATCCAGCGGTCGCGCAGCGCGCCATCGCCAAGCCGTGGGCTGCCGGGCAGGCGATAGCGGCGGGGATTGATCAGCGGTTCCAGATCGGCCAAGGACCAGCTGCCATCCGCGATGGGATCCCAGGTGACGGTGGCGGTGCGCAGGACGGGGCCGAGCCAGCCATGGTCGCTGTCGGCCATGGCCAGCCATTCGGCGACCGCGGGCAGGTCGCGATGGTCTAGCGACCAGCTCCAAAATTCCGTGGCGGTAATGCGCCGGCTGCGGGCCAGGGCCAGGGCCTGGCGATAAAAGGCCGGGTCCTGGTTGGCCCAGGCCAGCGTGTCGAGTTCACTGGCATCCAGGTAGGGCTCATCGCGCAGGCCGGTCAGCAGTATCTGCGGGTCGGTGCTGTCGTACCAGGCGGGCGGCAGGGCCGGCGGTGGCGCGCTGACCAGCGGGGCGGATTCAAGGCGGGCGAGCAACGCACCGTCGCCGGTGGCGTCGCTGCGCTGCCAGACGCTGGTGGCGGGGACCTCGGGCAGGTAGAAATGCCGCACCACGCTGGACGCCGACCAGGGGGCTAGATCGACGTGGCGGCTGCCTGCGGCCTCCTCGCCGGCCAAGGGCAGGGCGCCGGTGGGCAGGGCATCAGCGATCTGCACCGCACGCTGGGCGCCACTCTGATTGATCGCGGTGATCTCCACCGCATAGGCCACCCCGGGCAGCAGGCTGCCGGTGATCTCGCTGCGCTGCTGGCGCGCCAACTTGGCGGCGTCCAGCACGGTGCGGCGCAGTTCGACGGTGCCCGGTCGGGCCGGCATGGGCATCTGATCGTCCACCACCACCAGCAACGGACCGGCGGCGGTCAGGCGCGTGCCGGTGGCGCTGGATGACAGCACCGGAGCAGTGGCCGACAGGGGCAGATCGATGGTGGCGACCGCCAACAACAGCGCGGTGGTGGAATCCAACTCGGACCAGCCCGCTACCGGCAGGAAGGGCCGAGCCCCGTCGTGGGCGGCGACGGCTTCAAGCAGGCGCAGGGGCGCGAGCTGAGCGGGGCCCTGCTGCTGTTGGGGGACGTGCCACCAGCGGGACTCGGTTAGCCAGTGGGCCTCGCCGGGGGCGCGATAGAAGCGGCGGGTCGGCGGTTCAGGGGGCAACGCGATGATCTGGTCTGGGTTGCCGTCGCCCTCCATCTGCACGGTGGGCTCGACTTCCTCTAGGGGCAGATCCAACGCTGTAGCCTGGGGTGCGGCTTCAGCCGCATCCTGCATGGGTTCGGGCCTACGGGACAAGCGTACGGCGGTCTGAGGCGGCGCCGTCAGGGCGGCACGGAAGAAGCCATCGATCGCCGCGGGATCCTCGTTCTGGTCATCACGCAGGGCGCGCAGGGCAGCGCGCTCGCGCGCGGCTTCTTCGGCCGAGAGTCGCCGGGCCAGGAAGGCGCGCTCGGCGGTGTTGAGGTTCTGGTGCCGGTCGGCGGCCAGCCAGGGCGTCAGGTCGCGCTCTTGCAGCCAAGCGTCCATCAGGTCCGGTTGCAGCACCGAGGCCAGATAGGGCCGGACCCGGTGGGCGAAGAAATCCGGATCGGCCCGGCGCAGAAAGAGATGGAATTCGTGGCTGGCCAGGCGGCCATAGGTTTCGCGCCGGCGGGCCTCGTCCAATTCGTGCCAGTGGCCGATCACGTCCCAGTCCCGGGGCCAGAGCGCGCTGCGGGCATCGCGCAGCAGGTCGATGAGCTCGGCAGTGGTGCCCACGGTGCGGATGCTGGGCGTCGCCGGCAGGTCCAGGTGCTCACCGGCCTGCAGGGCGACGATGCGGGCCTGACGGGCGCTGGGTTCGACCTGGGCCAGCAGGGGCTGGCGGCGTTCGCGCAGGCGCGGCGCGCCGGCATCGGTCAGGGGCAGCAGCGTCTGCGCGGCGCGCAGGTCATCCTGCGCCAGCACCAGCACCATCCGGGCATCACCCAGGCGCGCGCGCGCCACTGTGAGGCGCCCATTGGCATCAGGCAGCAGATTGGCCAACAGCACCGGCGCAGCCGCGGCGGCATCATGATTGGCCCAGTACAAGGAGGTGTTTGAGCTGCCCTTGCTGCCACCGAATTTCCCGACGGCGCGTTTTTTTCCGCCGCCAGTGCGGGACCCGAACATGCCGGCTCCGCCGCCGCCCGCTCCCAGAGCCATGAACCCATCATCACGCCACGGATTCAGGATCACCCCCGGACGCTCCAACAGGGCCCCGGGCAGCGCGGGATGCAGGCGGCGCTCCAGCACATAGCGCTCTTCGCTGCCCCAACTGCGATGAGCCACGGCCAGCAGATCCGCCGGCTGCCAGGTTATTTCATCCGACTGAGGACTGCCATCCACATCGTCCGGCGTGTCGCAGGTGGTCGGCCACCAGCGCAGGCCCAGGACCTGCACGCGGGTGCCGGGCGCAGTCTGGTGCACGGTGATGGTCACCTGGTCGGCGGCGGCCGTGGCGCTGACGCCCAGCGGCAGGGTCCGGCCACGCCATGCGGCCTGCGCTCCATCCACCAGCCAGGCGTCCTGGTAGGTGCCGGTGCGGACCTCAAGGGTGACCGGGGCGGACTGACCTGGCCAGTGCATGGCCCAGGTGCCGGCTGGCAGATGCTCCAGCCGCAGCACGCCATCAGCCACGCGCAGGTGCGCGGCGCCATCGGCCAGCACGACCCCATCCCAGACCTGGTACAGGGACGGCGCATCCACCGCCGCCACGGCCGGCAGGGGCAGGACCAGGGCATCCGCCGTACCCAGGGTGAGACGTCGCGGTAGGACCAAGGCCAGCGGATCCAGCTGCCACCGTGGCGACTGCACGGTGGCACTGGCCTGAATCTGAGTGAAACCCGGGAGGGGGCCCAGCGGGATGCGTCCCTGGGCATTACTGCGCAGGTCGTGGCGCCAGCCGGTGGAGTCCCAGGCGTGATGAGCGGTGACTTCCACGTCCAGGTCCGCTACCGGCTCGCCGGCCAGGCCGCGGCACACCACGTTCCAACCGTCAGCCGTGCGCTCCAGCAACAGGCTGGTGCGCTCCAGGCTGGTGGCGATCTGGTTGAAATGCCACGACCCGCTGGCCTGCAGGGGCGCAGGCGCCTGACGCGCGGTTGTCACGCTGGCGTCAATGGTCCAGGCGGCCTCGATCGCGCCGGCAGGTGGGACCACGGTCAGCACCGGATCCTGGCCCTCCACCAGAGTCAGGGGCAGGGTGGTGCCGCCCAGCGCCTGGTGATTCGTGCCGCGCCAGTTCACCCGCAGGCGGGGCTGCTCCAGCCGCGCGTTGGGAACCGGCACGCCGTTGATCGCCAAGCGCACGCGTAGGCTGGTGCGGCACGGCAGGCCGGCCGGCCATTGCTCCTGGGCGTTCAGCAGGTCGGCGCCCAGGGTCCAGGTTTCAGCCAGCAGCATCACGCTCTGTGTGCCGGTGCGGCCGGCGCCTGCCAACACCACCGCTCGGCTCGCCGCCGTGCCGACGAAGGGCAGGACCAAGCGGCCCTGCGCGTCCGCGCTGAAGTGCTGCCCCTCAAGCCACAGGTCCGCCGCGGGCACGGTGGCGCCGGTCTCGTCGCGGATGGTCAGCAGCGTACCGTCAACGTTGGCTTCGGTGGTGGCGCCCAGGCTGCCCTTGCGCACCAGGGTGCGCACCGCCCGGTCGCCCGCCAAGAGGTCGACAATCCAGGTACCCGGGCCGCGGCATTCGGACAGTTCGAGGGGCACATTGGCCACGCGTTCCGGCGGCAGGTTGTGGGTCAGAACACGTGAGACGGCAGGGACCAGGCCGCTCAGATCCAGATTGGTATCCAGCGGCGTGCCCCGCCGCAGCAGGTCTTCCGCCGCCAGGGGGTAGATGCGGACATGGCAGGCGTCCACATGCTTGAGCCGCACCACCAGGCGCAGCGGTGCGTCCACTGGCTGCTCATGGGAGGTGGTTGGGGCGAGATCGCAGATCACCGTCTCGTGCAGCTCCCGCGCCAGGGTCACATCATCCAATTGGCGGAACCAGGTGGCGGCATCGCCCACGCCGTGGCGGATGCGCGCCACCAGCATGGCGCGACGCAGTTCCTCGGGCGGCAGCAGGCCATCCGCCGGAGCGGTGGTGGCGCTGGCCGCCAGTAGCGGCTCCAAGGTTGCCGTCAGCAGGTCCCGGGCTGCGGCGTCGCTGAGCGGAGTCAGGCCGGTCAGCGTTGCGATGTCCAGGCTGATGGGGGCGCGTTGGCCGGCCGCGGCCGCACGGGCCGCCTGCCAGCGTTGCAGCAGGGCGAAGTCCACCGTTCCTGTCGATTGGGCTTCGATCACCAGCAGTCCGAGCACTTGCTGGTGCAGAGCAGCGAACACCGGGCCATCGAGGTCGGCCAGCGCACGCAGGTAGGTTGAGCGCGCCGCCGCCGCGGTCCGCCACTGCGACCGGGCATGCAGGCCGGCCACCTGGCGGATGCGCAACTCGGCGTAGGCCGCGGTCTCGGCCACTGCCGGTACTGCGGCAAGCAGCGCGGTGAGTTGGCTGGGCGTCAGTCGGCGATGCAGATCAAGCGTACCGAAGGCGTTGCCAGCGCGCAGGTCGGCCGCGATGGCCGAGACCAATCCTTCCGCATCCGGCAGGGCCCCATCCGCGGCCAGACGCTCCAGGCCCAATCGGCGCATGGCTGCGACCGTGGTCGACGCGAGATTGAGTCGCCACCAGGCCCGGGTGCGCGTGGTCAGCTCGCCGCTTGGCGCCCGCTGTTGCCAGTAATCCCAGCTCGGACGCGACGGGGTCGCGGGGCTGGGGACCAGCGCAGGCTCGCCCACTACGGCATCTTTCTTTGGCTGCGGCGCGTCGGTGATGGGTCGGGTCGGCTGGGCCAGACGCAGCAAAGCGGCGCAGCCCTTGGTCGGATCCTGGTCCAACCACAGCACCGCCTGCCGATAGCGCAGCACCGTCAGCGATCCCTCGTCCGGCTCATCTAGGCTCCAGGCGGCAATGGCCGCATCCGCTCCGGCCAGATCGCCGGCCAGCTGCTGCTGCACGATGCTCAGATAGCGCTGTACGCTGCTGCCCGGTGGCAGTCGGGCCAGTCCGGCCGCGCGATCGCCATAGGCGAGCGCCTCAAGCGCATCCAGATCACTTGGTGGTTCGACGGCTGTCAGCGGCACAGAGAGAACGGCAAGCAGCAACGGGAGGGCGGAGATGGGGCGCATGGGGTATCCATGCGAACGTGACTCCCGAAGCAAGGTTCGGGCAATTGCTCCCGCGACCCCGCGACGGCTGTTCCTTACGGCACCGCCGCGCCGACCCGCGCCCACGTCGCGGGCTGTTCCTTCGCGTCCAAGCTGATCGACACCACTGTCGCCGGCGCCTGCCCACGGGGCTGCCAGGCGATGGGGAAGTCGGGGTCGTGCCAGCCGGTGAAGGCGACGGTCACCGGTACGCCCAGGGCTGCGGCAAGATGGTGGCCGACGCTGTCGTAGCTGAGGGCATGCTGGCAGCAGGATAAAAATGCGGCCCAGCCGGCGATCGAGCCGTGGAAGCGCACCACGTCCGCAGTGGCGAGGCTCCCGGCGGGCAGCGTGTGGGCATCCTGGCCCAGCGCCTTGCCGCTGTCGTCCACATCCACCACGGTCCAGCCCAGCTCGGCCAGCAAGGCGTCGCTGTTGGCCAGTTCCGCGGCGCCAAAGCCCCGATCGAGGAGGATGCGCCACCCGCGCTGCCGCAGGGCGCGCAGCACCGCTACTTCGCCAGCCCGCGGCAGGGCCTTGGCGGGATTGCCGCCGTGATCCAGTTTGACCGCCAGCAGACGACCGCCGCCAAGAGCGGTCCGGGCGATGCTGGCCTGGGCAGTGGCCGCGTCGTTCAGGGCCACGTGTGGTTGCCGCGCGGGCGTCGCGGGCAAGGCCAACGTCTGCGCCAGCCACTGGTCCAACTGCTCGGCCAGGCTGCGCGCAGGCGTGCCTTCGGGGCGGACGTTTTCCCACAGCAGATACTGCGCTGCGGTCGCGGTCACCGGCAGCAGGCCCAACTGGTCCAGGCGCGAATCCGGGCCCACCACCAGATCGGGGCCGAAGGTGGCCAGCGCATCCCGCAGGGTCAGCCAGCTGCTCAGCCGCTCGCGCAGGGGACCACGCCGGGCATAGCCCAGAGGCAGCACGCGCACGCCGGGCAGGCCGCCGAAGAGGCCGGCGAGTTTGCCATCGCCCAGTAGCACCACCTGGGCCGTCGGCCAGCGTTGCCGCACCCGCTGCAGCACCACCGAGGTCAGCAAAATATCCGCGCCGATGGTCACCCGCGACAGCACCGCCACCGTGCGCACCGTGGCGGGCAGGGCGGCGCCGCCATGGCGCAGGCTCGCGTGACGCGCCAACAGGGCGGCTTCATCATCGATGCCAGCAGCCCGCAAGCCCGCGCGCAGCGCCGGGGTGCGGGCCGCCACCCGCCACACCACATGGCCGAACAAGCGGTGGTAGAGCAGCCGCCCCGCCGGCGTGAAGCTGTCGTTGAGCGGTTCCACCAGGCCGCCGAATAAAGCCGCCAGGCCGGCATTGCGCTCGGTCTCGTCATCGCTGTCCGCCGCATCCGCCAAGACCTCTGCATGAGCCAACAGCATGGGCTCGGCCGCCGGCAGGTCGCGCTGCACGGCCGCGAGGTCGCGGGTGGCGAGCCAGGCGAGGATTGCGGTCGCGGGGTCGCGGGGTCGCGGGGTCGCGGGGTCGGAAGATGACAGGTCGGCCACGGCGGTCCTCGCGAGGAAGGCCGGTATGCGGCCCGACGAAGGCTGTCCAGCCCCGATGCATGAGGTTCGCCCTTCCCGTCCAGCCTGCACCCTCCACCGTACCATGACCAAAGGACGCCGCGACCCCGCGACCCCGCGACCCCGCGACGACTGTGACGCCATGCTCTCGCTCCTCCTCATCGACCACGGCTCGCGCCGCGCCGAGGCCAATCGCCAGATCGAGGCCGTGGCCGCGCGGATGGCGTTGCTGCGTCCGCAGGCGCTGATCGAGGTCGCGCACCTGGACTGCGCCGAGCCGACCATTGCCCAGGGAATCGCCGCCCTCATCGCCCGGGGCGCGACCACGATCCAGGCCCTGCCGTATTTCCTGAGTGCGGGCCGGCACACTCAGGAGGACATCCCGGCACTCTGCCAGGCAGCGGTGGCCAGCCATCCCGGAGTGACGGTGACGGTGGCGCCACCGCTGGGGCCGGATGATGCGCTGGTTGAGTTGCTGCTGCGCCGCGCCGGGCTCTGAGATGCGCATCTACTTGGATTGGAATGCCACCGCGCCCTTGCGGTCTGAGGCCCGGGCCGCCTGGTTGGCGGCGCAGGATGCTGCCTGGGCCAATCCCGCCAGCCTACATCAAGAGGGGCAGGATGCCCGCGCCGCTTGCGATCACGCCCGCGCCGGCCTAGCCGCGCTGCTGGGGGCCAAGCCGCACGAACTGGTGGTGTGCAGCGGCGGTACCGAAGCCAATGCCACCGCCATCCGCAGCAGCGTCCCTGCCGGCGGCGTGATCGCTGCCCTGGCCACCGAGCACAGCAGCGTGCTGCGCAATGCCGCGGCGGTGGGCACGGTGGTATCCATCCCGGTCGACGGCGTGGGGCGGGCCCTGCCGGCGGCGGTGGCGGCGGCGGCCATGGGTGCAGAGTTGGTCTGCCTGCAGGTGGCCAACAACGAGATCGGCACGGTGCAGGACCTGCCCGCGCTGACGCACGCGGTGCGCGCCACCGCTCCAACGGCGTTGATCCTGGCCGATGCCTGCCAGTTGGCCGGCAAGCTGCCCCTCGACCTGCCCGCCTTGGGCGCGGATCTGGTCAGTCTGGCGGCGCACAAATGGGGCGGGCCGAAAGGCATCGGCTTTCTGTGGGTGCGGCCGGGAGTGCGGCTGACGCCATTGTTGGGCGGTGGCCGCCAGCAGCAGGATCGACGCAGCGGTACTGAGGATGCCGCCCTGCAAAGCGCCGCCCACGTGGCCCTGGCCGCCGCCGTCGCCGCCTTGCCCAGCGAGGTGCCGCGTCAGCGGGCTCTGATTGAGGACCTGTGGCAGCGCCTGAGCACCGCCCTGCCGGCCCTGGTACGGCTGGGGGCCGGCGATCTGCCCAACACCTTGGCGGTCGTCCACCCCGGCCTGACCGGCGAAGCCTTGGTGCAGCGTTGCGATCTGGCCGGTCTGGCCATTTCGAAGGGCGCTGCCTGCATGGCGGCCCGGGGCGGGCCCAGCCACGTGGCGGCAGCCCTGGGCCTGCCGCCCGGGCTGGCCCAGGGCATGATCCGCCTCAGCCTTGGCCACGGCACCCGTGGGGATGACATCGCTGCCGCCGCCGTCATCATCGCACAACAGGTCAACGCCCTGACCCGCCGGAACGAATCTCTGTCATGAACCGCCGCCGCCTGACCTTGTTCTGCTGCCTTTTCGCCCTAGTCGCTTTGGCTGGATGCAGCGAAAAACGCCATCCTGATAAGGCTTTGGGCCAGAAAAGCGTGATCGATCTCGGCTTTGACGATCCAATGCGCTAGGCGCTGCGCGCCTGGGTTATGGTGGATGGGTTATGGGGTATGGTGAAAGGCGCATTGCGTGAGCAGACGGGTCGTCTGGATGGCAAGATCGGCTGTCCACCATACCCCATACCCCATCCACCATAACCCAGGCGCAAAGCGCCCCACCATAGCCCAGGCGCAAAGCGCCCCACCATAGCCTAGGCGCAAAGCGCCCCACCATACCCCATAACCCATCAACCATAACCCGTTAAAACTATGGATCTCCGTTCCCTTATCCGCGACGTGCCTGACTTCCCCAAGCCGGGTATCATGTTCAAAGACATCACCCCGCTGCTGGGGCAGCATGCGGCGCTTGAACAGGTCATTGCTGAGTTGGCGCGACCCTGGGTGGGCCAGGGCATCACCAAGGTGGTCGGCATCGAGAGTCGTGGCTTCATTGTCGCCCCTGGGGTGGCTCTGGCCCTGGGCGCGGGCTTCGTGCCGGTGCGCAAACCGGGCAAGCTGCCCTGGAAAAGTCGCAAGCAGTCGTACGGCCTGGAATACGGCAAGGACACCGTGGAAATCCACGACGATGCCCTTTCGCCGGACGATCGCGTGCTGATCGTCGATGATGTGCTGGCGACGGGCGGCACGGCCGGGGCGGCGCTGATCCTTGCCCGCGGTTTGGGGGCGACGGTAGTCGGCTGCGCCTTCGTGATCGAGCTCGCGTTCCTCAACGGGGCGACTGCTCTCGGGCTGCCGGTGACGGCGGTGCTACGGTATTAGGAATCGGCCGATAATATCGCATATGTGAAGAATCCCTCGGCTTGCATACATGCCTCCGTGTCAGAATGCTATTCTCCCATGTGCACCGTCCTGCTTCCTCCGCCTGATCTTGCCGTCGACCGCTCAGCCATCACCCGCCTGATGACCGCGCTGGCCATGAAGGTCGCGCCTACCCGGGCCGGCGTGTGGACCTTGCTGGACACGCCGGACCATCGATTGATCCAGGCGGGACAACTGCTGGTGCGCCGCCCCGGCGAGCTGGCGGTTCTGGCTGCCGGCCGCCCCGCCGAAGCGCTGGCGGTGCAGCCCTGGACGGCGCGCAGCCTGCCCCGTTTGTTGGCGGAGTGGCCCGCTGGCCCGGTGCGCAAGCGCCTCGCCCCGGTGGTGGACATCCGTGCGCTGCTGCCCTTGGCCGCCGTGCCCATGCAGGGCGTCATCGCCAGCCGCCAAGACGATCATGGCAAGACGGTCGCCCGGTTGGCCGCGTGGCTCGCGACGCCGACGGGCACCGCGCCACTGCTGTGGGTGGTGGTGGCGGCGTTGCGCGGGTATCGCCACGAGCACCGCACGTTGGTGGCGGAACTGGTCGCCCGGGGCTGGCGCGTCAGCGACGTCGAGCCGCTGACCGCACTGCGGCGCAGCGTGGCGGATGACGCCGTGGAGGACGGCCTGGCCGGCTTCACCGACGGCACCCAACCGGCCGGTGCGGCCCTGTGCGCCTGGCTCAGCGAAGCCGTGCAGCGCCTGCCGCCCCTGGAAGCGGGCGTGAAGGACGACATCGACACGGAATTCTTGCACGATCTTCGCGTCACCCTGCGCAAAATGCGCGCCTTGACCGCGCAGTTCAAGACCGTCTTCACCCCCGCGGTCGGCGAGCGCATCCGCACCATCCTGGGCGACTGGTCCCGGGCCTCGAACGCGGTGCGCGATCTGGATGTCTGGCTCCTTGCCAAGGCCGAGCATGCCGCGCTGGTGCCGGCCAGTCTGCGTCCCGGCCTCGACATCTTCTTCGCCGCCCTGGCCGTCGAGCGCCCCGCGGCGCAGCGACGGCTGGCCGCGCGCCTGGGCTCTGCCGTCCACCGCCGTGAGCGGGCCGCCTTGGCGAAGTTGCTGGCGGCGGCGCCCACCGGTCCCGACGCAACCGTGCCCCTCGCCACCCTGGCGGCCTTGCGCACCTGGAAGACCTTCCGCCAAGCTGCCCGGGACGCGGCCCTGGTCCATGCCGCCACTGCTTCTGCAGAGGTGCATGCGGTGCGCATCCGCTGCAAGAAACTGCGCTACCTGTTGGATGCCTGCGGCGAGCTCACCGCCCCTGACGATCATCAGGAGCTGCGCGATCGCCTGAAGGCGGTGCAAGCGGTGCTGGGGACCTACAATGATGTGGCGGTGCAAAGCGCCGGCCTGCTCCAGCGCGTCTCGGCCCGAGGCACGCCGCCGGCGGTGCTGCTGGCCATGGGTGCCATGGTGGGGGCGCTTGACCGTACCCGTGCTGGCCTGACGCAGCCGTTGCTGAACGGGCTGGCGGACCTGTCGGCCTCGGCAACGCGGACCCGTTATCGCCGGCTCTTCCGCCCGGCCACGGAGGCGTGATGCGTACCCTCGCCCTGCTCAGTCCCAAAGGTGGCGTCGGCAAGACCACCACCGCCGTCGCCTTGGCCGTGCGCCTGGCCGCACTTGGCCA
>Ga0105044_10011677_pt1 | contig 11956 bp, 12 predicted proteins | sample MAT01_FD_78092 | JGI IMG/M metagenome (GOLD analysis project Ga0105044, IMG submission 78092) | Freshwater microbial communities from Lake Fryxell liftoff mats and glacier meltwater in Antarctica - MAT-01 | ecosystem: Environmental > Aquatic > Freshwater > Ice > Liftoff microbial mat | place...
GCAGTTATTTCAGTGGGAAATTTGACTAGTAGTTCTGCGGACAGGTGCTGGTAGTGGGGTTAGGGCCGGAGTTCGCACAAACGCGCATTTTGCGCACGAGAGAAGGAAACGCAGTTAGGAGCGAGGAGAGGTAGAAATGAAAAAACTAGGTTTGTGGGTTGTGGTTGTCGTTGCGGTGGTGGTTCAATCTTCAGGGTCCCTCACTGGCGAGGCGCATGCATCAGCGGTTCGAAATCTTGCGGGGTTTACCAGTAATACGCTGCCGGCGAATGATGATGGATCAACCGGGTTGGTTTCGATTGGTTTTCCCGTGAATTTTTTCGGGCTCACCTTCACTCAGTTGTACGTGAACAACAATGGGAATGTAACCTTTGATGCTAGCCTAAGCTCTTTCACGCCATTTGGTCTCAACGGCACGGCGCGCCAGATCATTGCGCCGTTTTTTGCTGATGTGGACACGGGAGGCAGTGGATCAAGTGAAGTGAGATATGGAACGGATATCGTGGATGGACGTCCGGCGTTCGGTGTTAACTGGATAAATGTTGGCTACTACAATGAAAAATCTGACAAGCTGAACAGCTTCCAGTTGATTTTGATTGATCGTTCCGATCTTGCTGCCGGCGCGTTCGATATTGAGTTCAACTATGATCAGATTCAGTGGGAAACAGGTGAAGCGAGTAGTGGGACGAATGGTTTGGGAGGCGCTTCAGTGCGGGTTGGTTTCTCGAATGGTACCGGCATCCCGGGGACTTCTTTTGAACTCAGCGGATCCGCAGTCAATGGCGCGCTTCTGGACTCCAATTTGAGCAGGGGTCTGATTTTTAACAAGCTCAACAATCCGTTGGTTGGCCGGTATCTTTTCCGAGCGCGTGGCGGCTTTATTCTGGAAGCCTGCGCCAATGCGGATGGGCTAGCTGCCCTCGTTAGCGGGCTGGGTTTGCCCCCTTCGCGCGAACGGTCGCTGCAGAAGAGTGTGGATATTATTCGTCGCTCGTTGCAGCGGAAGAACGGTTATGCAGGCAGGAAAGAATGTAATGTGTTGGCGCGTAGAGTGGCGACATTGGTGCGCGTCGGCTTGGTTGATTCTTCCACTGCGAGCGGGTTGGTTGGATTTTGTGCCGCCATCGGCACAGGTGGTTGTGGTGGATCGGTCACGCCTGTTGAAACTGATACTCCTTAGTTTTCGGTTTGTTTTTCACGCTTGACTGTAAGTTTTTGATTCTTATAGTCGGCACGTTTCAGCGTGAAACGCAGTTTCGTAGGGAGGTAATCAAAGGGGGCTTCATCCGTTAGCCGGGAGAGGCTGCGGACAATGGGCGGGGCCATAAACAATTGGTAAATGCCAATGAGGCCGGGGGGGACCCAGTATCGAATGATGCTGGAGCGACCTCAAAAAAATATGAGGGTGCGTGGGCATCTTCAGAGCGGCAAACGCAAACAAACAGGAGGACAAAGTGATGAAGTTAAAGCAAGTGGTTGTGCTGACGGCGCTGACGGCGTTGGCGAGTAGCACATTCGCGGACGTGCAGAATATCCGCCTCAGCGGCGATGCGCGCCTTCGCGGGTATTATTTGGTCAAAGCTGCTGGTAATGAGGACGAAGATCAGTCAAAAATCAGTGACTCGTTCATTTCCCAGCGGACACGCATTTCGGTCGAGGCAGACCTCGAAGATCACGTGTTGGTCGTGGTCACCCTCAAGGCGGAGAGCCTGTGGGGCAGCGACAATGAAGCGGTTCACAATGAGTCCGGTGCTGGTTCTGCCGGGTTCAACGGTTCGGTCAACCGCAATTGGGACTTGGGCTTGGCCGAAGCGTATGTCCAGTTCAACGAAATCTTCTACTCGCCTGCGACCTTGAAGCTCGGTCGGCAGTATCTGCATTACGGGCGTGGGTTGATCATCAGCAGCGTCGAGCAGGAATACAACTATGATGCCGCTCGGCTCGTGTTGGATTACTATCCGCTCACACTGGATTTCGTGTACGCCAAATTGGCAGAGAACACGCCGTTCGGCCCGGGCACGGGTGCACGTGACACGGATCTCTTCTTCGTGAATGCTCGCTATGAGTTCACGGATTCATTGATCAAGAATATCGAGGGATATTTCGGTTACGTTGCGAACAGCACCAAGGCTGGCGGTTCCAGCCGCGTCCCGCCAACCTCCGGCGCGGGTGATTCCCCCTTGCTGGTGGGTATCCGTACGGACGTAAACCTGACCGAAAACTTTGAGTTATGGGCCGAAGGCGCCTATCAGTTCGGCAGCGCGACCGCTGGCGAGAACATCAGCGCGGTGTTGGCTAACATCGGTGGCAAGTTCACGTTGAAAGACGTCAACTTTGTGCCGGTGCTTAACTTCAACTACATCTACGCCTCGGGCGGCGGTAGCGATGGCCAGTACGCGTTCCGTCCGTGGTTCGATTACGTGGACGGGTACAACGGTCACCTGTTCATGCCGGCGCTTTCCAACATCCACGTTTTCAATCTGGGTGCTTCGATCAAGCCCAACGAAAACACCACGCTCTCCTTGCAGGGCTATTACTACCTGCAGGCTGACAAGGGTTCAGGCGCGGGAGCTGGCTTGCGCAGCAATCCCAATGTGGACTTCGGTGGTCTGGGCTTCTCGCCCGTTGATAGCAGCCGCGAACTCGGTTGGGAAATTGACGCGATCCTTGGCTATGACTATTCCAAGGATGTGCGCTTCCAATTGGTTTACGCTGCGTTCATTCCTCAGAACGCTTACGACCACTTCGGTTCGGATTCCGTGGCGCAATTGGTGCGTGGCGAAGTCAACGTCCGGTTCTAATCCAACCGGCTAGGTTTAACAGAAAAGCCCCTCGGTTCGCCGAGGGGCTTTTTCTTTTCTCGAAAGCGGACCCGTCAACGCCAGCAGGCTATCCCTCGCTCTTGAAGAACAAGACGCTTAAGGGCGGCAGGGTGAGATTCAGCGAATGGGACCGATTATGCATCGGGACCGGGTCAGCCGGGAAGCCGCCGAGATTGCCGCTGCCGCTGCCACCGTAGGCCGTGGCGTCGCTGTTGAGGATTTCTTTCCAGAAGCCATCGCGCGGAACACCCAGTCGGTAATCGTGACGCGAGATCGGTGTCAGGTTACAGACCGCCAGGATGATGTCGTTCGTGGTGGGGGATTTGCGCAGCAAACTGAGGATGCTATTTTGCCAGTCGCTGGAGTCCAACCACTCAAAACCGCTGGGGTGAAAATCCGCTTCGTGCAAGGCGGGCTCCCTTTGATAGGTGGCGTTGAGGTCGGTGATCCACTTTTGGAGGCCGGCGTGGGTCGGGTATTGCAGGAGATGCCAGTCGAGACTCGAGTCGTGGCTCCATTCGTTCCACTGGCCAAACTCGCCGCCCATGAATAATAGTTTCTTACCGGGCTGGGCGTACATGTAGCCGTAGAGGGCGCGGAGATTGGCGAATTTTTCCCAGTCGTTGCCGGGCATTTTGTTGATGAGGGAGCCTTTTTCATGAACGACTTCGTCGTGTGACAGGGAGAGGACAAAGTTTTCGTGAAACGCGTAAAGCAGGCGGAACGTGAGTTGGTTGTGATGAAATTTCCGATAGATCGGGTCCCGGGCCATGAACTTGAGCGTGTCGTGCATCCAGCCCATGTCCCATTTCAAACCAAACCCCAGGCCGCCAATATAGGTGGGCCGGGACACCATGGCCCACGAGGTGGATTCCTCGGCAATGGTTTGGACGTCCGGGAAGCTCTGGTAGATTTCCTCGTTGAACTTCCGCAGGAACGAGATGGCTTCGAGGTTCTCATTGCCGCCGTGCGGGTTGGGAATCCAGTCGCCATTCTTGCGGGAATAGTCCAAATAGAGCATCGAGGCGACAGCGTCCACGCGGATGCCGTCCACGTGATACTTATCCAGCCAGAACAGCGCGCTGCTCAACAGGAAACAGCGCACTTCATTGCGCCCGTAATTGAAGATGAAACTTTTCCAGTCGGGATGAAAGCCTTTGCGTGAATCCGCATGCTCGTAGAGGTGCGTCCCGTCGAAATAGCTCAAGCCGTGCGTGTCCGTGGCGAAGTGCGACGGCACCCAGTCGAGGATCACGCCGATGTTGTGTTGGTGGAGGTAATCCACGAGGTACATGAAATCCTGCGGCGTCCCTTGCCGGCTGGTGGGCGCGAAGTAGCCGGTGGTTTGATAACCCCACGACCCGCCGTACGGATGCTCCATCACCGGCATAAACTCCACGTGCGTATAGCCAATCGCGTTCAAGTATTCGGCAAGCTGGGGCGCCATCTCGCGGTAGGTCAACGGGCGATTGCCGTCTTCGGGCACGCGCCGCCACGAAGCGGTGTGCATCTCGTAAATGGCCATCGGGGCGTCCAGCCCGTTCCGCTTCACGCGTTGTTTCATCCACTCCGCATCGCCCCACTGGTACTCCAAATCCCAGACAATCGAAGCCGTCCGCCGTGGCACTTCATGATAAAAGCCATACGGATCTGCCTTATCCACCCGGTGCCCGTGGTGATGAGAAATGATGTAGTATTTGTAGTGCGATCCCTTGCCGACGCCGGGGATGAAGCCTTCCCAAATGCCCGAGCCGGCGCGCACGCGCAAGGGATGGCTGGCCTTGTCCCAGCCATTGAAATCGCCAAACACGCACACCTGCGCGGCATTGGGCGCCCACACGGCGAAATGTGTGCCGGCGACACCGTCCACCACCCCCGGATGCGCCCCCATTTTTTCATACAGCCGGTAGTGCGTCCCTTCGTTGAACAGATACAAATCCATCTCCGTCAACAACGAGGAGCCGGCTAATGGGGCGGGTGCGCGCGGTTTTTCCTTGGTTGCGAGGGGAGACTTTTTCGCCATAATGAATGGCAGGCTACCACAAACTCCCAACATGAGCGCGACAGAAATTTTCGATGTAGTGGATGAAAACGACCACGTAATCGGCCAAGCTCCGCGTGCCGAAGTCCACGCGCGCCGGCTGCGGCATCGGGCGGTGCATGTTCTCCTTTTCAACACTGCCGGCGACCTCTATCTGCAAAAACGGTCCGCCACGAAAGACTCCGCCCCGCTCTGCTACGATTCCAGCGCCTCCGGCCACCTCGACGCCGGCGAGGCGTACGACGCGTGTGCCGTGCGGGAACTGCGCGAAGAACTCGCCATCACCGGCGTGACGCTGCAGCGCCTCTTCAAACTCGACACCTGTCCCGAGACCGGCCAGGAATTCGTGTGGGTCTACCGGCTGATCGGGGATCACGTGCCCGTGCCCGACCCGGTGGAAATCGAGTCGGGCCGGTACTGGCCGCTGTCCGAACTGCGCGCCGAACTCGCCGCACAGCCCGCCCGCTTTGCGCGCAGCTTCATCAAAGTTTTTGACCTCTACGAGCGTTTCCGATAGAAGAAGCAGGACATGCCGACGGTCGAATTTCTCAATACCGCCAAGAAGGTTGATTGTGGCCAGTTTGCGAATCTACGCAAGGTGGCGCTTCTCAACGACGTGCCGGTCTACAAGGCGTTCGACGAAAAAATCAACTGTCGTGGCAACGGGTTGTGCGGCACGTGTGTGGTGGAAGTCGTCGAGGGTGCCGACAAGCTGTCCCCGCACACCCGGCGCGATCAGTTCAAACTCAAAGGCCAGCCGGCCAGCCGTCGTCTCAGTTGTCAATGTCAGGTCATGGGCGATGTCATTTGCGTCACGGCTCCGGCGCTTGCGTAGTTGCGTATGAAGCCGGCTACACGTCTCACGGAAATCGCGCCCGGTCTCCAACGGTGGTCCAGTTTTCACACGGAATGGAAGGTGGACTTCAGCAGCTACGCCATCCAAACCGATCAGGGTGTAATTTTCGTGGATCCCGTCAAACCCAGCCCGGCTGTGCAGAAGAAACTGGCCGCGTTGGGTGCGCCGGTTGGCGTCTTTCTCACCAATAGCAATCACGCCCGCGACACGGATTGGTTCCGCAAGACGTACGAGATTCAAGTGTACGCCCATGAAAAGGCGCCCACTGATTGCGAAACCAAGATTGACGTGCTGTTGCTCGACGGCGAGAAGTTGGCGCCCGGCCTGCAAGTCCTCCACCTTCCCGGCGCAAGCAGCGGCGAGGCGGCGTTGTTCTTCAAGTCGGCCGGTGCGGTCTTGGTGGGGGATACCCTTCTCAATTCGGCCGACAAAGGGCTGGCCTTTCTGCCCGATGACTATTGTGAGGATCCCAAACAATTACGCCGGTCCGCGCAAAAGCTGCTCGCACTCAATTTTCAAACCATCACCTTCGCGCACGGCGAACCGATCGTCGGCGACGCGAAGAAAAACATCACCGCGTTTCTCAAAGCGCCAAGAAAGAAGAAATAATGGGTCAGCAACTAAATAAAGTGATCAAGAAAAAGCGCCGGTTGAGCTACCTCAAGCGCCGCAAAGAACGATCCAAGAAAAAGTAGCCGCGCGTTACGCGGCGACTGCCAAACCGAAGTTGGATTCGTACAGCTCCGCCACGCGCTGGTGCTCCGCCGGCGTCAGGTCCGGCGTGTCCGGGGCGGCGGCGAACTCGGTCAGTTGCTGATCGTTGTAGATATTCGGCAACACCGAGCCAATAGCCGGGTCGGCGAGGATGAATTGGATGGCAGCCTGCCCGATGGTGCGGCCGGTGCCGGCGGTTAAAAACGCCAGTTGGGAAACCTTCTTCAAACCGTCCACCAGCCAGGCTTGGCGGGCGCTGTCGTCTTTGACGCGGAAGCTGCGGTGGTCATCTTTGCTGAATTGCGTGCGCTCGTCATACGCGCCCTCCAGCAGGCCGGAGCTATGCGGCACGCGTGTGAAGACCGAGACTTCCTGATCGCGGGCGACCGGCAGAATCTGCTTCCCGAGCATTTGCTCGAGCAAGTTGTAGATGATCTGCGTGTGGGCGCCCCGTTCCCGGATGCTGGCGATCCCTTCCTCAATCTGCCGTTCATTGATGGCCGGCCCGAGCGCCGTGCCGAAGGTGAGAATCTTCCCTTCCGCCTTGAGATCGTGCAGCGTCTGAAACACCTCGTCGTTGCGGATCGTCTCAATGCGCGGATTGTGAAGTTGATAGAAATCAATCCGATCCGTCTGGAGCCGGCGGAGGCTTTCTTCGCACGCCTTGCGGATGAAAGTGGGCGTCCAGTTGTGAGGACGTTCGCGCTGGCCGGGTTGCACGCCGGGATGGTTGTAGAAGTCGTACCCGAACTTCGTAGCGATCACCACCTTGTCCCGGGCGCTGCCGGGGAAAGCTTGCGCGAGCAACACTTCCCCTTTGCCATCCCCGTACACGTCGGCGGTATCAAAAAAGTTAATCCCCAACTCCAGGGATCGGCGCAGCAACCGCACACCGGTGTCGTAGTCTTCATCCGGCACGCCCCACATCTTGGTGCCGATGGTCCACACTCCGAAGCCGACTTCTGAGATCTGCCGGCTCGTGCCTTTCAGTGCGCGGTATTTCACAGTTAGCGAACCGGTGTGGGACCGGGTGCGGGAGTGGGCACCGGCTCTTGGGTCTGCTGATTGAAAGCGTTGCGCCAGAAGTCAGGCGCGTAGTTCAACCGCGGGATGTCGCTCCAGTAACCATTGATGGCGGCTCCCTGCGGCGGACGATAAATCCAAGTGGCTCCTTCGCGAGTGTCGAGCAACATCACCACCGTACCGCCACGTTCGCCGTCGTTGATCACCACGGCTTGGAAACGGCCCACGTCAGTGCCATTGACCGGTGCCACCGCCGGCGGGAAACCGGGTCGGGCCGCGTCTTGCGAGTTGGATGGCTTGCTGCACGAGGTCAGGCCGGCAACGGCCAAGAACATCAACAATATCCGGCGATAGATGTGTTTGCTCATCGAAGAATCCTTTGGTTGGTTGCGGGACTGCGACATTGATTGCCTCCGCCGCATTCACTAACAGCTTACCAAAGCCAGTGTCAAGCCGACCGTGTCATCCGCGCCGCACAGCCTCATCGGTTGTCGCCACGATAGCTTGACGGCCATCGTGGCATTGCTCAGAGTGCGGGGTATGAAGATCGGCTTTCTCTCCACGCGGTTGGCGGGCAGCGACGGGGTCACGCTGGAAACGATCAAGTGGGCGCAGGTCTGTCGGAAACTGGGGCATGAGACGTTTTATTGCGCCGGGCAACTCGATGCGGAGTTGCAGCCGGGGATGGTGATTCCCGAAGCGCATTTTACGCACCCAGCCATCGTCGCGGTGCAACAGGGCGCGTTTGGCGTGCGGACCCGGTCGCGGGCGACGAGTGCGGAGATTCACCGCCTGGCGCAATTGTTGAAGGAACGGGTGGCCGAGTTTGTGAGCCGGTATGCGCTGGATTTGTTGGTGCCGCAGAACATCCTCGCCATCCCGATGAATCTGCCGTTGGGGTTGGCGGTGACGGAATTGATCGCGGAAACCGGCATCCACACCATTGCCCATCATCACGATTTTTACTGGGAACGCCAACGCTTCCTGATCAATGGCGTGCAGGACATTCTCGACGCCGCGTTTCCGCCGAGCCTGCCGAGCATCAAACATGTGGTCATCAATTCCGGCGCCCGCCGCGATCTTGCGCAACGCAAAGGCGTGGCGTCCTCGCTGATTCCGAATGTGTTCGATTTCGAAAACCCGCCGCCGGTGATGGATGAGTACAGCCGCGATATCCGGACGCAATTGGGATTAAAGCCCGACGATCTGTTCATTCTCCAGCCCACGCGGATTGTGGCGCGCAAAGGCGTCGAGCACGCCATCGAACTGGTGCGCCGATTGAAAGACCCGCGCGCGAAGCTTGTCGTGTCGCACAGCGCCGGCGACGAGGGACTCGACTACTACAAATGGTTGCGTGACCTCGCACAATCCGAAGGGGTGGATATGCGGTTCGTGGCTAACCGGGTGAACGAAACCCGTAAATTCGATGAACGGGGTCAGAAAATTTACACGTTGTGGGACATTTATCCCCATGCTGATCTCATCACCTACCCGAGTTTCTACGAAGGGTTCGGCAACGCCTTCCTCGAAGCCATCTATTTCCACAAGCCCATCGTCATCAATCGCTACACGGTCTATGCCGCCGACATCGAACCGCTCGGATTCGAAACGGTGACGATGGATGGGTATGTGACGGACGCGGTCGTGGAACAAGTCCGGCAAGTCCTGGCGGATCCCGACCGGCGCAAGAAAATGGCCGATCGCAACTACGCCATCGCCAAACAACATTTCTCACTCACCGTCCTGCGTCGCCGGCTCCGCAACCTCCTCGCCACCGCCGAGACGACCCCGGACGATAGCGAGTTCGCGTAACCGCGAGGCCGTCGTGAGACTCCGCTCGCGTGGACGCTCGCACCACCTACGCGGTGAAATTGCGCAGCAGTTCCTCATAGCGGCGCGCATACGCGGCGAGGGAATACTCCCGGAGCACCACGCGGCGGTTATGGGCGATCAACGCGCGGGGTGGCCGGGCGAGCATTCGCCGAATGGCAGACGGATCGGGTTCCCGGTAGAGATGATCCAACTTGAGGCCGGCGGCTTTGAAATCTTGGGTGACTTCGGGGAGGTCGCGGCCGATGACGAGTTTACCGGCCAGCCAGCCTTCCAGAAACGCATAGCCAAAACCTTCCTGCGTCGAAGTCGTGAGAATGGCCCGGGCGGCGCGGAACAGGGGAAGCGGATTCGGCAGTGATTGACCGGCCCCGATGATGACTGGCAGCCGGTCGCGGCGGATTTTGCGCAGCAGCTTGTCCCGGTACGCGCAGTCGGCCGGGGAGGAGGCGTCGAGGCTGATGACGAGTTGGTAGCCGGGGAGGTGGCGGATGAGTTCGACCGCTTCGGCGTTGTTTTTGCGCGCCATCACTTTGACGGGACAAAGGATGAACGGCCGGCGGATGCCGGGTGGCAACTTCGGCGGAGCGGCTTGCGCGAAGAATCCATCGTCCACCGGGTTGGGCAGCACGCTGATTTTGCCGGCGGGAATGCCGCGCGCGGCCAGTTTGGCGGCGTCGTGCGTGGTGAGGGTGGTCCAGCGGACGTTGGGCCGGTCGTAGTAGCAGATGGTTTTCCAGAAATGGTCGTCGCGCCGACCGGTGCAGTACCGGAGGGCGTGGAGTTGGGCAGGCCGGTTGTCCTCAGGGAAGTCGTGGACTTGGTTGATGATGTTGACGCGACCGGTTTCGGCGAGGAGCTGGACGGCGTACGTGAGCGCGGGGTGTTTGCCGAGGCCGATGTTGTGGGTGTGGAGGAGGCCGGTTTGGGGAAGTTGTCGCAGCAGTTGCCGGGCTTCGCGCCGCAGGTTCGCCGGCTTCTCGCCATAGCCGAAGCCGGCAAGAATTCGGACGTCGTGTGTGCCGGCCAAGGCGCGTTGCGCGTTGTGAATCACGGTGGTGACGCCACCCGGGCGGAGGTGGTAGTGGAGATGTGTGATGATCATAGCCGGGTGAGGAGTTCGGTCAGGTTCTGAATGTCGGTGCCGAAGTGAGTGGTTTGCAGGCCGAGTTCGCGGGCCGGGGTGATGTCGTTGGCGAGGGAATCGCCGATCATCACGCAGTCGGCGGGGTTGAGGTCGCCGAGGGCTTGATGAAAGATCGCTAGGTCGGGCTTGGCACGGCCCCATTGATAGGAGAAAACGCACCGGGCCGGGTCGAAGATGGATTCGTAGGTGCAGCTAGCGCAGTCGCTTTCCACGCGGAGTAACGCGGAGAGTTCGATGGGGGTGTAGAACTGGGCGTTGGAGATGATGCCTTGCCGGTGGCCGCGGCGTTTGAGTTCGACGAGCACGTCGAAGGCGCCGGGCATGAGGGTTTTGGGATTGGCGGCGCGTTCAAACGCCAGCGCGACTTCTTGCGCGAGATTGGCGGTGACGGGGGATTGCGGATGAAATTTCTGGAGCAGGGCGTACCAGATTTCGTCAATGCGCACTTCGGGGTGCGGGACGTCGCGGGCGTGGCGTTCGCTGGCGAGACAGCGGAGGAAAAGGTCGTGCAACGTGGCCGGCTCGACGCGCAGGTCAAAGGTGCGAATGCTTTTCTCGAACGCGGCGCGTAACTCCTTTTCGCGGCGTACGAGCGAATCCAGATCGCCGCGCACCGCGGCAATGAGAGTGCCATACACATCCCAGAAAATATTTTGCGGTTTAGCCATGAAAAAGTTTGCGCAGTCTAACGCGCCGACTTTACTCTGGGTGTAGCGAGTAGTCATGAGCGATTTTCATCAAAGCGGCGTCATCACCACGTTTCATCGGCTCGGGAAATATGATCTCGAAGCGATTGAAGCGACGTTGGTGGATTATACCCACCAACGGCCGATTGCGCTGGTGTTGCCGAGTCTGTACAGCGAGTTAGAGGGCGAGGCGCTGGCCGGGATTGTCGAACATCTCAAGCAGGTGCGCTACGTGAAAGAGATCGTAGTCGGGCTGGATCGGGCGGATCGGCGGCAGTTTGCCCACGCGCGAAAGTTTTTTTCCGTGTTACCACAGGAAGTTCGGATCGTCTGGCGCGACGGTCCGCGGGTGCGCAAGCTCTTGCAATTGATGGTGGCCAATGATCTTTCCATTGGCGGGCCGGGCAAGGGTAGCAACACCTGGTTGTCGTCGGGATTGGTGCTGGCGCACGATCAATGCGACATCATTGCGTGTCATGATTGCGATATCCTGACGTACCATCGCGAGATGTTGGCGCGACTGCTGTTTCCGCTCGCCAGCCCCAACATGGACTACGAATTTGTGAAGGGCTACTACGCGCGCGTATCGGACCGGCTTTACGGGCGGGTGACCCGATTGCTGGTAACGCCGTTGATCCGGGCAATGCAGAAGATTTTGGGCCGGGAAGTCCCGCTGCTGGTGTTTCTCGACAGCTTCCGCTATCCGCTGGCCGGTGAGTTTGCGATGGAGGTAGACTTGGCGCGCATCAATCGCATTCCGGGCGACTGGGGATTGGAGGTGGGCGTGCTGGCAGAAGTGTTCCGTAATTGCACCTCGCGCCGCATTTGTCAGGTCGA
>Ga0105044_10011680_pt1 | contig 11956 bp, 10 predicted proteins | sample MAT01_FD_78092 | JGI IMG/M metagenome (GOLD analysis project Ga0105044, IMG submission 78092) | Freshwater microbial communities from Lake Fryxell liftoff mats and glacier meltwater in Antarctica - MAT-01 | ecosystem: Environmental > Aquatic > Freshwater > Ice > Liftoff microbial mat | place...
CGCCTCGGTCGCGGTTTTCAACTGCCGCTCGATGTCCGCTAGGCGAACAGCACCGGCTTCCAAAGGAGCGCGCACGCGAACTTGCAAGAGACCAGCGAGTAGAAGCCGCAGTTCGGTCTCAGGGCAGAAGCGTTCACGCCGGTCCTCCTGTGCGTCGGCCAGCTTGATGGCTCCCAGCTCGCGAAGGAAGTGAAGTCCTTGGCTGACCGATCCTTTGCTCAGGTTCAGCTTCGCCATCACTTCGGCGAACGTCAGCGGGAGCGGCGAACAGTAAATGGCACCGAAAATTTGTCCGACGGAATGGGAGAGACCGAGTTTGTGAGCCGCATCCGCGCATACTTGGACAATTTCACCCTGAATCGGGGAGAGCCGATTGCCGGCACCCTCGGTAGGCGTTGACTGCGCACCGGACAGCGCCCCTCCGAGCAGCGGAGCAGCGCACTCCGCCTTCGCGCGCGTTTCGAGGTCTGGATGCGGAGGATTCACGCCACGAGTTTCGAATCGCCTCCCCTTCGTTCAAGTGGAATTGAACTCGCTTTACTTCGGCTGCGTTACGGGAGAGTCAAATCGGGAAGGCAGTCGTCTTGTTGCAGTCAATCGGCCTATTCCGGCGAGAATTCACGAGGCCAAAGATGTAACATTGGCGAACTGCAGCCTGAAGGGAGGGGTGTCGATAGGTTTTATATGTTCCGAACTCGCCTCTCCTCAGGGCTGATGTGCGCCCTCGTTCTCTGGGGGGCCCTCGTCGCGACTCCGGGATTTTCACAGAGCGATCGGATGATCAACCTCTCATCGCGCGCGACTCTCGGCGAAGGTGAACTCATTGCCGGATTCGTGGTCGGTGCGGGCACGCCCAAACGAATCCTGATACGGGCGATCGGCCCTAGTCTGAACCAGTTCCCGGGCATCGGAGAAACCCTGTCGAACCCGCTGCTCGAAGTGTTCGATTCGACGGGTGCCAAAATCATCGAGAATGACGACTGGACCCGTCAGAAAGACGACTCCCCGCTGGTCGCTTCCGACTTTGCCTCGGTTGGAGCGTTCGCGCTCACCAGTTCCCTTGACGCGGCGGTGCTGGCGACGCTGCCATCAGGGGCGTACACAATCCGTGTAGCCAGCGCCGGCCCGCGAAACGGAAGCGCACTCGTCGAGGTTTACGACGTCTCCGGTACCGCGCGGCTGCTCAACCTCTCATCCCGCGCGCACGTCGCTCGCGGAGGCGTTCGGTTCGTGTCCGGAGTGGTGCTCGCTCCCGGGCAAGCCAGACGAGTGCTGATACGCGCGGCCGGACCTTCTCTTGCAACCTTGGGAGTCCCCAGTCCGCTTGCGGATCCGATCCTGACCGTTCGTGACGACGCCGGACGCACCGTCGCCGTCAACGACAATTGGGGAGATCGGAACGCGTCTGCGTCAATCTCAGCCGCCAGTACAACCACCGGTGCATTCCCGTTTATCGGCACCGACAGTCGGGACTCGGCCGTTGTCTTGGATCTCCCACCCGGTGCCTATACGATCGAAGTCGCAGGGGTCGGAGATACGAGCGGCACCGCTCTCGTCGAACTCTACGATCTCTCCTCGTCGATCGTGCCCTCGGTCGAAGTACAGTCAGGAGAAGCGCAAATTTCTGCCGCAGGCAGGCCCCGATCTCTTTTCACATTTTCGCGAAAGGGTATGCTCTCGGAAAGCCTGAAAGTGAAGTTCACGCTCTCCGGCAGCGCCCGGCTAGGCGTGGACTTCGACGAGGTGCCTCGCTGGATCGAGTTCACCCATGGACAGGCCAGCGCCGAAGTCGAAATCGTTCCCTCTGCGAATCGCCCCACCCCATCGGAGGCCAAGACGGTCATCCTGAACATCGACGCCGATGACACTTACGCAGTGGGAAGCGCAAGATCGGCGATGCTCTCCTTGCCTTTTTCGCCTGGCAACGAGCAGATCCGGCCGTCACCCACCGCTGAACCCACTTCCAAGCCAAGCCCAACCCCGGATCCACTCCCAACACCCACCGCCACACCGATACCCACACCAAGTCCGACCCCGTCTCGCTTCCCATCGCCCACTCCAACGCCCCTGCCATCGGTTGTTCCGACGCCATCGCCGCTCCCAACACCCACCACCACCCCGACACCAACCCCAAGTCCGATCCCGTCTCCCTTACCATCGCCCACGCCAACGCCGCTGCCACCGGTTGTTCCCACGCCACGTCCGCTCCCAACACCCACCACCGCCCCAACACCCACACCTAGTCCGACCCGGTCTCCCTTACCATCGCCCACTCCAACGCCGCTGCCACCGGTTGATCCCACGCCATCTCCGCTTCCTACTCTCGCGCCAACGCGCCTTCCCACGCCATCACCCAGTCCGTCTCCTACTCCCACTCCGGGACCGACGCCCACCCCCACACCCGACCGGGCGACCCTTCTCTACAACTCAAGCTTGCGTCTGCCTGCCGCCGCTTCCTCCACCTCCGCCTCCGGTTCCGCGACGCTGCGACTTTCCCCCGATGAATCATCGGCGACCGTATCCGTCGCGTTTGACGGACTCAGTTCTAGCCAGACCGCGGCATCCCTTCGTCTTGGCGACTCCGGTCAAGTCGGTACGCTCCTCACGTCGCTCCCTGTCGGAACGATCTCAGGTCATCGATGGGAGCTCCGACCGGTCGGATCGCTGACCACGGCGGACGTACTTGGAGCGATCAAGTCCGGGCGGGTCTTCGTCTCGATCGAGACAAGCGCTTTCCCTACCGGAGAGTTACGCGGCCCGTTCCTGCGCTCGCAGGGCTCGGTGACGTTTTTCGCACCGGAACCGCCTCCGTCCCTTCCAAACACATCGTTGAGTCCGGCCGACGCATCGCGATTTCTTCTGCAAGCCACCTTTGGTCCGAAACAAGAAGAGATCGACCGCCTCACGGGCAAAGGCCTGCCGGACCTCGACGCTTGGATCGCCGAGCAAATCGGCATTCCTGTCTCCAATCACCAAGCGGCGACCGAGCAGGACTACGAACGCTTCCTCAAACCGCTGGGAGAAAAATATCGCCTTATCCACGAGAATCGCCAGGCCGCCTGGTGGTCGATCGCCGTCAAGGGCAATGACCAATTGCGTCAGCGAATGGCCTTCGCCCTCAGCCAGATCTTCGTTGTTTCCGAAAACAACTCGACGCTCTCGAGTTACCCGCGCGAAGTCGCCGCTTACTACGACCTCCTGGCCCGCAATGCCTTGGGGAACTTCCGCGATCTGCTCGAACAGGTCACGCTCAGCCCGGTGATGGGAGTGTACTTGAGCCACTTGCGCAATGCGAAGTCGGCGACCGACGCGAAAGGAAAATCGGTGACCAGCCCGGACGAGAACTACGCTCGGGAGGTGATGCAACTCTGCACGGTGGGGCGCACCCTGCTGCATCCCGACGGGACACTCAAACTCGATGCACAAGGCAACGCGGTGCCCACCTACGACCAGACCACTGTCCGCGAGATGGCGAAGGTGTTTACCGGCTGGGGATTCGCCTCGGACGATCCCGACCCCAGTTTCATTGCCGCATACTCCGACTACCTGCGGCCCATGCGGTTGTATCCCAATTATCACGACAACTCCGCAAAAACGATCGTCGGAGGTCGAACCTTGCCGGCCAATCAGGGTGGTGCCAAGGATCTGTCGGACACCCTTGACGCCCTCTGCAATCACCCCAACACGGCACCTTTCATCTGCCGGCAGCTCATTCAGCGGCTCGTTACCAGCAATCCAAGTCCGGGCTATGTCTATCGTGTCGCCAGCGTCTTCGCCAACAATGGCCGCGGAACTCGAGGAGACCTTGGAGCCGTGGTCCGGGCGATTCTGACGGATCCTGAAGCGCGCTCACGGGACGCCGCGAACCAGCCGACTTTCGGAAAACTGAGGGAGCCCGTGCTGCGTGTGACCGCCATGCTTCGAAGCCTGAACGGCGACTCCAACAGTGGACGGATTCCATTCTATTCACAGTCGACCGACGAAAAGCTCGCCCAGACTCCGCTCAAGGCGCCCTCCGTCTTTAACTTCTTCGAACCGGCCTTCGTCCAACCCGGCCGGCTCGCGACGCAAGGTTTGGTTTCACCCGAGTTTCAGATCCTGAACGCCGCAACGCTTGTTTCCACCACGAACTTCTTCCAAGTCTATTTGAACACTCGGCCTCCAGCAGACACGATCAGTCAGCTCGTCCGTATTCGACTTTCGCCTGCCGATTTCGCGCTTGCCCGCAACTCGGAGAAACTTGTCGAACAGCTGAACGTAAGGCTTGCCGGTGGTTCTTTGCAGAAAAGTGTGACCGAACGCCTCGTCAGGATGTTGGCGCCATTTTTGGCCACCACCGACGAAGATCTTGAATCACGTTTCAGATCGGTCGCGTACGTGATCTTGGCGTCACCACAATGTGCGATTCAAAAGTAGATAACCAACCGTGAAACCGATCCACCCGCCTCCACCGTTATCCCGTCGCGCCTTTTTGGGCACCTGCTGCTCCGCAGTGACCGCAACCGGATTGTTGTCGCAGCTTGCCCAGTTGCGCCTGATCGGCGCCGTCGCCGCCACAGACTCGCAGGCAAACGCCGGAAGCACCACGGCGGCGCAGCTCGATCCGGGTCACAAGGCACTGGTCTGCTTGTTTCTGGCGGGTGGGAACGACTCGAACAATATGGTCGTGCCAACCGACGTCACCCGCTACCAGGAGTACGCGAAAGGGCGGGGCGCTCTCGGATTGCCGCGGGAGGCGCTGCTGCCGGTGTCCTACCGATCCCCCACCGGTCAGACGTACGGTCTGCACCCGGCGATGCCTGAGGTGAGATCGATGTTCGATCGAGGATCGGCCGCCATTGTGGCCAACGTGGGAACACTTCTCCATCCGACGACCCGAGTCCAGTACACCAACCGTACGGTACCGCTGCCCCCTGGCCTCTATGGGCACAACAGTGGTCAGGTCGATTGGCAATCGAGCCTGCCGGACCGCGGTTTTCACACGGGCTGGGGCGGCCGGGTGGCGGATCTGACCCAATCGCTGAACGGCAACAATCGAGTGTCGATGTCCCTCAGTGTGGCCGGGCAGAACTTCTTTCAGGTCGGCCGAAACGTTTCCCAATACTCGGTCAATCTCAATGGCGGACTCAATCTGGGTGAGTGGGGTCCCCCCGGCTCCACCGCTGGGCTGCGGACCTCGGCGCTTGACGATATCATCAATCTCCAGAACCAGAATCTGTTTGAAACCGCCTATGCGGGGATCATGCGGGGCGCCATCGACGATGGACTCTACCTCTCCTCCTTCCTCAAGGGCCCGAGCCCGTATTCATCCTTTTTCAGTTCACTTAACTCAAGCTTGAGCCAGCAGCTTCACATGATCTGCCGTTTGGTCGCACTCCAGCAGCCGTTGGGTCTGCGTCGCCAAGTCTTCTTCGCCCAAGTCAATGGGTGGGACCTGCACGATAGCCAGCTTTCAATCGATTCGCCCGTCAGTGGAGCCCACGCCAATCTGCTTCGGGATGTCAGCCGTTCGGTTGACGCGTTCTATTCCGCTTTAGGCAGTATCGGTGCTGGAAACCAGGTAACCACGTTCACCGCATCCGACTTCGGCCGGACCCTGGGCACCAACGGCGACGGATCCGATCACGCGTGGGGATCTCACCACCTGGTGATGGGCGGCGCGGTCCGCGGCGCACAGGTCTATGGAAAAATGCCGGAATTCCAGCTCGGCGGACCCGACGATGCCGGCGATCGCGGCCTTTGGATTCCCACGATCAGCGTCGATGAATACAGCGCCACACTGGCCAAATGGTTTGGAGTGAGCGCCACCGACCTTCCGATCGCACTCCCCAATATCGGTCGCTTCTCCCAGCCCGATCTTGGATTTATGAAGTCCTGATGGCCAGCGGGCGGCCATGGGCTCAGGCGAAGGACCCGATCCCGTTCAAGTGCCGAGGTGGACGGTATGTTGCGCCAGTCGCAGTTGGAGTCGATCGTTTTGGTTTTTGCGGTGGCTCGGGAATGCTGGACCACACTCGTTGGATCGTCGCACGGCTGCCGACCGATCGGTAAAACACGCCAAGGGGATTGTCACGTATCCATCCTCTAACCACGTAGAAGCCGACCCTTGGCGCGGTTACGCCGGCCATTTTCTCTTTGGTTCGTGAAACACCCAAGATTGCGGGTGTTCGCGGAGTTCTGCAAAAGATCCAATCCGATCCTGGTACGATCGCAGGTACAAAACACATCATGACGTTTCCTCGCTCTCCTAAGACGACGAGATTCCGCCACGCATCGCTCGATAAAGAATACAACCGGGCGGAGGGCTTTGCCGGAAACGTATGCATCGGACGGTTCGTTCGAATAATCGCTCGCCAGCGAGCGAATACCGTACCGCAATTCGACTCGGCGACCCGACCTCCAAACTGCCTCCGCACCACCGACCCAAATGCCAATCCCAGAACCGTTGTTTTCCGTGTCGCCGAAGGAAAGATGGGCGGTTTGTCACTGCCGCCCCCGCTGCGAGAAGAAGCTGGCCGCTCTGCTGCACTCCGAGAAAATGGTCCATTTCCTCCCTCAGATCGAGAACGTCCGCCGTTATGGTCGCCACGAACGGAGATCTCTGCTTCCTCTCTTCCCGGGCTATCTCTTTGCTCGCATCGATCCCGACCTCAGATCCCGGATGTTTCGGCAAGATTTGCTCGCTCGTATCATACCGGTGGCGGACGAAACGCTGCTCCTGCGCCAGTTGGTAGACGTCAAGAAGGTGGTCGATGCAGGTGTGGAAGTTCTGCGCTACGACCAAGTAGCCCGCGGCGCCCGGGTGAAAGTGATCAGTGGACCGCTTTTTGGCGTGGAGGGCCGGGTTGAAGATGTGACATCGCCACGCGGTATTATCGTCTCCGTCGATGTGCTGCAGAGGGGCCTCCTGATAACGCTTCCCGTCGTACAGCTTGAGGTGATTCTATGAATCGCTCCCAGATTCCTCAGTCGAAACGTGGCTTTAGTCCGATTCGATAGCGGGGAAGACAGAACAGAATCCACAAGAGGAGCGGGACGATGAATACACCCGCCGGCCAGTTGGTAACACTCGCGTGCAAGACAGCTACGGACTCGAGCAACCACCGCGGCATCTCACGCGCACGTTCGGGGAACGATGAGAGTGCAAATTCGATATCGACGGCTATACAGGCGAAAAACCATAAATAGAGTCCTGTCGTTAATATAAAAAAGGAGCGTAGGTACTCTTTCCACGCCACCTGCGTCGAAAAAATCAAGGCAACTACAAACGCGTTCGCCGAGTAGGGGTAGGTCATTGTGATCAAGCTTCTCGCGAGAAGAGCTTGCTCGCCGGTCAATTTAACGTCCGTCCCTCCCGACTGCGGTCTGACGAGCACAACCAGATCGACATCGCGGTGCAAACCGTGTTCGCGCGTCTGCGCCTCGGAAACATTCAGAAACGTCACGGTATCGTTCGCTCTACCCATCGCAAACACTGCGTTTCCCGCGGAACTCAGCATCTGGCGATACCCAGAGCCGCAAAGCATCCACAGAAGCATGCACACCGTATAGACCAAAATGAGTCGCCCGAAAAACGAAACGATGCCCCTCGCCGCGAAGACATCATGATGCGACTTGTCGCGGGGGCCCATAGCGTCTCTATTCGGTTGGCGAGCACTTCTCATGCACTTCAGAAGCACACGCTAAGCACCGATAAGGTCACGCGGTTGCCCCTGCCGGAGTGCGGGCATACCGTATCCAAAGCACGAAGATAAGCAGCAGAGCGATCGTCAGGAGGAACGGCCACACGATGAAATGGGTCACCTCGAACATTTTGGGTCCGTGAACGCCGATGAACCAGAGCGAAACGATTCGACTGAAATTCAACCCCGCGATCGTCACGGTTCCCGCGAGCAAGCCAAGGAAACGATAAGACCATCGAGCGGGATAAGAAACGAGCGCTCCCCACCACAGCACGGTGAGTTCCAACGCATCGCACCCCCCGGTTACCTCGATAGACAAAGAACTGGATCGAACCGTGCGACCGTCAACCGCTACCGTTTGGCCGAACAATCCGAACACCTTGCCGGCCGACCGCGCCAGGAATGTTTGATAAGGTTCAATGACATACTCTCGGGCCGAACGGTTCACCGCGATCAAGGCGGCCACGACAGGGCGTTCTTTGGAATCGGCTGCTCGCTCAAAATCGATCGAAAGCGTTAAAGCAAAATAGACGGCCATGAGGGCAGAATAAACGAGGGCAAACCGAAGGTAGGCCGGCCGCTCAAAATATCCCGCTCCCGCCCCGCCACCACCAACTCCACCGCTACCCTCCCCATTGTTCCGTCGGCGATCGGTGGTCATACTGCGATACTCTATCGAAGATTGTTAAACTCCGATGACATCCGCGTGCCAATCGGGTTAAAAGTGCGAGGCGACTCGCTGAAGCAGGACATAACCAGACCCTCGAATTCGCATGGGGGGATATGGGACGGAGTTGAACGATGGGGTGACACCACCACTCTGCCCCCTTTTACCCTTTCATCGACAGTGTCGAACGTGCCTCGCCGCCGCGTATGAGTGCCCTCTATTTCCTGACCCCTCGGAACAAAGCCTCTTTCTTGACACTTTTTTGCGACTCCCTTCGCTGCAAAGTGTTTGGAGTCCGGCCTTAAGGCCGTCCGAAACTTGCTCGCATTTTCTCCGGACGGACTAAAGTCCGGACTCCAAACTCTTCCCGTCCTCCGTGCACCGCCATCCGACCTCTGCGGAAACCTTATTCAGGAAAGAAACCCTCGGTCGAGAATCGTAACGTCACCTCAGCCTGGGTAGGAACCGCTGCCCCTTCACTTTCTGCCGGGCTGTAGCGCAAACGGCCTAAATAGACTGTACCCACCCGCTCGAGATCGGTGTGCAAGGCCGAGAGTCGGCGAACGTCCTTCGTCGAACCGTCGGGCAAGACCGTAAACGAAAAAACCGCCTCCACATTCTCCCGCTTCAACTCCCGCGGCCACGCGGCCGGGATCAGCACGGCCGACGAATAGATCTGTGGCGGCTTGGTTTTGGCCTCCCCGTTTCGCGCGATCCCGTATTTCTCTCTGGAAACGCTGACCTCGACGAGATTGTCGCCCCACTTGGGCAGGGCCTGCAGGAGGAACTCAAACGAAGGCAGCCCCAGATCGAACGGAACCGCCGCCGAAACCGGCAAAGCGCAGACAATCGAGAGAAGAATCTTGGCGAGCTTCATACATCAAGAAACCCTTCATCCGCCCAGAAGTAAAGCACGCCTGGCCTCGTTCCATTTTTTACAGAGGGCGGATGGCGGTAACAAAAGTCGGATCCCAACTCGAAGAAACCAAACCTCGATCTGTTTTTACAGGAGATCGCGGAGGACGCAGAGGACGGACGGAAGAGGTCGGAGGTCAGCAGTCAAACTTCAGATGACACACGACTGCCATGACGCCCGCCTCCCGACCTCTGCGCCCTCCTCCCTCCTCCTGTAAGGACCTCCGAGTTCGCTTCCGACTCCTACATTCCCCATAAACTCGAAATTCTGATTTCTAATTTCTCGATTCCCAATTCCCAATTCTGGATTCTAGATTCTGATTTCTGGATTCTGGATTCTGGATTCCAGATTCCCGTTTCTACCTCCCCCCCTACCCCACTATCCGCAACACCTTGCCGGCGCGCGTAAACGACTCCTCGCCGAACCCCAAGGCCCGTTTTAGGTGCGCATCGCGCTCCAGCGGATTCTCGATCCGCGCCGCCGCGCGGTGTTCTTTCCACGGCAAAACTCCCGCGGCCCACGCGAGCAGGCCGCTCACGGGCACCGGCAAATCGCTGCCGTGGAGGATGCGGCTGGCGAGCGGTTCCGCGATCAGCCGCCGCAACGCGGAGGGGCGCAATCGAAAATTCAGCGCGGCCAGCGCACTGTTGTCCCCGTAGAGATTCGGAAAGCGCTCGGTCATCTCGACGAATGTATCGAAATGGTCAGGATCCAGCAGCATCGTGCCGGTACCGCAATGCGCCGCGATGCACGTCACGCCGATCTCCAGCGGACGCGTCAGCACACGCGGACTTGCCAATGCGTGGTCCATCACAGGCATGGTGCGTTCGCTCCCCGTATGCGCCAGCAGCGGCAGTCCGCTTTCCGCCATACGCTCCAGAAACTTCGTGTGACGACGATCGTTCCAATCGATCCCCTGCACATTGGGCAAACACTTCAAGGCCGCCGCGCCGCCGGCCAGCGCTTTCTCGAGTTCGTCAAACGCATCCGGACGCGATGGATGGATTGAAACGCCCGCGAGAAATTCCGGATGCTTCTGCGCGAGACGAAGAACATAGTCGTTGGGCACGTAGAACGAGGCCCGTTCCGGCAAGGGAGTCCCGTCCTCGCGATGAGGCAGTTCATGTGCGAGAATCAGTCCCTTTTGCACAGACGATCCCCGAATGTACGCCAACATCTGCTTGACGTAAATGCCGTCGAACTCCGGACCCGCCAGATCGCGGGTGGTCAATCCCACGCTTTTTACCAACCACGGCGCCCCGAGTTTGGTCAGACCTTTGGGACGATACCAACATCCCGTCGCGCCGGTTCCTGTGCCCACAATATGGACATGCGTGTCGATTCTCACGGCGAAGCGGAGGATGCGCGGATCACGTCACAACCCTCGCCAAGACCACGATCGCGGTCAAACCTTGCGTTCGATCGTGGCGGACCGGGACATCTCCCGTCCATCGCACCGGCGTGAGCCCCGATTGCCGCTCCTCGCCCCGTGTGATTAACTGTCGCCATGCCGCTCTCCTCGTCGCCGCTCCCGCCGTCCCCTCCCACCGGAACAGGCTCCCCCACGTATCCACCTGCCGGGACAGCCGGCCGCCCCACCCCACGAAGCGTGCTTGTCACCGGCGCCGGCGGCAATATTGGCCAATACTACGCCAAACACGCACCGAGCCATCACCGCCTCCGCCTGATGGTGCACAGCCTGGACGAACGCGCGCAGCGGTTGAAAGCGTACGGCGAAGTCGTGAAGGCGGACCTGGGAAACCTTCGTCAGATGACCGACGTCTGCGAGGGCATTGACACCGTCCTCCATCTCGGCGGCGAACCCAGTCCCGACGCCACCTGGAGCAGCCTCCTGCCGGCGAACATCGTGGGAACGTACCACACGTTTGTCGCCGCCAAAGCGGCCCGAGTGCGGCGTGTGATTTACGCTTCGTCGATTCACGCGGTCTCGGGGTATCCGCTCGACGTGCAAGTGAAAACCTCGGAGCCCGTGAACCCCGGAGACCTGTATGGCGTCACGAAATGCTTCGGCGAAGCATTGGGACGCTACATGGCGGAACAAGAGGGGTTGTCCGTGATCGCGCTGCGCATCGGGGCCTTTCACCCGATCCGCGTCGCCCAAAAATCGAAAAATGCCGCCCTGCTCGACGCGTTCGTCTCCGACCGCGATCTCCATCAACTGATCGTCCGCTGTATCGACGACGAGCGCTTGCGTTTCGCGATTTTTCATGGTCTGAGCGACAACCGGTACAAACGACTCGACATCACGGATGCCCGCGAAGCCGTCGGCTACGCGCCCGTGGACGACCTCGCGGCGGAGAATCCTCAGTTCAAAAAGACCGCCCTCGCCAAAAAGCAGCTATCGCACAACCGCACCCAGCATTCCTCCGGCCTGCGCGAAGACCTCGCCGCGAACAAACCCCGCAAGAAAAACAGCTAACTTGGAGGGCCACGGTTCCTCGTGGCCGGGATTGCGCGTCTGCCCGCTGCCAACGTCACATTCCCCGTCCTCCCATCGCTAACCCGTTCCGACCCACTCGACCCGTTTTTCACAGGAGCTCGCGGAGGTCGGGCGGAAGGAGAGAGGTCAATTGTCAGGGGTCAGAGGTCAGGTGACGAAAAGCAATCGAATCGACGGACTCGGATGATTTTACAGGAGTTCGCGGAGGTCGGAAGAGATCGGACGTAGAA
>Ga0105044_10011682_pt1 | contig 11955 bp, 6 predicted proteins | sample MAT01_FD_78092 | JGI IMG/M metagenome (GOLD analysis project Ga0105044, IMG submission 78092) | Freshwater microbial communities from Lake Fryxell liftoff mats and glacier meltwater in Antarctica - MAT-01 | ecosystem: Environmental > Aquatic > Freshwater > Ice > Liftoff microbial mat | place...
ACACAAGTCGTCGGCTGCCTTTTGCAAATTCGGAAACACATCGCCGATTTCGAGTCCGGACTGTCCGCACTTCTTGAAGCCAAACGGATACAGGTCTGGATTGGCGATGTGCTTGGGTTTGTCGAAGGTGTGCGCCTGCCCCGGACCTCCTTTGCAGTAGTAGAAGATGATGCTCTTTACCTTGCCGGGGTGATGCAGCGGCAGCGATTTCGCGGCGACGATTTTGTCATCGGCCCAAAGTGAACTCGTGGCGAAGATGCCCGGTGCGGCGGCGATGCGGGTGAGGAAATGGCGGCGTGTGATCATGGCGTGTTATTCGATGTAAAGGATTTCATTCCCGCAGAGCAGCAGCGTCATGAATTCGCTAATCTCATCCCTCGTCTGCGCGGTGCCCGTTTGCTTTCGGCGACGCTCGATCAAGCCTTGAGCAAAGGTGCGTTCGTCTGCGGTAGGCGGGCGCTGGAGAACGTTTTCGTAAATCTTGTCCAGCACGTCGGGCAACTCGGACTTGGAATCGAGGCGCAGGCGATTGGTGAGTTCGCCAGCGAGGTCACGGGCGGCGCTGGCATTGTTCATCAGGAATAGCGCCTGCGTGGCGGAGATGGAGGCGACGCGCCGGTCGATGAGATCGTAAACCGTCGGGCGATCGAAATGGGGTGTGTATGCGGCCGCATCGAGCTTGCCGGTATCAGCGAAGGGCTGGCCAGTGCGCAACCTCGCCATCGTGTTGAGGATTGCTTCGTATTCGAGACGGCGCACCGATTGTCGGGCGAAGAAACGATTGTCGGGGTCTTTCGCGAAGTCTGCCTCCGCCGCAACGGATGAGCGGCGATACGCATCGCTCATCACGATGCGACGGATCAGCTTTTTCAACGACCAGCCATCGCGAACGAACGACTCCGCGAGGCCATCAATGAGTTCGGGCAATTCAGGCTTCTCACCGAGCCGACCGAGTTCCTTCGGGGTGCGGCAGAGGGCTTCGCCAAAGAGATGCTGCCATGCGCGATTCACCGCGGCGCGGGCGACGAGCGCGGCCTGCGTGGATTCGGGAATGGTGAGCCAATCGGCGAGTTGCGCGCGTCCGCTGCCTTCGATGGCGAGCTTGGATTCGCCGAAGAACACCGGCGTCGCGCGCGGCACGAGTTTGTCGGGAACCAGGACGTCGCCCCGCAGAAGCAGTCGCGCATCGCCGATGTAGTAGGGATGCATCCAAACGCGTTTGGGGTCGTTGGTGTTGAACGCAAATCCGGCGGCTTTGGCGGCGTCATCCAGCGGCTTCAGATCCTCCGCGCGCCGCAGACCGCCATCCACGCGAACGTAGAGATGTGAGTCATCCGGCAAGTTCCATGGTTGCACGGGATTGCCGATGATTTCCTTGTCGATTGCGCCGATGCGGTCATCGGCTTCTGCGAGCGCGGCCACCTCGGGATCGGTCTTCGCGTAGCCGCCGAAGCGGGAACGCTCGATCCATTGCTGACGTTCCGCCTCCCAATAAGCACGGTGGTCCTCCAACTCGCGAACGACTGCGGTGAGATGCAGGGCCGTGGCGCGCTTGATGAGGCCGAGCTGACTTTTGTGTCCGCCGATGAAGTAGTTCAATTGCCCCAGGATCCTGAAGTCGTATTGCGGCGGCTGATGGTTCTTCAGCCTGGCCTCCAACTCGGTGAGCGTGGTGCGAGTGTCTTTGGCCAGCGACGCAGCGTTGTTCTTCTCCGCATCGGCCAGTTCCGCACGCAGCACCGCGATCTCCATTTCACGAAGGCGCTTGTCCATGGGGGTGAGAATCGGGATGCGCGACTTCCGCCATTGCTCCGTGCGACCACCGCCGCCGGCGCTGAGCTTTGTGCTGGTCAGGCGTATGAAGCCGTTCAGTCGCGCCTGTTCCGCGATCAACTCGCGTTGCTTAGCCGCTGCGGCCTCAGCCTCGGCTTGCGACTTCGTATGGATCGGCACAGGCGCATACCAACTGCTCTGGAAAAAACCCAGCAGCGCGTAGTAGTCGCGCTGCGAGATGGGATCGAACTTGTGGTCATGGCAGCGCGCACATTCGAGGCTAATGCCCATGAGCGAACGGCCCATGAATTCCACGCCCTCGTCGAGCTTGTCCATCAGCACGAAAGTCTGTGTCGCGACGTCTTCAAAAGTGCGCTGGCCGTTCAAAGGCACCGCCGCCGCCAAGGCCTGATCCACCGAGTAATCACCGCCCTCGAAGGCCTTCATCTTGTCACCCGCGAGATGCACCCGCGCGAACCAATTCCACGGACGATCCTCATTGAAGCACTTCGCCACCCAGGCCGCGTAACGCTCCGTGTCGAGTCCCGGCCCGCGATTGCTCTGCGCGTTCGCGCCATTGCGCGTGTAGTCCTGCCAATGACGGCCCCAGCGTGTGCCGAACTGCGGCGAGCCAAGGAGACGTGTCACCACCTTCTCAAACGCGTCTGGCGAGGCATCGTTCACAAAGTCCGCGATCTCCTCCGGCGCCGGCGGATAGCCAGTCAGATCATACGTCACGCAGCGCAGCAGACGATGCCGGTCCGCCTCCGGCGCGGGCGTGAGACCCAGCTTCTCGTGCTGCGGCTTCAGCGTTGCATCAATGTTCCAATCGGCAGCCAAGTCCTTCGGCAGCGGACGAAACGACCAGTGACTGCGATCCGCATCGCTGATGGTGAACTGCTTCGCGCGCGCCAGCACCTTCTCCTGCGCAGGCCACGGCAATCCCTTCGTGATCCATTTTTCAAAAGCAGCAATCTGCGCATCGCTCAGCTTGTCGCCACGGCTCGGCATCTTCAGCTCGCCATCATGACGGATCGCCTTCATCAGCAAGCTAACATCCGGCTTGCCCGCGACCACCGCCGGTCCGCGCTCGCCACCGGTGAGAATGCTCTGCCGCGAAGTCAGCCGCAGCCCGTGCTCCGGCTCGTCGCCCGCGTGACATTTGAAACAACGCTCGGCCAGCACCGGACGGATTTCCTTTTCAAAAAACGCCACATCCACCGGATCAAACAGGGTTGTGTCATCCAACGCACCCTCTTGGATCCAGCGCCGCAGCAGATCGATCTCTGCCGCCGGCAACTTCTCCCCCTTCTTCGGCATCTCCGGTTTCTTCGCTCCGGTGAGCACCTGAATGATCGGACTCTCCTCCGGTTTGCCCGGCACGAGCGCGGCACCGAGATCATCGCCACCACGCATCATCGTGGAGATGCGCGTGAGATCGAGCCCGCCGCGCTGCTCCTCCGGGTAGTGGCATTTGTTGCAACGCTGCTCGAGCAGCGGCATCACCTCGCGCTCGAAGCTCACTGGCGCACCTGAAGAGATGGAGCCAGCAAGGAGGAGAGGTGTAAGGTAAAAGAATCGGAACTTCATGGTTGGATGGCTTTCATCTTCCACGCGTCGAGTGAGCGGAGTTCGGCAGGCTGGCCTTGCGAGCGGAGCGAGACACCGACGCTGTCGGCGCGGCTCGGATGGACGCGCAATGCAAGACATTGGCGGCCGTTGATGGAGACTTCGACAACGCTGCGGTCTATGAAGATGCGAAGCTTGAAAGGTTCGCCCTCGGGAATCGCGACGGTCGCCGATTCGGGCGGACGTGATTGCGCTTCGGGCAGGAGCGAGGAGCGCGAGTTGTCGAGGGTGACGACGCTGAGCTTCCGCTGCGGCGGCATGAAGCGGCTGGTGACGTTGCGATCCCTTTGCAGCGAGATGCGAGTGACTTCTTCAGCATTGGCTGACCGCAGCACGCTGAGTTCGACGAGCGGTGCATTCTTGCTGTCGATCTCGGCGATGATCTCCATCGTGTTGCCGCGGATATTCGGGAGCACGATTTCCTGATTGGCGGGCAGCGGGGTCGCTCCGATGTGCTGATGTTCGCCGCGCAGGGACTCGATGTCGCCGGCGGGTTCCTGGGCGAGTTCGTCTTTGCCGAGGAGGGTAAGTCTGCGCGGCAGGGTCATGATGCTGTCGTTGCCCCTGGTGCCGGTCGCGGAGTTCATGTTGAAGATGGCGATGACGCCGCCTTTGCCATCGGGCGTGGCGGACGGCGCGTGCACGCCGCCGGGTGAGACGGGGCCGAAATTGAAGCGTCCGTGCGAGGTCGCGTTGAACTTGTCGCGCTGCTGATCGTAGTCGCCGAGGAGATACTGACCGCCGCTGGTGTGACTGAAAAAGAGCAGGATGTGGCGGTCGCCGATGGGCCAGAAGTTCGGACACGCTCCGTCGTCACCGACGTGCGTGAAGGCATTGCTTTCGACGAACGGATGCACGAATTCCCAATGCGCGAGGTCCTTCGAGCGGAAGAGGAATTCCTCCATCACCGGCTTCCCGGCAGGGCCGCGATAATCCACGGAGCCGGAGAGCGAGTAATACACGCCGTCCTTTTTCCAAATGCACGGATCGTAGATGCGATACGGCAGCGGCTCCGACGAAAGGAAATGATGCGCGACGCCCTTCTTGACCAGCGGGATGATCGTGTTGCCCGTGACCTTCTCCCAATTCAGCAGCAGCGGATCGCTCGACACGGCGACCATGTTGCCGAGGCCGCGACCGTGATACATCGCGATGGCGCGATCCTTTTCGATGAGGATCGTGCCGGAATAGCTTTGCTCCTCGGGGTTCGGATAGATCGCGTAAGGCAGATCGCGCCAGTGAATCAAATCGTCGCTGACCGCATGAGCCCAATGCCAGCGCGCATCCTCGGGTGGCCTCGCCTGATAGAACAGATGCCAGCGGCCCTGCCAGAAGCAGAGGCCGTTCGGGTCGTTGAGTTGCGCCTCGGGACTGCTGAAGTGATACGCGGGTCTCCACGGAGCCTCGCGGTCTTTGAGCCGCGCTTCGTGGAAATGTTGCATCGTCGGGTTTTCCTTGAGCTGCGTCTCTTGCTGCCCCAACTCCGTTGCAAAGGTGAACTTCGGAACACGCGACGCGAGGTCACGCGGCTTGTCCGGCGTGGAAGTGAGCTTCCCGATGAGATAGTCCTGCTCGCTCGCGTGCTGCACGTTGGGCGCACCGGGATAGATGAGTTCGCAGGCGATGCCGGTGGCTTGCAGCTTCTCCTGGAGCTTCACGCCGAAGTTGGCCGTGTGCGTGGGGTCCTCGGCAGGCTGACCAATTGCTGGCTTGGAATCGAAGATCAAATAAATCGGCGGATCGTCGCGGGTGATGTGTTCCCACGGCGAATAGGCCTGAATCCACGGCAGAATCCTATCACGAGCCGCGAGAAACTGCGGGAACTGCGAGCGCAGTGCATCCTTGCTCATTGGGTCATCCGTGAAGCCGAAGCCCTGACCGCCGTAATCGCTATTCGGTGTCCATTCGCGCATCTGTTTCGGATCGAGCGTGGTCTGCGCGCGCACCACGGCGGCGCAGAGCAGGCGTGTGGATTCGCGTGCTACGGGATCACTGCTTTTCGCATCGGCCATGTCGTCGTGAAAGGCGAGCCACAGGCTGGTGCAGGCTCCGGCGGAGCGTCCGGTCGCTGCGATGCGTGCCTTGTCGATGTTCCACTCGGCGGCCTGGCCGCGCACGAATTGCAGCGCGCACGCCGCGTCCTCCATCGGCGCTTTCACCGGCGGCGTGATGCCGGCGCTGTGCGCGTGCGAGGTGTAGCGGTAATTGATCGAGACCACGGAGATTCCGGCCGCGAGATAGCGCTCCACGCCGACGACCATGTTCTTGTCACCAAACATCCAGCCGCCGCCGTGAATGTAGAACACGAGCGGCGTGGGCTTGCCGGACTCTGCCTTCCAAAAATCGAGCACCTGCCGTTCATGCGCGCCGTAGCGGACGTTCGACAACGTCGGCGGAGGCGCGGAGTGGGCGACAGCGATCGGCAACCACAGCCCCAAAATCAACAGAAGCAGGCGGGACAAACCAATGGAGGCACGCGCATGGAATGCCTCCTTCGTTTGCCTCCATTCGCTTGCTCTCATCGGGTTCATCGAGCGGCGGGTGCGGGCTATCACACGAGGCGAGTCCCCCTTCATATCATCGAGCAGCGCGCTCGCGTGCTGTGCGGGTCGCCCGGCTCCCCGCGCGCGGCGATTCGCGATTTCAGCATGCGCGGCCGCATGAATGTCAGCTTGGAAGGAAATGGGGCTGGAAAAGCGATGGCAGGCTCCTAACTTGAGCATCGTGAAAGCTGCCCAACCGATTCCAAAGAACCTGAAGCAACAGCTTGCCCAGTCGCTCGACTCGTTTGAGGAATCGGAGTTGGTCTTTGTGCACCGGGTTTTTCTGGAAGTGGAGAAAGCCAGGGTGTGGAAGCGGATCGGCGAGACGGCTGAGGCGGACCGGGTGGCTGGAAAGTGGGAGGATCTGGATGAAGTCATTCGCGGCGTGCGCGCCAGGCTTCGCGCATCGTGACGGTCGTCCGGGATACCAACGTCGTCTTCCAAGCGCGGGCGCTGATGCACCGCTATCATTGTATCCTGGATGCTTGTGTGGATGGCCGCCTGCGCTGGGCGGTATCCGCGGCGATCCTGACCGAATACGAGGAAGTAATCCGCCGGAAGGAACCGGCTTCGGCCTGGCATGACATGGAGACGCTGATGGAACTCATCACCCTGACCCAAGGAACCCTGATTCAGGTGAGTCCGCAGTTTCGCTTTCAAGTCATTCACACGGATCTGGATGACAATCCTTTTGTGGATTGCGCCATTGCCGCGCAGGCCGATTTCGTGATTACGGAAGACAAGCACTTCGCGCCACTGGCCGATGCGGGTTACAAACCGCAGCCCATCACGCCGGACGAGTTCATTCGCCTGCATTTGAGCGGAGGCTGAGGCGGGGCTCATTTCGTGTTGAGGATCGAAAGGGCTTCGCCGGCCTCGCGGCGGACGCGGAGGAGGTTGGCGATGGTCTTGAGATTCGGCGCGAGCGGGCCGCTTTCGCAGAGGGCGCGGGCCGCTTCGAGTGCCTTGGCGTGCGCGGCGTCTTTCGGAGCAATGCCTTGGAGCGCGGCGACTTTTTCGCGCAGCATCCAGAGCAGGGCGTTGTCTTCCAAGCCATCGCGCATGGCTTCGAGGCGGATGGTGGAGAGGATGCCGGTCTCGTGCGGCCACATGAGGATGGCTTCGAGGTTTCCCACGCCGTGATCATTCCAGATGCTTTCCTTCCAGTCCTTGATGCCGCCCCAATCTTTCACCGTCCAGTTGTAGGAGCCGGTGAAGTGATTGTCCCACATCTCGACGTAGCGTCGGCGCGCGGCTTTCCATGGCTCGTCCTCCAGGTGCCCTGGCATCGCATTGACTTTCCAGAAACGGTCGCCAGCAGCGGCACGCTCGGCATACCACGGCGGCGCTGGGAAACTGCGCGACCAGATGTCTATGAGTCCGAACAACTCATCGGCGCGTTGATCGTGGTAATAGGTCTCCATGATCGGGATGGAGCTGACCTTCTTCCAATCGAGGCAAACTTTCGCGATCTCGGGCACTCGGTCTTGCGAAGCTTCGTCGAAGCCCGGACGGACATAGAAGTAGTCAGTCCAACCCTTTTGCTTCAGGTAAGCCTCGATCTCGGGCATTCGATCGCCGTGAATCTTGAGCAATTGCGGGATTCCGCCGAGGTAGATCTTTGTCGCGCCTGCGGATGCAAACTCCTGCATTCTTGTTTCAAACGCACTGCGATCCTTGGCAAACAAGCCGCTCCCCAAGCCGCTGTCGCAAGGTGTGAGCCGATACTTGAGATGCATGTCCTCGATGAGCTTTGCCTGCTCCTGCCTCGTGAGTGAGGAGCCATCGGGATGCTTTGCTTCAGGCAGGGAGTTTCCTTTGAGCGAGCTGGCGAACTCCATGTAGCGGCTGCGCTTTGGGAGCTTGAAGTTCCAAACATTGAACTCGACGGGCAATTCCGCCGTGCCTGCATCGCTAATCAAACGCACCTTGCCGCGATACAAGCCGGGCTTGGCATCCTCGGGCACGTGGTAAGTCACAAACAAGGGCGCGTTGCTGTTTTGCGGGACTTCCAGCTCGTTAGTCGGCAACAATGCCTCCGGGTAATCGCCAGCCGCGTAGAGCGCGTTGTAACCGGAGGGCGTTTCGGTGTGCGCGTAGAGGAACTTGCGCGCGCCCTCACACGCGATCTGTGCGCCATCGGGTCCGGTGAGCGCGGTGGTCTCGATGCGCAGCCGAGGCGATGCTTTGCCTTTGGGCACGGCCACGAGTTGGAGGGACTCATATTCACCCGCAGCACCATGCAGCACCGCCGGGCCTTGCTCCTTGACCGAAAATGTATCGCCACGAAACACGCGCTGAGAGGCAGGTGTCGCGAATACCTCGAACTCCTTCGACGCGGCGACGAGCTTCGCTGCGCGTTCGGTCGAGCCGATGCGCCGCAGCCGATCATTGCGCCCCGTCCGCGGCTCGAACACCACAGGCACCTTCGATTGAGCACCGACGATGAGCGGAATAATCACGTCGTCTTTGTCGCCCAGCGAATCGCCGGGATGAAACGTCCGTCCATCGCGAGTGAAGGTGAGTTTGAGCTGATAGCGGAGGCCATCCTTCAGCGGCAACGGAATCGTTTTCTTCACCGTGCCTTCCGGTCCCATCGCAGGCAGATCGAACGGTGTTGATGCGAGCGACTGCTGCGGCGCATCCACAGCGACGAGCACCGCATTGGCTTTGATGCCAGCGAGCTTCGATGTCGCGGCAAACTCCAGCGTAATCTCCTTCGCATCGGCGGGAATCCAGGTGGGATGCGGCGTGCACCCGAGCACGAGCGCGGGCGAGGCCAAGACCACATTGCGCACCGGCGCGGCGAGGCCGATGACGTAATTCCAGCGGCGCGTCTCGCCCGGCGGAACGTAGAGCGGCGAGGCGATGACTTCCTGCGTGCCGTAGTCCTCGCCGGGCTTGCGCCAGTTGTAGATTTTAAAGAGGTCGCCCGGCGCGGTGACGGTGAAGAGCGTGTTGCCGCCATCTTCCACCGGCACGGCGAGGCGCGAAGTCCAGCCATCGGCGGGAAAATAATGCTCGTGCGAATCGATGGCGCGCGCCCGATCCCAGGGGCGGTTTTGCACGCTGGAAAAAGCGCCCTGCGGCGACATGAACGCCTGCTCGGGCAGTTCCTTGGTGCCGCGCTTCATGATCAAATGCCGCACCCACGGAAAGAAACCGATCTCTTCCTTCCCTTCATTGCCTACTTCCACTGCGACCTCCAAAGCCGATGATCCAGGCCGCAGCACATACTCCTTCTTCATCGTCCCCGGCGATGCTTCATCGCCGCCGCCATCGGTCTTGATGAATGCCGTCACCTTCTGACTGCCGTCCGCCAGCACCTCCTTCTTCAACTGATACACCGCCTTGACTTCATTCACCCCGAGCGACTTCGCACGCACTTCGTTGAGTCCACCCACCTCTGGCAACACCTTCGACTCCTCGCGCTGGCGCAGCTTGTCATAAAAGCCGAGCAACCGCGCGCCGATGGGTGAAACCGTCACGCGCAAGACATCGTTCTCGAGCGTCAGTGCCTGTCCGTCGTCCGGCTGCGCGACAGCGGGCTTGGGTTCGGCCCCGGCCTGCGGCACAAAGACGGCTGACGCCAAATATCCGAGTGACAGCCAATTTCGAAAGAGTCGCTTCATAGTCATTTCTTTTTTTTGATGGTTCGATGGGAGTAACTGATCCGACGCACGGGATCGGTTGGAAGGTTTCGCATATTCCCTGCTTATCCGGTTGCGTGGCAAAGGCATCTCAGGAGGGCAGGAAGGCACGAAAAGATCGGGACGCCCCCGCATTTTTCCTCTCTTCCTGCCTTCCTAAGAGACCCTTTCCGGGATCGTGGCAGCCAACTGGCTAAGCAGGGCATATTCATCACTTTCGCGTCGCGCTTTGGTCGTCGTAGAGCCAGTCATCGCCGGATGGGAGTTGAAACTTGCCCGCCTTGCCTTCGGCGCCGGGGCCTTTCCATTTCAGGGCGCGGTTGAGTTCGCCGTCGTGACCGGCGACCAGCGCCACGTTAATAGCGAGCGGCTGCTGTTGCGCGATGGCGCGCATCATCTGCCAGCGGCGATCGAGCAGCACGGCGGCCGCCTTTTCAGGCTCCCCGTTGCCGGCAGCCTCCGCCATGCCGTGAAGCTCTGCGCTCAGGGCGGTGAACTCCAGGCCGGCGCGCAGAAATGCCACGCGCCGGCGGGCGGGCGCGTCCTGCTCGGTGGCTTTCGCGGCGGCCACGAGCTCGGCGCGCAGCCCGGCAATCGTCCCCGGTGCCAGCTTGGGAAATTTTCCGCGCTGGCCGACCTTGACGGGAACCACGCCCTCTTCCACGAGGAGAAAGTAACGCCTGATGCTCGCGGCACCGGCACCGAAACCGCTCTGGCAATAGTCTTCCAGCAGCGCCTCGAAACTCTGTGAGGGATCCCAACTCATCCGCGCGGCGACCCAGTATTCCAGGCCCTGCGTCGCCCAGTTGTGGTAAATGCCCTGCATGTCAGTGGCCAGCATGCCGTCGGCGGCGAGCGTGCGAATCGCCTCCGCCACGCCCCGCGCCGCGGGCTTGAGGACACCGTCGCGATAACCACCATGCAGATTGTTGGGCCGCCAATAGATCCGCGCCGCACCCGCCGCGCGCCAGCCTTTCCAGCCCTCCAAGTCGCTCGGCACATAGCGCACGATGATGTTGGGATGCAGCCGCTCGCGCACCGGCGGATCGCTGTAGTAGCTGTAGGCGTCGATGATGAAAAGTTGGTCCGGCACCACCTTCACCACGCGCTCGACGGCGGCGTTCCAGTAGTGAACGTGGCGGTCGGTCAGCGAGACGTAATCAATCGTCGGCCCGCGCCCCTGGCCCACCTTGTCAAACATACGGAGCGCGATCTTGGGGCCGTCGGGCGGATCAAGTTTTTTGCAAGCCTCGCACATGCAGATACTGGAATAGCCGCCGTCGTTGGGACTGAGAGAGAGCGCGGGCTTTGCCTTGCCTTGCAACTGACCGAGGATGTCCTTCGCGACGTGCTCGATGAGTTCGGGATTGGACACGCACAGCCGCCAGCGCTCCTTCGCATTTTGCTGGTCGCGCGTGCCGTCCTGCTGGAGGGCAAACCATTCCGGATGGGCCTTGCCGTGCTCCGTCCATCCGCCCCGGAGCCCATAGCCTGCATGACCGCCCTGGATCTGAATATTGCCACCGAGACCGTTCCACGCCGACCACTCGCCGACGGCCTCGACTCGCTGCGCCTTCTGCATCGCAGCCGTGTGGCCGGCTTCGTCCAGGCCCAGCCACGCGAGACCATCCTCGAAGTTGTGGGGCCCGCGGGGCAAAAAGCGAAACTTGCGCTGCCCGATGGACGGCGTGAAGCGGAGGTTCAAATCGCCGACGGTCAAGGTGCTTTTGTGCGGCACGACCTTGCCCAGCTCACCCGGCCACAGGCTGCGGCAACCCAAGGTCTCCAAAAATGCGAACACCGGTCGTGCGCTCGCCGGGCCGCGGCTGTCGCTGCCATCATCCTTCGCCAGCAGCGCGAGCGCATTGCCCTTCGTCTGCACCACGATGCCACCCGCACCGAGTCCATCGAGCGTGATGCCGAGTTGCTTCGTCAGTTCGCCTTCGCCGAGCAAAACCACGCTCTCCGCGCCACTCACGACCACGCGACCATCTTCGATCTTGGCGTCCTTCTCGGGAATTACGGCCAGTGTCGCGCCAGAGATCTGTTTGATATGCGAAACGAGCGCCTTCACCGGGACACTCGACGGCTGGATGTCTTTTGATAGGACGATGACCGCCTTCGGCTGGCCGTTGGCGGTGATTGGCACCTCGGCGCCTGAGGACAAGCTCGTCGAAAGAACAAGCAACGTGGTAAGCAAGTAATGGATGGATTTCATAGGACGAGAATTGGACGCGGTGCGAGCGATGTCGTGCCACGCGAGCGCGCCAAAGACGCGGGCGGCGCGCTGGAACGATTAGCAGCGAGTGAAGCGGAGTGGGGTGTTCATTAATGGCATTTGTTGCAACGTTTCTCCAACA
>Ga0105044_10011683_pt1 | contig 11954 bp, 5 predicted proteins | sample MAT01_FD_78092 | JGI IMG/M metagenome (GOLD analysis project Ga0105044, IMG submission 78092) | Freshwater microbial communities from Lake Fryxell liftoff mats and glacier meltwater in Antarctica - MAT-01 | ecosystem: Environmental > Aquatic > Freshwater > Ice > Liftoff microbial mat | place...
CCGCCGAAGCCCCGGCCCGCACCACGCCGAAAAATTTGTCCGAGCAAAATCCAACCAAATCAGAAACCCCGACTATGAAACGCACCCTGATCACGCGGCTCGCCGCCGCACTCGCCATCACTGCGACCGCGCTCTCCGCGCAGACCGCTCCCGCCCCCAAAGCAGACGCCGTCGTCCTCTCGCCTTTTACCGTCAACACCGAAAAAGACCGCGGTTATCTTGCGGGCGAATCCCTCGTCGGCGGCCGGATGGCGACGGAACTCCTCAAAACGCCCAGCGACACCACCGTCCTCACCAAAGAGTTCCTCAACGATATCGGCGCGCTCAACTACACCGACGCCGCCGCCTTCCTCACCAACGCCACGCTCACCCGTCCCGCCGACGCCGATTACGGCAACAACGTCAATTTCCGCGGCATCGGCGGCGGCTTCCCCGCCCGCAATTATTTCCGCAATCTCAACAGCGTCGATTTCTACATCGTCGAGCGTCTGGAATCCGCCCGCGGCCCCAATTCCATCCTGTTCGGCGACGGTGTCGTCGGCGGAGTCCTCAACACCAGCACCAAGCAGGCGAAGATCGGACGGAATATCAACGCCTTCACCGTGCGCACCGACAGCGAGGGCTCTCTCCGCGGCACGGTCGATCTGAATCGGTCCATCGGCTCGAAGGCGGCCGTGCGCGTCAACCTGCTCGAAACAAGGGACCGCACCTGGGTCTCGACGTATACGAATAACCGCCGTGGCGGCGACATCGCCTTCACCTATCGCCCGTGGAGGCGCAGCGAATTCCGCGTCGAGGTGGAGTTGGGCGAGATCGACACCAACTACTCCATCCCGGGCTTCACCGATTCCACCAGCCTGTGGAACGGCGTCGGTTTCAACGGCACCACCGCGACCAACAACGCGCTCCCCGCCGGCGCCTCCGGCCTCTTCCGCTACAACGCCGATCGACTCGTCTGGGACGGCAACCAAGTCCGCAATCAGATCGGCTACGGGACCACCAACGGCTCCGGCCTCGGCATCGAGCCCAGCAAGGCGGCCTTCGTGCCCAACTTCCCCACGATCTCGCGCAACTTCACCCTCCAGCCCACCGATCTCACGATCACTCGCATTAAGTATAATGTGCTCGCAGGATTTTATGAGCATCAGTGGACCGATCGCCTCGTGACTGAGGTTGCCTACCAATACGCCGAGCAACTGCGTCACCAAAACAACATCAAGTTCACTAGCGTTCAAACCGACGCCATCCAGTTTTTCGACGGCGGCGTGCCCAATCCGCGCTTCGGCCAGCAATTCATGGAAATCAATTCGGCGGGCGGCACCGATTCCCAGAATAATAACAAGCACTACGATGCGCGCGTCGTCACGGCCTACGAACTGCCGGTTTTACTCTGGAAACAAAAGGTCAACCTATTCGTCAGTCGCCGGATCGAGGTATTCGATTCGAAGGGCAATCGCGTGGGCCGCTCCAACGGCACCGTCGCCGACCTGACCAATGCGGCGAATCTGCTCTACTACCGCGCTTATCTTCAAGACGGCCCCAAGTCCTGGCTCATCGCCCCCGCCAGCGATTCCGTTTACACCTGGGAATTCTATCGCCGGGACCAGTCCCGCCAAAAGCAGACGCTCGATTCCGTGCAACTGAGCACCGTGGCGAGCATATGGAAAGGACGCGTCACCTACGTCGGGGGTGTCCGCCGCGATTTCTACGAATCCCTGCCCGAAAACGTAACCGCAGGCACGGGCTCGCGCGATGCCAAAGGCCGCGTCGTCGGAATCGGAAAGGGCATTCCCCTCAAGGTGGCCGTCACCAAATTGAGCAGCGGCGTCACGTTTTTCCCCCTTCCCTCGGCGGGGGCTTACGTCAATTACTCCGAGACTTTCAACCCCGTGGGCGCCGGCGCCAATGGCATTTACAACGAGGTCTTCGGTCCGACCGAGGGAAAAGGCCTCTCGTTCGGCCTGCGCTTCAATCTCTCCAACCGCGTTACCGCCTCCATCGGCCACTACGACTCGCAAGAAGCCAAACGGGCCGCGGGCGGCACCAATACGGAAATCAACCGCCTGTGGACCAACCTCGGCAAGGCAGATCGCGTGCTCCCCGCTTTTCGCGACACCAACGACCAACACGCCAAAGGCTACGAACTCGATCTTGTTGCCAACCTCACGCAGAGTTTTCGTTTCCGCGGTAACGTCGCCTTCCCCAAGGCCACCCAGAGCAACACGCTCCCCGGTCTGCGCCGCTACTTCTCGGAGAACATCGCCGAATGGGACGCCGCCGCCGCCAATCCGAACACCACCGCCCTGGCGCAGGTCGTCGCCGACATCGCCGCCCTTCGACTCCGCCTCGACAACGCGGCCGAGGGCCGCCAGCTCAACGGACGCCCCGATTACACCGCCAGCTTCTTCGGCAATTACTCCTTCCGCTCCGGATTGTTGAAGAGCGTGAGCGTGGGCGCGGGTGCGACCTTCGTGGGGAAGACCATCATCGGCAATCTGCCCAACCGACCCTTCGACTACTTAAAGGCCAGCGCCCGCTACGTGGCCCAGGCCTCGCTCGGCTACCGCTTCCGCTGGATGAACCACCGTTTCAACGCCCAGCTCAACGTCAGCAACCTGCTCGACCACGACGACCCTGTCTTCAACGGCACAGCCACCCGGGCCGCCACCGCGACCTCCGCCTCTCAGGTGCTCCGCAGCGGTTTGTATTATATCGAACCGCGCAAATATGCACTCACTCTGAGCGTCGACCTCTGAGTCCGCCAATTCGCCGCTTCTCACCAAAAATCTCCAACGGAGCGCTGCATTCTCGATCAATTCGGAAACCGTCGGGAGCGAGACCGCCCTCCCCCGGGAGCCGAGCGGATGTGAACGACAGCCAACGTTTAAGCAAGGGGACTTGGTTTGCGAGGTGCTTGTCGCCCAGTTTCACGTGGCCGGCGATCTCGCGGACGAAAAAGGGTTTGGCGAAATTTGGCAGCGGGTTTTTTTTGGCGTGTTCGACGACTATGCCGTGAAAACGAAGCGCAGCTTCGACTCGGTGGAGCGCACGAGAAGGGCGCTCCGCTTTGGGATGACGAGGCCGGGTTCGTACGCGCCGGCGGAGGGTCGATTGAGCTGCTCGATGGCGTGGAAGGTCAGGGAGGACAAGAATCAATTTAAGGAAAGTAATATCAAACCCACCTATAGACCGCATTTTTTGTCAGGGGTATAGTTCGATTAATGGTCGCTCACGCTGTCCCCAACGGCGTCATCCCCAAGCAAACTCAGGCCTAACCCTCAGCCCGTCGATTCTCGTTCTCCGTCTCGGCCCCCAACCGGGGTCTCCCGCTCCTTCGTGCCCTTTAGCCCATCCTCCCGTATGAAGACCCCCGCCCCCACTGCACCCTTTCGCACGCATCGATGGCTCCTCGCGGCCCTCGTCACCTTGCCCCTCGCCGCGCAGACGCTCACGCAGAGCGCCAACGCGCCGATTCCCGCCGACGAGCCGCTTCTACTCTCGCCCTTCAACGTCCAGACCACGACCGACGTGGGGTACGAGGCGAGCAGCTCGCTCGCAGGCACCGGTCTCAACACCAAACTCACCGACCTAGGCGCGTCCGTATCGGTCATCACCTCGAAGTTTTTCGAGGACACGGGATCGAAAAATCTGGCCGACGTTCTCGTCTATCAGGCGAACATGGAGGTGCGCGGATTCGGCGGTAATCTTTCCGGGGCTTCGCCGGCGGGCGGTGGAGTCACCAGCGAACCCTCGCTCGGCAATGGACCCACCGGCACGCGGGTGCGCGGCTTGGCGGAGGCGACCCAGGCGCGAAATTTCTACCGCTCCATCGTTCCGATGGATGGCTACAACGCGGACCGCGTCGAAATCAACCGCGGTGCCAATGCCCTGCTCTTCGGCGTCGGCAGTCCGGCCGGCATCATCAATACGTCGACCACGTCGGCGGATCTGCAACGCCAGCGCGGCAAAGTGGAGTTGTCGATCGGGAGCTACGGCAGCTGGCGGGCCACGCTCGACGCCAACCTGGCGCCGAGTCGGGGCAATTTCGCCCTGCGGGTGGCGGGCGTGAAGGACGACGAAAAATACCAGCAGGAATTTGCGTTCACCGACATCGAGCGGAAATACGTGGCGGCAGCTTGGGATGTAAAGCCGCTGCGCAATCGCGGAATCCTCGACTCCACGGTCGTCCGCGCCTCCTACGAACGCGGCCGGATCGTGGCGAACAACCCGCGCGTGCTGCCGCCTTCGGACCGTTTGTCCTCGTGGTTCGATGCCACTCTGCCCGACAGCCTCAAGGCGCTCGGAGCGCGCGGCAAGGTCACCTACGATCCGGGCGTGGCCAGCGGCGTTTTCACGGCCGCAGCCCGCACCGCCACGATCGGCACGGTCGACAACGTCAACCGCTCGCCGACGTTTGTCTTCCAAGGACCGGAGGCTACAGCGCCGCGCGACAACACCCCGCTTTCGCCGGCGGGCCAGGCGGTCTTGGGACGGGCGATGGTTTCGAACAACGTTTTTTTTCCGTGGTCGGGACTGACGAACACGGCGCAGCACGCCTATTCCCGCGAGTTGAGCCGGGTGCGACAGGATTACGCCTTTCCCGACCAGGCCTTCTACACAGCGGAGAACTTCACCGATCCCTCCATCTTTAACTTCTTCGACACTCTTCTGGTCGGTCCCAATTCGCGCCAAAAATCCCGGCTGGAGGCCGTGGACGTCTCGCTGCAGCAGCTCATGCTGAAGCGCACCGCCGGATTCGAGTTGTCGTTCAACCGGCAGCGCTGGAACGAGAGTCTGCAGAATCTGATTTCGGAATTCTCCCCCTGGATCTCGATCGATGTGAACACCCGCATGTGGACCGGCGAAACCAATCCGAACTTTGGCCGGCCCTTCATCTCGACGGCGGGTAGCACCAGCTACAACGAGCAGGAGATCGAAACCTCCCGGGCAAAAGTTTTTTACGAGCTAAACCTCCAGGAGAAGATCTCGAACCGGCTCGGTGGCATTCTTGGAAAACACGTTTTCTCTCTGCTCGCGCAGCGGGAGGAGCTGACGACGCGGACGCATTCGGGCGGGCGTTTGTTCTACACGCCGGATGTGTGGGTGAACGGCAATAACCAGAGCCGCCTCGCTCCGCAAAGTAAGCAGCCCGTCGTCTGGGTTTACCTCGGACCCTCGCTGGCGAACGCGGCTTCGCCGATCGGTGCCAACATCTCCGGGCTGCGGCAGGACCTGATGAATTTCAATACTGAGGTGAATGGTAAGGGCGTAGTGCTGACGCGAACGCCCGCGCCCTCCGCAGCGGTCTCGCAGCAGCCGGCCCACAGTCCGTTCTACACGCCCATCGATCTGCGGCGGGAGGATGACCGCGTTTCGAACACCGCGAGCGCGGCTGTGCTCAACCAGCGCAAGCTCGATTCCCAGGCGTTCGCGCTGCAGAGCAACTGGCTCTGGGATCACCTCGTTTCGACCGTGGGCTGGAGAAAAGAGAAGTCCTCGATCCGGGGGGTCAATGCGCCGATCGTCGCCAACGGCGAAGGCTACGCACTCGTCGACGATCCCGCCTTCACGCTGAGCAATTCCTCCATCGTTCCGCAAAATTTCGAGGAGACCCTGTTCGCGTGGAGTGGCGTGGCCAAGATGCCGCAGAGCTGGTTGCGGCGCGTGCCTTTGGTCTCCGCCTTTAACGTCTACTATGGCGAGTCCGAGAACTTCAGCCCTCCGGCCGGTCAAACCGTGGATCCGTTTGGCACCGCCATCGCTCCGCCGGCGGGCGTGACGGAGGAGAAGGGCTTCTACGTGGAGTTTTTCGACGGCAAGTTGAGCGCCCGACTGAACTTCTTCGAGACGACCCAGTCCGGCAGTTTCAACGGCGCGGTCGGTGGCCTCGCCGCCCAGGTGGTGTCGCTCCACACCCAGTCTTACAACGCCGTTTTGAACGGCTGGGTGCCGGCCGGCGCGGGCGGTTTTCCCGTCGGCTACGTTTCGCCCCCGCAGGAATTGCTCACCCTTTTTAAATGGCAGCTGCAGAACGGCACGCCGTCCTCCGTCAACCCGGGCGTGCAGGATACGAGCGATTTCGTGAGCAAGGGCCAGGAGCTCGAAGTGATGTTTCGGCCGACGCGAGGACTCTCGTTTGTCTTGAACGTGTCGGAGCAGAAATCCGTCCGGAGCAACACCGGCTCGGCCACCCGCAAACTGCTGTTCGCCACCAGCACGGCCTCGGGCCAGCCCGTTGCGACCGAGTGGCTGAAAGATTGGGCCTATCGGATACCGCTCTCCCAAGCGGCCATTCCGCTGATCGGTAGCCGGACGGAGCCCAATATGTTTGCCGCGACCTTCCAGCGCACGGTGCTGAACACCTTCAACACCGCCGCGTCGAGCGACGGTGCGGCCGTGCACGAACTACGCCGCTGGCACGCGAATTTTGTCGGCAATTACGATTTCCAAGCGGAGCGCCTGAAAGGCTGGGGTGTGGGCGCCGGCGTGCGCTGGCTCGACAAAGCTGCGCTCGGTTACCCGGTGGCCAGCTTCCGCGCCGATCTGACGCCCGTGCCCGCCGGCGGCGCAGCGCTGCCGAGCGACATCCGCATCTCGGATGTCCGGAAACCCTATTTTGGCCCGGAGGAGACCCGCTACGACGCCTGGCTGTCGTATCAAACCAAGATTGTGCGTGGAAAATATGGTCTTAAAGTGCAGCTGAACGTCCGCAATCTTTTCACGAACGACGAACTCGTTCCCGCCGCGATCAATCCCGATGGTTCGATCCCGCTGTGGTCGATCGCCGAGGGCCGCAAGTTCACGCTGACGACGAAGATCTCGTTTTAATCGACCGCATATGAAATCCCGCCTCTTCGCTCTTTCGGCCCTCCTTGTCCTGCAAAGCGCGGTCGCGGTCGAAACGGTGCTTACACCGAGCTGGGATAAATTTCCCGCGCATCCGGCCGCCGTCGCCGGTGCCCGCATCGTGCAGGCGAGTTCCGGCCGCACGATCCAGCGGTTCTTCGATACGTCGCCGTTCAGTCCGTCGGGGCGGTATCTCGCGATGTTTCGTTTCCCTCGCGAAGATCGTTCCCCGCAGGCCGGTGAAGCGGGTGAAGTGATGGTCGTCGATCTGGTGGAGGGCGGCGAGCGGGTGGTCGCCACCTCGCGCGGCTACGAAATGCAATTGGGTGCTAACGTCCAATGGGGCGCCACCGACGCCGAGCTCTATTTCAACGACGTCGACCCTGCGACGTGGCAGGCTTTCGCGGTTCAACTCAACCCGCTGACCGGCGCCTCGCGTCGACTGGGCGGCACGGTTTTTATGGTCTCGCCGGACGGGAAGTGGCTCGCGTCCTATAACCTGATCGCCTCGCGCCGCGCGCAAGTAGGGTATGGCGTTGTCGTGCCGGAGAGCGCGATGCCACCGCGCAACATCGGACCGGTGGCGACCGACGGCGTGGAGATCACCGATGTCCTTTCCGGCGTGAGCCGCCGCATCGTGACGCTCCGCGAGATTTATGAGAAAACCGTGCCGAGCATCGCGGTCCCCGACCCGGACGATTTCGAATACTACTGTTTTCAGGTAAAATGGAATCCTCAGGGCACGCGTCTCCTGACCACCGTGCAGTGGACCGCGCGGAAGGATCGGAATCCTCAACGCGCCGCCCTGCCGGTGGGTCGCCTGCGTGCGGTCATCACGATGCGGCCCGACGGCTCGGACTTGCGGACCGCCGTCACCCCCGCTCAATGGGCGAAGGGCGGACATCACATCAATTGGATGGCCGACGGCGAACGCCTCTCGATGAATCTCGATGTCGACGGCAAGCCGGGCCTGGAACTGATCGCGGTGCGCGCCGATGGCACCGATCTCAAGCTCCTGTTCGCTCCCGGCTCGGGCCATCCTTCGCAGCACCCGGCAGGACGACCGTTTTTTATCACCGATGCCTATCCGGACGAACCGGTCTCCGCGCGCGATGGGACTTCGCCGCTCCGCCTGCTCGACACGGCAAACGGCACCGAGCGCACCTTGGTGAACATTTTCGTTTCCATGAAGGCCGGGGAGTTTCGCGTGGATCCGCATCCCGCTTGGGATCGCAGTGGGCGCTTCGTGGCATTCAACGGGTTTGAAGGCGGCACGCGCGGGGTCTTTGTCGCCGACCTCACCGCACTGTTGCCCAAACCGTGAACGAGGAAAACATCCCCGTCGTTTCGGCTTCTCGATACCTTAATCTCTCCCGCCATGACTAACGCACCTTCCGCGTTCAAACTCATCGACGCCGATGTCCACAACGCCCTCGCGTCGCCCAACGACTTGCTGCCTTTCCTGCCGACCTACTGGCGGGAGGAGGTTAAAGCACGCGGCATGAACATCCCTTGGGCCGGCTACTCCTCGCCCGTCGGGGTCTTGCGCGAGGATGCCCGCCCCGACGACGGCGCCGGCGGCCCCGGGAGCAGCCCCGCCTTCCTGATGAAGGACCACATGGACCGCTACCACATCGATTACGCGATCCTCACCGGCTCCGGCATGTTGTCCCTCTCGCTGCACAACGACCCCGACTACGCGACCGCGCTCGCCGCCGCGCTCAACGAGTGGCTCGTCGCCACCTGGCTCGCGTTTTCCACCCGCTTTCGAGGCTCGATCATCGTCAATCACTCCGATCCGCTCGCGGCCGCGAAGGAGATCCGCAAGTGGGGCGGACATCCGCAAATTTCCCAAGTGCTCATGGCCAGCGGCTCCAACCGGCTTTTCGGTCAGCGCTTTTTCCACCCGATCTACGAGGCCGCCGCCGAGTGCGGCCTGCCTGTCGCAGTCCATCCCGGCAGCGAGGGCGCCGGCACCGCGCCGAACGTCACGCCGGCCGGCCGGCCCACGCGTTACTTCGAGTGGCACAATATTCTCCCGATAAACTACATGGCGCACGTCAATTCGCTGGTGTGCGAGGGCGTCTTCGAGAAATTCCCCACGCTCAAGTTCGTCGCTCTCGAGGGCGGCATCGCCTGGCTGCCGCATCTTATGTGGCGCATGGATAAAAATTACAAAGCGCTGCGTGCGCAGACGCCCTGGCTCAAAAAGCTCCCGAGCGACTACATCCGGCAGCACCTCCACGTCACCACCCAGCCCATCGAGGAAACGGAAAAACCCGAGCATCTCCTGCAAATCTTCGAGATGATCGACGCACCCGGTATGATCATGTTTTCAAGCGATTATCCGCATTGGGATTTCGACAACCCCAAGATGGCGTTGCCCCCGCTGCCGAAGGAAATGAAGGAGCGTGTCGTTTGGAAAAACGCCGCCGAGCTTTACCACCTTCCCGCGCCGAGCGCCGCCGCCGTGCCGCTCGCCTCGTAAACCGTCATGGCCTTGCATCCCGTCGCCAAGATCGGCGAAATTCCTCTCGGCGGGCGCAAGCTCGTCACCGTGGGTAAAATCCAGCTCGGCGTCTTCAACGTCGGCGGCGAATTCTTCGCCTACCGCAACATTTGTCCCCACGCCGGCGCGCCGGTGTGCCTGGGAAAAATTTCCGGCACCACGTTGCCGTCGCCGGTTTATGAATATGACTATGGGCGCGAGGGCAGCATCCTCCGCTGCCCTTGGCACGGCTGGGAGTTCGACCTACGCACCGGCGAACACCTCGTCGACCCCGAGACGAAGTTGAAGCGAATCGACGTGAAACTGGAGGGCGAGGCCTTGGAGAAATTTCCTGTCGAGCGGAGCGGCGAAATCTTGCACGTGATCTTGCCCGCCGCGGCGCCGAGCGACGGACCTTGAATCGCGCAGTCGCTTTACCCCGCCCCCGACCCCGTGTCCGCCCCCACTCCCCACAAGATCCCCGCGCGCGCCTGGGCCATCGTGGTGCTCGTCGCGGTCGCGCTCCTGCTCTTCATCCTCGACCGGCAAGTGCTCGCCGTTCTCAAGACCACGCTCAAGACGCGCATGGGCTGGAGCGACGTCGATTACTCGTGGCTCGTCACCGGCTTCAGCGTCGCCTTGACCGTCGGCTCGCTCGTGCTCGGCCGCTTCATCGACCGCGTCGGCACTCGCCTCGCGGCCACGCTCTCCATCGGCGTGATGTCGATCGCCGCGATTTTGTGCGGCACGGCGCGCAATTTCCACGAGATGATGGCCGCACGCGTGCTCCTCGGCTTCGCCGACGCGGGCGTGAACCTCGCCGCCGTCGTCGCCGTGGCGCGCTGGTTCCCGGCCGAGCGCCGCGCCACCGCCATCTCCATCAAGACCCCGATCGGCGTGATGGGGTTTGTGATCGCGCCGCCGCTCGTCGCGATGATCACCCTGAACCACGACTGGCACTATGCGTTTTTCATCCCGGGTGCCATCGGCCTGCTCGTGCCCGCGCTCTGGTGGTGGCTGGACCACAACCCGCCCGACTACGGCGAACCCGCGACGAAGGGCCCGCCCGTCAGCTGGCGCGAGCTGCTCGGCTACCGTGCGCTCTGGGGCGTCGTGCTGGCGCGCGTGGTCGCCGAGCCGGTCTTTATTTTCTACACCAACTGGCAGCCGGGATTTTTGCAGGAAGGCCTCGGCCTCACCCTCGCGCAAGTCGGGAAATATGCGTGGATTGCCCCGGCGGCAAGCGCCGCCACGGCCGTGCTCGGCGGGATCGCCTCCGACCGGCTGGTCAAGCGGGGGATGTCGCCCGCGCGCAGCCGCACCGCTCTCATGCAGTCGCTCGCGCTCTTCGGCACGACGCTCTGGATGCTGCCATTCTCGCACAACTGGGCGCTCGCCATCGGCGTGTTCGCGCTTCTGCACATGCTCTACACGCAGTGGAACAACCTCGGTGCCGCGCTCATCGCCGACACCCTCCCGCGCCGGCTCACGGGGAGCGCGTTCGGCGTGCTCAATTTCCTCCTCGGAGCGATCGGCGCGGTGGTGAACCTCGGCATCGGCGGACTCATCCAATCCTTCGGCTACGGCGCAATCTTCGCCGTGCTCGGCCTGCTCTACCCGCTCGCTGCGGCGATCCTCTGGTGGTTCTACGCGCGCAACTCGAAATCCCCCTAAAACCCATGAAATCGTTGGGCCCCCTCCTCGCAGTCCTCCTCCTCGCGGCATCCACCGCGCACGCGGCCTTCGAACTCGCCGCACCCGGCCGCAGCGCGACCATCGTCGTGCCGGCGGGCGAGCCGGAATGCGTGCGGCTCGCGGCGGCGGACCTCGCGGGCGACACGCTGAAAATCACCGGGCAAGCCCCGCGCCTCGCCGCCGGGGTCGGGCCGGCCGGCACCCCCGAGATCCTGCTCGTCTCGCTCGACCGCCCCGCGTCCGCCGCCTTGCTGGAGAAACTCGCGCCCGGCTTCGGGGCCGACCTCGTCGGCAAATGGGAAGCCTTCCGCGTCGAGACGGCGGGCTCGCGCCTCGTCATCGCCGGCAGCGACGAGCGCGGCACGATGTTCGGCCTCTACGCTTTCGCGGAAAGTTACCTCGGAGTTGACCCGCTCTGGTTCTGGGCTTCGCGCCCGCCGACGCCGCGCGCGACCCTCGCCTGGGATGCCGTCGCCCTCCGCTCCGGCGCGCCTACGTTTCGCTTTCGCGGTTGGTTCATCAACGACGAGGACTTGCTCACCGAGTGGAAGGAAAGCGGCGGTAAACGCCGGATCGACTACCCATTCTACTCCGAGGTCGTGCCGCGCTCCACGATGGACGCCGTGGCCGAAGCCCTCGTGCGCAGCCGGTTCAATCTCATTATCCCCGCCAGCTTCATCGATATCATGAACCCGCCCGAGGAGGCCCTGGTGCAGGCGTGCGCGCGGCGCGGTGTGTTCGTCTCGCAACACCACATCGAGCCGCTCGGCGTGAGCGCGTTTTCCTATTTTAACTACTGGAAGGCGCGCGGACGCGACTTGAAGTATTCCTACTTCAGCCACCCCGCCGAGGTGCGCGAGGTCTGGCGCGCCTACGCCGAAAAATGGGCGGCCTATCCCAACGTGATCTGGCAACTCGGCCTGCG
>Ga0105044_10011684_pt1 | contig 11953 bp, 10 predicted proteins | sample MAT01_FD_78092 | JGI IMG/M metagenome (GOLD analysis project Ga0105044, IMG submission 78092) | Freshwater microbial communities from Lake Fryxell liftoff mats and glacier meltwater in Antarctica - MAT-01 | ecosystem: Environmental > Aquatic > Freshwater > Ice > Liftoff microbial mat | place...
TCTGATGGCAAAATTGAACACTGATGCACGCAACACACAACGTGCGATGCTGACGCAGCAACTTTCCAACAGCGATAAAGAACTGAGTGCGTTGCCAATTGGTCGCATGATCTACACTGCTGCCACACACTTCACTCCGCAGGGCAATTTTCGCCCGACGGAAGGCAAACCGCGTCCCGTGAGACTGCTGCATCGAGGCAACGAAACACAGCCTCGTGAAGAAGTCCAGCCTGGTACGATTCCGCTGCACGCCAACGACACATGGCAGTTTTCATTGCCAGAGAATCACACGGAAGCCGACCGCCGCGCTGCGTTGGCTCACTGGGTTTCAAGCCCTGACCATCCGCTCACCTGGCGGTCGATTGTCAATCGCGTCTGGCAGTACCATTTTGGCCGAGCGATCGTGGATTCATCCAACGACTTCGGTCGCATGGGACAACTTCCAAGTCATCCGGAATTGCTGGACTGGCTGGCTATTGAGTTTCGTGATAATGGTCAGTCATTCAAGGAGCTTCATCGTCTGATTGTCACGAGCCGCGTGTATTGCCAGAGTTCCAGCGACAAGCCGACAACCAGCGTAGTGGATGCCGACAACAAATATTTCTGGCGGATGAACCGTCGCCGTTTGGCGGCGGAAGACGTGCGCGATTCAATTCTGGCCGTGAGCGGTCAATTAAATTCTGAAATGGGTGGTCCCGGCTTTTATCTGTTTGAACTTGAGAAGCCTGAACATTCACCGCACTATGAATACAGCAAATTTGATCCGGAAGACACTCGCTCTCACCGTCGCAGCATTTATCGCTTTGTCGTCCGTTCGCAGCCTGATCCCTTCATGACCACACTTGACTGTGCTGATTCTTCACAAAGTACGCCACGTCGGCACGAAACGCTCACGGCCTTGCAGGCTTTGTCGTTGCTGAACAATCGTTTTACCTTGTCGATGGCACAACATTTCGCGAAGCGATTGGAGAATGAATCGGCACTCATCAATGATCAGGTTGATCGTGCATACCTGCTGTTGACGGGGCGACGCCCTTCGCCAGACGAAGCGAGTGAAATGTCGGAGTACGCCAAAAAGCATGGGCTGGCAGCTTTGTGCCGCTTGTTATTTAATCTAAGCGAATTTGTGTTCGTCGATTGAAAGAGTGCTCCCTCTCGGGCGATTCCCCCAACAAAGATCCTTGCGGACTCCGTCGGTCGTTTCCCCTGGGAAGGAGCAGCTCAGCCAATCGGGCTTCAACAGAAACAGGTCGCGAATCGCGTTGCACTATCTTTCTGAAGAGCCCGTAAGGAATAGTCCCGAAATAATGTACGTCAGCTTTTCCGGCTCACTAGTTCGACTTCACGTCAGGCTTTACAGCCTGACGTACTTTTCAGGACCGCTCCTAGTTGAGTTGTGGCAGAATGCGGTCGTTTGTCATCAGACGCCACATTAAATTGTGCTGGTTCGACTTCTTTGCCGCGAATGAAATAATGCTGCAGTGTTTCCATGGAGGAATTCCCCCATTGAAACGTTTTCTATGCTGACTTTTCAAAGTTGTGTACCTGGTATTCCTCATGAAACCCATCATCGCAATCACAGCCGGAGACGTTGCTGGAGTCGGACCCGAAGTGATTCTTCGGGCCATCGAAAATCCGGAAACCGTTTCGGTCTGCTATCCGGTACTGATCGGGCATCCGGAGATTTTTCGTCGGGCCGGAGTCGTGTTTGGCCTGCGAGTTCTGCTTCAGGAATACGCCGATGATTCTGATGCCAACTGTCTGCGGGCCGCAGTTGCTGACGCCGAATTGAAACGTCAGATTCTGTGTATTGATCCTGCTGGTCATACTGTCTTGTCTGCACCACGTTGCCGTGTCAGCAAAGAAGCGGGCGACGCAGCATTCCAGTATCTTGAAGCCGCAATCAATCTGGCGAAACATTCGTCAGTCGATGCAATTGTTACGGCACCTCTGAACAAGGAGGCATTGCATCTGGCTGGACATGATTTTCCAGGGCATACCGAAATTCTTGCCGACCGTTGCGGCATTCAGGAATTTGCGATGATGCTGCATCTTCCTGAATCCGCCATGACAGAATGGCGACATCTGATTCGTCCGATCCAGGGCTCCACAACGGTCTCAAACGTTGGGACTGCATTGAATGGCCTGAGCATCGCTCACGTCACTTTACACACGTCAATCGCAAGCGTGCCGGGCATGTTGAGTACGGAATCTGTTGTCGGCAAGATTCGGCTGATGGACGAATTTCTGCAGCGGATTCATTGCGAACGCCGCGCGATCGCGGTGTGTGCGCTGAATCCACATGGGGGGGAAAACGGATTGTTTGGTGACGAAGAAACTCGGCTTATCCAGCCTGCGGTTGAAGCATGTGTATCAACCGTGAAATCCGTGGTCGGCCCGCTGCCTGTCGATACCCTTGTTCGCCGAGCGGTGAGCGGCGAGTTCGACGGCATCGTGGCGATGTATCACGATCAGGGGCATATTCCCGTGAAGTTGATCGGATTTGAATCGGCGGTGAACATCACACTTGGATTGCCAATTGTCCGAACCAGCCCGACACACGGCACGGCGTTTGATCGTGCATGGAATCCTCAAACCCCCGCCAGTGCGCTCGGCATGATCGAAGCTATAAAAATTGCGGCGGCGCTGGCAAAGAATCGGTAACGGATAGAGGCTAATGTCGCGACTGTGATGCTCGTAATCATAATCTTCATCTTAATCCTAATCCTAATCCTAATCGGCTTGGCGGAACCGATTACGATTACGAGTAAGATTAAGATTATGAAAATTCAAAGCCCAGGTGGCCAGTCGCCATCCGGAGTATTGAAATCCTGGTTGCCGTTACCATATTCGTTGTCATTGCCGTTGCCGTAGTCATCAGGCGGTGGCGGCGGATTGCGAAGTCGTTCCTGAAACTGTTGAAATGAATGTTTCAGCGAATCCAGCAGTCGCTGGGCATTCGCTGATGCCATGAAAACTCGCTGCGACACTGATGAACGCGGAAAGAATGTGGTGATGAAGTCGAATGAAAACTCCGTAGGCGAATGGCCGATCATCACGGCGTTGGCGTAAGTGCCCGACTGCACGTCATCACTGATCTTCAGCGATTCATAAAGGTCCTGTGCGGATTGTCGCTGCTGTTGATTCTGATTCGGAATCACGGGCATGTGAATCGGTCCGAAGCGGTCTTCGAATCGCTGGATATTTTCTTTCAGCGCTGCGATGAACTGATTCACAACAACCGGTGGCATCACGACGCGTGCGACGACTTGTTGAGGCTGTTGCATTCGCAGCAAAAAATCCACGATGAATTCGTGTTGTCCCTGAAGCACAACCGCACCTGTGGTGAAGACCCCTCGTGCGACATGTGTTGGAACAAGCGCGCCAATGTGGGAGTGTCGGATTTCCTGGCTCTGCGGGCCATCGTTTTCTGATGGTTCGTCTGGAGTTGACGGATCTGTCATTGTCGTAAAGTCTTCAGTTGAAACTTGTGGGCTGGAAGGTTTTCTACGTTTGAAGTTCGTCCCAGCAAAAAGGCTTAGCATCGACTTGATGCTAAGCCTTGGTCGATTCTATCGAAGGTGAGCCACGAATTACTAGGAATTCGGCTGCACTTTCACGCGCTTCCGAACGTCCGTTTCAAGGACGCCAAACGCCTGTTCATGTCGCTGCAATGCCATTGACAGCGCGCTCCAAAGTCGCTTGGCAGTGAAGTGATTCAGGATGATTCGCTGAGTCACTTTCACTTCAACTTTTCCAGTTGCGTATGGCGTTGGGTTCAGGCCCAGATCCAGAATCAGTTCTTCCGGAGTGCTGGACACTCGACAGAAATTCGCATAGCCAGCGTTCGCGTCAGCGTCAGTCACAATGACTTCCTGCGTCTGCTGTGCTTCCGGGCCACGAGCTGCTTCCTGTTCCGGTGCGTTCTCACTATCGCTCACGTTCATTTTCTCCAAAAGATGGGCATTTCAGGAAAGTCCAGGGTGCATTCCCGGACACAAAGTTTTACTGGTGGAGGACTTATAGCACCGCTGCGCAATCAGGGCAACGTCGGTCCTGACCGTTTTCAGTTTAGCGCAGCTTCCCCACTGATTCCGAAGCCAAGACGGGAAGTCTGGAGAAGTCACACGTAGAATTGCTGAATATTCCTGCAAAATTACGATTTAGCCGCTCGTTTGCGAAACCATTCGGCGGTAATTTTCAGCCCTTCGGCCACGGTCACTATTGGACCAATCAACTCAGCCAGGCGGTCAGCATCCAGCAGTGAACGCTCAACGTCACCAGCACGACGGTCACCGTAGCGAATCTCGCTGCTGCTGTTCAGAGTCAAACGAATGTGTTCGGCCAGTTGCAGGGTCGTTGTTTCTCGGCCAGTTCCTACGTTTAACACGCGATCCGGAATCTGTCCCTGCAGTGCGGCCATGTTGGCTTTGACGACATCGGCGATGAAGACATAGTCGCGTACGCAGCCTGGATCGCCGACAGTGGTGCGAGCAAACACGCCGACCGGTTCATTTGCCAGCATGCGATTGCAGAAAATTGCCACAACCCCAGCTTCACCATGTGGATCCTGTCGCGGGCCGTAAACGTTTGCATAGCGCAGGACTGTAAAGTTCAATTTGTGTTCGTGGCGAAAACAGTCCAGATATTTTTCAACGGCGAACTTACTGCATGCGTAAGGACTGAGCGGCAGCGGAACAGTGGAAACCGATGCGCGTGTACCTTCTGGTACTTCACCATAGATCGCGCCGCCGGTACTGGCGAACACCAGATGTCCGACTTCGTGATTGACGCAGGACTGCATGACATTGATCGATCCGATGATATTGATCGAAGCGTCTTTCTGCGGTTCGCGAACGCTGATGGCCACACTGGCCTGAGCCGCCTGATGACTCACCGCTGTTGGCTTAAAACTGGCGAATGCCATTTCGACGGCCGCTGCGTCCCGGATGTCAACCTGAAAGAATTCGGCTGCTGCAGGAACGTTTTCCCGTCGGCCGCTGCTGAGGTCGTCCAGAACGGCGACTTGCCAGCCCGCTTCGAGGGCATTATCTGCCAGATTGCTGCCAATAAATCCCGCGCCGCCGGTGATCAAAAGTCGCATATTCAGTGTTCCCGAGTCATCAATCGCTGCCAAAGCCATCCGCCGTTACTCTAACCGATAAATCCTGATGAGCGTCGTGCAGGCTGTGAATACCAGCATGTCTCTTGCCGTTCCGATCGACGTATTCCGGTTGTATTGATCCTGACGGCAGTCCTCACGGATGTGGCGTTGATGAATTCTCTGGTAAACGAACCTGTCGGGCGTGACGTGTGTCGTTGCTGTGTGCAATGTGCTGGATTCGTACCAACAAATGCAAACAAAGATTCGCTCGACGCTCTGCATTTACAGCGTCTGGTCCTCGCATCGTTCCATCACGCAGGTTTTTTGGTGGTTGACGTGGAAGCCGCACCTTCGGTCGCGATCATCGCCACTGCATGGCGCTTCGCATCGGAATACAGGCTGTTCATTTCATCCGAATCCGAAAATGGCTATAACCGTTACGCTGGACACGCTTCCGGCGGCCAATACTCTCACATCATCAAGCATTTTGAGCAACATCGCAGAATCGGGTTCAACGTTTCACAAAGGTGTGACACGCTTTGATCAATTCATTCGTTGCTCTGCTATTCCCCGATTCTGCGTCAGCGCCTGCCATTGCAGGTCACAAGGAAAAACATGAGCGACGCTCAACAAACGTCATTCGAAGATCAAATCATGGCCGTTGTCAGCGAGATTGACTACCGCCCAGTGACACAGGCCATTCTGGCCAAATCAATTGATGTCAAAAAGAAGGCACTTCGCGACTTCCGCGATTCATTGGCCAATCTCATCGAAGCAGGCAAACTGCGACAGGACAAACAAGGCCGAATTCGCGTTCGAGGAACCTCCGGGCTGGTGTCTGGTGTGTTGCGAAAAATCAGCAGCGGTGCCGGTTTCGTGATCCCGACTGAGCCATCGAAGGATGCCAAGGACCCCAAGTCCGGTGACATTTACGTTTCCGCTCGCGATATTCGCGATGCGCAATCCGGTGATGAGGTGTTGGTGCGAGTGACAGAAAAACGTCGCTCCGGTGGCCAGCGTTGCGGGATCATTGAAAAGGTCGTTGATCGTGCGACCAGTGTCTTTGTCGGAATTTATTTTGAATCCAGCGGCCAGGGTTTTGTGCGAGTCGATGGGACCGTTTTCGGTGCCGCAATTCACGTCGGCGATCCGGGCGCGAAGGGAGCAAAGCCAGACGACAAAGTCGTGATAGAAATGCTGCGATTTCCGACAGCCAATCGCGTTGGTGAAGCTGTCTTGACGGAAGTCCTTGGCAATCGCGGTGATCCGGGCGTAGATACGATGACGGTGATTCACAGCATGGGATTGCCGTACGAATTTCCTGAATCGGTTCTCGATGACGCCCGTCGTCAGGCTGATGCATTTGACGACACGAACTTGCAGGGGCGAACGGACCTCACAGGCGAAACGATCGTGACCATCGATCCTGTTGACGCCCGTGACTTCGACGATGCGATCTCACTGTCACGGTCCAAAGACGGACACTGGCATTTGGGAGTACACATTGCCGACGTAGCTCATTTTGTGCCGGTCGGCAGTAAGCTCGATCAGGAAGCTGAGAAACGCGGAACCAGCGTTTATCTTCCCGGGCATGTGATTCCAATGCTACCGGAACTCATCAGCAATGGTCTGGCCAGTCTGCAGCAGGGGCAGGTGCGGTTTACAAAAACTGCGTTCATTGAATTCGATGAAACTGGAACAGTTGTGGGCACGGATGTTGCAAATTCTGCTATCAAGGTCACGCGGCGGTTCGCTTATGAAGAGGTCATGCCGATTCTCGAGCACCCAAAGAAATCGTTCCCTAATGTGACGCCGGAAGTTCGTGCGTTGCTGGCGTCTATGTTTGAACTGGCGATGCTGTTGCGTCATCGACGGTTCGCACACGGCGCGTTACAGATGGGCATTCCGGAAGTCGCGATCGATTTCGACAAGGATGGCGCGGTAAGTGGCGCTCATACTCGACATCACGATCACAGCCATGAAATTATTGAAGAGTTTATGCTGGCAGCCAACGTTGCTGTGGCCAGTTTGCTCGACAGTCGCAAGTTGCCGTTCCTGCGACGTGTGCATGGTGACCCGGATGAACTTAAGATGCGGAATTTTCAGCAATTTTGCCAGGGACTTGGCCTGACTCTGAAGAAGTCTCAGGATCGTAAAGAAATTCAGGAACTCATCCATGGCGTCGAAGGCAAACCCGAAGAGCGGGCCGTCAACTTTGCATTGCTGCGAAGCATGCAGCAGGCTGTTTATTCGCCTGAAGTCATGGGACATTACGCTCTGGCGGAAGAAGACTATTGCCATTTCACCAGCCCTATTCGTCGGTATCCTGATTTAACCGTGCATCGGCTGATTGGGCAGATTGCCGCAAAGCGATCTCCGTCACCGCAGCCAGTTTCGGAATTGATGCAGCTTGGCAAGCATTGTTCAATCACTGAGCGCCGTGCTGAAAAAGCGGAACGCGAGTTGATTCGCATCAAGATGCTGCGATACATGTCCGGACATATCGGCGAAGAAATGGACGCCATCATAACCGGCGTCGAAAGCTTTGGCATGTTCTGTCAGGGTATTGAGATTCCTGCGGAGGGGATGATTCACCTGAGTGCACTCAATGATGACTTCTACGTCTTCGATCAGGCGACACGACGGCTGACAGGCAGCAAAACACATCGCGAGTTTCGGCTTGGTGATCCAATCCGAGTGCTGGTGGCTGCTGTTGATATTGACCGCCGCCAACTCGACCTTCGCGTCGCCGAATCAACAACGAGTGGCAGCAAGAAGAAGGCTCGCCCAGCGCCTGCGGGCGAACATCGCCGTGCCGTTCATCCAGCCGAGAAGAAGCAGCGAGGTGCAGGATCTCCGGCTCAGCATCGCGGTGGGAAGAAGCCGAAGAGTGAGGCAAAGAAATCGAAACGCGGGCGAAAACGATAACAATTGGGTGGCCGAGGTTGGAGTGCAGCGAAACCTCGGTTTTCTACAACGTGGCATATTGGACAAACCGGGGCTTCCTTCGCTGCGCTTCGTAAAACCCCGGCCACTGGAGTCGCTTTGACGAACAGAACGCCTTGTTGCAATTCGCCCGTGGTTCGGAGAGGCGATCGGTAATCTTGCAGCGAACTCAGATGCCATCGGAGTGCAAACTAAATCTCAGGTGACAAGCCGCCTTGCCTCCAGTAAACTCGGCGTACACGCAGGGTGCCCGTGATTGATTCCGCATACGGCTGATGAAACGTCATCAGCGACCTTCCACCCAATCCATAAAAGCGGAAAAGTTCAACGCACGATCGATACGTCAGCTAATCGCCCGCCGTATAGATCGCAATACGTTAGCTCTATGGACACTCTGACGCGATGGAGGATGACATGCCGCAATTCACGACAATCTCGCCGACCCACATCGCGGGCCAGAAGCCAGCCGCATGGGAACGCTTTCGGGATGGCCACTACATCGCTATCGGGTGGCTTGAAGATGTCGATCTGACGAAGAAGTTGATTGACGATATCAGCGAGCTTGTACGCGAACGAGAATACGACAACGAAGCGGCGGCCATCCAGTCGTTTGACAGATTCTTTTCACTCAACGTCGGCGACTATGTCGCAGTGAACAACACGAACCATGGCCTTTTTGGCGTCGGCAAAATTACATCTGGTTACAAGTTCGAGCTTGGAAAGCATGATAGTGGCGACGGTTTGGAATTGTACCCTCATTTCCGGGATGTAGAGTGGATCAAGACTACGTACGTGCCGCGCACTTCTCTTGTTTCCGAAGGGGAAACTCCGTGGCAGCCATACGGCACGGTTGGAAAGGTCTACCCGGAGCTACCACCGTACATTGCGCGCCTCGTTGGAGTTTCGCCGCCTACGACAGTGAAACCTATTGCGATTGAGCGGCCTGCGTTTCTCAAACCGGTTATCGAGGCGGTGGAAACCTTGCGCAAAGAACGAGAACACAAGGAACGAGCGCACGAGTCGCTCGTCGAGGACTTCTTCGTCGCCCTCGGATACCGCAAGCACACGGACATCAAGTATCGGCAAGGCCGCGTTGACATCAAGATCGAGACAGATGGGCTCGCGCTGCTAATTGCGGAAGTCAAGGCCGTATGGGACCTCAGTTTCTACAATGGTATCGATGCAATCAAACAGGCGTATAATTACGCCCACGATCAAGGCGTTCGCTATGTGGTCGTGACGAATGGCGATACATATATCCTGTTCGACAGGCTCAAGGGTTTATCCTGGGAGACAAACCTGATCGGTGAATTCCATCTGACTGGTTTGCAACAGGAAGACCTGTCGCTCATTGAACGATTGCGCCCTGCCCGGCTGAGCCTCCCCGACCTAGGAGAGGCGCTGCGCCATCTTGCAGAGAGCTTTTCCAGTCGAGGAGCGCAAGTCCGTCGAAAGAGCTAACGAATAGGCTTGAACTTCGCGAGTGCGTAAGAATGTTGCGGCTGAAGATTGATGGTTGAGCGGAGTGGGTTTGTGGCTGTACGAGCCAGCCGAGCGGAAGCTCGTCAATCCCTAGATGGCGGCATTTGTTCACAAAGTCCGATAGTTGTACCACGCCCGCTGGCGTATTTGAAAAGCAATTTCTGGAGGCAGCGTTTCTGCAATTTCAGTAGGTCAAGCGTGCCGGGCGGGGCTTCCTTCGCTACGCTTTTTCCACCCCCGGTTGCGAATGAACAACGGCCAGATTTACTTCTTCATTGCTTGCTTCATCGCATCACCCATTCCGCCCGGGCTGTCGGAGACGATGACGCCAGCAGCTCGCAGGGCGGCCATTTTCTCGGCAGCGCCACCGCCGCTACCGGAGATAATTGCACCAGCGTGGCCCATGCGTTTTCCGGGAGGAGCCGTCTGGCCGGCAATGAAACCAGCAACTGGTTTTTTGACGTGAGATTTAATGTATTCAGCCGCCAGCTGTTCTGCACTGCCGCCGATTTCGCCAATCATCAAAATGCCTTCAGTGCCAGGATCGTTCTGGAACATCTCAAGCAATTCGATGTAGTTTGTGCCGTTGATTGGGTCGCCACCAATACCGACGGCCGTGCTTTGTCCCAGACCAACGCGGCCCAATTGCCATGCGGCTTCATAGGTCAACGTACCGCTTTTGCTGATGATGCCAATCGTTCCCGGAGTGTGAATATAGCCAGGCATGATTCCAATCTTCGCGATTCCGGGTGTGATTACTCCTGGACAGTTCGGACCGATCAGTCGCGACTTTGAGTTCTCCAGGCCGCGTTTGACGCGCAGCATATCCATGACTGGAATGCCTTCTGTGATCGCGACGATCAGATCCATTCCTGCATCGGCTGCTTCCAGAATCGCATCGGCACAAAATGGCGGTGGCACAAATACCATCGACGTGTTTGCCCCGGTCTTTTCGCGAGCTTCAATCACAGAGTTGAATACTGGAAAGCCGTCTACCGTCGTGCCGCCTTTGCCTGGCGTGACGCCACCGACGAAGACATCCACACCCGGCTGACACTCCGCTGCATAAGCACGGCATTGCTGGCTGTGGAAAAGACCTGAATTGCCGGTGATACCTTGAGTGATCACGCGAGTCGATTTGGAAACGAGAATACTCATCGGATTGAATTCACAGTTTGGAATGAGAGATTTCAGATTTCAAATTTAAAATTTTGGCCGCCTATGCACCCAGCGATTTCACAACTTTTTGAGCAGCATCAGTCAGGTCGGTTGCGGAAATAATATCGCGACCGCTGGCCTTCAGCATCTCGCGAGCTATCTCAACGTTGGTGCCTTCGAGTCGCACAACCAACGGAACATTGAAGCCCACCTTTTCGTAGGCGTTCAGCAACGCCGACACAATAATGTCGCACTTCATAATGCCGCCAAAGATGTTGACCAGCACGGCCTTCACGTTCTTGTCTGCCAGGATAATGCGAAAGGCTTCGGTGACTTGGTCTTCGTTCGCTCCGCCCCCCACGTCCAGGAAGTTTGCCGGTTCGCCGCCATGGATTTTGATCAGGTCCATGGTGCTCATCGCCAACCCGGCTCCATTGACCAGACAGCCAATGTTTCCGTTCAGTTTGACGTAGCTCAGACCGGTATCAGCGGCTTTGACTTCTGATGGATCTTCCTCTGAAAGATCTCGCAGAGCCACAACGTCCTTATGGCGGAACAGGGCGTTATCGTCGAATGTGACTTTGCCATCGAGAGCCATCATCTGGCCGTCTTCGGTGATAATCAGTGGATTGATTTCCACCATGCTGCAGTCATAGGTCACAAAGAAGCGACAGATCTGCGGCAGGAATCGTTCAGCACTTCGCACGGATGTTGCGTCAAGGCCGAGGGCATAAGCCAGCTTGCGAGCCTGATATGGATAAAGACCTGCGATTGCGTCGAATGGCTCCGAGACAATTTTCGCTGGTGAGTGCTTTGCGACTTCTTCAATGTCCATGCCGCCTTCGGACGACATCATCAGCACCGGCCCGCCAACTTCGCGATCGACGACAATGCCCAGATACAATTCGAGAGCGATCTTCAATCCTTGCTCAACGAACAGCGTGCTGACTCGCTTGCCTTCATCACCCGTCTGGATGGTGACAAGTGTATTCCCCAGCATGCGTTTCGCGTTGTCAGCGGCTTCAGCGGCTGATTTCACAAGCACAACGCCGCGCTGCTTTGGTTCCTCGATAAAGGTACCTTTTCCGCGGCCGCCAGCGTGAATTTGCGATTTGACAACCGCAATTGGTCCGCCGAGAGTTTCAAAAGCCTTTGCAGCTTCTTCAGGGGATGTCGCCACAATTCCCTGGGGCACTGCCACACCCGCCGCTCGAAACAACTGCTTGGCCTGATATTCATGGATCTTCATGGAACGCGATCAAA
>Ga0105044_10011692_pt1 | contig 11947 bp, 11 predicted proteins | sample MAT01_FD_78092 | JGI IMG/M metagenome (GOLD analysis project Ga0105044, IMG submission 78092) | Freshwater microbial communities from Lake Fryxell liftoff mats and glacier meltwater in Antarctica - MAT-01 | ecosystem: Environmental > Aquatic > Freshwater > Ice > Liftoff microbial mat | place...
CCGACAGTGCTGTCACGGGGATCATCGGCACGGGAACGTCGACGGCGTTGAACGTGTCCAAAACCAACTCAGGTACATGGACATTGTCCGGCAACAACACTTACAATGGCACGACGGTGGTCTCAACCGGGACACTGTTGATCAATGGCAATCAAACTGGTGCGACCGGTGCCATTACTGTGAATGCCGTTCTTGGTGGCAGCGGCACACTCGGTGGCATCGCCACTGTGGGTGCCACGGGCACGATTGCTCCGGGTAACAGCCTCGGCAACCTGACTTCTACCACTTCCGTTCTGTTCACCACAGCGGGTGGGACGTTCGCGGTGGAACTCGGTGTCGTGACAGGCAGCACCGGCACCAGCGACAGTCTGACGTTGACGAGTGGCGTGCTGAATTTCGTCACCGGCAGCGTTCTGAAGTTGTCGCAGGGCACTGGGTATAACCTGCCGACCGATGAGATGCCCTACACGTTCATCATCGGCACCGTTGCCAGCTCCACCAATCTGCAGACGAACGGCGGCACCTTCGCAGGTTCCACCTACACATACGGCACTGGTAATTCGGGTGCGATTATCATTGATGTCTCGGCCCTGCCGGCATACGGAAGCGGCACCTTTGTCCTGAGCCAATCCGGCAACAACCTGGTGCTGACCGCGTCTGTCGCCCCCGTCCCCGAACCGCATCACATCCTGTTGATTTGTGTCGGGGTGCTGCTGGCCGGGATCGCTGTTCGGCGGTTCCGGTACTACGGTTTAGCACGGGAGTTGTCCACAATTAGTTGAGAAGATTCCCTTGTAGAGGGGAGAATTCCCCGTTAAGGTGAAGTTCTCTCCAGGCCGGCCCCTCCATTGTTGAAATTCGTCACCTTCGTCGGAAATCATCGGTATGAATCGTCTTCAACAGCCACGCGCCAGCCATCGCGCTTTCACCCTGATCGAACTCCTGGTGGTCATCGCCATCATTGCAATCCTCATCGGGCTGCTGCTGCCCGCGGTGCAGAAGGTGCGCGAGGCGGCCGCGCGTGCCAAGTGCGCCAACAATCTCAAGCAGATCGGGCTGGCGATGCACAGCCACAACGACCAGCAGGGCCGGTTGCCTGTCGGCAGCCAGGGGAACGGTGGCAACGCCACGTATTCTTACAACTGGCGTTCGACAATTCTGCCTTACTTGGAACAGCAAAACCTGTTCAACACGCTGCAATTCGACGGCACCGAGACCTTTGGTGGTACCAATGCCGCAGGCATCGCACTAGATTCGACCAAGAGAAATTTCGTTCTGGTGGGGCTGGTGTTGCCGATGTATCGCTGTGCGTCAAACACAAGCGTAGCAATTAACGGCAAGGGCTCTTTCCCGAACTACACAGGACTTATGTTTTGCGACTATGCCGGAATTGCCGGGGCCTCACCCGATCCAATCGGTCGCACTGCGGGTACAATTCATCCGGCGAGCGATTACGGTGACGTCGCCAACACCGGCTGTCTACTCGTGAACGAGGCCCCGACCATCACCGAGATTGCAGGCGCGGATGGCACTTCGAATACGATGATGTTAGGCGAACAGTCAGGGCTAGTCACAGATGTGCCATCCTCCGGGCAGCCGAAGCTGAAGAATCTCAGCAGCAACTCGTCCGGTGCCTGGATTGGTGCCCAACGCAGGTCCACTGTGGCCGCCGAAGCTGTCAGATCTGCCTCAACGGGCCTTCCCCCCGATGCGTTCTATTACGGCAACGGGGTGACGACAGTGATGTTCGCCATCAATAATAAAGTTGCCCAGGTCAACTTCAGCAATCGCACGACTGAAAACAACACAATTTTGAATTCGAATCATCCTGGCGGCATCAATGCGGCATTTGCGGATGGCAGCGTCCGCTTTATCAGAGACAGCATTAAATTGTCAACGCTTCGGACCCTGTGTTCGCGCAATGATGGTTTTGTTGTTGACGAAAACTAAACTCCGACGGGAATACGCATGACGATTCGTTCCATCAAATTTGTCGGATTCGCGACACTCATCGTTATTGGCTTGAACGGCTGCAAACCCGTCGAGCGAGATCGTTGCACGGTGGAAGGGACCGCGACGCTGGGGGGTAAACCGCTCAGCGGATTTGGCATAGCACTTTTCTCCGACGAGACCGGCGGCGGTGGCGGCATGGTGCAGGATGACGGCTCGTTTCAGATCGCTGGGCCAATCCAGGAAAGCGAATACACTATTTCCTTCGTCATTCCCGCAGAGACAAAGGGCGCGGCACGGGAAAAGCTCGAAGCCATGAATCTGCCGGCGAAATACCGGCGAAGCCAGACCAGCGACTACAAGGTGACGCTGGTGCCAGGGAATAATGTGTTGACGATTGACTTGAAACAGCCGGTTGCAGGATCGCCTTGATTTCGACGCCGCGTGCGGCTGCTATGCGCCGCCCAGGAACGTGCGTTCGATGAACGTCGTATCCACCTGGCCCTCGACGAAGGCGCTGGTGTTGAAGATCTTCTGATGGATCGGAATTGTGGTCTTGATCCCCTCGACGATGAACTCATGCAGTGCCCGCCGCATCACCTTGATCGCTTCTTCCCGCGTCGGCTGATACACCAGCAGCTTGGCCACCAGTGAATCATAGTTCGGCGGTACGCGGTAGCCGTGGCACGCATGCGTATCCAGCCGTACGCCGGGGCCGCCCGGAGGTTGCCATTTCGTAATGACGCCCGGTGACGGACGGAAGTTGTCGGCCGGGTCTTCGGCGTTGATTCGGCACTCGATCGCACAACCCCGATGGACGATGTCATCCTGCTTGAAACGCAGCTTCTCGCCCGCCGCCACGCGGATCTGCTCACGCACCAGATCGATACCGGTCACCAGTTCGGAGACCGGATGTTCGACCTGGATGCGGGCATTCACTTCGATGAAGTAGAAGTTGTTGTCCTTATCCACCAGGAACTCGACCGTTCCGGCTGAGAAGTACCCGGCCGACTTCACCAGCCGTGTGGCCGCGGCGCAGATGTTGTCGCGGACTTTGCGGGGCAGGTTCGGCGCGGGCGACTCTTCCACCAGCTTCTGGTGTCGGCGTTGCAGCGAGCAGTCGCGCTCGTACAGGTGGACCACGTTGCCGGCCTGGTCGGCCAGAATCTGCACTTCGACATGCCGGGGCTGTTCCAGGTACTTTTCGAGGTAGACGCTGCCATCCTTGAACGCGGCCTCGGCTTCCTGCCGGGCGGAACTCAGGCCTGAAATCAGGCTCATGTCGTTGCGGGCGACGCGCATGCCGCGACCGCCGCCGCCGGCACTGGCCTTGATCAGCACCGGGTAGCCGACCTGATGGGCGAACTTCAGCGCCTCGGCCTCATCAGTGATCAGGCCATCGCTGCCGGGCACCACGGGCACCTTGGCCGCCTTGGCGAGCTTGCGCGCTTCGTTCTTGTTGCCGAGCTTGCGCATGGCATCGTGCGGCGGGCCGATGAACTCGATGTTGCAGTCCCGGCACATCTCGGCGAAGTCGGCATTCTCGGAGAGAAAGCCGTACCCCGGGTGGATGGCATCGACGTTCGTGACATCGGCCGCGGCAATGATGCGCTGGTACTTCAGGTAACTGTCAACCGCCGGCCCGGGGCCGATGCAGACAGCGCGGTCGGCCAGCGCGAGATAGGGTGCCCCCTTGTCCGCCTGGCTGTACACGGCCACGGTCTCAATCCCCATGTCCCGGCAGGCCCGGATGACTCGCAGGGCAATCTCACCGCGGTTGGCAATCAGCACTCGTTGAAACATAGTTGGAAATTCGGAATTCGGAGTTCGGAATTCGGATTGCAGATTTCATTCCGCATTCCGCATTCCGCGTTCCGCAATTGTTAAGAAGGTTCCACCCGGAACAGTACCTGGTCGAATTCGACGAAGCCGCCGTTCTGGACGCAGATCTCGGCCACGGTGCCCGAGACGCCGGCGGGCATGTCGTTGAAGATCTTCATCGCTTCGATCTTGCAGACGACCGTTTCCGGGTTCACGCGGGCACCGACCTTCACGTAGTCATCCTTGTCCGGCGCGGGCTTGGAGTAGAACGTGCCGACCATCGGGCTCTTGACGTCGATGAGGCGCGAGTTGCTGACCGGCGCGGTAACAGCAGCTTGCGGCGCCATCGCGGGAGCCGCCTGCTGCGTCGCCATAAGTGCGGGCGCTGAAGGCACCGCCGCGATCGGCTGCGAGGTGCCGCGGCGCAGGCGCATCCGCTTCGAGCCGTCCTGCAGATTCACCTCGCTGAGGTCGAACCTCCGCATCAGGCGGACCAGTTCGCGCACGGTGTTCACATCGAACGGGCCCGCGGACGGTTGTTGTTCGTCAGCCACTTGCGAATCTCCCTGCCTTGCGGTCAGAAGTCGTTCGGCACGCTCGCCGACAGCACTTCACAGCCGTCGTCGGTCACGAGGATGTCATCCTCGATCCGCACGCCGCCGATGCCGGGCAGATAAATCCCCGGCTCGAGCGTGAAGACCATCCCGGCCTGCAGCACATCGATCGACGTCGAGCGGATGTCGGGCGCTTCGTGCACCTGCAACCCCATGCCATGCCCCAGGCCGTGATTGAACTCATCGCCGTAGCCGGCCTTCGTGATGTACCCGCGGGCCGCGGCATCGACCTCTTTCGCGGTCGCTCCCGGCCGGACGGCGGCGATGGCGCAAGCCTGTGCCTGTAGGACAATGGTGTATATCTTTTCAAGCCTGCTTTCAACCCGCCCCCGCCCACGCTTTGCCGAAGAAAACGGCGAACGGACCATGCGCGTCATGTCGCTTGTGTACAACGACCCGCGTGCCCCCCAGTCGAGCAGGAAAAAGTCGGCTTCCTGCAATCGCCGGGATGAAGGCGGGCAGTGCGGCAACGCCGAACGGTCGCCTACCGCGACGATCGTTTCGAAGCCGGTGCCGTGCCCGCCCGCGCGGCGGATGTAGCCGTCGATGGCGTCGGCCATGTCTTTCTCGGTGTCCGTCGCGGTCATCATCGCCTTGAGCATCTCGAACGCACGCCGGCCGTAGCCGATCGCCTCGCGGATCGCGGCCACTTCGGGCGGATCCTTGATCAGGCGCAGTTTCTCCACAAGACCGACCATGCCGATCAGTGAAGTCGTCTCCGCCAGTTCCACCAGCTTGTCGAACTGCGCGACCGACAGATGCCCGGCCTCGATGCCCAGCGCGCGGATGCCGAGCTTGCCGACGACGCCGGCTGCCTCTTCCCACGTGGTGCGTGCCGGGCCGCGGATCGAGGTTTCGAGGTCGGGGGCCTCTTCTTCAATCTGCAGGGTAAAGCGCTGATCGCTGACGAGGATCGATCGCTTCGGCGTGATCAGCAGGAACGACGACCCGCCGGTGAACCCGGTCAGGTAACAGACGTTGATCGGACTGGTGACGAGAAAGGCATCGAGCTTCTCTTCCTTGAGGTTGCGCATAAAGCGCTGTCGCCGACGTGCGGGGTAATTCATCAAGTGACCTCGTTAGCCGCGAGCCGAAGACTTTGCGAAGGGGGACGTGTTTCGCGTGGCTCAGCGCTCCGCTCCGGAAACCCTCCGCGTTGCGGCTAACCTATCGTGACACTCAGCAGATGGAATGCCTTACTCCAGAAACGCACGAATTGCCTGCAGTTTCGGCGCAGCGGATTCGTCCTGATCAGCATACTCAAGCACGCCCCAGCTGCCCCACTTCGAGTAACCGCCGACGGAAGCGAAGATGCAGAACAGGTCGCCGCCGGCCTTCTGCCAGTTGCGCATGTCCTGAAGATAGAGGTCCTTCATGCGCGGGTGGCGGTTGGCCGCCTGGAACAGTTTCATCAGTTTCTCGTTGTTCTCGGCCCCTTCGATGCCGACGAGGTGCTGCCCGCTCTCGTAGGCGAGCAACTTCAGGCCGCGGGAGTGCACGAGCTTCACCAGGCTGGCGTTGCGTTCGCCGTTTGCTTCCACTTCCTTGGCACAGAGATCGAGAATGTCATCAACCGTTCTGGCGGCGGACATCTCCGCCTCGGCCGGCTTGCCGAGCCGTTGGCCGAAGTACGGCGCGATCGCCAGCGCATCGACATGCTTGCCCGTCTCCTGCCAGTCGAGGACCGTCTTCACCGCCCATTCACTGTCCGGCTGCGTCGCCACCACGCGGATCAGGCGATCCTTGCCCAGCTCCGCTTCGAGCAGCTTGAAGATCTCGACCGAGCGCTGCGCGTAGAAGCGCAGCCCGGCTTCATAATCGTTCGCCGCCAGCTTGAGTTCCTTGCCCTTCGCCGTGCAATAGCGCCCGGCCTCGAAGCCGCCGTGCCAGCATTCGTTGCTGTACTCGACATAGATCTTGCGCTCCGCCGGCACGTTGGCTTTCAGGAACTTGCCGAACTCGCGGACGTAGTCGTCTTCCGCCAGATGGGGAACGCAGAACCACGGGTCGGCGTTCATCGCTTTCGCGAACTTCACCTGGTACTCGAGAGCGACGCCCTTCTGCGTGCCCTGCGTCGCATGGTCGGCCTTCGCGCGGTCGCTCCACTTCGTGATCTTGCTGTTGTTGGTCATCCCCCAATCCATGAAGCGGATCGCGCTGAAGCCCTGCCAGCGCTTGAGAAACTGCGGGTGAAACTCTTCCTCGCGGTACGACTTGTCGTACCCGGGCATGATCATGCGGATGTTGCGCACGGGGTCATCGGGGTTGGTCTTCATCAGTCGCAGGGCGATCGCCCCGTTCTTCGGCGTGGCCTTCACCACGATGCGTCCGGGCCGACGGTCGATCGCCTCGGCACCTTCACCGAACTGGATGTCGCCTTCGCCCTCGTAGAGGCAAAGGTACTTGCCGGCAGGATAGTGTCCCTGCAGGTCGACGAACATCAACGTCTCGGCATAGTGCCCGTTGCCGTTGAGCTTCTTCACCCAGCCGTTCTCGTCCACGGCAAGCGGGCCGCCCGTATCGAACGGCTTGCCCGGCATCTGGCTCGCCCACGGCCGCGACTGCTTGAACGCATCGACGAAGACCATCTCGGACGAGTAGAAGGTGATCGACGCAAGATTCATCCCCAGCTGCTTCGGGGCCGTCTTCGACTGCGCGAGGCAGCCGGTCAGCGGGATGAGGGTGAACAAAATGGTGAAAAGTCGCATGGTGCGAAACTCAGAATGTAGCGTTCGGTTGGACGGCTTCGGTGAAGCCGCGACGCGCAGCGGAGCGCTCCGCTGCGCGTCGCGGCTTCACGGTTGTGTCTTTTGTATCCTAGAACTCAATCCAAACATTCCACAATGGAAAGTGCCTATCCCAATAGCGGCAATGCGATGCGGGTCTTGGCGGGGGGAATGTGCGAAGGGCGTTCCGCCTCATTCAAAAACAGATGCAGCGGGGCGTAACGCCATGCGAGTTCGCGCCGCTCCGCCAGCTGTTTGAGTTGCCGCAGGCCGTGTTCGCTGATGCGTTGGCCCGTCTCCTGATACGATTCATCGCAGAAGTAGACCCGGCAGCCGAGAGGGCGATCTTCGCGGGCAGTGCACAGCCCTTCCACCTGAAAGGGGCACCCGGCATCGGTCACCGGTTTCGCGTACGGCGGGGCATCGCGCAGCAGTACGTCGGCCTCCAGCTGGCTGATGAACAGCGTATGCCCGTACTCGCGAAAGCGGCAGCAGCGGCCGGACGCATCGCAGCGCGGACCGGCCGCGCGGACCGCGGCGTCGGCCTCTTCGTAGATCGCCCGAATCTCATCCTCAACGCTGCCCACCGGGGAACTCCCTGTCAAACAGTGACCGGCATGGTATAATCTAGGTATCCTACCGAGGTTTCGTTCGATATGCCGCTGGATTGGACCCCGTTTGTTGATCTGGTTAGCCGTCATCAGCGTTTCCTGATCATGACGCACGTACGCCCCGACGGCGATGCACTTGGCTCCGAGTTGGGCCTCGCCGCGGCGCTTCGCCAGAAGGGGAAGACCGCCCGCGCCGTCATTGCCTCCGACCTGCCGCCGAGATACCGGTTCCTTGACCCCGATGGCACACGCGTCGAACGCTACCAGCCCCCCGGCGATGAATTCCGCAATGTCGATGCGGTCATCGTCGTCGACACCGGCACATGGAACCAGATTGGCGAGTTCGGCGACTTCCTGAAGGCGTTCCCCGGCCCGCGGATGGTGATCGACCATCATCGCACGCAGGATGACCTGGGCGGCATCCATCTGGTGGATACCACGGCCGAAGCGGCCGGGCGGCTGGTGTACGAAGCGGCGATGTCGCTGGACGCGAAGCTCGACAAGGAAATGGCCGACGCGTTGTTCATGGCGTTGGCGACCGATACCGGCTGGTTCCGTCACTCGAACACGACGGCGAAGACGTTCGCGCTGGCGGAAGAGCTGACGCGGGCCGGGGCCGACCCGAACTCGCTGTACGACCGCCTGTACGATCAGAACCCGCTGGGCAAGCTGCGGCTGGCAGGCAGGGCGCTCGAACGGCTGCGGACGGTATTCGACGGACAGGCAGCGTACACCGAGATCTATCTGGCCGATTATGCCGAGACCGGATCAACGCCACCGGATACCGAAGACCTGATCAACTATCCGCGCTGTGTGGAAGGCGTGGAAGTGGCCTTCCTATTGATTGAGCAACCGGCTGAATGCGTGAAGGTGAGCTTCCGCTCGCGCTCGGCGATTGATGTCGATAAAGTGGCCGAGATGTTCAGCGGCGGGGGCCATCGACTGGCATCCGGCGCGACGATTCCCGGCAGTGTTCCGATGGTCCGCGAACGCGTGCTCGCCGCGGTCCGGCAGGCGCTCTCTCCGCGAGGTTGACATGCAGATTCCGGCTCCCCGCTTTCATCTCCGCGACTTGCCGCTGCCGGCCCGGGTCGTGCTGACCGTCTTTCTGCTGACTATCGGTCTTGGCTATCTCTCAGCCCTGATCCAGTTGCACTTCAAGCATGCCAGCAAGGGCAACGTGATGCCGAGCATCACGGACGTGGTCGAGAACTTCTCCGGCCAACGGCCGCCGTGGCTGCCGCCCGAAGCACCGCCGGAGCAACTGCCGCAAGCGCCCGCCGTGAAGGCCGACCAGCCGCTGGTGGCCGCGGCGAAGATCAAGTCGATCATCACCGACCGCTGCGCGACCTGCCACGGGCCGGATGGCGAGAAGGACGATATTCCGCTCGATACCTTCGCGGGCATCAAAAAACTGCTCGACACGCCGCCGAATGCCGGGAAGTTCCACAAGGTGATCAACAAAGACGGTGAGGAGAACTTCAACAAGGACAACATGGTCCAGGCGTTCACTCGCAAGTCCGAAGACATGATCAATGGCGTGGCGACCGATTGGAAAGCACTGATCAAGTTGTTCCCCGAAGCGCAGCTTCGCAAGGAACGCGAGACGGAACGCAAGGCCCTGCTCGCCTGGCTCGAGGCCGGGGCTCCCGAGTCGGCCTATCTGGTTGATGCGTTCCCGTTGCCGGCGGAGCTTCGCCAGGACAATATTGTCATCATCCGGGCCAACTACCTGACGAAGGCTCCCGACATTACCGCGGAAGAAAAGGCAGCAGGGGCTGCAGCGGTGAAGAAGAAGAGCCCGAAGGAACGCCAGCTTTCGGTCGAAAACCTGACGCAGTCGACACACGCGCACCTGTTGACGTTCGCACTGCTCTGGACCGCGACGGGGTTGATCTTCGCGTTCACGTCGTATCCGTTGATCGTACGGCTCGCGGTCGCGCCGATCGTGCTCATCGCACAGGTGGTGGATGTCCTCTGCTGGTGGCTGGCGCGCATCCCGGATATCGGGCCCTACTTCGCGGTGACGATCGTCTTCACCGGGGCGGTGGTCGGCATGGGGCTGATGCTGCAGATCCTGATGAGCATCTTCAACATGTACACCAGCAAGGGCCGGATGGTGCTGGCGTTCCTTGCCGTCTTCGCCATCGCAGGGGTCGGCACGGTGTACATCAAGTACCTGGAGCCCGAGCTGGCTGCCGAGAAGCGTGACGCCGAATCACGCAAGCAATGAATTGAACGACAGATTGTTTAGCCGCGACGCGCAGCGGAGCGCTTGGCGAAAACCCGCGCTCCGCTGCGCGTCGCGGCTAACCGGCTCATCCGATCTGACGTTCAACCCGTTGTCCAAACGATGCGGTCCTCATATCGTAACCGCACCGCGATGTTCATTTCCCCCTGTCGAGAGTTGATTTCGGGATGCCTGTTCTTCTGGCCGGTGCCGATGCCGTCACTGCGGATGCGACCGTCGCCGCGGTGATCGACGCATGGCGAAACGGGCGACCAGTGCTGCTGCCGACGGAAACGGGTTACGCAGTCGTTCATGGCCGGGCGGATGCCGTGCGTTGCGTGGCCGATGCGGCTGCGCTGGAACGGCAGGTCGGCCCCCTTCCCGATGATTTACGGCGGATTCTGATGCGTGCCTGGCCTGGCCCGGTGTGCGTCAGCCATGGCGGGCTGGCGTATCGTTCGCCGGTGTCGCTGCTGGTGGAAGAGGGAATGCGGGCCGGGCTGAAACTGGACATCGACGAGAGTACCGAAGCCGACACGACGATCGACCGTCTGGCCGGCCTGCGTGGCGAAGCGCTGGCGGTGATCCTTGATGCGGGAACGCTAAGTCCGCAGGCGCTCACGGTGATCGAGATGGCCGGGGGCGGCTGGGCGATGTCCCGGGCCGGGGCAATTGATCAGACAGCATTGCTGGAGCTGGCGGCGCGGTGGATCGTCTTTGTCTGTACCGGGAACACCTGCCGCAGTCCCATGGCCGAGGCGCTGGCGCGTAAGACGCTCGCAGATCGTCTGGGATGCGAGCCGGGCGAACTGGTTTCGCGCGGGTATCGCGTCTTATCCGCGGGGGTGGCGGCGGGTGATGGCGACGCCGCGAGCGGCGAAGCGGTGGAGGCGGTGCGGACGCTGGGTGCCTCGCTGGACGAGCATCGCAGCCAATTGCTGGGAGTTGACCTGGTGGCGCAGGCGGATGAGCTGATCGCGATGACGAGAGGCCATTTGCTGGCCATTTTGACGCGTTATCCGGCCATCGGTGGTACGATGAGACTGCTGGGCGGTGTCGGCGGGGACGTCAACGACCCGATCGGCGGTCCACCAGAGATGTATGTTGCCTGTGCGGCGAAGATTCATGAGTACGTCGAACGATTGAGCAAGGAGTTGGTCCGCTGATGAAAGTTCTGATTGGCAGCGATCACCGCGGTTTTCACGTGAAGCAGCGACTGGTCAGCATGGTGTCCGGCATGGGTCACGACGTCGGCGATCTGGGCGTCGAGAGCAGCGACATCAGCGTGGACTACCCTGACACCGCTTTCGAAGTGGCGCGCTCGGTCGGCACGGGCCTGGTCGACCGCGGCATCCTGGTCTGCGGGACCGGCATCGGCATGTGCATCGCCGCCAACAAGGTGGCGGGCGTGCGGGCCGCGTGCTGCCATGACTTGATCACCACGGAGATGAGCCGTCGCCACAACGACGCCAACATCCTCTGTCTGTCCGCCGACATGCTGGGCGAGGAGTTGGTGGAACGGATGGTCCAAATCTGGCTGAATACCACGTTCGACGCAGGCCGACACCAGCGCCGCATCGAAAAAATCATCAAGTTCGAAGCCACCCAGAAACGGGTGTAGCGGGCGGTTGCCGTAGCATACACGTCAACGTGTGTGTGCGGTTTCCGCGACGCGAATGATTCGCACCCAGGGTCGTGCACACCGTAGCATACGCGTCCCGCGTGTGCGCACAAACGCGACGCCGGCGCGTGCACGCGAGACGCGTGCACCACATTTCGCGTTCCGCCTGTGAGTCTGCAGTCTGCCAGAATCGCACACGTGGTCGTGCACGTCGTAGCATACGCGTCCCGCGTGTGCGCTCAAACGCCACGCCGGCGCGTGCACGCGAGACGCGTGCACCACATTTCGCGGCCCGCCTGTGAGTCTGCAGTCTGCCGAATTCGCACACGTGGACGCGTGCATCGTGGCATACGCGTCCCGCGTGTGCGCACAAA
>Ga0105044_10011694_pt1 | contig 11946 bp, 9 predicted proteins | sample MAT01_FD_78092 | JGI IMG/M metagenome (GOLD analysis project Ga0105044, IMG submission 78092) | Freshwater microbial communities from Lake Fryxell liftoff mats and glacier meltwater in Antarctica - MAT-01 | ecosystem: Environmental > Aquatic > Freshwater > Ice > Liftoff microbial mat | place...
CAAGCTGCGCGTCTCGTGCGATCAGGAACTCGCCGCCGCCATCGGCGCTGCCACGCGGTTTCCATCCCTAGTGTTAGGCATCAGTCGCGGCACCGGTTTTGGCAATCCGCAGGACAACACGCTCTCATGGACGAAGAACGGCACACCGCTTCCCGCGGAGAACCGTCCGCACGTGCTCTTCGATCAGCTCTTCCGGCCCGACACCGCGGATTCCCTTGCCCAGCGCGAGACCGAGTTTGCCAAGCGCGGCAGCGTGCTCGACTCCGTGCGCGATGACGCGCGCGCGCTGGAGGCCACGCTCGGCAAAGTCGATCGCAACAAGCTCGACGAATACCTCACCAGCATCCGCGACCTCGAAAAGAAGATGCAGGAGGAGAAGAGCTGGCTGCACAAGCCCAAGCCGCAGGTCTCTGCGATCGACTTTGGCAGCGACCAGGGGCTCGACCCCGACAAGGCAGGACTCGATTACCGCCGCTACCAGCGCCTCATGTTCGACGTCATCGCGCTCGCCTTGCAGACCGACAGCACACGCATCATCAGCTATCAGCCGCGCATGGACAACCGCGATGGCACCGGCGCTTACAAATCCAAAGGCAACCCCTATGGCTACCACGAGATGACCCACCACGGCGAAGACGCCGACAAGCTGAAGTGGTTCACGCAATCCGACATCTGGTATATGGAGGAGTGGGCCTACTTCCTCGGCAAACTCAAGTCGATCAAGGAAGGCCAGTCCACGCTGCTCGACCATTGCCTCGTCGCCTATGGCAGCAGCGGCGGCACCATCAACGCCCACAACAATCACCACCTCCCCGCCATGCTCGCCGGTGGCGGAAAACTCGGCGTGAAACATCAGGGCCACGTGATTAGTGAAGGCAGCTACCTCGGCAACCTCTGGCAGACCGTCTTCAACGTCATGGGCGTCAAAGTGCCCGACGGCTTCCAAGGCGGCGAAGCGGATGGTCTGATCAGAACGATCGTTTGAAGAAGCCCTCAAGGATCATCATGAAACGTTTCCTTTTCGTGCTGCTATGTGCTGTCGATAGCTGTCTTCAAGCCGCCGAACCGATCGTCATCAACCTATGGCCTGCGGCTCCGCCCGGACCGGCGGCGAAAGTAACCGGCGCGGAGGCCGACATGACGAAGGCGGAGGACAAGCTCATTGCCGGCCGACGCATCATCAAACTTGGCAATGTGAGCACGCCGCAGATGCACGTCTATTTGCCAGCGAAGGAGAAGGCGAATGGCGGCGCGGTGCTGGTGTGTCCGGGAGGTGGGTTCAGCATTCTCGCGTGGGACCTCGAAGGCACGGAGGTCGCGCAGTGGTTGAACAGCATCGGTTTTACGGCGGTCGTACTGAAGTATCGCGTGCCAACGAAGGACCATGGCGATGCTTTGAATGAAGCGGGCAATGCGCCGCTGAAAGCCGTCGGTCCGGTGATGGATGCGCAGCGAGCGATGAGCATCACGCGGGCGCACGTTGCCGAGTGGGGCCTCAATGCGAAGCGCATTGGCATCATGGGATTCTCTGCGGGCGGCGAGACGGCGGGGCTCACGGCCTTGCTGCGCGACACTCGGCTCTATTCGAAGATGGACGCTGCGGACGAGCAATCATGCGCGCCGAACTTCGCCCTGCCGATTTATCCCGGCGGCTTTTACGACAAGGAGGGCGGCGGCTTGAAGCCCTACATCAAGGTCACGAAGGATACGCCGCCGATGTTCTTCGCGATGGCGCAGGACGACCATGTGAACAGCCTCAACTGCACCGCGCTCTACACGGCGCTGACCAAAGAGAAGGTGCCCGCCGAACTGCACCTCTTCACCCGCGGCGGCCACGGCTACGGCTTGCGCGCGACGAGCGCGCCGGTGACGCAGTGGCCGAATCGTGCGACAAAATGGTTGCGCGACATGGGCTTTGCCACCTCGCCCGCAGCGCTCGCAAGTGCGGGCACACTGTCGCTCGGCAATCCGGTGGACCATCTGCCGCCGGGCATCCAGCAGATGACCTCCTTCGGCGATCGCGCGGAATTTTCGCACGACGGCCAGCACGTGCTCTTCCTCAACAAGCAGTTCGGCGACGTGATGGAATACTCCATCGCCACGGGCAAAATCCGCTGCCTCTCGCAGCACTTCAAACATCACGGCTTCAATCGCGTCTTCGTGCTGTGGAACGACGACCTGCTGCTCACCGGTCCCGACCGCACGTTCGACATGACCGACAAAAGCGCGCGCACCGACGCGCGGCAGCACGCGATGTCCTACGTGCTCGACAAATCCGGCACGAAGCCGCCCGTGCCGCTCGGAATCGTGATGGTCGAAGGTTCCGCTGTCTCACGCACGCGACCGCTCATCGCGTGGACGCACGACGTCGAAGGCGAGTCGCGGCAGACCGGCATCTCGATGGGCGAACTCGTTTATGAGAACGGCGTGCCGGCGATGAAGAACGTGCGTGCGCTCGTGAAGGCGTCGGATTTTCCCGAGGGACAGCGACCGAAGATGATTGAGACGCAGAACTTCGTCGGCCCCCACGACAAACAAATCACCGTCACCGCCTACCAGGTCGAAGGCATAGCGAACACCGACGGCTTCCTGCTCGACCTCGACACGCACAAGCTCACGAACTTCACGCGCACGCCAGACCACTACGAGGAGGTCGAAGGCATCTTCCCCGATGGCAAAAGCACGCTCGTCGAGCGCAACGAGCATCACGGCAAACCCTGGCCGATGGTGGACGCGTGGCGCGTGTGGTTCGATGGCAGCAAGGAACCACAGCGCCTCACGCGCTTCCTCGACTTCAAAGGCTACAACGCCGCCAACTACGTCGTGAGCGACGACGACCGCCTCATGGCCTTCCAGCTCGGCATCAGCGGCGATGAAGCGGGCGTCGGCTACGGAATCTTTCTCATGGACCTGGCGGAATGAGAACTCACGCCATCAATCCGCGCTCAGGCCGCGCCGCCGTCGAGTTCCTCACAGAACTCGCGGAACGCCTTCGCCTCCGCGTCAGTCGCGACGCCCGCGACGATGTGGCCCGCGAGACTGCGCACGACATAGGCTTTGTCAGCGAGGAGATTCAGCGCACGAACCACGAGTGCGATAATCGAGACAAAGGTATTGCCGTTGAAAAAACAAAACGGTGCGAGGCGATGGCAGCGGCGGCAAACGTCCACGGCTTCGTCGAGTCGCATGACCTCACGATGCTTGGACTCCCACAGTTCCTTAGTCGCGTCATGGCCGTCAGAGGTCGGCTTGTGCAGCGCGTTCTTCGCGGCGCACAGCACCGCGTTCTGCGCAGTCACCATCTCCCACGTGAACTCCGCCAGCCATGCGCGCCGCGCCGACATGGATTACTTCGACTTGGGTTTCCTCGCCGACTTGATGGCCTTCAGCTCTTCCACGCCCTTGCTCTTGAGAAAGCCCTTGCCGGTCTTGGCGTAGAGCGGCTCGGCGACGAAGCGGTCCTGCATCGCGAGCCCTTCCGCCATCAACTCCTGGAAGAGCGGATTCTTGAGCAGCTTCGGATCAATGGCCGGTTTCATCGGCCGCAAACTAACCGGCTCCGCAACCCCGCGCAATCGCACTTATGAGTTCCCAAAGCCTCCGCACAGCCATCTCCGTCACGACCGCGCTGATGATTTCAGCGAGTCATGCGTTTGCAGCCGCACCGGTCGCGTTCGAGACCTATTGCTTCAAATGCCACGACAGCGGCAGTGCCGATGGCGATCTGGATTTGGAGACGTTTCTCGCGAAGAAGCATGACGTGAACACGGCGGATGAGCTGGAGGAAATTCTCTCGCGGCTGAAGGAGCGCGACATGCCGCCGAAGAGATCGAAGAAGCAGCCGAGCGATGGCGAGCATGCGGAGATGCTGGCGTGGGCGGGTGCGCAGGTGGATGCCATTGCGCTCGCGAATGCGGATGACCCTGGTGTGGTCATCGCCGCGGCTGACGCGCGGCGAGCATCGCAACGTGATTCGCGACCTCAGCGGCGGCGTGGTGACGAAGGCGGGAGAGTATTTGCCGAATGAAGGCGGCGCGGGTGAGGGCTTCGCGAATGTCGGGGCGGCGCAGGGCATGGGGGCGACGCAGTTTGGGAAGTATCTCGAAGCGGGGAAGGGCGCGCTGCGGTTTCTGCGGGTGTCGGCGCACGATGGCTTTGTGTGGCGCGCGGTGCCGCATGAAGCGGTTGACGAGCCGAAGGCGGCCATCAAGGAGGCGACGGACGACCTCATCGAACGGCACTTTTTGCAGCAGCAGAAATGGGGCGCGCAGCATCGCGATGCCGCCGCGCAAGGCGTGAGCTTCGACGCCGCGGTGAAGGCGCCGCTGCTCACGGTGCTGATGTCGCCGGAGTTTTTGTATCGGGGCGCAAGGAGCGGCGACATTCCTGTCGCCGTTCAATCAACGCGCGCAGCGCCAAACATCGAGCGCGGCAACGCCGCGAAGGGTGACAGGAATGTCGCCCCTCCTTGTCCGCTCACTTTCCACGAACTCGCCTCGCGCCTCTCGGTCTTCCTCTGGGCCAGTATTCCCGACGACGAACTGCTCAAGCTCGCCAGCGAAGACAAACTCCGCGACCCCGCCGTGCTCAAGGCCCAGGCCGCGCGGATGGTAAAGAACCCGCGCGCTGCTTCGCTCGCGACCGACTTTGCCGCGCAGCTCTGGAAGTTCAGCGACTTCGAGACATTCACCGGCCCCGATGAAAAGCGGTTCAAGGAATTCACGCCGTCGCTGCGACAGGCGATGCTCGATGAAGTCACCACGTCCCTCGGCGACCTCTTCCGCACTGACGCGCCACTGACAAACCTGCTCGATGCGGACTACACCTTCGCGAACGAGGAACTGGCGAATCATTGCGGAGTGAAGTGGACGAACGTCCCAAAGTATGAGCGTGGAGATGAGGATACCTCGACATTGCCAAATTGGTATCGAGTCACACTGCCTCAACAGCGCGGCGGTCTCGCGACAATGGCGCTCTTCCTCACGAAGACTTCGCAGCCGCTGCGCACCAGTCCCGTGCAGCGCGGGAACTGGGTGCTCGAAACGCTCATCGGCCACAAGATTCCGCCGCCACCGCCGAACGTGAAGAAGCTCTCCGAGGACGACAAGAATGCCGAGGGCCTGAACATCCAGCAGCAACTCGCGCAGCCTCGCGCCGCCGAGAACTGCGCTGCGTGCCACGCGAAAATCGACCCGCCTGGCATAGCGCTGGAGAACTTCGACCCCATCGGCCGCTGGCGCGACACCGAGCGCGACGGCGCGCCCATCGTGAACAGCGAAAAGCTTCACGACGGCAGCGAGATGAAAGGCGTCGATGGACTCAAGCGCTGGCTCAAGTCCCGCGAGGATGAGTTCTTCGCGAACTTCAACCGCAAGCTCCTCGGCTACGCGCTCGGTCGCGCCGTGCTGCCTGGCGACCGGGCCCTGCTCGCACGCATGAGCGCCGCACTCCAGCGAGACGGCCACAAGTTCTCGTCGCTCGTCGAAGCCATCGTCACCAGCCCGCAGTTCACCGGGCGGCGGCAGGAAACCACTGCCGTCAAGACTGCGAACTCGCTTTGAACTCATGCGACACGACGTCCTCGCCCTTCTCTCACTTTGCCTTGTCCTCGCCGAGCCATGCAGCGCGGCTGACAAGAGACCCAGTGTCATTTTCATTCTCTGCGCCTATCTGCGCTGGAACACGCTCGGCTGTCTTGGCGAAGGCATCGTGCGGACGCCAAACATCGATGCATTGGCCAAAGATGGCGTCGTTTTTCGCAATCACTTCGTCACCACTTCAATCTGTGGCGTGAGTCGCGCGTCCGTCTTCACCGGCACTACGAACACAACACGCACCCCGACAAAATTGCGCCGAGCGAAGGTGTGCGCACCACCCGCTGGACCTACATCCGCTGGAAGGCCGAACTGCCGCTCATCGAGGATCTCTACGACACCGCCAACGATCCATTGCAGGAGACCAATCTCATCACCGACGCCGCGCAGACCGCGACGCTCGAAGAACTGCGCGGCAAATGGGCACGCTACACGGAGGAACTGAAATGAAGATGTCCCACATCCTTGCTGTCCTGCTCGCGCTCGCCGCCACACTGCCTGCCGCGGAGCGCCCCAATATCCTCGTCATCGTCGCCGACGACCTCGGCTATGGCGAACTCGGCTGCTACGGCGGGAAGGACATCCCGACGCCGAACATCGACGCGCTGGCGGCAAGTGGCACTCGCTTTACGAGCGGCTATGTCACTGCACCATTCTGTGCGGCGTCACGCGCGGCGTTGCTCACGGGCCGGTATCAGACGCGATTTGGTTTTGAGTTCAATCCCATCGGCGCGAAGAACGCCGCACCTGACATCGGCTTGCCGGCAAATGAAAAGACCATCGCGGACCGTCTGCGTGAGGCGGGCTACGCGACGGGGCTCGTGGGCAAGTGGCATCTCGGCGGCACCGCGCCGTTTCATCCGCAGCGGCGCGGGTTCGATGAGTTCTTCGGCTTCCTGCACGAGGGGCATTTCTACGTGCCGCCGCCGTGGACAGGCGTGACGACATGGCTGCGGCGCAAGACGCTGCCGGATGGTGGCAAGGGCCGCTGGACTTCGCCGGACGGGCGCACCGTCTGGAGCACGCATCTCAACACCAACGAACACGAATACGACACGGACAATCCGCTCCTGCGCTCCAGCCAGCCGGTCGATGAAAAGGCGAACCTCACCGACGCTTTCACGCGCGAGGCCTGCGACTTCATCGGGCGGCATCGGGCGCAGCCGTGGTTCCTCTACCTGCCCTACAACGCCGTCCACAGCCCGATGCAAGGCGCGGATGCCTACATGCAAAAGTTCGCGCACATCGAGGACATCCACCGGCGCATCTTCGCCGCGATGCTGGCGCAGCTCGACGACAGCGTGGGCATCGTGCTCGCGAAGCTGCGCGAGACCGGACAGGAGGAGAATACGCTCGTCTTTTTTGTGAGCGACAATGGCGGGCCGACGAAGGAACTCACGTCGAGCAACGCACCATTGCGCGGCGGCAAAGGGGAGCTCTGGGAAGGCGGCATCCGCGTGCCCTTCATCGTCTCATGGCGCGGCAAGGTGCCGGCGAAGCAGGTCATTGACGTTCCCGTCACGTCGATGGATGTCACCGCCACCGCGTTGGATGTCGCGCAGATTGCGGACAGTCCTGCCCGCAGTGAGTCGAAGAAAAATGCGGACAAGAATGTCCGCACCACACTGGACGGCGCGCGCCTGCTCCCTCGCCTCACGGGGCAGACCACCGCCGCGCCGCACGACACGCTCTACTGGCGCGTCGGAAAGAAGAACGCGCTGCGCCACGGCGACTGGAAACTCATCCGCGATGGCGGCGCGTGGCAGCTCTTCAACTTCGCTGCCGACATCGGCGAAACCACCGACCTCGCAGCAAAGGAACCCGCGCGCGTGGCAGAACTCTCCGCACTCTGGAACCATTGGAACGCCGAACAAATCGAACCGCTTTGGAAATGAATATGAAGCGCCTCGTCCTCACCCTTACGTCACTTTGCGTTTCTTGCGGCCACCTGTGCGCCGCCGACACCTGGGTTGCCTTCGGGTACGGCGGGCGGCGGATGATTTCGCACGACCGTGTGAAATGGGAAATCACAGCGGAGTGGGCGGCGATGATTCGAACAACCCGATGGGTGCCGCGTTTGGCAAAGGGAAGCCCGTCGTCGAAGTCCTCATGGCTGCGCTCACCGAAGACGACGTGCGTGCCGCGTGAGACACACACTCATCACGTCGCTCCTCGTCCTCAGCGTGTTGCGGGCATCCGACTGCGCAATAGCTGAACCCGCCTGCGAACGCGTTCTGTGTGTTCAGTGCCTTGCAGGTGCAGTTTCCAGCCGCGCGCTTTCGGCGGCGGCAAAGATGATGGCGAATGTGCCGTGGTCGTTGCCGGGCGGAAACTCCGTGGCGAGGTAGTCGGTCTCGCTCTCCAGCGGCCCGGGTCCGGGACTCGTGCTCAGGACGATGCCGTCCGCATCCACAAAACCCGGCAACGCCGCGAATGCACGACGGGCGCAGTCGCGGGCGCGCGGATCGGGCAGCCAGCCTTCGCGCCATGCGCGCGAGAAGGCCGCGGCCATCATCGCCGTGCCGCTGGAGTCGGGCGGGCTTTCACTGGCGGGCCGATGCAGCAGCGTGGGCCACATGCCGTCAGGTTTCTGCAACGGCGCGAGCGCTTCGAAAAACTCGTGCAGCAACTCGCGCAGACGCGCGTGTCCGGCGGAATCCGGCGGTGTCTCCGCGAGGCACGCAGTCAGTCCGCGCAGCAGCCAGCCATGTCCGCGCGACCACGCACCAGGGCTGAGGGCCGCAGGTTGATCACCGACCCAGCCTCGCCCCTGGCTCCAGAGGCCGGTGCGCGAATCGCGCAGCAAGGAGCGGTAGAGGTTGTACTGCTCCACGGCCTCCCGGGACCACGCGGCCTCGCCTGTGACGGCTCCGGCGTCCGTCATGCGTGCCGCGTATGCCTGCATGGCATCGATGAGCAACGCCTCTCCACCCCCGCGTTGCGCGCCGCGCGGATGGGTAATTGCACCTTCCGGCGAGCGCCGGATTTCTTTGCGGCATAATTCCGTCTCCGCGAGAAAGCCGGGCAGCCAAGCGCGGTCGCCCGTGGCCCGAAAGACCGCGAAGGTGAGGCAGCCAAACGGCTGGCTGCGCCACGGCACGCGGGTTTCCGGTTTCACGCCCCGTCGTTCGAGCACGGACAGGACGTGGGCGCGATACTCCGGCTTGCCCGTCGCGCTGCCGAGTTCGAGCAAAGCCTCCAGCGCAAGATCGGCACGATAGTTCCGCTCGATGTTGTCTTCGGTCAGGATGCGCCGCGCGATCCGCTCGCCGGTGCCGAGCAAGGGGGATTCAGCAGCCGGCACCTGGCCTCCGAAAACCGCACAGAATACCGCGATGAGAAGAGAAAGGGGCTTCATGGTTTCGGTTTCACGTAAACTGGAGCATCCACATCATCACGGCATTTCCTCTGGCAAAACCGCGCCTTCGCTCCGTGTGATCGGATTCACGCGAGGCAAAATCTCATTCATCCCGCTCGGCGAAGTCGCGACGCTCACGCTGCCGGCGGTTCCCGCATGGCTGCTGCTCGGATACGGAAGCGCGGCGATTCCCGCTCGTGGTGAAACCGGGCACCAACGCATTCGCGGTCATCGTGATCGTGCTGCCGGCAATTTTTTCCACTGAATCCTCTCGACCTCGTCGCAGTGCTGAAATGCAGGCACTGAAGGCGGATGATAGTCACCAGGCAGCGGCCTGTGCTCATCGCCTTCGGCGTCCTCTTCGTCGGCGCGATCGGCTATGCGCCGCTGCCAAAGCCCGTGGACGTGGATGTCGCGCCGGCCACGCGCGGTCCGTTGCCGGTTTCCGTGAACGAGGACGGCAAGACGCGCATCCAGGAACGTTACGTCGTCTCCGCGCCGCTCAGCGGGCGTGCTTCACCGCGGCTCAGGCCAGCGCAGCCATTGGTGGAGAAATTTGAACGTCCCCACCCCATTGATCGTATGCGGGCCGTCGAACCATTCGATCTCCGCGCGCCCGGAGATGCCGAGCTTGTCGTAGCCGCGCCGCACCTTCGCCCACTCGTAGCCCACGTGCTCATCGAGACCCACGCCATCATCGTGTCCGCGCTCGACCATGAACGGGCGCGGCGAGATCAGCAGCGCCATCTCCGCGTAGTTGAATGTATGCGCGAGGTTCCATTCCCATATCTCCCATTCACCGGTGAAAATGTATCCCGCCGGATGCGTGTTTGACGCGCACTTCATCACCCACTCATTGAAGTCGCCCGAGCAAATCGACAGGCAATATCGCTCCAGCACCGCTGGCACGCGCATCGCCGTCTTGCCGCCATAGCTCAGCCCGTAGAATGCGATGCGCTCCGGATCCACGAATGGCAGCGACGCGAGCCATTGCGCCGTCACATCGTGCTGCGCGATGATGAATGAAAACAGCGACAGCCCGAGGGGATTCGCCCTCCTCTGCAACATGCGGAACTTGTCCCCGCCGCGATACGGATTGTGCGGCGCATATACGATGAATCCCCGCTCGCACAGCTTCGCCGCGAAACCCTTGTAGTACTTCCACGCCCGCGCCGCGGAATCTTCGGTGATGGTGTCCTCCGGCAGCCCCTCCAGCCCATGCTGGCATACGACGACCGGCCTGCGCTCTCCCGGCTTGAGATCCTTCGGCACGAGCAGAGTGCCCCACGCAAAGATGTCCGGATGCACGTCGAGCATCACCTCGTAGCCGCGCCACTTTTCCTTGTCGTGGATCAACCGCGTCCGCGGATCCGGTGGCATGTAAGTCGTCGGCAGTTTGCCGATCACCTTCTCCCAAAATTCTGCGCGCGCCTCCTTCTGCACCGCCGCCCATTCCGCGCCCGGCTTCAGCCTGGTCCAAAGCGGCAGCGCCTTCCTCGTGCGTTCGCTGTCGCGCAGGATCGCCTGCGAAAATTCCTCCAGCTCCCGCACCGTCCGCCGCTGCCGCGCGTCGCGCGCTTCTTCGGCGCCTGTCGCACGCACATGACCTTGCAGGCTGGCCGTCCGTAATTCGACTCCCAGCGCCTCGCAGATCGCAGCCTCGGGTGTCCGCCTTTTTCCGCCCGATGCCGAATCCCCCAGCGAACAAACCTCCACCGGCCTCGCGCCGATGCTCGCCCGGTACCTGTTGGCTTCGCGCAGGACCGATTCCACGTCGGCGGCAACGGTGACACTCAGCACTCCGGGTGCGGCACCGCGCCGGCCTTCTGAAGGTGCGGGTGGCCCGGCAATCTCGGGACCGCCGCCGATGCAGATGCTGAGAGGACGCGGCGCAATCAACGCGGCAAGTCCGGCGTCGGTGAACTCACGTCGGCCTCCAAAGACGTTGCGATAGATCGGCGCGTTTGCAGTCGCAGCGCCGAAGTATCCATGGACGAATACCGCATCGATACGCGGGTCGATCGCCGCGGCATGCATGGCGATCAGCCCGCCTTCGCCGTAGCCCACCACGCCGATCTTCGCTCCCGGCCCGAGCAGACCCCCCGATGCCCCCTTCAACGCATCCACAGCGGCGAGAACCTTCTGCACCTCGAAGCCAGTGAGCGTCCGCCCTGCCTCGAAGGACTGGCGATGAATCCACTCCCGATGTGGCGCGTTCGTGTAGCGCTTCAATTTCTCGCTGCCCGACCATTTCTCCCTGCGATCCACCAGCACAGGCACCAGCACAAGAAACCCCGGCTCCGCAAATCGGCGTGCAAACTGCAGTTCACGGGGCACTCCCTGCTGAACGCCGGCGGATTGCTCCGGCGTCTGGTCCGCATCCGGCAGGACAATCACGGCCGCTCTCGCCGGGCCCGCCGGACGCAGCAGCAGCCCCTCCCCATGCACGCCGTCGAAAACCGGCCACGCGACATCTGCGCCCGAGTATCCTCCATCGACCACCGCAAGCGGTTCCGTGCCGGCATTGTTGACGATCTGGATTGCTCCCGACTGGCGCGGATCGACCGCGCCGATCATCTGAGCCAGTTCCGCCCGCAGCGAAGTCGCGGCCTTCTCCCACGCCTCGACCGTCGCCGTCCGGGCCTTCCAAGTTTTCTGGCGCGACTCGTCCACCCGGATTCTCTCCTGCACCAGCCAGCGATCCATCCCCGCGACCATCTGCGCTGAAAGATCGCCTTCCGCCGTCAGCGGCCTGGTGCCAGGCAGCGATTCGCCGTTGACGGAAAATGAGACGACGGCCAGCAAGGGGAAGATCAACGCGCTGCGGGGAAGCATGATCACTGACAACCTCCTGCACCCGCGCTTCACAAGCATGGTCTTCTGCGAAACGCGATCGCCGGGCCTGCGCGGTGCGTCCTTCTGGATTGCTTGAGGAAGTGGAGACGAGGGCTGCGCTTTGACGCGGCGGCGGTGCTGGCTAACGGCACTTCACGA
>Ga0105044_10011695_pt1 | contig 11944 bp, 9 predicted proteins | sample MAT01_FD_78092 | JGI IMG/M metagenome (GOLD analysis project Ga0105044, IMG submission 78092) | Freshwater microbial communities from Lake Fryxell liftoff mats and glacier meltwater in Antarctica - MAT-01 | ecosystem: Environmental > Aquatic > Freshwater > Ice > Liftoff microbial mat | place...
CCGCAAGATCGATGTCACGCCGAAGTTGACCATCAACTACGGCAAGACAACCGGCATCTATAAAGGCCCGGGCAACGTCTCGCCATCGACTGAAAGTGTGCGCCTGAGCGCCTACCTTACCCTGAAAGGCAGTGACCTGGGCCTGAAGACCGATGGCCTCATCGACCTCCGCATCGGCATGAGCGGTATCGCCCCGCCTCCGGGGCCCTTGCCGGGACCGAAGTTGATGAAGTAGGTTCCTCACCGAAAATCCCTTGATGCCTGACTCAAATCGCCCAATCTCGTCGAGAGATCTTCCATGCGGGAAACCAGCACATGGATGATCTCTCCTTCAATTTGCAGTCGCCCGTGCGCGATCAGTGCGACGGCGCTTCGGGCCACCTGCCGGTGCTGCTCCCACACCTGGCGTTTCACAATCAGGTTCACCATGCCTGTTTCGTCTTCCAGCGTCACAAACGTGATGCCGTTCGCGGTACTCGGTCGTTGTCGCAGCAGCACCAGGCCTGACACCTTGATGCGCGTATCGGTCTTCAACTGCGGCAGACGTGCGGCCTGCGTGATGCGCAACTCGTCGAGCATCGGCCGCAGGAAGCTGATCGGGTGTTGCCGGAGCGTCAGTCCCGCAGTGTTGTAGTCAGCCAGTACTTCATCCAGGGGGGCGATGCCCGGCAGCGGGGCCGGGGCTTCCTCGACGTCGATCTCGTCAAACAATGTCAACGGTCCGCGCTCGGGCAACGCCTTCCAGTGGGCCGACCGGCGATCGATCGCAATCGAGCCGAACGCATCGGCCAGCGCCAACCGCTTGAGGGCGGGGGCGCGCAACCCCGTGCGCCTTACGAATTCGGCGAAGGCACTGAACGGTCCGGCCTCGCGTGCTTCCATCAGCCGTTGCACATGCTTCTCTGACAGGCCGCGTACCAGCCGGAAGCCCAAACGCATGGCAGGGCCGTTCGCGCCGACTTCGAGCGTGCAGTCCCACTGGCTGGCGTTGATGTCGATGGGGCGAACCTCGACGCCGTGCTTGCGGGCGTCGGCCACCAGTTGGGCCGGGGCGTAGAAGCCCATCGGCTGACTGTTGATGATTGCGGCGCAGAACGCGGCCGGTTGATGGCACTTCAACCAGCACGACACATACACCAACAGCGCGAACGAGGCTGAGTGCGATTCGGGGAACCCGTACTCGCCGAAACCGCAGATCTGCTGGTAGACGCGCTGGGCGAACCCGCCTTCGTAGCCGCGCTCCAGCATCCCGGCGATCAGCTTGTCGCGGAACTTTTCAATGATCCCCTGCTTGCGCCACGCTCCCATCGCCCGGCGAAGTTGATCGGCCTCGCCCGGCGTGAACCCGGCAGCCACCACGGCCAGCCGCATCGCCTGTTCCTGGAAGATCGGCACGCCCAGCGTTTTCTCGAGTACGCCCCGGATCGCTTCGTTCGGGTATTCGACCGCTTCAAGCCCCTGCCGCCGCCGCAGGTACGGGTGCACCATCTTCCCCTGGATCGGCCCCGGCCGGACAATCGCCACTTCAATCACCAGATCGTAGAAGCGTCGCGGTCGTAACCGCGGCAGCATGCTCATCTGCGCCCGGCTTTCAATCTGGAACACACCGATCGTGTCGGCCCGGCAGATCATGTCATAGACGACAGGATCCTCGGCGGGAACTCTGGCGAGCGTCAGCTTCTCCGCCGCTTGCGGCGTCGCCATGTCACTGCAAGCGGCGATCAGATCGAACGCCTTGCGGATTGCCGTCAGCATTCCCAGCGCCAGGCAATCGACTTTGAGGATGCCCAGAGAATCGAGGTCGTTCTTGTCCCACTGAATGACGGTGCGATCGGCCATGGCGGCATTCTCGATCGGCACCAGTTCGCATAGCGGACCGTTGGTCATCACCATGCCGCCGACGTGCTGCGACAGATGCCGCGGAAAACCCAGCAGTTGGCTGACCAGCCACAGTAACTGGCGGATGACCCGGCTGTGCGGATCGACGCCAGCCTCACACAATCGTTTGGCCACCAGATGTTCATCGCGCGCGGGGTGGTGGTCCATCGTCTTCGCCAGCCGGTCGACGCAATCGAGCGACAACCCCAGTGCCTTGCCGACATCGCGGATGGCGGAACGCTGGCGATAACTGATGATTTCAGCGGTCATGCCAGCCCGGTCGCGGCCGTACTTGTTGTAGATATATTGCAATACCTCTTCCCGGCGTTCATGCTCGAAATCGATGTCGATATCGGGGGCTTCGTTGCGATCTTTGCTGACGAAACGTTCGAACAGGACGTCGATCTGTTCAGGATCAACGGATGTCACGCCCAGGCAGTAGCAGACGGCCGAGTTGGCAGCCGAGCCGCGCCCCTGGCAAAGAATATCGCGTTCGCGCGCGAAGCGCACCAGATCCCAGACGGTCAGAAAGTAAGCTTCGTACCGCAGTTCGGTGATCAGTGCCAGTTCATGGTCGATCAAGCCTCGCACTTTGTCGGGTGTGCCATGGGGGTAGCGACCTTTCGCCCCGGCCCAGGTCAGTTCCTTCAGGTATTCCAGCGGCGTCCGCCCCGGCGGCGACAGTTCATCAGGATAATCGTAACGCAGTTCATCGAGCGAAAAGGTGCATCGCTCGGCCGCTTCCACGGTGCGCACCACGCAGGCGTCGTCGTCAAACAACGCCCGCATCTCAGCCGCGGATTTCAGATGCCGATCGCCGTTAGCAAACAGGCGTTGGCCCAGTTCGGCCACCGTGCAGCCATGCCGAATCGCGGTCACGACATCGTGCAGCGGGCGGCGCTGCGGCACATGGTAGTGGACGCGGTTGCTCGCCAGCAGCGGTACCCCTGCCGCGTCCGCCCAACTGCGATGGCGCTGAAGCCGCTGGCGATCACGCTGGCCGTGATGGCGGTCGATCATCGCGTAGCAACGATCGCCGAACAGTTCTTTCGCACGGGCGCAGCCCGTTCCATTCTCGGCATCGGCGAGTACCACTCCCGCGAGCAAGCCAGCCGAATGGCGGGCCAGATCGTCCCAGGTGAAGCGGCATTCGCCCTTCGGGGCTGAGCGCCGGCCGATCGTCAACAATCGGGCGAGACGGCCGTAGCCGGGCCGGTTCATCGCCCAAACCAGAAGCGTCGGCCCGTCGAGCGGCGTCAGCAGCGAACCGACCAGCAGTTTCAGGCCTGCTTCCTTCGCGGCCACGTGCGCCCGTACCACGCCGGCCAGAGTGTTGCGGTCAGTGACGGCCAGCGCCCGATGCCCCACTTCCCGGGCGCGATTCACCAGTTCATCGGGATGGGATGCCCCTTCCAGAAACGAGAAGTTGGTGTGGCAGTGCAGTTCGGCATACGGGAATGAATCCACGCATGCAGATCTCTGGATGAGAATCGGTTCAAACTTCGGCTGTGCCTGTTCCGGCATGGTTCACGCAAAAATCCCGTGCAGGTACCACGATTCGTCGAGCAGATTGCGGAACATCCAGAAGCGTTCGCCGCGACTGGTCTCAATCAGGTAGTAATCCCGGCGGACGTCCGCACCGCGCCACCAGCCGGTTTCGATCCGTTCCGGCCCCCAGGCCTGCTCGACCAGGTACAAGCCGCCGTGCCATTCAAACTGCAACGGCGAACCATCGAGCATCAACGACATCGCCCCGATCAGTGTCGGCTCGGCTCGCAGGAAGGCCGGGCGGCAGAGTGCTGATTCCATTGCGTCGTTCACCACGGGACTCGGGCGAGATCTCGCAGCCTGCAGCCACGGTTCATACCGGCAGGCATACTCCGGCTGATGTTCCGGCTGCAACATGGGCAACAAAACTGCCTTATCCCCCAGCCGGTTGCCCAGGCGCTCCAGCAGGCTGTTGACTTCCTGCCGCCAGGCGCCCGCCGGCCCACCGCCGAACAGTTCATCCTGCAGCAGTACCAGCGGGCGGACGCTTACTGCCTCCACGCTGACTCGGCCCACTTCGCCACCGAGTCGCAACTGCTCGATCCGCAACGCGACGAGTTCCAGCAGGTCGCGCTTGCGGGCACTGGGGCGCAGCAGTTCGATCGCGATCACGACTGGCGGGTCATCGACCGGCTTGAGCGTGCACTGCAATTGCTGAATGCCGAACTGCTCTGTCGGCACCTTCGTCAGCAACTGATCGAGCAGGTACTCGATCGCGGCATTCAGTACCTGCCCATCGGCTGCCGGTGATTCGAACTCCCATGAGCCGACCAGTGGTTCGACCAGCGGTTCAAAGTTCAGCACCTCGGCCACGCTGCCCAGCGCCCGGTCGATTTGCCGCAGAATCTCAATGCCGAACCGCGACGGCAGTTGCGAACGCGGCAGCGCCAGCAACTGCCCGATGCGAACGACGCGTAGTTCGTGCAGTGTCTCCACGATCGACGCAGTCAGACGCAGGGCCTCGATCGGCAGCGGCCGCAGGGCATTCTTTTCGCTGCCTGACGGCACCGCGCACAGCCCGTCGCCCAGACTGAAGTGGGCCAGCGCCCATGCAGTGCCGATCGTTCCGGCAATCACGGCCTGGGCACGCACACCGTGCTTCGCCAGTGCGGCCATGGCCTCCTCGGCGAAGCGTTCTTCGCCGCAGCCGGTGGCATCCAGCAGCAGGCAATCGGGTGCTTCGCCCGGGTCGAGCGCTACGCGCGGGCTGATCTGCTGCTGGCACCAGCGTGCCAGATCCAGCAGGCCCTGTCGGTCAGCCTGGGGATCATGCTCCTCAAAGCGGACGGCACGCCCGGCCGCGGCAGGCCACAGCGACTGGGCCTCGGCCAGCGACATGCCCGGCAGCACGCCGCGTTTTCGCGCGGCGTGCGAGCAGGCGACCACCTGCGGCTTGCCTCGCCCCGGCCCGGCATGAACAATCAGCGCCCGCTCACCCTCGGGCCGACCCGCAAGACGGCGCTGGATCAGCCAATTCGGCAGGTACAGGCACATCACCCGCTTCATCGCCCAGTTCCAATTCCACAGCGGTCTGCCGGCCGCCGCCCTGGCCGCGCAATACCTCGACACGCACACGCCGACTCTCTTGACGCGACGGTAACGGCTGCACGGCCAATCGAGTGGCCGCGCAGGAAGCCATCGAGCGTTCGCCCGTCGGCCGCAGCAGAAAACCGAAGTTGCCGCCGGTCTCGGCCGCCAGCTGCAGTCGGCGGTAAACGCGATCATCGATTCGTTCGACCCAGCCGATGGTCACTGTCACACCCGGGCAGCGCAGCGCCTGTTCCCAACCCCACCAGAGAGAGGTGCCCAGCGGCGGCCGCAGAACCACCGTGCGTTCCAGCGGGATGCCCAGCACCTGCGCCCCCGGTGGGTAGAACTCCCGCCAGGGGTCGACGACGATGCACAACCCGCCTTCGCGCAGCAGCGCCCCCGCGATCGCCAACGCCAGACCGGCCGTGCCGCTGCCTTCTTGCGTGCTGAGCCATTCGACCAGCGTTCCCGGCTTCAGCCCGCGATGCAGCAACAGCTGATCGAGTGCCGTGAAGCCCGTGGAACGTCCAGGCGCGGCCGTCCCGCGATCAGCGGGACCTTCGATCCGGCTGATGCGGGCGCGCAGTTCATCCAGGACCTGCGATCGAAGGACCGCCTGCATGGCGCACCTCGGCTGACGCCGGGCGATGTATACGTTTGATCAGGAGAGTGATAAGCGATGGGAAGGCAAAAAGGAATCTCAGTTGGGAAGAAAAACACAGGAACAGGAGGCTTACGCCCCCCGCTCGCCATCACAGGTGTTACTTCTTAACGACAGGCTTCAAGTACTTGTTGAGGTCTTCGTCACCGAGTTTGACGGGAGCGCCGCCTTCGGGGATCGGAACACCGGCGCTCCAGAGGATGCCATTGGTCAGGAACCGGCGATAGCCCTCCTGCCCCAAGCTGTTGTGCAAGTGGCAGCCGGTGAACGTGAACGACTTGCCGTTCGGGCGTTCGAACGCCCAGCCGACAACATCATCGCTGCTTTTCGAGTCGGTAGTCGCCTTTGGCGCGGTGGTCCGCAACAGCGGCGTCACGCCTTTCAGTTCGGGTACGAACTTCAACTTGAACAGCCAGCCATCGTCAATCTTGAACGGCGTCACGCCTTTGGTGATCTCGTGCTTCGGGAATTCCTTAAACTCACCGATCCAGTGGGCACGCTGCGAATGACCCTTCTCCCAGGCGGCACCGGCCAACGCACGCGCACGTTCGCCCAGATCCTTCGGGTAGTCGATCACCTGATGAAAATGCACGATCCCGACGCCCGAATCGGCCAGCTTCTGTATCTGCGCCAGACGGTCTTCCTTCAACACCATCGACTTTTCCGCTCCATCGAAGAAGAAGACGATGGCCTTGGCTCCGGCCAGCGTTTCGGGCTTCTTCGGCCAGTCGATCGCCAGCACCGGTGCGACGCCCGGCGTCTGCTTCAGCAGATCGGCCAGCACGGAAAGGCCGGCCAGGTATTCATGTTCGCCGGGCTTGAACGAGTTCGAGCCGGCAATCAGCACGATCTTGGCAGCCTTCGGATCGGTCGGCAGTTCTTCGATCGGGAACTCGGCCGCACGGGCCGGCACCATCGCCGCGAACAGCAGAAGCAAGGAGATGCGCATGGGTCACTCCAGGGAAAGGATGGAAGCAGAGAGTGATTATACAAGCGAACGCTGCACTGCGCCCGTTCCTTACTCCTTCGTCACTTCCTGGAACCGCTCGCGCAGCAGTTTAGTGATCGCCCCGGGCTTGCCGGTGCCGATCGGACGGTCGTCCACCTTGGTGACCGCGATGATTTCCGCGGCGGTACCGGTCAGGAAGCATTCGTCGGCGATATAGACATCGTGCCGGGTCAGGCAGCACTCAACGGTCGGGATGCCGGCTTTCTTCGCCAGTTCAAGAACGACGTTGCGTGTAACGCCTTCGAGGATGCCTGATTCCGAAGTGGTCGTCTTCAGCACGCCGTTCTTCACCAGGAACAGATTGTCGCCGGTGCACTCGGCCACTTCGCCCTTGTGATTCAACATGATCGCTTCGAGGCACCCGGCACGGATCGCTTCAATCTTGGCGAGAATGTTGTTGAGGTAGTTCAGCGACTTGACGCGCGGGTTCACCGCGTTGGGATGGTTGCGGATGGTGGCCGCAGTGATGATCTCCAGGCCTACCTCATACAGTTCGGCCGGGTACAGGCTGATGTCATCGACGATACAGATGATGTTCGGTTCGCACTTGCGCGGATCGAGCCCCAGCGTCCCGGGGCCGCGCGTGACGATCAGGCGAATGTAGCCGTTGACCTTGTTGTTGGCTTTCACTGTATCGTTGACGGCCTTCATTATGTCCTCACGGGACATCGGGATCTCAAGCGCGATCGACCGGGCCGACTCATAGAGGCGGTCGACATGCTCGCGGTGCTTGAACACCTTCCCGTGATAGACACGGATGCCTTCGAATACCCCGTCGCCATACAGCAAACCATGGTCGTAGACGCTGATCTTGGCGTCTGCCTTGTCAAACAGCTTCCCGTTGATGTAGACGCGGGGTCCCATACTCATGCTGCGGACTCCAGAGCGTGCCGGCCACCGGCAGGCTCGGTGAATCATCGACCATTCTCCCGAGGTTCATCCTCAAGACGCGATCGGTCGATGAGACCAGTTCCAGATTATGCGTGACCATGATGATAGTGACGCCTTCATCGTGGTTCAAGTCGCGCAGCAGGTGCACGATTTCACTGCCGGCACGCACATCGAGGTTGCCGGTCGGTTCGTCGGCGAAAAGGATTCGCGGCCTGGCGACCAGCGCCCGCGCGATCGCCGTCCGCTGCATTTCACCGCCCGAGAGTTCACGGGGCTTGTGCTTCAGCCGATGGCCGAGGCCGACGCGTTCGAGAATCGCGCAGGCACGCATCCGCGCTTCACGGCGCTTGCCGAACCAGCCGCGGATGCCGCTTCCGACCATCATCGGGATCAGCACATTCTCGATCGTCGAGAGTTCGGGCAGCAGGTGGTAGAACTGAAAGATGAAGCCGAAGACTTCGTTGCGCATCCGGTCGCGCTCCCGACCCGGGAGATTGTCGATGCGCTTGCCGTTCAGGTGAATGGTGCCTTCATCCGGCTTGTCGAGCGTGCCGAGCAGATGCAGCAGAGTGCTTTTGCCACTGCCGGATGAGCCGACAATGCTCAGGAATTCGCCATCGTGCACGTCGAGGTCAAGGCCGTTGAGTACGGTTACTTTCTCGGCATGACGCTTGTACGTCTTGTGCAGGTTCTCGGCGACGATCATTTCAAGTCTCCGGCGACGCCGTAAACGGCCGTGAAGAAGGATTATTCAAACCGCAGAGCGCGGACGGGGTGCAGCATGGCCGCGCGCAGGGCGGGCAGGACACTGAAGACGGTGGCGATCCCGATCGCCCCGAGGTTGAGGAAGATCACGTTCGACGCTTCCACATTGGTCGGTATCGCATCGAAGTAGTAAACCTTGCGATCAAAAACAGCCGTGCCTGTGATGGTGCTCAGCCAGCCTTCAATCGGGTTGATGTTGAACGTGATCGCCAAGCCCAGCGCGGTACCCAGGCCCGAGCCGACAACGCCCAGCAGCAGACCGTAGCCCAGGAAGATCATCATGACTCCCTGATTCGAGGCACCCAGCGATTTCAGAATGCCGATGTCACGCGTCTTCTCGACAACGATCATCGAAAAGATCGCCAGGATGCTGAACCCGGCCACGCCGATGATCAGGAACAGCAGCAGGTTCAGGATGCCGCGTTCAATGTCGATCGCGGCCAGCAGCGAACCCTGCTTGTCTTCCCACGTATTGATCTGAAACGTGTACGTGTCGCGGAAGATCTTGCGAAGTTCAGCGATCACGAACTGGGCACTCGCATAGTCCTTCAGTTTGATCTGAATGTGCGTCGAACGGTTGGGCGTGCCTCGAAGTGCTTGCAGATACTGCAATGGCACGAACACAGCGTGTGAATCGCACTCAGCCAGTTCAGTCTTGATGTAGTCAGCCACCACGAACTGGCCGTACACCGGTCGGATCTGTTCTTTGCCGCTGCCCACGGTCAGGATGTTGATCGTGTCGCCGGGATGAAGAGTGAAGATATCCTCTTCCACGTTGGTATGCGGGTTCGTGTCCCGGTAGCAGGCAATCGCGTAGCCGACGATTGCGCCCTGCGGATCGATCGGCGCTTCGGGCGTTTCCTCGGGGAGCGGCACACCCTCGGGCCAGCCCGGTGGAATGGCCGGTGCGATGCGCGGGGCGGGCGGGTTCTGGATGTCGAACCAGCGCCGTGCCTCGGCGGTCAGCTCGAAGGAGGGATTTGCCCGCCGCTCCGGTTGCCGCAGATGCCTCGCGAAACCGCCGATGGCGGCCCGGCCCTTCGGGTCGATGCCGATCAGTTGAACCGGCCGGCTGACTTTCTGGCGATCGCCCATGGCGTAAAGGCCCGGGTCGCGGCTGTTCATCAGCGTGTGTTCGAAGTTGATCATGGCGACGACTTCGATGGTCGGCGTCATGGCCTGGATGTGTTCGCCCACGGGGGAGGCCATGATCCGGGCCATCATCTCATCATCCGTCAGCGGAAAACCGTTGATGTTGGATGTCTCGACGATGACGTCGGAAAGCAGCCCGTGCATGCGGTCCTTCATTTTCGTGCTGAAGCCGCTCATGACGCTGTTGACGACGACAAGCGTTGCGACGCCCAGCATGACGCTGACGACGCAGACGACCGCAAGAAAGCGGGTGCGGAGATAACGCCAGCAGAGAAGTAATTTATACATGACATCCGTGTCAAGTGTTTAGCGACTCGCCATCGGCGAGCCCGTCGGGCTCGCCGCTAAACGGGTCGCATCAGGGGGAACAGAATCACATCGCGGATCGTCGGGGTGTTGGTCAGCAGCATCACCAGCCGGTCGATGCCGATACCCAGGCCGCCGGCCGGGGGCATGCCATGGCGCTGGGCGCGAATGAAGTCATCGTCCATCGTCGCCATCGAGTCTTCGGCCTTCATGCCCGACAACTGCCGACGGAAAGTTGCTTCCTGCGTGATCGGGTCGTTCAGTTCGGTATAAGCGTTCGCCAGTTCCATACCGTGGATGTACAACTCGAAACGCTCGGCCAGTTCGGGGTTGTCACGCTTGCGCTTGGTCAGAGGGCACAGCGCTGCCGGGTAGTCGTAGACGAATACGGGGCCGGACAATTTCTCTTCGACAAGGTGCTCGAACAGTTCCTGCACCAGGACGTCATGCTCTTTGCCTTGTGTCGGCAGCTTCTGGGTGATTGCGGCTTCAAAAACACCTGTCTTATCGTCAATGGCCACGCCAACGTGCTCGCGGAACAGGTCGCCGTAGCGTGCCCGCTGCCAGGGAGGATTGAAGTCGACCGACAGATCATCCCACGGTCGCACGCGGCCGCCGCCGATGGCGTCAACACAGGCGACGAGCAGCCCCTCGGTCAAGTCCATCATTGAATGATAATCGCCGTACGCCTGGTACAACTCGAGCATCGTGAACTCGGGGTTGTGCTTATGGCTGATCCCCTCGTTGCGGAACACCCGGCCCAGTTCGTAGACGCGTTCCAACCCGCCGACCAGCAGCCGCTTCAAGTGCAGTTCGAGTGCGATGCGAAGGAACAAGTCGATATCAAGCGTATTGTGATGCGTGACAAACGGTCGGGCCGCCGCACCGCCGGCAATCGAATGCAGCGTTGGCGACTCGACTTCCATGAAGCCGCGGGCATCGAGAAAGTTGCGGATCGTGCGGACGATGGTGATGCGGTCTTTCGTTCGCTGCAGCGTCTCGGGCGTGTAGACCAGGTCAAGATACCGATGCCGCAACCGGTATTCCACATCGTGCATGCCGTGGAACTTTTCGGGGTGCGGTTCCAGTGACTTTGTCAGGAATGTCAGCCCCTCGGCCCGGATCGTCGGCTCCCCCTTGCGAGTCCGGCCGAAGATGCCGTCGACACCGATGATGTCACCGAGATCGAAGTTCTGCGCGAGTTGCCAGCCGATATCGCCGACCTGCTTTTGGCCGATCATGACTTGGATGGTGCCGGTCATGTCGCGGACCTGCAGGAAGTGGACCTTCCCCTGGTCGCGGCGCAGCACGATTCGGCCGGCGGCACGGACTTTTTCGGTAGGGCCATCGTCGAACGAGAGGCAGTCCCTGGCGAGAATATCGGCCACGGACGTGTGCGCATCGAACCGCTGGCCCCAGGGATCAAGGCCCATTGCCTCGATCTTCTGCAGCTTCTCGGCCCGGCTGGCGATCGCATCGCCCGCATGTAAGTCGTCGGCCACGGCTCCCACTCTTTCAGCAACTTCGGGTTGCGACTCGGAAGAGTACGGATTCTAGCCAAGTCCGGGAACCTGTCAATCGCGACTGGAGAAGCCACTTGCGTTGCGCTCATTCGAGCCGTCCGTCGCTGATCAACGACACTTTTTACTTTCGCTCGAAGGTTTCCCGGTTCACAATTCGATGATTAGCAGAAGAAGGCGACCACGAAAAACGCGAAACACACGAAAGGAAAGGCAAATGGGCGAAATCGTTTACAAGGATGAGAGTTTCAAGATCGTGGGCGCTTGTTTCGAGGTCTACAAGGCAATGGGCGCGGGCTTTGTCGAATCCGTCTAACACGAGTGTCTCGAGCTGGAGTTTGCCATCCAGGCACTTCCATTCCGTACGAAGCGAGAACTGCCTCTCGCCTACAAGGGCGTTCCCCTGGTAGCCAAGTTTGTTCCCGACTTCGTCCTTTACGACAAAATTATTCTTGAGATCAAGGCCGTACGTCAACTGACGGATGAGCATCGATCGCAGGTCCACAACTACCTGAAGGCGACTGGTTTTCGCCTGGGGCTTCTGGTCAACTTTGGGCATTCGCCCAAAGTCGAGTCAGAGAGGATCGTCCACTGATTTCATTTGGGTGTGACCGGCTCAGCTCGCACCGAAATCCGCTGAAAATACGCATGGGTTCCACTTCACAACACCGATGATTTTTCACC
>Ga0105044_10011697_pt1 | contig 11944 bp, 12 predicted proteins | sample MAT01_FD_78092 | JGI IMG/M metagenome (GOLD analysis project Ga0105044, IMG submission 78092) | Freshwater microbial communities from Lake Fryxell liftoff mats and glacier meltwater in Antarctica - MAT-01 | ecosystem: Environmental > Aquatic > Freshwater > Ice > Liftoff microbial mat | place...
CGCCCGGCAGGTGTGCGGTTGGACAGCCAGGCGGGGAAGGCCGGATCCTCCACCAGCGCCTGCGTCAGCTCGGTCTTGAATTAACCCGGCCCCAGGCCGTTGACCTGGATGCCGTGTTTGCCCAGGTCCACTGCCATGCCTTTGGTCAACATCTTCACCGCGCCTTTGCTGGCGGTGTACGGTGCGATTCCGGGCCGCGCCAACTCGCTCTGCACCGAGCAGATGTTGATGATCTTGCCGCGCCCACGCGCCACCATGCGCTGCGCCACGGCGCGGCCAGCCAGGAACACGCTGTCGACATTGGTCGCCATCAGCTTCTTCCAGGCATCGACGGGAAACTCGGCGAAAGGGCTGCGGTGCTGCATGCCGGCGTTGTTGACCAGGATGTCGATGGGCCCGATGTCGGCTTCGATGGCAGCGATGCCAGCTTCGACGGCGTCGGCGTCGGTGACGTCAAAGGCGCTTGCGTGCACCGTGTAGCCGGCCTGCGCGAGCTGATGGCGCGCGGCCGACAGCTTGGCGACGTCTCGGGCATTGAGCACCACCTCGGCACCCGCTGACGCCAGCGCGCCTGCCAGCGCGTAGCCGATGCCCTTGCTCGAGCCGGTGACCAAAGCCCTGCGGCCGGAAAGATCAAAGAGTGAAGATGCCATTGCGTTGCCGGCGCCAGCCGGGCCTGGGGTTGGAGATCTTGTGATGCTTGCGCCAGGCCCACTGCGGCTTGCCGTCAAGCGCTTGGGCCGGCGCGGCCGTGGCTGGGCAGTACTTCCACGCAGGTCAGAACTCGCCACTTCTGGTTAGAGTTTAAGGTATGACCATTGGCGCAAACACCAGACAAATCCAGGAGACAGTGCAATGAGTGAAGAAGGAACCCCGCTGCAGAAGGCTGCTGGCCTGCGCTGCTTTTGCCTGGTGATCCATGCGCCGGACGATCTGCGGGTGCAAGAGCAAGCCACCGAGCAGGCCACCGAGCCCCTGGGCCCCGGCGAGGTGGTGGTGCAGGTCGGCTATGGCGGCATTTGCGGCTCTGATCTGCACTACTTTCACCAGGGCGGCTTTGGCACCGTGCGCATCAAGCGGCCGATGATCCTGGGGCATGAAGTGGCCGGCAACGTCGTCGCAGTGGCTGCAGATGTGACGCGAGTCCAGGCCGGCGACCGTGTCGCCGTCAACCCCAGCCGCCCCTGCGGCGCTTGCAAGTACTGCCTGGAAGGCCTGCCCAACCAGTGTCTGGAAATGCGCTTTTACGGCAGCGCCATGCGCGACCCGCATGTCGAAGGCGCCTTCCGCAGCCTGCTGCGTTGCGACGCGGTGCAATGCGAGCCAATTGCCGCTGGCGTGTCGCTGCAGCACGCGGCGCTGGCAGAGCCTTTCTCGGTGGCGCTGCATGGTGTCAGCCGGGCAGGGTCCTTGTTGGGCAAGCATGTCCTGGTTTCGGGTTGCGGGCCCATCGGCGCTTTGTCGGTGGCGGCTGCACGTGTGCATGGCGCCGGCTCGATCACGGCGGTGGATCTGACCGATGAGACCTTGCTGGTGGCGCGCGCGATGGGTGCAGACGTGACCATCAACGTCGCCCAGCACACCGACTGGGTGGCGCGCTACAGCGCCGACAAGGGCCACTTTGACGTGATGCTGGAATGCAGCGGCAACAGCCAGGCGCTGCGTGCCGGCCTGGAGACGATGCGGCCGCGAGGCGTGGTGGTGCAACTGGGCCTGGGCGGCGATGTGAGCCTGCCGCAGAACATGGTGGTGGCCAAAGAGCTGAGCATCTGCGGCTCTTTCCGCTTCCACGCCGAGTTTGCGCTGGCGGTGCAATTGATCAACAGCGGCAGGGTGGACATGCGGCCGATGGTGACCGCCGCCTACCCGTTGTCAAAGGCGCGTGAAGCCTTCGAGCTGGCCGGCGACCGCAAGAAGGCGATGAAAGTGCTGCTGGACTTTGCGCCTGAGCCGGCCTGAAGCAGGCCCAGGCTGCGACCGCCACTGATACCGCGTTCGCGTTCGCGACCGCAACCGCGACCGCAACCGCAACCGCAACCGCGCTTGCAGGCACTTTGCAATCTCTTTGCACCAGCGCCGGCTGCAGCGAAGGCCGGGTGTGGCTGGCATCTTCTCAGCTTTTTCGCAGCTTGAGCATCGGCACTTCGCCGCCGCCAAGCGTACCGTGGCGATAGGCCTCGAACCCCAAACTCGCATACAGGGCCAGGGCGGGCTTGTTTGCCGCAGCCACCGAGACCGACAAAACCATCCCGGGGGCGCGCCCAACAAGCTCGCGCAGCAATTGCCGAGCAATGCCTTGTCGAAGCTGTGCGGGATCGACGAAGAGAATCGCGATGCTGAGTTGGTTGGATTCATCGTCCGGGCCGATGCAGACCGCTCCTGCCAAGGCGTCGCCTCGAAAGGCCGCAAGGCAGAACAACCCGCTGGACTGCAACTGCGCTGCCGACCAGGGCTGGGGCAGTTCAGTCCTCGGCGCGAGCAATTTCGACTCCTGGGCATGGGCGAGTGCGTAAACGGCATGCACCTGTTCCGCAGTGCGCAGGTCTTTGAGATCCGCCGGGGCGCACTGCAGGTGTGTGTGTCTCAAAGAGGCCTCAACTGGGGCGACACATCGACCAAATCGACCAAATCGACGAAATCGACGAAATCAACAACAGGGCCTCTTGCGCGACCCTGACCAGCATACCGATCGGGTTCAACCCTCTGCTCAGTTGCTCCGCCAGCCACCGTCCGTGCGCGCTGCGTGAGCTCGAACAAGCGCGGCCTGACAAGCGAGGCGAGCAGCCCGAGCAGGTGCCCGGGTTCCTTCAGGTGTCTGTCAGCAGGCATGCGGCGCGCGCTCAGAGTAAAAACGGTGACCCGCGTTGAGGCGGTGTTCGACAAACCTGGAGTGCAACTTGGAGAGGTTGAATCTGTTGTCCCGGTAGTACTCAAACAGGGCCCGCTTGTCACTCAGGAAGGCCTCATTGCTGGGCATTCGGTACGCCTCCACATCTTCGGTGAACTCGCGCATAAAAGCTTCCAGATCCAGTCGGTTGTAGGCATCGAGCGGCCGCTGCACGACAGCTTGCGGGTCAAGTGTGGAGCTCATGGTGATTTGCTTCTTTCATGTCGAAAATGTCACTGCGATCGAGCATGACCCTATTCGATCTTCGAGTTGCTGTGTGTATCTGCCCTCATCCCCTGGACGGTTGTACGCCAACGTGTGCTGAGGTTTGAGCCGTGCCGAGCGGCGGCAGCGGCTGCAGGCACGGCGACACCGGTTCACTCACCCCACGCGCCAAGCCCGAAGAATGCGGCACCACCCAGCGCCAGCGCCAGCACGGGCCGGCGCGAGAATCGTAGAACCAGCGCCAACAACACGGCAGCGGCCAAGCGCGGATCGAGCAACAGGTCGGGCGTCAGCGGCGCAAGGCGGACGTCGCGCAAGATTTCGGGCACAGTGATCGCAAGCAGTGCCGACAGCGGCGCGTACCGCAGCGCTTCTGCGACGCGCCCGCGCGGTTGCCAGGCCGGCGGCAGCACGAGGAACAGATTTCGCGCCACCAGCGACACGATGGTGAGCAGGGCGATCAGGCCCCAGATGAACGCCGGGCCCTCGGTCACGACGGGCGCCCGCGTGATCGCTGACCGACCCAGAGCGCCGCAGCTACGCCGCCCAACACTGCGCCGAATGTGCCCAGGCGGTGCGGCCAGTCGAAGCCCGCAATGGCCACAGCCACGCTGGCGGCTGCGGCAGCCCAGGCCGGGCGACCCTGCAACAGGGGCACCGCCAGCGCAAACAGGGCCAGTAGACCCAGATAGGCAAGTTCGGGCCCCATCGGCAGGACTGCCGCAAGGGCAATGCCGAGGATCGAGCTGGTGCACCAGGTCAGCGCGGTGACGATATTGGCACCGTTCAGGTAGGCGACGCGTTGAACCAGTCGCCCGGCTTGCTGCCGATGCATCAACGCCGCCAGCGGCGCATCGATGGTCAAGAAGCCGGTGCCCAGCCGCAACGCCAAGGGCACACGGCGAAGATGACGGGAGAGTACTGCGCTGTAGACCAAGAAGCGCAGGCTGGCTACCGCTGCTGCAGCCGTCATCGTCAACAGCCCGGCCGAACTTCCGAGCATGGGCAACACCGCCAGTTGCGAGGTGCCCGAATACACGATGAAGGTCATCCCCAGCGCCGGCCACAGCTCCAGACCGACCTTCATCATTGCGACCCCGGTCACGAGGCCCCAGACAGCGATCCCAGGCAGCGCGACGAGCACAGCGCGTGCGCCGGCGACAAACTGAATTTCACGTGTTCTATGGCGTGATCGCGTCGTGATTTTTCGCATCGGCTGTCCATCGAGCGGCAGGCAGGCGCATGCTGCGCCTCGTCGAAGTCGGTTTCGTGTGGGATGCAGGTGTCAAATACTGAAACCCGGCTCAACGGCCATACCGGGCTCAATCCGAGGCTGGGCTCGGCCGCCCGGCATCGAACACGTCGTCCACCGGCACCTGCAGCCCCGTCACCAGGTGGTTGGTTCTGGCCGCCAGCGAGACGATGGCCAGCAGCTCGGCGTGCTGCGCATCCGTCATCCCGTGCGCGCGCGCGGCCGCGGTGTGCGAGTGGATGCAGTAGCTGCAGGAATTGGCGATCGAGACCGCGACATAGATCATCTCCTTGGTCATCGGATCCAGCTGCGTGGGGCTGGCCATCAATTGCTTGACCTCGCGCCAGGTGTGCTCGAGCAGCGCCGGGTCGAAGGCCAAGGTACGCCAGAGGTTGTTGACGTAGCTGGTCTTACGCGTCGTCCGGATGTCGTCAAAAACCGCTTGTACCCGCAGGTCTTGTTCAGGATTGGCAGGGGGCTTGGTGGTGCTCATGAAGATCAGCCGAAGTTTAGGGATGGATGTGGGATGGATGTGGGATGGATGCCGCGCAGGGCGGGGCCTTGAAGCTGCAGGTTCACGTGAGGGCGCGTTTCACCCCAATGCATCATTCACCCGCTCATGAAACTCTGCCATATCCACCGCAGTGCCCACTTCGCGAGGCAGCGCTTCGCGCACCGAAAAAACGCCCATGATCTTGCCGTTCTCGGCCACCACCGGCAAGTGCCTGAACCCACGCTCGATCATGATCAAGACGGCGTCAGAGACATGCATCTCCGGCGGTACGCAGCGGGGGTGCGGCGTCATCACGGCGCCGATTTTGGTGGCCACAGGATCCAACGCTTTGGCCATCACGCGAGTCATCAAGTCGCGTTCGGTCAGGATGCCGAGCAACTGGTTGGCGCTGTCGATCACCAGCACGCTGCCGCAGTTGGCGCGGGTCATCACGCTGGCGGCTTCGTAGATCGACGCGTCAGGCCCCAGGCTGATGACGTGGCGGTGGGACATGGCCTGAAAGATGGTGCGTTCGGGCATGGCTGCGCTCCTGCAGTGATGGTTGGAGGGTTGTGGGCTGGGCGGCGCCGGCGCTTCAGCGCAAGGCGGCGTTGATCTTCTCCAGCGCGGTGGTGCCGGGGCACAGGTTCTGGTGGTCCAGGCTGGCCAGGGGCACGTCGGCGGTGTTCAGCGCCGTGTGCATGTCGGTGGCCAGGCTGTCGATGTACAGCAGCCCGGTGAGCACTTCGCCGCGTGCGGCGTGTTTCTGCATGTAGCTCATCGCGGCCCAGCGGTCGGTGGGGTCGTAGTCTTCATGCAGCTTGCGCAAGCGCATCATGGCGCCGTCGTGTTGCGGCACGTCCAGCGTCTGGCCAGCGGCGTAGGCGCCGGTGATTTCTGTGCCCGGGGTCATGAAGTCGATGCGGTTGACCGACTCGTTGTGCTGGCGCACATAGTCATAGCTCTTGGTGCTGCCGCCGTGGTTGTTGAAGGTCACGCAGGGGCTGATGATGTCGATGAAGGCGGCGCCGCCATGCGTCATCGCGCCTTTGATCAGCGGTACCAGTTGCTCCTTGTCGCCCGAGAAGCTGCGTGCCACATAAGTGGCGCCCAGTTGCAGTGCAATGCCCACCAGGTCCACTGGGGCGTCGCTGTTGACGACGCCCTTCTTGCTTTTTGAGCCGCGGTCTGCGGTGGCCGAGAACTGGCCTTTGGTCAGGCCGTAAACGCCGTTGTTTTCGACGATGTAGGCCATGCGCACGCCGCGCCGCATGGCGTTGGCAAACTGGCCCAGGCCGATGCTGGCCGAATCACCGTCGCCGCTGACGCCCAGGTACAGCAAGTCGCGGTTGGCCAGGTTGGCGCCGGTCACCACCGACGGCATGCGGCCATGCACGGTGTTGAAGCCGTGGCTGGCGCCCAGAAAATAGTCCGGTGTCTTGCTGCTGCAGCCGATGCCCGAGAGTTTGGCCACGCGGTGGGGCTCGATGTCCAGCTCCCAACAGGCTTGCACGATGGCGGCCGAGATGCTGTCGTGGCCGCAGCCGGCGCACAGCGTGCTGATGCGGCCCTCATAGTCGCGCCGCGTGTAGCCGACCTTGTTGGGCTTCAGTGAAGGATGATGAAAGCGCGGCTTGGTGATGTAGGTCATGCGGTGGTCTCCACAACCTGGGGGGCTGAAGCAGGGCTGCCGGCTGCCGGCGGCTGGGGGGCAAGTTGGCCCGGGCCGGCAGTCTGTGCGCGGATGGCGCCGGTGATGAAGCGTGCCGTGATCGGTGTGCCGTCGTAATGCAGCACACGCCGCAGCTTGGCCGGGTCGATCTGCAACTCGTTGACCAGCAGTTGCTGCATCTGGCCGTCGCGGTTTTGCTCGACCACAAACACCTGCTTCAAGCCGTTGATGAATTTCCGCACGCTGGCCGCAAAAGGGAAGGCGCGCAGCCGCATCGCGTGCAGGTGCACCCCTTGGGCCTGCAGCATCTGCAGCGCTTCGTCCATGGCTGGGCTGGTGCTGCCAAAGTAGATGACACCCCATTCGCTGGGCTGCATGGCGGCTTGTTGCACCGGCTGGGGCACCAAGGTGGCGGCGGTCTCGAACTTGCGCAGCAGCCGCTCCATGTTGTAGATGTAGTCGCTGCCTTTTTCTGAATAGCGCGCTTGCGGGTCGCGCGTGGTGCCGCGAGTGAAAAACGCGCCTTTGGTGGGGTGGGTGCCGGGCAGCGTGCGCCAGGGGATGCCGTCGCCGTCCACATCCTTGTAGCGGCCAAACTCTTTGCCGGCCTCCAGTTCTTCGGCGGTCATGATCTTGCCGCGGTCGTAGCTGCGGCCTTCTTCCCACACAAAGGGCTCGCACAGGCGTTGGTTCATGCCGATGTCCAGGTCGCTCATCAGGAACACCGGAGTTTGCAGGCGGTCGGCCAGATCGAGTGCGGCAGCGGCGTGTTCAAAACACTCGTGCGGGTCTTGCGGCAGCAGCAGCACATGCTTGGTGTCGCCGTGCGATGCGTAAGCGCAGGCGATCAGGTCGGATTGCTGCGTGCGTGTGGGCATGCCGGTCGAGGGGCCGCCACGCTGGATGTTGACGATGGTGACCGGGATCTCTGCAAAGTAGGCCAGGCCGATGAACTCGGTCATCAGCGAGATGCCGGGGCCCGAAGTCGCGGTAAATGCGCGCGCGCCGTTCCAGCCTGCGCCCACCACCATGCCGATCGAGGCCAGCTCGTCTTCTGCCTGCACGATGGCGTAGCGATGGCGGCCGGTGGCGGCGTCGATGCGGTACTTGTCGCAATACTTCTGAAACGCCTCCGGCACCGAAGAAGAAGGCGTGATCGGGTACCAGGCCGCCACCGTGGCGCCGCCGTAGATCAGCCCCAATGCGACGGCGCTGTTGCCATCAGTGAAGATCTGCTGCCCCACCTTGTCGGCGCGTTGCACGCGGATGCCCAGCGGCGCCGGCAGGTTGTCTTGCGCATAGGTGCGGCCCAGCAGCAGGGCCTGACGGTTGGCGTCCAGCAGGCGCTCTTTGCCTTTGAATTGCTCGGCAAAGAGTTTGTCGAACACCGTGGCGTCCATGTCCAGCAGCACCGACAGCACACCCACGTAGATGATGTTCTTGAAGAGCTGGCGCTGGCGCGGGTCGTCATAGGCGCGGTTGGCGATGTCGGTCAGCGGCACCGGCAGCACATGCACGTCTTCACGCAGGCTGGCCGGCGGCAGCGGGCGCGTGCTGTCGTACAGCAGATAACCGCCAGGCTCGATCTCTGCCACATCGGCGGCCCAGGTTTGAGGGTTCATCGCCACCATCATGTCCACGCCACCGCGCCGGGCGGCGTGCCCGGCTTCGCAGATGCGCGCCTCGTACCAGGTCGGCAAGCCCTGGATGTTGCTGGGGAAGATATTGCGCGGCGCCACCGGCACGCCCATGCGCAGCACGGCTTTGGCAAACAACTCGTTGGCAGAAGCCGAGCCCGAGCCGTTGACGTTGGCAAACTTGATGACGAAGTCGTTGACGGCTTCGATACGCTGGTCTTTGGTGGCGACTCGAGTCCCTTCGTGCTGCGCACTCCGGAATTCGCCCTCGGGGCGGCCTGGCGGGCTCATGCCAGCTCCTTGATGGCGCTGTCGGTGTTTGTGCTTGTGCCTGTGCCTGTGCCTGTGCCTGTGCCCGCTTTGCCCCCTGCCGTGGCGGTCTGAAACAAGAACTTCTGCATGTCCCAGGCCCCCGTGGGGCAGCGTTCGGCGCACAGGCCGCAGTGCAGACAGACGTCTTCGTCCTTGACCATCGCACGGCCGCTCTTCAGCGTCGTCGAGACATACAGGTCCTGGCTGGTGTTGGACGCAGGAGCTTTCAGCCGCGTGCGCAGCTCGGCTTCGTCGTCCAGCAGCGGCACAAAGCTGATGCTGTCCATCGGGCAGATGTCCACGCAGGCATCACACTCGATGCAGGTGTCGCGGTTGAAGACGGTCTGCACATCGCAGTTCAGGCAGCGCTGGGCTTCCTTGAAGGCGGTGGCCGCGTCAAAGCCCAGCTCGACCTCGACGCGGATGCTGGCCAACGCTTTTTCCGCAGCAGCCCAGGGCACCTTGGCGCGGATGTCGGCCGAGATGTCGTTGTCGTAACTCCACTCGTGGATGCCCATCTTCTGCGACATCAGCGTGCTCATCGGTGGCGGCCGGCGGGCCGGGTCTTCGCCGTTCAAGAAGCGGTCGATCGAGATCGCGGCTTCGTGGCCATGGGCCACGGCGGTGATGATGTTCTTGGGGCCGTAAGCCGCGTCGCCACCAAAAAACACCTGCGGCAGGCTGGACTGAAAAGTCTGCGGCGCCAGCACCGGCAAGCCCCATTCGTCAAAAGCAATGCCGGTTTCCTTTTCAATCCACGGGAAGGCGTTTTCCTGCCCCACCGCCACCAGCACCGTGTCGCAGGCGATGAAGACGTCCGGCTCGCCAGTGGGCATCAGTTGGCGCTTGCCTTTGGCATCAAAGACGGCGCTGACGCGCCCGAAGGTCATGCCCAGCAGCTTGCCGTCCTGGTGCTCAAAGCGCTTGGGCACGTGGAAGTTCAAGAACGGAATGCCTTCGTGCATCGCGTCTTCTTTCTCCCACGGGCTGGCTTTCATTTCCTCAAAGCCGCTGCGCACCACGACCTTGACTTCTTTGCCGCCCAAGCGGCGGGCTGATCGGCAGCAGTCCATCGCGGTGTTGCCGCCGCCCAGCACGATCACCCGCTCGCCCACGCTGCTGATGTGGCCAAACGAGACCGAGGCCAGCCAGTCGATGCCGATGTGGATCTGCGCCGCAGCCTCTTGCCGGCCCGGCAAGTCCAGATCGCGCCCACGCGGCGCGCCGCAGCCGATGAAGATGGCGTCGAAGGTCTGACCCTGGTGGCCTTGACTCAACAACGCTTGCATCGAATCGATGCGCTGCCCGCCCTCAAACTTGACCCCCAGATCGAGGATGTAGCCGGTTTCTTCGTCGATCACTTCTTCAGGCAGCCTGAAGCGCGGGATCTGAGTGCGGATGAAGCCGCCAGACTTGGCCTCGCCGTCAAACACCGTCACTTGATAGCCCAGCGGCGCCAGGTCACGCGCCACCGTCAGCGCAGACGGGCCGGCGCCCACGCAGGCCACCTTTTTGCCGTTGCTGGGCGCCACAGTGGGCATGCGGCCTTTGACATCGCTTTTGTAGTCGGCAGCCACCCTTTTGAGTCTGCAGATGGCGACCGGCTCGGCAGCCGGGTTGGCGGCTTCGGCATTGTCTTCTTCGACCCGGCTGCGCCTGCAGGCCGGCTCGCAAGGTCTGTCGCAGGTGCGGCCCAGGATGCCTGGAAAGACATTCGACACCCAGTTGACCATGTAGGCATCGCTGTAACGGCCCTGGCCGATGAGCCGGATGTACTCCGGCACAGGGGTGTGGGCCGGGCAGGCCCACTGGCAGTCAACCACCTTGTGAAAGTAATTGGCGCCAGCGTCATGGGTGAATTGCAAGTCTCGTCTCCTGCGTTGCCAGCTTGGTTTTGAGCTGTCTTTCAGGAGCGGCCGCTGCCTTCTACAGCTTTCAACAGGCGAAAATGGGACAGGAACTCGTCCGGCCACCCCGATGGCACAGCACTGTAGGCGCAAAAGGAAGCGTTGGCGGTGGGTGAATACCTGTAGGAGCGGGGCCGACCGCGCGATGCTGTCAATCCTTGCGGTGGTCCTGGCTCCTCAGGCACCAGATGCCACACACCAGCATCCACAGCGACAACACGCTGACGGCCAGTGCCACCGGTACTTCGACAGCCAGTCCAAGACTGGGCAATGCCAGGCCAGCCAGCAGGATGGCAGACACCAGTCCCAGCAGGGACAGCGATTTCGGCAAACCGCCGCGCGTCAAAGTGGCCACGCACAGGGTGCCGACCGAAGCTGCCATGAACAGGCTCACGCCCAGAATCTCGCCGATGCCGCCGCCATAAGTGGTCAGTGCGTCAAACAGCATCTCGATCTGCGCCCGAGCCGCCGGGTCGGCTGCGCCATGCGCCGTGGCCAGCGCCGGCATAACGGTCAACCAGCGCAAGATGCCGATGCTGCGCGCCAGCGCTGACAAGACGGCAAAGGCCGCCACCGTGGCTGCCAGCGGATGCTGCAAGCCACCCAGAGTGCGAGCCGCCAGGCCAATCATCACCGGCGCCACCAGGATCGAATAGAGCAGATACAGACCATAGCCCAACGCGAGCGCACCCGGCGCGGCTGCAATGGCGCTGAGTTGCTCGCTGGCGGGCGCATCCAGAGAGGCGGGCCAGCCAATGGCAGCGCCGAGGATCGCCAATGGTGCCAACGACAGCAGGGCGTCGGCGATCAACAGACCACCCAGCGCTCGGCTGCGATGGGCCGAGGGTGTGGCTGGAAGGGCATGGGGCAGGTTCAGAGTGCTTGCGTTCATGAGGAACTCCTTGCAGGTTTAAAGACAGTTGGGCGGCAATTGGGGGCGGGGAAGAAGGGAAGACAGCGATTCAGTGCCGGCGTTGAATGCATCGCGCGCCGCAGCTCATTCAGGCCGACAGGCTCAGCGACTGAGGTCTTGTTTCGCCATGGCCGAGTTGGCGCAGCGACTCAGTCAGCGCTTGCTGGATGGGCGTACCGGGCAGTGCACCCAGCGCTCTTGCCATGGCTTGCCCATCCAGCACATGCGGCACCTGCCACAGGTAGCGCATGCGCAGCAGTTCGCGTCCCATGGGCCAGAAAGGTGCTGCCAGCTGCAAAGGCCACCAAGGCATGCGCGTGCGCTTGAAGCCATGCTGGGGTTGCAGCCCGACCTGAGGCGCCGCTTGCACCAGGGCGTCCAGAAGTTCGGCGCCCGTCAGGCTGTGCCCCGCAAAGTGCAGATGGCAGAGGGATCCGGGTGCGGCCAGCGCCTGGCGCTGGCGGGCCACTTCAACGAACACACGCGCCAGATCGGGCAGGTAGGCCCAGGCATGCAGCAAGTCCATCGGGCCGGGATAGACGAGCTTGCCGCGAGCGATGTCCTTGGCAATGATCAGGTCCAGCCAAGAGCCGCTGCCGACGCCGAAGAAGTCACCGGCGCGGATCACGACAGCGCTCAAGCCACG
>Ga0105044_10011700_pt1 | contig 11942 bp, 11 predicted proteins | sample MAT01_FD_78092 | JGI IMG/M metagenome (GOLD analysis project Ga0105044, IMG submission 78092) | Freshwater microbial communities from Lake Fryxell liftoff mats and glacier meltwater in Antarctica - MAT-01 | ecosystem: Environmental > Aquatic > Freshwater > Ice > Liftoff microbial mat | place...
CACGGGATCCCTACCCCTAGTCCGTGAGACTGAGCTCAAAATCCGCCATCCGGGCGGATTTTGAGCCTCGCGCACCTGCGAGCGCCGCGCACACGGCGTCGCCATCCGGGCGTTAGCTAGCCGTCGTTGCTCACAGCCCGCCCCGGCTGTGAGCAATGACGGCTAGTCCTAGATTCATAAGCAATCTGACAAAACCCGCACTACGGAAAGGGCACGCGCGGATCGAGCATAAACGTAAGTTCGGGTGTGCGCTTTAAGTTAAGCGCCACCGCAAGCTCTGCACGCATAAATCCACTCCCGCGAGCGAGCGCCTGCTTTACATCATCGGCGCGTGGAATCCCCTCATCTTCATCGCTAGGGACTACCATTACGATGAAGTGCGACGCGCCTTTACCTGCTTGCACCTCTGACACGCGAAGCGCAGAAAGAAACGGATCGCTTGCGCCGCCAAGGATAAAATTCAGCTCCTCGGCAACAACATGGGTAAGCTGAACATCGCGTAGATGCCCCTTGGTCATAGATTACTTCCTCACACACCGTCAAAAGAGGGCCTTGCCTTTATCTCCCCTTTGCACCCTTACCAACCGAGTGCCCAATTAAGAAGACACAGGGCTCCTTACCAAGCTCTGGAGCTCCCAGCCGCCACTCGGCAACCGTCGCCGTTTTTACTAGTTGTGTTTCTTGAAGCAGAGAGCGCGCAATACAGAGACTGGTACCTGGCTGTAAATGGCTCAGCAACGCGTCTAACATTTTCTGTGAGCGATAAGGCGTTTCTATGAATATCTTTGTCTGCTCGCGCTCCCTAGCCTCCTCTTCGAGGGCCTTAAGCGCACGGGCACGCGTTGTATCGTCAACAGGAAGGTATCCAATCATTTCGAATGATTGCCCGACAAGGCCTGAAGCCATAAGAGCCAGTAACAAAGACGAAGGCCCGACGAGGGGAACCACCAGAATTCCCTCGCGATGCGCAAAAGCAACGATTCGGCTACCAGGGTCCGCGACGCACGGAACACCGGCTTCACTGACGAGGCCGACATCGATCCCCTTACGAAGTGGCCCAAGAAGTGCAGGAATGTCTGATTCCTTTGAATGCTCGTTGTAGGTCTGGATTTCTATCGACTGCATTGGCTGCGGATGCTCGCAGCGTTTTAGCCACGCGCGAGCGCTCTTTGGTTCCTCCGCGATAAATGAAGAAAGAAGCCGTGTTCTTTCAAGAACCTCCCGTGGGAGTGACGCCTCAAGGGATTCACTCCCTAAACAAACCGGAAGAAGGAACAAGGTTCCAAGTCCCTTAGTAACGGGTCCGTTACTATCACCACTAGCTGATAACATTCTTGCTCCCTTTGCTCAGCTTTTCCTTCCAGACGCCAACGGCATACCGAATCAAAGCTACTCCGCGCTTTATAGTCTCTGGCTCAGAACGAATCCACCCACCCTTCTCTATCGCAGAAAGTTCGCGAGTATACTGATCCACAGTTCTTACGCTCGCTCCCCGCGCCACTCCACCCGCTGCTGACTTAGCCCAGTGAATGAGAAGCACAAGATTCAGCGAGCGATTACTCTTTAAGTTCTCCTCCAGCCAACTAGGAGCTCCCCTGATAATTTGCCCTGTCACCTCATTCTCAAGATTTCGCAACAGCGCTAGAAGAGGCTTAAGTCGATCGGGCGCTACTTGCCCGTGAAACTCGGCAAGCTTTAACTTTGCGGGCGGGATAAAGAGCCCTAAAAGAGGAGCAAGAACCTCCTTCGATAGTTTCATTAGGTCCTGCTCAAATGATTTTCTGATCTCAGTCAGCACGTGCTCGAGACGTGCCCTGCTATCAAGCACCAGCGCCTGACGAATCTCCGAAAGCAAACCCTTCGATTCCAGCTCGAAAGCGGAGAAGGGATGAGAAGCGGGAATTGAAGGCGATTTTTCACCTCCCTTCGTGTCAAAGCTTGCCTCCACTGCGCAGGCGAAAACCTCCTCGTTCGCGTTTCCCTCGTCAGCTACAAACTTTAGAATCGATGCTTTCCAGAGATTCGGGTGGTCAGAAATTCTTCGGGCTCGTCCGAGAACTGTACCAGACACAATCGCCCTCTCACTCTCTGAGGCCGCCTTTTCAATCAGCTCGGCCATTTGCGTAACGCCAATCTCCGCCTTGCGCTTTTGGCGCGTCTCAATGAGAACCGCTAGCTTACCCGCAAGTTCACTTAGCCCGCGGCCTCCCCTACAAGGGTTCTCGCCAGCAAGGGCACGGAGTCGTGCAGCCATGGCAGTAGCTGCCTTGGCATCAAGAACCGGCATGGCTCCTGAAGGGGGAAAATCGGCATTCGCAGCGACCGAGGCAAAACTCCCGCCAGAAATCATGGTGTCTCCGGAACTAGAAAGGTCGTTGGCGGCAGGGAGTGGCACTCCGGTCAAAGGCGCAAGCGCAGGCATCGAAGGAACCCCCAGGACATGCCTGGCCACTATTTCAGATGAAACACCAGCTTCCGCCTGAACTCGGTCGCGGGAAGGGCCTTGAGGCACCACCGCTCTAGATCGATTCTGGGTTCCCGTTTGGAACATACCCCCCTGATATGACAACAAAAGCTAGCGCTCAGCTTCTTGTCAGCCGTACACTAGTCACGAAAGGTAACAGCTCATCAGAAAACAATTATGTTTGGAAGCCTGTTTGGTAAAAAGAAACCCGGGGCCGAGGCCGCCCCTACTCCCTCTCTCAGCCCAGCGGTTGAGAGCTCTATCCTGAATGTTGTGGGCGCCCGAAGCATCCCGCCCATGCCTGGAGCCGCCCAGAAGGCCTTTCAGCTCTCCACCGACCCCAAAGCCGAAGCGCGAGACTTCATTGAGGTCATTGAATCAGACGAAGGCCTCTCAGCGCGGGTGCTTAAGATTGCCAACTCAGTCTATTTCGATCGCGGAAAGAAGAGCACGACCATCGAGGAGTCGGTCCTTGTTATCGGCATCAATGAACTGCGGTGTCTCCTCAACGCTAATACCCTTTCAGAAATTTTCCCTTCGAAATCTCCTGTCCGTGCCATGCTCTGGGGTCACGATATTGGAACCGCTTTGGCAGCTAAGTATCTGGCTCAGCGCCTCCTCCCAAGCATCGCCGAGCTCATTTTTTTGGGCGGATTAATGCACGATGTCGGGAAACTGCTCTTGCTTCAAAGAAATCCAGATGAATACGCCAAGATACTTGCCGCAGTGGAACGTGAGGGCATTGAGTTCATCGTTGCCGAAGCTCGGTCATTTCCCTTTGACCACACCGAAGTCGGTCAGCTTATTGGTCAACGCTGGAATTTCTCAACTGAACTCGTGAGCATGATTCGCGAACATCATCAGCCATGGGAGTCCTTCCCCCGAGGGGCCACGGTCTTACCCGCCGCCATCATTAAGGGAGCCGACCTAATTGCCCATGCCCTAGGGCTTGGGCACTCACGCACACTTGGGAAGCTGCGCTCAATGGCCGAAGAGGCGCTCCCAACGGTCTGGACGAATCTTGGAATTCAAGTTGCGGAAAGCAGCTCCGTACTTTCCGCGATAAAAAGGTCCTTTGAGACTGAGTTCGATCTATATGCAGGCGGCGGAGGTCATTAGTCAGATGAGTGTCCCCGCCTCCACTTCCCCCCTGGGACGCTTTGTGGGACTGCTCGTCGCCTCGCCGGGCGCTGCTCTTGGATTCTCTCTTGCTTCAGCGGGCACCTACTTTGTTGCCCCCCCAGCAGTTGCTGCTCTTGCAGCAGGGTGTACGGGGGCTCTTCTCGTGAGCGCAGCCGTTGGCTTAGTACTTTCGGATCTAAGACGTAGTACAAGAAGCGCATCAAGCGAAGATGCTACCAAAGCATTGATTCCTGCTCTCTCCGGAGTCCCTCCGCTTGATGAAACCGTACACCAACTGTTGTCACAAATTACGAACCTCCAAGAGACCTGCCGAACAGCTGAGCAATCATCTAAAGAAGTCATCGCCAAACAGCGCATTCTTACCGATAACATCGCAGCCGCCGTAGTACTTCGGGGCCCCACAGACACCTTGGTGTACTGCAGCCCCTACACAGAGGTTTTGACTGGGTATTCCCTAAGGGAAATGTTTGAGAGACCCAGAGATTTTTTCTTAGAGATTGTTCACCCTGAAGACCGCGAGCGCTATGAGCGCGCCCTCAAAATCGGGGCGCTGGGCGAAGCCTTTCAGATTAGACACCGCTTGCTCCACAAGACTGGCATCGAGATGTGGGTCGAAACCCGCACCGTACCAATACTAGGGGAGGAGGGAGAGGTTTCCCAATCTCTCTCTGTCATGCTCGATGTAACAGGCGCGGTTCGTTATCAAAAGCAGGTAGAAGAGAAAAACCGAGACCTGCACGACTTCGCCTACATGGTCTCCCACGATCTCAAGGGCCCGATCGTAACAATTAAGGGAATGCTCGGAATCTTTGAAGAAGATTTACGCGACTCGCTGTCAAAGGAAGCCGAGGAAACCCTGCGGCATATTCGCGGAGCGACTCAGCGCCTCGAGCAGCTCGTCGCCAGCGTTCTTGAATACTCGAAAATAAGCTCACTGGATGAGCGCTCTGACCCCGTAGCACTTGCAACCGTCCTTCAAGAGCTCCTCCAACACCTCACTCCACAGCTCACGCCCATCGGCGCCCAGATTGACATCGATGGTCCTGCCCCAATGGTCATTGGCGAACATGTTTGGCTCTACCAGGTATTTTCCAATCTACTTGGGAACGCCATCAAATACCGCGACCAGGCAAGACCTCTGCGCGTAAAAGTTTCGTTTGCATTTCTGGCGGGAGGAAGAGAAGTAGTGGTCGCTGTCTCTGATAATGGACTAGGAATTCCTGCTGATAAGATCCCTCAGATGTTTCGCCCCTTTCAGCGTGCTCATGGTAAGCACATTGAGGGAACGGGCATCGGGCTGGCGTCAGTGAAACGCGTGCTTGAGAAGTGCGGGGGCAGTGTTCGCGTTGAGTCTCGTGAGGGCGAAGGATCGACCTTTTTTGTTTCACTTCGTGCAGCGAAAGACAGTTTAAGATGACGACTAAAGGGCTTTGCCCATCGCCTGAAATTCATGCGCTTTGTCAATAAATTCGCGGCACCAAAGCTCAAGCGACAGCAATCCCCAAAGCTTTCTGCCATACTCCTGGCTGTCCGAAAGCGAGTGCATGAGTTTGCTGTGGTTAAAGAAGGCGCGCTCTTTCGCCGCCTTTGAGTTAAAAACATCGCTTATAAAAGTTTTGGCTTCGCCCTTCGCCCACACGTTAATGGGCGTTGGAAAGCCCATTTTGTCCTTTCTTTCACGTATGACGGGAGGCAACCTGTTGCCCAGGGCGCTGAGCAACCAATGCTTGAGCCGTCCACCCATAAACTTCACATTAGGGGGGGCGCTTGCCGCAAACTCGATAATCCGGTGGTCAAGGAACGGCACGCGCGATTCCAGCCCATGCGCCATGCTTACGCGATCTTCTACCTGCAGAAGTGCAGGCAAGAGGGTGCGGAAATCAAAATGAGTCATCTTGTCGAAGTAGGCCTGTTTGGCGACATTGCTTGAATTAAAAAGCTGCTGAAACGCGTCGAATGGAGAATAGTCTCCGAGCGCTTCCCAATTGATCTCGTCTCTTAAAGTTGTTCCTCTATTAATAAGCCGGAAGTATCGCTGATCCATGGGCTGGAACAAACCTTCACGCCAGAACTCCTGCAGCATCTGCTTATACCCGCGCAGTGCCGTCAGGTTCGGAATGATCGACTCATAGGTCACCAGGAAATTCCCATTGTTCAGAGTGCCATCGACCGCGCCCAGTATACACTGCTCAAAATAAGCGATCAGGTAGCGTACATAGCCCCCGAATATTTCGTCTCCTCCCTGCCCACCAAGTACCACCTTATTGTGCCTCGCGGCTAAACCCGAGATCATGTACTGCGAAAAAGCCCCTGGTCCTGCCACAGGATAGTCCAGGTGATAAATCACCTTACTAATATTGGATATAAAATCGGAGACACTGATATCCAGCTCATGGAGCTCCGCCTGGATGTCAGATGCGACGACTCGCGCATATCGGCTCTCGTCGTAATCTTTTGAAAGGGAATATTTCCCCAGGAAGCAATTCATTGGCCCTTTGATGTGCGCCCGTGCCGTAGCTGCCACCAGGCTTGAATCCACGCCACCGCTCAGATAGGCTCCGATCGGCACATCCGCACGACAGTGTATTGCTACTGACTCGTCGAACAACTCAGCAAGCCTGCGTTCAAAATAAAGCGGAGAGTGGTCGTCGTCCCGCACGTAAATCGGCGTCCAGTACTGGCGCACCCGCATAGACTGGTTATTCAATTCCAGCAAAGCCCCCGGAGGGAGCTCCATGACGCCCTTGAACAGCGTGCGCGCCTCCAGATAGAGCTGAAAAGTAAGATAGTCTTGAAGGGAATCAGGATCGACTTCGATGGAGGACAGAAAAGGAAGCAGCGCCTTTACTTCCGAAGCAAAATAAAGGGCGCCACCTTCCCTGATATAATAGAGAGGCTTAATACCGATCCTATCGCGCACGATAAAAGCGGACTCGTCACGTTCGTCCCAGATGGCAAACGCAAACATTCCGCGAAGATGGGTTACACAATGCCTGCCCCATTTCAGATATGCCTGAACGATCACTTCGGTATCAGACTTTGTCCGAAAGTTGTCCGCGCCGAGCTCCTCGCGAAGCTCGAGATAATTATAAATTTCGCCATTGAAGACAATGTGTACGCCAGCCTCATGAGACATCGGCTGCGAGCCACCAGCGAGATCGATTATGCTTAAGCGACGATGTGCAAAGCCGGCACGCTTGTCCTTATGCAGCCAAACCCCCTCCCCATCTGGCCCGCGGTGGGCCTGAAGCTTGTTCATAAGCTGCAGCGAAGGTCCCAACTTTGGTAGAAGCTCTCCCTTTAACTGGACTACCCCCGCTATTGCGCACATACGTCCACTCCATCTGGCGCCTGCAGGGAGCCGCTCTCAGCCAGCCTTACAAGGTAATCCACTATTTTTTTTGCCGCGCTACCATCACCGTATAAGGCGGGACGGGCCGTACTGGAGAAATCCCTTCCTGAAATACTCCGGATGGTCGAAACCATGCTGCTACTGTGTGTAATCGGACATAACGTGTTCCAACCCGTTACCAAAAGCTCCCGCCACTCGGTTTCATCCCTTAGTGTCACGCATGGGACGCCGTGGAAATAGGCCTCCTTCTGCACGCCGCCGGAATCAGTAAGAATAAGCTTCGCCTCTTTCTCAAGCAGCTGCATATCCAGGTAACCAAGGGGCGGTACAATTCTAATACCCCGTTCATCAAGCCTCAGACCATGCTGCTCCAGGCATTTTCGAGTGCGCGGGTGGAGCGGGATGACGATGGGAATATCGTAGCAGAACAGGTTTAAGCACTCGACGAGAGCAGTGAGTCGCTCGCGTGAGTCGGTGTTCTCCGCTCTGTGCAGGGAGCAAAGAGCGAATTTCTTGGTTTCCAGTTTCAGCTCCCGCATCAAATTGCGTCGCGCCTCAGCTTTGGGAGCCATAAGAAGCGCCAGGTCGTACATTAAATCTCCAACCATCTCAATGTGCCGCCCTGACAGCCCCTCCTTTCTGAGTTGCTGTTCCGCAGAACTGGTAGGTGGAAAAAGGATGTCAGAGCAATGGTCCGTAAGAATCCTGTTTATCTCCTCAGGTTTGAAACGGGTAAAAGCTCGTAATCCCGCTTCCACATGAGCCACTGGTATCTGCAATTTTGCAGCCGCCAACGCCCCTGCCAAAGTTGAATTTGTATCCCCGTACACCAGAACTAAATCAGGCCGCGCACCCTCCAGGTATGCTTCGATCTTTGAAAGCATGGCGCCTGTTTGTTCCCCATGACGACCGGAGCCTACCTGCAGAAAAGCCTGCGGTCTTGGAATTTCAAGCTCCTTAAAAAACACCTCATTCATCTCAGCATCATAATGCTGGCCCGTGTGCACTATCGCCTCGCTAATCCTTCCATCCTGGGCGATGCGGTGGCTTAGCACCGAGGCCTTAATGAACTGGGGCCGGGCACCCACAATAGTGGCTATCCTAAGCCTCGGGGCCTGCGAAGACTGTCTGACTTTCACCGCCTGGCTCTCAAGCTGCGAACATCGCTCCAGTGCACCCGTCAGAATTTTTCTTGCTCCATCGAAATTTCCCCTTCGGGCGTAACGTGCAGCAGATTGAATCTCTTTCAGCGGAAGGACATTCCTCCCGGCGTCAAGGGAACTGCGGGAAGAGAGCTCCTGGTAGATCTTCTGAATCTTGGAACCTTGAATGTTCCAGTCGTATAGAGGCGCTATTTGTTTGTAGCGCTCCCTAAATAGATCGAGATCACAGTCAAAGAACTCATCCAGTGCCCGCTGAATATCTACGGCGGAATTCAAATTTCGATTAAGTCCCACTCCCTGCCCGCTCACGAAACGGTTCAACTCGACAAGGTCGTTCGCAAGAAGCGGCACGCCGGCCACCAGAAATTCGAAGAGCTTGTTAGGGGTACAGATCCGGGTATTCAGGTTTGTCGGGACGTAGGGAATAATGCCCGCATCTGCGGAAGCAGTGGCCTCCAGCAACATTTGCTGAGAAATGGCCTCATGAAAAAAAACTCGTTTCCCAAGCAACCCGTGCTGTTCAGCAATGCTGGCCAGACCGGGGAGCACCTCGGGTCCACCTGGCGGGCCGACAAACACCAGCGCTACATCAGAGTGTTTCGAGCGGGCCACTCCCTCAATAACATTTTCGAGGTTCCTGGTTTTCAGACTCAGGTTTCCCTGAAAAAGAAGGATTCTCATTCGCTCGTCTATGCTGAGCCGTTTGGCCAGGAAGCGCGTTCTTGGAACGGGCACAGGGCGTCCGTGAGTGGAAGTGCAATTCAGAATTACATGGGGGCGCTCAACGGGATAACCATTCTCAAGAATGTCTGCAGCTGATTCGCTGATGGTGATCACCTCATCAGCATACGGAATCAGTACCCGCTCAATCTTTTCGTAGAGGTTGCGCTGAGTGTCAGGGAATCCCTGTTCGGGGTAGATTTCATGAGCGTCGTATACGAGCTTCGCATTATGAAAAGTAGCCGCAAAAAGGGCCGCCGGCAGTTGCGGCAGATCGTGCGCAACATAAATCGCCGCTGGCCTCGATACAGCCTCAATAACCTGATGGATGAAGTTGGGGAAGACCTCCTGCCAGGAATAGGAGGGGAATCGATCCATCGTGGCCCTAAGCGCACTGAGATCAAGCAGCGCTGACAGCCTGTTCGTCGAGTCGGCACTAATTCTCACCACCTCGACCTCAGGAAAGGCCTGCTCTGTCAAAAGATCAATGTTTTGAGGAGCCGGAAGTGCAATGACTGTCACCGACCATCCATCATGGATTAGCGAACGAGCTTCATCAAGGACGCGCCGGTCAATGTGAGTATCCCCGACAACCATCACTATCTGGCGCTCTGTCTGCCCGGCTCCAGGTGACTTGATCATCGTCTTTCCTTCCATGAATGCTTTCTGCGATAGAAGACCGAATTACACGAATTGGGCAGGTTCAGCCAGTGACATACTTTAAGATACACCACCTGGCGATAAGGGAGCGGAATTAGGCTCTTGGCATAATGGAGCGCTGAAATGGCAAGGGAGACCTCCGAGCGGGTAATGGAAAAACTAAGGGCCAGAAGGAAGTAAGGAGAAGGAAGTTGGTGCAGGGCAACTTTCCAGGAAACTTTAGCCCGCAAACTTCGATGATAGAGGGTCTCTCGAATGAGCGGATTCATCTATGCCCTACTTCTACCCCGCCCTGTTCGACCCACCGAGCACCGAGAAATAAGGGTCACAGAAGCTTGGCATATTTCTTCAGCTGGTTCGCGAGTTTTTTATCGAAGGTCCAGAGAGGAAGTGAGGCGTTCAGGCGAGCGTAAATGGCGAGACAGCAATCTTCAAAAGACAGCTTTGAGTGCTCCGGATAGAGCTCTAGTGCTGCCGTGAAGAGCTCCTTGTTTACATTCAATTTGGGATTGCCAATGGTCGCCAGCATGTAAGCTGCAATCTCGACACGTGGAATCTCGTAGTACCGTTCCAAGGCAAAGACCGTTTCGATGATAGCGGTATCGGCAACATGGAAAGCCCCGGGACGGGCCAAAAGCGCCAGAGCGAGCTCGCTCTGAGACGGAATATCTCGCAGCAATAGACGGAGAAGCACATTTGCATCGAGAGAACCGGGCGAAGGATCCATCCTTACTTCTTTCCTCGGCTTCGGTAGAAATTACTGACATCAGAAAGTGGGGTGCGTTTGCGGGCTAAATGCTTTGACGTCATCTTTTGAATTTCTTCGAATGTAATTGGCTTTGATATTACAGCCTCTCCGCGATCGGGATAAAAGCGGATGGTCAGTTTCGCGCCCCGTTCGGTTATACCCCACTGGCGCCGCATTTCAACGGGCAAGGTAAACGTCCCCTTGCTGGTAGCCGAGATTGTATCTTCGATTACTTTTTTTGCCATGTAAGAAGTTTAATATATGCTTACTTTTTTGTAAAGTAAGACATTGCAGACCGGTAGGCCGTTGGAGCGCTTTACAATGACCGGCAAAGGAGCAACGCGCAGCAGATTGCGCGGCACGCCATGATGCGGTCAACAATCGCACCGTGCGGCATAAGCGCATTATCGTCGTTAAGTGGAAGCTCCGTAGCAGTGTCAAAGATGCGCTGCTCGATAGAGGAGAGCTGCTCCGTGCGAGAGAGCACCGCGGCCGCCTGATATGCACCTTGCGCATCGGGGAGCCGAGCCCCGGCGGGGCACTTTAGATACGTCACACCACGCGCTCCATACGCGATGACGATATCTTCATCGCCGTGAGGGGCAAGTGGCTCAGCCTGAGGAAGTATTAGAACCAATGACCCGAACAGTTCAAACGAAATGTGCAGAGGCGTAGTCGCAATTAAGTACCCTGACGCCGCAGGGAGGCTCTCCCTTCCAAAATCGAGAACCCTATCTGAAGCATTACCGGCCATGAACTTTCTCCACTACGCAGGCCAGATCAAACAAGCGACGAATCAATTCCTTTGTTCCTCTAGCCGACATTGCTCACAGCCCCGAGGGGCTGTGAGCAATGTCGGCTAGAGGGGAACTCGGCGACTGGGCAGTCTGCAAACCATGCGGCCGGAGGACTCGGCGCTGCGGTTCTTCGCGCTCCCCTCTCGCCATCTTGTGATGCCTGTTCTGCCACTGCGACGAAACCTACAAAAATGTCATTTTTGAATACCAGGCGAAGGGTGCCAGAGAGGATACAAGGTTCATATTCCTTAAGGAATGATCCAAGGACCTGCCTGGCATGTTCCCTGCTAAGACAAGCCTAAGCGAGAAGGAACTCGCCTTTCATTACCCCCAAAGGAGCGCGAGGCATGGTCCAGGAATTACATACACCAGCGACAAGAATAGCATCATTTCAGCCACTTGCCCGTACCGTCGCGCGGGCGACTGACGATAAGTCCACAAGTGCTGTGGACGACTTCAATAAACTGATGCAGGACATTCTTTCCCCTGGTGCGGGCAATAAGGTCAGCGAGGAGGATCTCTTTGCCGGGTTGATTCAAGAGCGCATTAAAGCCGTGAAAGGCGACGATGCACTTACTAAATTCAAGGCGCTCTTCGACGAAGAGGCAGGGAAAAACACCAAAGCTGATGGATATGTGGCGGTCGAAGAAGCGGCCAGAAACGCACTCAAGCGCTTTGTTGCTGGAGGAAATCTCTCTAAGGAGGAAGGCGATAAGATTCATTCTGAGGCCTTCAGCGCAGCTCAGCTGGATGACAATAAGCAGGCCCTGTTTGACAGTCGCGGCGGGAAGAACGATCCAACCATGGCGGTCGAAACCATGGAGAAAGCGCTCATCATGGCAAAGACCAAGCTTGACGCTTTTGGCGCAGGGACGGAGAAAGCTGAAGAGAATAA
>Ga0105044_10011705_pt1 | contig 11938 bp, 10 predicted proteins | sample MAT01_FD_78092 | JGI IMG/M metagenome (GOLD analysis project Ga0105044, IMG submission 78092) | Freshwater microbial communities from Lake Fryxell liftoff mats and glacier meltwater in Antarctica - MAT-01 | ecosystem: Environmental > Aquatic > Freshwater > Ice > Liftoff microbial mat | place...
ACGATCCATATTCCGCCGCTTTCTCGGGCAATAGAAGAGCTATTACCCTTCAAAATCGACGAAATCTGGCTTCGCCCAGTCAGATTTTCGCTTCGATTCTTCAAGTCCGACAGGCTGCTAGTCACTGGATCGCTTCGCTGCGCCCTCCATGAACCCGTCCCGTAACGCATTGCTTCGTCATTTATTCGCAACGACGATTTCATGCAGCGCGATCGATGCCGACTCCTCATTGCACGAAAGCGGCTGAAATCCTTAGTGGAAACTGTGGCCCACCGAATGAGCCGCACGGCGCATTGCGACGCTTGGCAAGCTGTGGGATCGTTGGAATAGCGTAGCTGAGAGCAATAGCCGCATGACCCAGGATTCGGCAGGTTCCGGTAGCGCCGCGATTCGGAGCATGTTGCGTGAGCGTATCGAGTTGTTATTGGCGCAATGGCGAACCGCGCTTGCGCCATGGAAATCCGATCAAATCGTGTCGATCGTGGCTGCCTTAAGTGATTTGAGCAAAGCAGCGGTACGTTTCCAACTTGAAGGTCCGGCGCTGGTGATGCGCGATGCCGCCGCCTACTTAGGCTTTCTGCTGGACACCGCGGATACGCCCAACTTTGTGCAGCACGGGCGCATCGTCAATTATTTGGAGCGCTTGACGCAAGTCTCGGCCGAACTGGCGAACTTGCTCGCGCGCGAGGAATTAGAGCGCCCGTCAGTGCTCTATGTGTACGCGCCGCAACAGGAAGTTCATGGGCTCGACGAGGCCATGCGCAGCCAGTCTTGGCACCTATTGCGCGCGGACAGCGCGGCCTCGCTGGCCGCGGTAGTCAAAGCTCGTCCTTTAGTCGGCGTGGTGGTTGATTCGTCGCTGCTCGATCAATTGGGTGAAATCGTCACGGCGCTTGATCAGCAGCGTAAACCCGGTCCAACGCCGCCCTTGTTGGTCGTCACGCGCGAGCCGGCCATCGGCCAAGTATTGCTGGGCATGACTGGTAGCGCCGACGCCTTTCTAGTCAATGCCGATGCAGCCGGCGTGATCAGCAAACTTGCTGCGCTGCAGCGGTCTTTAAGTTCCGCCGAGCCCTTGCGTGTGTTGATCGTGGACGACGATCGCACGCAGGTGATGTTCTGTGATGCTGTGCTGCGCAGACGTGGATTGGCGACGCAGGTTTGTGCCTCATCGCATGAGGCACTGGAGATGGTGGCTAGCTTTCGCCCGGATTTAATGCTGGTCGATTTGTATATGCCCGACCTCGACGGCATGGCGCTCACAGCGCGCGTGCGCGAAATGCCCGGTACCACCTTGCTGCCGATCGTTTTCATCTCGGGCGAACAGGATGTCAGCAAGCGCGTGTGGGCGATCAACATTGGTGCCGATGATTTTCTGACCAAACCAATACGGCCGGCACATTTACTAGATGTGGTTGTGGGCCGCGCAAAACGTGCGCGCGCGCTGCGCCGACAAGTGTTGGGTAGCCCGGCCGATGCGCAGACGGGTCCATTCGCGCGTAGCGTGCTGGCGGCGCGAATTCGCGAAATGCGTGACCGGCCCGCCGCGTTGTTTTCCTTATCTGTCGTGCCGGAGGCCGAGGATGCTGCGCGGCTTCCAAGTTTATTGCGCTGCGAAATAGAACATGCCGTCTCCGGGAGAATCGCGGCGCGATTGAACGCTGGTGACGCTTTTGCTGCCTGGGACGATCTGCATTTCCTGATTCTGGCCGCACGCGCGGATCAGCTCAGCCTTGAGCAACTAGCGCACAGCCTGCGTTTGGGTGTGGAAATTCGTCCGCTGGTGGTTTCTATCGGGCAGCTCAAAATGAAAGCGTTGGTGCAAACGCATTGGGCGGTCGACGAGCCTCAGGCATGGCTGGATGCCAGTTTGGCGGACGGCCGGCAAGTGCGGTCCGCAATTCCACCGCTGCCGCGCGCCGAAAGCGCGACACCGGCGGTGCCGCCACCGATTCCGGTGGCGCTGGCTGAACGCGTGCTGCCGAAATCGGATACCAGCGCATGCATCGCGGAGTATCAACCGCTAATTCCCATGCACGGTGCTGTCGGCGATCAGTGGCAACAACGGCTGCGCTGGCGACCCGCGAGCGGCTTGCCGTCGTTGGTATTGCGCGAGGAAGTCGTCAGTGCCGCGCGCCAGTCCGGTAATTTGAGCCAGTTGGACCGTCTTGCCGTGCGCTTGGCCTTGCAGTCGATCGCGCGTTTTAAGATCGCCGGCAGACGCGTGGCATTGCAGGTTGAAGTGGACCTCGCCAGCCTCACCGATCCCGGGTTTCTGGTTTGGCTGCAATCCGAGTGCGCCGCGGACTTGGGCGAAGACTGCGGCTTGATCATTGAAGTCGACACCGACGCCGTGATCGCTTGCCTAGCGCCCACGCGTCCGTTACTTGATCGGCTACACACCTTGGGAATCCGCATCTGTTTGCGACATTTCGGCGCGCAGCGCGAAGCCCCGCGTCTACTGCAGTTGCTACGCGTCGGCATGGTCAAACTCGACGCCGAACACGCGCTCAACGCCAACTCAGCGTTCACCTCGATGCTCGCGCAAATTCGCGACAGCGCCATCCCGATCGAGGTCGAAGGCGTGCCCAATCGACAAGCGATCGAAAAACTGTGGGACTTAGGCGCCGACTACATCCAGTGCAATCTATTGCGCCCCTTCACCACTGAACTCGACTTCGATTTTGGCGCACTGCATTGAACTAGGTTTGGCCCTTGGGCTCCGCTGCAGGGTCACCCCGCGTCACTCCTGTGAACACGAGAATCCCTGCGACCACAACGGCGCCCGCTCGGCGAGCTGAAAGTCGATATTGGCGGAGGTGCGACGATTGCCACGACCTATGTCGGCGGCGGACAACAGGCCGTTACCAAAGAAGTTGGACAGAGCGCCGATACAGAAATCGTGCCGTCTGGGATGACGCAGGATGCGAATAGTCAAGTTTGCGATACCGTGCGCAAGCAAATGCAGCCACCGGTGGAGTAGCACTGTGGCGGCCCGCGCAGATAGCTGCCAGTTGCTGAGCTAGCACCAATCGTGCGGTCAATGCGGTGGATTGCTTGCTTTGACCTGCACTCCCAGGCAACGCGCGGATCACAAAGATCAAGGCGAGCCATTTTGACGTCTAGATCTGACTAGAACTCAGAAGCTCAATAGCGCTCTAGCAGCCTGTCGGGCTTCCGGCGCACTCGCGATGAAAGTCCGACAGGCTGCTAGCATCGCGTCCAACGCCACCGCTTGCTTCTTGTTCGCGAAATGCCGATAGCTTTGCTGACTGAAGGCGTGAATTTCTGGCCAATCAATGAACTGTTCAAGATCGAGCGCAATCCACCCGTTGTGGCCCATGTACGCGGGGATTTCGAAGCGCGGGTCATCAGTGAGAACGTCCTGCATTTCCAGGCCCACCCAGAATCCCGCACGTAGGCGTCGATTGTAGAAAGTCAATTGCACGAAGGTTCTTTTGCCGACACGCCACACCGGCGATCCAAAGGATTCAGCCTCACTCACGTCGGGCAGAGACAGCAGGAAATCCCGTAGCGGATGGTAGATCGCCTGCACTTGCGGGGTACCTAGCGGATCAATTTCGAACGGATCGACCGTCTCCGTTGGCGGCACTATCGAGGGCGTCGATTCGATCGCGCGTCTTAAGCTCGCCGCGGCGACGCATTCGTAAGCATCACGAATGAGCGTTGCAATCTGGTCCCAAGAGAGTTCGCGATTGAGGTGCACGCCGATCCAGCCGCGCACACCCACATAGGGTGGGACGAAGTAATTCTGCGGTTCTGTCAGCAGCAGTTGCGACTGCGCGCCGCTTGGCGCCGGCAACCACAGCGCGATGCGCTTGTCGCCATGAAAGTTCACCACATAGGTCGCAAAAGTTTTTCCCCGGACGCGGAAATTTGGCGATCCGTGCGAGATGAATTCTTCGCCCTCCGGAAAGGCCAGACAGATCTCGCGTACCGCTGCATGGATGTCTTTGGCCATGGTCCCCTCATGCATCACATTCCGATCGACAATCTACTGGCTGTCGCGGCAAATGCCTATGGGATCATCGGCAATCTACTCATCTAGCGGGTCCCGTGTACGTCGTCTCACCCGGTGTCGACTGGCAATGCAGACTTTGGACTGCCAACGAACTCTCGGCTTCTCTCTTTCCCCTTTGGTTCTTGTTCGTACCCCGCTTTTGATCGCCGCAGCGACGCTACGCAGAACTGCGATCACTCGATCAGCACGCTTTCCTTTCTCTTCTTCCTCTGTGTCTTTGCGTCTTTGTGTTGATACTTTGATCTCAGATTTCCCGGTCTAGGGAGCCATGGTGTACACCCTCACGCAGACCCAAGCCAGAACGTTGCATTTGGCGGCACAAGGACTCAGCCAGAGACCGCGCGCGCGTGCCACGCGTCAATCGTTGCTGGATTGCATCATGCGCATGCAAATGCTGCAAATCGACACCATCAACGTGGTCGAGCGCAGCCCGTACGTGGTGCTGTTTTCTCGGCTGGGCAGCTATCCCATGGCTTGGCTGATGGAACATTTGGAGAAGGCGACGATCTTCGAGTGCTGGGGTCACGAGGCTTGCTTCGCGCCGATCAAGGATTACCCATTGCACCGCGTGAACATGGCGCGACTATCGCGTCACTGGTCCATTCGTCGCGCCCAGCGTGTGCGGCAAGAACACGCAGCCAGCATGCAATCGCTACTGGATCATGTGCGCGAGCACGGCGCCGTAAGCTCGGGGGATTTTGAGCGTTCTGATGGTTCCGTCGCCGGCGGCTGGTGGGGATGGAAGGCCGAGAAGAGTTGGCTGGAAGCGTGGTTCGCATTGGGCGAATTGATGATCCGGCGGCGGGTGAATTTTCAGCGAGTCTACGACTTGCGCGAGCGTGTGCTAGCTGCGCAAGACTACCGCGCGCCGAATACGGAGCCAGCGCCGCAAGCGGTACGCGAGGCCTTTATCGTCAAGACCGTCACCGCGCTCGGCGTGAGCCAATCGCGCTGGATTGCCGACTATTTCCGCATGTCGCTACGCGTTAGCGACGCCGAACTTGAGCCCCTGGTCGCCAGCGGCCAATTCCTGAAAATTCAGGTACAAGGATGGGAACCGCCAGCCTATGTCGCGAGCGTCCATCGCGAGCAACTGGAGGCGATCACTGCTGGTGCGCTCACGCCGACGCATAGCTGTGTGCTCTCGCCCTTTGATCCCGTGGTCTGGGATCGCGAGCGCGCGTCGACATTGTTTGATTTTGACTATCGCTTGGAGTGCTACACGCCGGCTGAGAAGCGCGTACACGGCTATTTTGTGCTGCCGATCTTAAGCCGCGGACGCATTGTCGGGCGCATGGATGCCAAGGCGCATCGCGCCGAGGGCGTGTTTGAAGTCCGCGCATTCAGCCTACAACCCAAAGTGCGCCGCACCGCGGGACTCGCACGCAATTTGGCGAAGGCCATTCGCGCGTTTGCCCACTGGCATGGCAGTGCGCGCATTGAAGCTGCTGGCATTGATTGGAGCCATCTGCGCGAATGGGTCGAAGCGCCAGTTTAGTCACGGTGGCTCCAGCGAAACGCTCCGCGACCGCGCAGACATGCTGCGCGTTTGCGACATCCGACTATGCTGTCGCCATTGGTGGAGTTCCCGAGAAATCTATGCAAGTTCGCTGTGCCTGGGCCGCAAATGATGCGCAGATGGCCGACTATCACGATCAAGAATGGGGCGTACCCGAGCACGACAGCCGTGCATTGTGGGAGAAGTTGATTCTCGACGGATTTCAGGCTGGCTTGGCCTGGATCACCATCTTGCGCAAACGCGAGGCTTTTCGTTTGGCCTTTGGCGGATTTGATCCCGTCGCGATTGCGGCCTACGACGACGCCGATGTCGAACGTTTGATGGCAAACGCCGGCATCGTGCGTTCGCGAGCGAAAATTCTCGCGACCATCGGCAACGCTCGCGCCTACCTTGCGATGCAGGCGGCCGGTGTGGATTTCTCTGAGTTCTGTTGGGGTTTTGTCGACGGCACAACACGGCGCATCCCGCGCGCAACAAATGCCGACGTCCCGACGCAATCACCCGAATCCGTGGCGCTATCTGTGGCACTAAAAAAGCGCGGATTCAAATTCGTCGGACCGGTCATCGTCTACGCCTGGATGCAAGCCACCGGCCTCGTCGATGACCACGTATTAAGTTGTTTTCGGTCTCAGTAGGCGGTGTAGTAGAACTGTCGGGAAAAATTGAGTTTCAGACCGGCAGACGTGGCTTGCTTGAACGCTAGGCAGAAGGCTAATAGTCATTCGCGACGATTCCGACGTTTGCCCGTCACCTGCGCTGCCACAGCCATAAATCGCGTGAGCTGTGCGTCGTCGGATGACAAACCATAAAGTCGAAAAACTGGTTCGTCGATGACTTGCTGATCCTTCGCGGAAGCGACCCGTGCCAGTTGATCACATAGCTCCAGCGGCACTTCTTGCCAGCGCGGGATACGGATTCGTCGCAGGTACTGCGCCTGGAAACGTAGAAACCCACCGGACATGCGCGTGCAGTATGTCGCAACGAATAGCACTGTCACCGACGAGCGCAATACTGCCTGCAATGCACGAATATCCCACTGCGACGAGGTGATGTAGTCAAGATTGTGGTGCGGATAGTAGTGACCCTCATCAAGCACGAAAGTCGCTTCGCCCTTTATGTCGGGCACCAGCAGTTCGGTTGCCGCAAGAGGATTTGATCGATGGTGCGATACCCGGCGCCGCCGCTTTTGGTCGCGACGTGGCGACCGGCCACGGCCTCGTAGTGTTTGTGAAAATATGCGGCCAACTCAGGGTAGTTTGCGAGATCGACTACGCCGGCCTCGGGTAAAAAAGGGTTTACCACGCCCTTTCCGCCCCCGCGTATTTCACCATTGACCACATCGCGTGCCATCACCAGCGGAAGCTTGCGGCTGGACTCGACTGGCAACTTGTCTAGCGCTCCGATGTAGACGCGATCACAACCTGTCGCGACCCCGATTCCGACTTTACACCCTACTTGCTCCAAGGTTCAGAAGTGTCTTTCCAGCCTACGCACGAGATCCAGGCTCGTAAGATCATCGGAGCCACGGCGCTTCACCCGATCCCAAGAGAGAAATCTGACCAATCAGGGCCGGATCGGCTGGGTCGGCGAGCATTGCGCTAACCAGTTTTGGCAGCCCACGTTCATCCCCAACGGCCTAGGAACGAGCCACGCGGGTGGGCGGCGTGGTTTTCGTCGTGCCATGCGTTGTCCGTTGCACCACAGTCAAGTATTGCGGACACGATTGCATCAAGAAGACGCAATAACGCGTGGTATGGGTTCATCGACAGATCTTAATTTTCCTGTCGGAAACTCCCATCTCGCCATGACGATTCGCTGCCTCACGGTGCATGATCGGCTTGAGCTTCCACGCCTAATAAAGCCCCATGACCGAGCGCGAAACCGTCGTCTCCAGCGACAAATCAGACCAAGCCAGCGCCGATGCGCGCGGCTTGATGCGCGTATTGGGACTCGCCTTTGGGTTGGCGGTGCTGGTCGGCAATACCATCGGCATGGGCATCTTGCGCACGCCGGGCGAAATTGCAGCGCAGTTGCCGTCGGTGCCCTTGTATATCGGCGTATGGGTGATCGGCGCGATGTATGCGCTGCTGGGCGCGTTGACCGTTGCCGAATTGAGCGCCATGCGGCCACGATCTGGCGGTCTGTATCCGATGGTGCACCATGCGCTCGGACCCTATTTGGGTTTTGTGTCGGGTTGGGCGGACTGGATCTCAACGTGCTGCAGCATCGCCGCGGTGGCCATGGTGATCGGCGAATACGTGGTGCCGATGTCGGCGAACTGGGCGGGGCGAGAGGTGACCATCGGAAGCACGGTAATTGTGGGCTTTTTCGTGCTGCAATGGCGCGGCGTGCGCGTGGGTGCCGGGGTTCAGTTGTTCAGCAGTGCGCTCAAGGCCGTCGCCTTGCTTGGGCTGGTCGCCTTGGTATTTCTCGTTGGAGATTCGTCATCGGCCACGCGAGAGATACCGCTTGCATCGGCGTCGACACTCCTGCCGGTGGGCACGGCCTTAATCGTAGCCGTGGTGTTGGCGCTGCAGGCGGTTATTTTCACCTTCGATGGCTGGACGGGGCCGGTGTATTTCGGTGAAGAAGTGCGCGATCCCGGCCGCGATCTGCCGCGCGCGATGATTGGCGGTGTGCTGCTGGTGCTCGGCCTGTATTTACTCATCAACTTGGCCTATCTATCGGTATTGACGATTGAGCAGATCGCTGGCGATCCCTTCGTCGCGGCCACCGTCGCGAAGCAACTATTCGGCGCGAGCGGTGAGGCCGTTTTGCGCGTGCTGATGGTGGTCTCGCTACTTGCCAGCGTGAGCGCCTTGCTGCTGATGGCCTCGCGCGTCCCTTATGCGATGAGTGCCGACGGCTTGTTTCCGGCGCGCTTCGCGCGTGTCGATGTGGGCGGCACACCGCGGCCTGCGTTGTTGCTGACCACACTGGTAGCGCTGGGCTTCATTCTGACCAACAGTTTCGCCACCGCGCTCGCATTGATGGCTTTCTTTTTTGTCGCCAACTACGTGCTGGTGTTCGTCGCGTATTTCGTCGAGCGGCGCCGTTCGCCCAATGCATCGCGGCCCTTTCGCACGCCGGGCTACCCGTTCGTGCCTGGATTGGCACTGGCGGTGTCCCTCGCCTTCGTCGTTGCGGCGCTGATCGGTGACCCGCGCAACAGCGCAGTAGCGGTCATATTGCTCGCGCTTAGCTGGCCCGTTTATTGGTTCGTACGCCGCGGAAAATCCGCCAAGTCGCGCGTCTGAGGATTGACGATCATGCGCAAACTGCTGCTGGCTTTGGATCAAGGAACGTCAAGTTCGCGCGCGATGTTGTTTGATCAAGACGCGCAATTGCTCGCAGCGCATTCGATCGCATTTGACTGCGCCTATCCACATCCGGGTTGGGTGGAAGTGGATGCAATGATGCTATGGCAAACGCAATTGGACTGTATTCGAACGGTGCTACAACATGCCGACGTCGCTGCTCATCAGTTACATGCGATCGGGATCACCAATCAGCGTGAGACTGTGCTGGCGTGGAACCGACGCACTGGTGAGGCTTTGGGTCCGGCGATTGTCTGGCAATGCCGACGCACCGCCGCGCAATGCCAGCGTCTGCGTGAAAGTGGCATTGAAACCGAGGTGCGAGAGCGCACGGGGTTGCTGCTGGATGCCTATTTCTCGGCCACCAAGATGCGCTGGATTCTGGATCACTATCCCGCGGCGCAAGTGCTCGCCGATCTTGGCGAATTGTGTTTCGGCACGATCGACAGTTGGTTAATCTGGCAACTTACCGACGGCAAATCGCATTTGACCGATGCCAGCAATGCTTCGCGCACGCTGTTGTACAACTTGGCGTTGGGCGACTGGGATCCGTGGTTATTGGAACAATTCCGGATTCCGCGCAATTGCCTAGCTAAGGTCTGTGATTCCAGCGGCGTGGTTGCCGTCACCGAAGACGCGGTGCTGGGCGCGAGCATTCCGATCGCAGGTATCGCCGGCGACCAGCAGGCGGCGCTTTTCGGCCAGTGCTGTTTTACGCACGGAATGGCCAAGAACACCTACGGCACCGGCTGCTTTCTACTGTTGAATACCGGTGTGACGCGCGTGCATTCGGCGCATGGATTGCTGAGCACCGTCGCTTGGCGCATCGCAGGGCGTAGCACGTTTGCGCTGGAAGGCTCGGTGTTTGTCGCGGGCGCACTTATTCAATGGCTGCGAGACCAACTGGGTTTGATCAGCACCGCGGCCGAGAGCGAAACACTGGCCCTCTCGATAGAAAGCAGCGAGGGCGTGTACGTGGTGCCGGCCTTCGTTGGTTTAGGCGCGCCGCATTGGGATAGTGCCGCGCGCGGCTTGATTTGCGGCCTCACACGCGGCAGCACGCGCGCCCACATCGTGCGCGCTGCGCTTGAGGCGGTGGCATTGCAAAACTTGGATTTGCTGCGCTGCATGCAATTCGACACCGGCGTTCCCTTGCGCGAATTGCGCGTGGATGGCGGCATGAGCAGCAATGGTTTCCTGTGCCAGTTCCAAGCGGATATTTTGGGAATTCCCGTGACGCGGCCGCAGCAAGCGGAAAGCACGGCTTTCGGTGCCGCATTGTTGGCTGGACTAGGAAGTGGCGTCTGGACGTCGCTGGATGAAATTAGCCGGCAATGGCGGGCCGATGCCACTTATCAGCCGCGCGCCATCGATTCAAAGTCTCAAGATTTGATCGGTGGTTGGCATATGGCGCTGGCGCGCGCACGACTTAAGGATCCTTGAATTCGCATGTCACGACAGTGGGTCGAATACCGGCTCACATAGCACCTCGCCCTTGATCGAGTGCGCGATGAAACACTGCTCGTGAGCGCGTGCATGCAATTCGGAATGCTGCGACTGCGTCGGGGTGGAATCGGCGGCGAACATCACCCGCGGTCGCAATAGGACGCGCGCGATCCAGAATTTGCCATCCGCATCCTTTTCCATCTGGCCGACGGCGTCGTCGGCATAGCCTTCGACCACATGCTTGCGTTTGGCTGCGAGTGCCAGAAACCACAACATATGACAACTGGCAACCGCAGCGACCAGCATCTCTTCCGGATCCACGGCGCTTGCGTCAGACATCGGCACCGGCACGGACAAAGGCGAGGATGATCCCAGCCACTCCGCACCGCCATCGAAGCGCACGCGGTGACGGCGGCTATAGCTTTGCGCGAGAAAGTCCTGACCCGCGCGCTCCCAGATGACAGCGGCGTGGTACTCACTAGTCATTTCGCTGCGCCGCTCGAAGTTGCGTATCGATCACCGTTCACTGCGCCAGATAGCGCCACGGCTGGCTGGGATCGGCGCGATGCCAGATGGTGAAGAATGGGATTGGTGGCGCAGCTTCGGCGCCTACGGCCGTGTGTTGGAGGACCTTGCCGATCGTGACGCCAAGATCGCCGCTGCTGGCGACGATCACGCGGTCGGGTGACCAATGCACCGGGCTGGTGCCGGGCGGCAGTCCTTCGCTGACCAATTGGCCGATCTGATTAGCACCAACGACAAAACCGGCATGGGATGCACCGCCGAGATTGATCGAATCGGTCGCGCCATATTGGACGAAGGCGGGGCCAAGCCCAATCTTTTGCGCAGCGTCGGAAAAGGCGAGTTCAGCCGTGTTGAGGCTCGCGGAAAAGGCCTGAATCTTTGCACTGTCATCGCTAGGTGCCAATGCGCGGGCGGGCAGCACATGTGGCAATTGCAGCGCCGCGGCGTCTCCGGTGCCACTGCGCACGCGGCGGTAAACGCTAACCTTCCAACCATCTACACCCTTGATCCAATACGCAAGATACTTGGCCGGCACACTGCTCTGATCGGCTTTGGTGACGCGCATGCTGCCGAGGCTCATGCCATGCAAGCCGTCGGCGGAGATCGCCGCGCGCGCGGGAGCCCAAGTCGCGTGAGCGCCGACGTTGTCTGGATTGCTGGTGAGCGCCGCCTTCGCGGTATCGCGCGATTGCGCAAATTCGCCGTCCGCAATGGGCATCGTCACATCGTCTGCGAACATGGCGCTGATGCCGTCTGCCAGTTCCATGTTCAGGCTGGCGTCGGCGTAGCTTTGATCGGCCGCCAAAAGATCATTCAATGACTGTTGTAGCTGCGCCGCCGCTTGCGAATCAGCTTTTGGCGAGGTGCTGCAGCCAAGTGCCGATAGCAGCAGCAGGGCCAGCATGCTCTGGCAAAGAATTCTCATTGCCGCCTCTCAACGAGTGTATGTGCGTTGCATGATGCTCCTGCAGATCGGTGAGCTTCCCCGCCGGTCACATTTTTATTCGATGCATCCGCTAATGCGCAACGCTTAGCGCCTGACTTTCACGTCTGCGTCGTGTTTTGGGTTTTCAAGTTGAGTGGTGAGTG
>Ga0105044_10011708_pt1 | contig 11937 bp, 4 predicted proteins | sample MAT01_FD_78092 | JGI IMG/M metagenome (GOLD analysis project Ga0105044, IMG submission 78092) | Freshwater microbial communities from Lake Fryxell liftoff mats and glacier meltwater in Antarctica - MAT-01 | ecosystem: Environmental > Aquatic > Freshwater > Ice > Liftoff microbial mat | place...
ACCCAAAAAAGAGGAATTAATAACCCAAACATTAGAGCTTTGGTCTACACCTGCTAAATCTGCTGTGTTGAGTTGAAAAGTAGATGAAGCCCCGTTAAAATCTTCTGAATAAAGAAGGGTTTGTGCTTTAGAAGAAAAAGCTATTGTTAAAATAAAACTTGCAAGAAGGAGAATCTGTTTCATCGTAGATGGTTATGAAGCAAATTTAATAAAATGTTTCAAGGAAAGAACATTTCCTTAAAATCTACCTTAAATTAATGGCAAAGTCTGTCGGCGCATACAGAACTTGCGAAAGCATCAGGCTTAGATTTAAAGGTAAAACCCATTCCTTTGGTATATCCCATTGCGTCGTGATAAGCTACAAAAGATTGATGCATAGGGTCTTGGTTGATGTCTGCGTGAATTTCCATTTCTGTACCTAACTTTTTAAGGACATCATTTAATTCCCAACCTGCTTCTATAGATGCAGTAACTTCTGTCATCATTCTTTCGCGCATATTCATTTTTTGAGTAAGGCGTTGCTTATTTACGAACATAAATCCGCCATTTCCAACCACATAAAACACGATAACTGTTACCATATCAATGGTTTTTCCTTTTACTTGAGAATCTGTTCCTATGCAAATCTTAATGCGTTGCCCATTTTCTTTAAAGCGAGTAATAATTTTTTCAACAGCCATTGTAATGGGTTCTTCAATGGGTATTCCTGAATATGTTTTCCAAGCCATGAATGTGTTGTTTTTTCTTATGCAGAAATGTACAGATAAGTAATTATGAAACAACAGATTATATTATAAAGTTTTAAACCGAGAAATTATTAATTGAATAACTATTCAGTATTGCCAAAATTCAGTCGGTACTAACAATTAGTATTTGGTTTATTAACACTGTTTTTTAAGTTTTTTTGAAATAATTAAGTTGAGGTCGCCTGTTTGTTGATAATGCTTTGTTGTGTTAAAACTAACACATTAAAAATGAGGGTTACTGATTTTTATCTTTAGAACTTTGCTTGAGATAAAAAATAAATGCGACCGAGTTAAGACGATCTTTTGACAATTATTAATAATCAACAGGCCATAATCGAGGAATTGCGCCGTGAAATTATTTCATTGAAGGAAGTTCTTTCTAGGTATAAGAATCTGGAAACCAGCAATAACAGCCATCTTCCTCTAGTATTAGAGCTCACCGAACATCAGGTTTATAGCAAAATGTGCAGTTGTGGATATGTTACAGAAGGTAACTTTCCTGCTTATGTAAAACATGGGTTCAATATGGTCCTAATGTATAAGCTATTGTTGATTACATGAACACACGCCAATACTTACCTTATAACAGAATGAAAGAATTTTTTTCAGATGTATTGGGATTACCGTTAAGTGGAGGAGGCATTCATAATATTCTCTAACGGTTTACAAAAAAAGCATTGCCTTTTTATTTACAGATTAAAGAAGGTATTAAAGATGCTGTTTTTTTCTTGGAACCGATGAAACAGGTGCAAAAGTCAATGGAAAAAAACATTGGTTTTGGACATGGCAAAATGAAGACTTAACTTTTATTGTTCATTCAGATAACCGAGGTTTTATAACAATAGAAAATACCTTTAAAGGCGGTCTTCCATCTACAGTATTAGGCCATGACCGTTGGGTAAGTCATTTTCACGAAACATTAAAGTAAAACAAAAGATATCTGGTCATTTTAAATCCATAGAAGGAGCGAACGGCTTTGCAATAATCCGATCTGTAATCGATACAACCACAAAGTCAGGACAAAACATCCTCAATGCACTTTCTCTTATTTCTAGATTGGGTGCTGAATAGTTAAAAAAAATGAAATAATTTTATTGATGGGTTTGTTTGGACATGCAATTTCCTAAAGACATAGTTTCAAAACATTTATTTTCATTTTAACCTCACATAGAAAAACAACGGTATATAAACTTATTACCTTATTAAAAATGGAAAAATTGAAGCGAAGAATAAAGGAATGCTTGATGTGTATTTTGTGGAGAAACCGAATAGAAAAGCAAATAAATTATCATTAAGCCACACATAAAAATAAACCTTTCTAGACATAGCAATGTTTTCAGGCTCCTTAACAATATTTTGTTTTAATAGAAGTTCTTGCCCTACTTTTGAAAAATTATGAAAGTCTTGAAATACCTCTTTTTTATTCCTTACTGGATTTGGATGTCCTTCGTCTTTATCATTTTTCTGACAACTTCTTTTTCGCTGTCGGTTCTCCTTTTAGTGATTTTTAGAAAAAGTGCGCAAAAGCCAATAATGGCTGTATATAGAACTTGGTCGGCAATTTTCTTCTTTTGTGCAGGAATAAGAATTCAGGAAGTAAATCGAGAAATTTTATTGAACAATTTGCCGTGTATCATGTGTTGCAACCATGGTACAAACTTAGATATGTTTATTGGTGCTTATTCCGTTACACTTAATACCAAACCTTTGGCAAAAGTTCAGTTGAAAAAAATGCCGCTTTTGGGTTATTTATTTACCGCAGTTTGTGTGTTGGTGGATAGAAGCAGCAAGGAGAGCAGAGAAAAAAGTTCAAGGCTCATGATGCAAGAAATCCAACGAGGAAACTCTATTTTCTTGTTTCCAGAAGGCACACGCAATAAGAGTGCAGAACCACTGAATCCTTTCTACGATGGGGCATTTAGGTTTGCAATTGAAAGTCAACGACCAATTGTTGCCATGTGCACCATCAACGCAAGAAATATTACACCGTCAGATGGATATTCAATAAGACCGGGATTGATTCGAATAAAATATATGGGACCTTACATTACTGAAGGTTTAAACAAAGATGACCTCGTTTCATTAAAGGAAAAAATAAGAAAAGATATGTATGATGTGCTTAAAAATGAAGACCCAATGTTTGGTGGTACTTTAAAGCCTTCCGCCTAGTACACATGGTTTTTTAATTTTTACAACATTTCCATCTTTGTCAAAAGCTTCCATATAAATTACATAAATTCCTATGCGGGCTTTTTCGTTTTCTTCATTCACGCCATTCCAACTGTAAGTTCCAGTTATTCCTAGTAATTGGTTACGTACCAAATATTTTACTAAGCGACCGTTAGAATCGTATATCGTAAAACTACCTGTAAAATTCGGAGATTCAAACTCATAAGAAAGGGTAATATTATCGTCAAAACCATCATTGTCAGGAGAAAATACCTCGGGTGAAATGGCAAGTTCTCCTTTTTGAGAAACGGCAATTTCGCTAAACTGAGAATTTCTATAACCCGGCGTTCCATAGCCAGAAACAGAAGAGGCAGAGGTCCAGTTTGTATTATCTGTTGTTGGTCTGTCGAAATTAATACGTTCTAAACTTACTCCTTTGGTATCGTTTATTAAAGGGTAATGACTTTTAGAGGAATAGGTATATTGGTCAATGATTGTTTGATTATTAATGCTAGATAATACTACAGTACCTTCATCTATATTATAAGAAGGAAAATTTTGCATTTGAAGAAATCCATTAGGATTGGTTGTGGTGTAAAAACTTTTTACCTCATTCGAGTTCTCGCTCAATAAAATATAATCACCTGGAAAAATTAAAAAACCATCAGGAGCAATAAATTCTATTGATGTTAAAGCGTTGGTATTAGCATCTAAATTGCTCAATTGCAAATCTCCCAAGTCGAGTATTTTTTGAGAGCGGTTGTAAATTTCTACATAGTCGGTTCCTCCATCTTTCGGGTCAGATAAAAGTTCATTGATGGCAATGTCATTTGCAACTGCAATTTCAGGTAATGCAAAACGTCCTGTTATTAATGTATTAAAAGGATTTCCATTGCAATCGAGCAAAGAATCAGAAACAGTTATCGTATAAAGTATTCCCAATTTCAAAGTATCGGCCAAGACTAAAATTACAGACTTAAAATCAGGAGAAACTAGAGAGACAGAAAGCGGAACACCAATTTCATTGTTTATAAAATACCTTGTAGCAGTATTGGCACTTTCAGCTGTAATTGTCTCAGAGAAAAACACACGAATGGTATCTTTATCAATAACAGTTACGCGTTCTATGGAAGGAGAAATATTGTCCGTTCCAGCTTGAAAAACACTATTTCTTTTTCCAGGTGTTCCGCCATAAGAAGCCATACTTGCTCTCCAATTTTCTTGTCCTGCGCAAGGTGTTTGAGGATTTATCTGCTCTAGAGACCAACCACCGTTTAATTTCACATTATCTTGGTACCACATGTCGCTATATTTAAGTGTGGAGATAATCTGTAAATCTGGATCCAATAAGGTAACAGAAGCTCCTGTGTTGGTGAGCGCAGGAAAACTGGTAATTCCCACAACAGCTAGGGAGTCAAAATAAAATTCCTCGCCAGATAAAGAGGTCAACACCATAAAACTATCTGGTTGAAGCACAATGGGAGGAATTGGTTTAATGTTGGTTCCTACTCGAATGCTCCAGTTTTCGAGATTAATCGGAAATGCCGTTCTATTAAAAACCTCCACGTATTCAACGTTGGGCAACAAAACAGGAGGATCTGGATCGGCCATTATTTCATTAATCACTACATCATAAGGTTGCGCTTTGTAATAGATAAAAGGAATAACTTGAGCATCCATTTCATTTCCAGCTAAATCTGCAATCGCTTCTGCTGTTAAATTATTGGTAACACCTATTTGAAAAGGAGCGCTAAAGGATAAAGTTACTCTCGAAAAGAATTCTAAAGAACGAACTGCTGAAATTGGGTTACCTAACCCATTATTTACCAAATATTTTGATTCTGTTTCAGAAGAAGATACATCCACATTTTCAGAAAAACGAACTTCTAATTGTGTGTCATTCAGTACTTTAACTGCTGTAATAGTTGGGTTCGTGTTGTCTACTATAATTGGACCTATGTAAATATTATCTGCAAAATATTTTTGTCTGTTCGAACTAGAATAGCGAACCAATACACCGAAAAAAGAAGTGGCAGTATAAGTAACATCAGTTGCTGTTCCAATAGAACTATACAAAGCACCAGTGCCTTCATAGTCTGCAAACAAGGTCCATAAACCTGCTGCTGTTCTTGTAACTTTTACTTTTGTTGGGTTGGTGCTCCCGCTTGTAATCTGTCCCGGTGGAGGTGGCTGAATTAAATAAGTTTCTATACCCAAACCATCTTTTCTAAAAAGTGCTACCTCATCTGGCGTACCGCCAATTCTAACAAAATATCCGCTATTATTTCCTTTTACATCTGCTTGATTGGAACACAGAAATATATCCATTCTGTTGTTCGAAGATGTGCTTATCTTAGGATTTACAAAAAATTCCCATTGTGTATTATTGATAGAGGTGCTTGGAGTTGAAATAAATACTTCGCGGTTTGACAAGGAAGTGGTATCTCCATTACTTTGCAACTGAAACAATGCATCAACCGTAAATTGAGTTACATCACCACCCCAAGTTGGATTTGCAGTAAAATCGCCATCCGAAAAATCTTCATTGAGCTGAGCTGTAGCAAAGTTGCTCAGAATCAGGATTATCAAAAGAATATAATAGTATCTCATAAATAGAAAAGAAATAAAGCAAACAGAATGATTATTTTTGACCAATTAATTTGATAAAGAAACAAAACAAATTTCACAAATGAAAGTAGCAGTTGTAGGTGCAACAGGTTTAGTTGGAACCAAAATCTTGGAAATTTTAGAAGAACGCAATTTTCCTATAACTACATTAATTCCTGTGGCCTCCGAAAAGTCTGTTGGGAAGTCCATTACGTTCAAAGGAAAAGAGTATAAAATTGTATCTGTTGAAGATGCTATTAATCAAGCTCCTGACATTGCATTATTTTCTGCAGGCGGTGCCGCTTCACTTTTATGGGCTCCAAAATTTGCAGCAGTTGGAACAGTTGTAATTGATAATTCTTCTGCTTGGCGCATGGATCCTGAAAAAAAGTTGATTGTTCCTGAAATTAATGCGAATGAGTTAACTGTTGATGACAAAATAATTGCAAATCCCAATTGCTCTACGATTCAAATGGTGCTGGCCCTAAAGCCGTTGCACGATGCATATAAAATAAAGAGAATTGTTATTTCTACCTACCAAAGTGTTACCGGAACGGGCGTAAAAGCAGTAAAACAATTAATGGAAGAACGTGCAGGTGTGGAAGGTGAAAAGGCATATTTGCATAAAATTGATCTGAATGTATTACCGCAGGTTGATTCCTTTCTTGACACAGGTTACACCAAAGAAGAAATGAAAATGGTGCACGAAACACGCAAAATTTTAGGTGCCCCAAGTATCGGAATAACTGCTACAACAGTTAGAGTACCCGTTATGGGTGGACATTCTGAATCAGTAAATGTTGAATTTGAAAATGATTTTACGCTGGAAAAAGTAAGGGAATTATTAACCAACATGCCGGGAGTAATCTTGCAAGATGACCCTCAAAAAGGCATTTATCCAATGCCCTTGAACGCGCATGAAAAAGATGCCGTCTTTGTAGGTCGCTTAAGACGTGATGAAAGTCAGCCCAATACCTTAAATCTTTGGATTGTTTCAGACAATTTGAGAAAAGGAGCCGCAACAAATGCAATTCAAATCGCGGAGTTTTTAATGCGGAAATTTAAATAATCTGCTAATAATTGCATGTGTTAGCTTTGTGTCAATTACACACTAAAAAAGATTGGTTTTTGCATTTAAAACATGCGTGTAAATTTATATTAATCGCAACTTCTTAATATTGTGTGTATTAAAAAATTTGTTTTTTATTTTTCTTGGTGTAATTTTAACACTCTTAAAATAGAAAACTAGTCTGCTTAAACAAATTAGTTAGACTTTAGGAAACAAATCTAAAAAACTACCATAAATCTAACACAATTAAAATTTACCATTATGAAACAGAAACGTTTACTCCTCACGTTTTTATCAATGTTGCTTGTAGTTCTTCACGGAACCACTTCGGCACAATCATTTAGAACGCCAACATTCACTGGAAATATTAATGACTTTACCGGGTCGGAACGAATTGCAGCAGCAGCAAATAACACCACCTATGCAATTACTTATGATGCTTCCGCCATTTACATTGGTGCGTTCAGAACTTCGGGTAATTTTGGCGATAACGATAATTTCGCTATTTATATTGATACAGACCCTAACGCCACTCCAACATCAGGAACAGGAACTACAGCGGGTCAATTGTATAGTGGTGTAACTGGTGTATTGCCATTTACAGCAAACTTCAATGTGCACGCTCAACAAAATTACCAAGAAGCAAGAAGTTTTGCTACTAATTGGGCAGCCACTATTTCGGGTTTAACATATAATGTAGGTGGTTCAGGTTCAAATTTTAGAGAAGTTAGAATTCCTTTTTCTAGCATAGGAAATCCTGATGCCTTATACATCACCATGTGGTTTGGGTACACTAATGGATTCTTTTCAAACGCGCCAGGCGCTGATATAGCCCCAGTTGCAAATCCAACTATAGTTTCATATTTCGGTGGTTTTGGAGTAAGTAGTGCAGATTGTTTACCTGTAAATATTACTAATACACCTATTACTGCTAACATAGTTAATACAGTACCGGTCTCAGGTGCTACCTATGGAAAAGTAACTGTAAACACGGGAACAATCACAAATACCAATAACTGGTCACTTGCTCCAGGAGGCTCTATAATAGTTTCAGGAGGAACACTTGCTCTTGGAGCCCAAACAATTACCATGGGCGGAGCAACGAGCTTTAGCGGAAGGGGAACAACTATCAATACCTCTGGAGCAGGATCAATTACATCAACCAGTTCTACCGTTTTGTCTTACAATGGAGAAGGTAATATTACGGGGAATAACTTAACGTATAATGGAACCATTACCGCAAGAAACAGTTTTACACCATTGGCATCTGGAGGATTTACACTTGGTTCTGGAGGTGTTTTCGATTTAAGAGGAGGCGCTTTTATTGCTGCCAATCCCATAAATTACGCAAGTGGTTCAATAGTATCATATAACACAGGTGGTTCTTATGGAGTTTCTAATGAATGGACAGCATCTGGTTTTGGAGTACCTTCGAATGTATTGATAGGAAATACAATTGCAAGTTCTTCTGTTAGTTTTGGAGCTTCCACCTCTAATTTTTCATGTACAGGAAATTTAACTGTTGGAAGTGCAATTGGTAGTAACTTAACATTAAGCACAGGAGGAACAGCTGCACAGGGACTTTTATCCATTGGTGGTGATTTTACGAATAATGGAACTTTAACTAACGCATCCTCTAAGACCATTACCTTAGCAGGAACTAACCCTAACCTTGGAGGAACAACAGCTACCACCTTTGCTGGACTTACACTTACCAATGGGGCAACATTAACAAATTCAATTACTGTAAACGGAGCATTAACCTTAGCTGGATTATTCACTCTTGGCACTAATAATTTAACACAGGGTACAGCAGGAACTTTTGCTGGAGCTTCTGCAACTAACTTTATAAGAACCAATTCAACGGGGCGTTTAATAGTGAATGGAGTAACCTCAGCGAGAAGCTTCCCTGTTGGTTTTGGAACAGGAACTTATAGTCCATTGAGCATAACAACTGGAACTTCTAGCAATTACACCGTTGGTGTTACTACCGCTTTACCTTGTGCGCTAGACGATGCAACCAGAGCAATAAATTTAGCTTGGGAAGTTACCTCAAGCAATGCCACACCAACACAAATTGTTTACAATTGGCAGGCTGCTTCTGCGGGAGGTTCATTTAATGCTACAGGTAGTTGTGATTTAGGTAGATTTAATGCCGCCTGCCCTTACAACATTACTACAGGAGCGGCTACTGCTGCTTCAAATGCATTAACTGTAAACGGAGCAGGAAACTTCGGAACAGGCACTGCTACTTACCAATATGTAGTTGGTAATGTTGGCGCTATTTCTTTTCCTGCGCCAGTTGCAGGTGCTGCTACATCAATTACCGCAACTACATTTAATGCCAATTGGGCAACTGTTGCAGGAGCTACAGGATACTACATTGACGTAAGCGCATTTAACACATTTGCCAGTTTTGTAGGAATTTATAATAACCTATTTATTTCTGGTGGAGCAACTATTACAACGGCTGTTACTGTGCCTCCGGGAGCTACTTATTACTATCGTTTAAGAGCTTTTAACGGAGCAACTTCATCCGCAAATTCTAATACTATAACAGTAAATACACCTGCAGATGAAACAATTGCAAACTATAGAACACGTGCAACGGGCAATTATACGGGAGCGGCTGTTTGGCAATTTTTTGATGGAACTACATGGCAAAACACAACAATACCTCCATCAAACAATAATAACATAGATATACTTAACACGCATACCGTTACTTTAGATGTTTCTCCAACTGTTGGCACAGGTAAAATACTTACTGTAAACAGTGGTGGTGGTCTTATTACATCTACCTTCCAAATTAATGGCCTAGGTGAATTCAATTTAGCTTCTGGAGGAAATATAACAGTTGGAAACACTGCAGGTATTAATTCTTCAGGTGCAACAGGTGCGGTGCAAACAGCTATTCGGAATTATAGTTCTGGTGCGAATTATACATTCAATGGAACTGCAAATCAATCGAGTGGAACATTTACCACAACTCCAACTGCAAGCACAGTAAACGCATTATCAGTTTCACCGTCTGCTACCTTTACACTTACCATGAGTTTTTCAGGTTTAACAACTCCAACGCTAAACCTAACTTCAGGGTTATTTGCTATTGGCACAGGACAAACTTTAAACATCGGTTCTGGTGGTATTGTAAATGATACTGGAGGTGATTTTGCCACAGGAACAACTGGAGGTACATTAAACTTTAATGGTTCAGGAGTAATAAATGGCAATAGCAATCCTTACAATGTATTCGCTTCTGGTGGTGTTAATTTTGGAGCGCAAACAGTTACTATTCAAAATGGAGGATCTTTCCGAATCAACAGTGGCGGTTTTGTAAATACAAACGCTCCTTTTTATGGAACAGGTGCTACTTTGCAATACAACACGGGTGGAAATTACGGTCGTGGAGCAGAATGGAGCGCCGCTTCGGGCCGAGGATATCCGCATAACGTTACAATAAGCAACAACACTACCATTCAACCCGGAGGAAACGGAAATCAAGGAACTGTTTTAAACATGGGTGGAAACCTAAATGCAAATAGTGGTTCTAATATGTATCTAGATTGGGGCGGACAAGTAACTACCGTTAATTTTAATGTGCTCGGAAATGTGGTGATGGATGGAAACATTTCACTCTCTACAACGAGTGGGGATTGGATAATTGCTGGGAATTTTACAAGAACAGGAACCTTATCTTCTAACAATAGAGAAGTTCAATTTAATGGTACAATTGCTCAATCTATAACTGGAATTACAACCTTCGATTTTATTAGAATAAACAATACATCTGCTACTGGCCTTACTTTAAACAACAACATTAATGTGAACCAACGTTTGCAGATAGATGATGGAAATATTTACATTGGAAACAACAACATTACTTTAAACGGAGCTGCCTTTATTTCTGGGGGAAATGAAAATGCATATATTGTAACTGCTGGAACTGGCGTTGTAGCACAACCCGTAAATGGAGGTGACGATTGGTTTCCTGTGGGAACAGCAACGAGATTTGGTCCAGTAACCTTAAATAATTCAGGAACTGGCGATAATGTTTCTGTAAGAGTTGTAAATGCTCCAGGTTTCACAAACGCAGTGAATGACAACACTCAAATGGTAAACTTAGAATGGACAATAAATGAAACAACTTTAGGCGGTAGTAACATCAGAACAACATTCGGTTGGTTTGGAGCACAAGGAAGTAACTTCGTAGGCACAAACGGCGTTTTTCATGGCGCACATAATGGAACAAACTATGTTGTAAGAGCGGCAAATGCAACAACAGGTGTTGATCCATTTTTTAGCTTATCAACATTAGCTCAACCTTTCACAGGAAATCTTTCCAATCAAAGATTTGTTGTAGGAAATATCAATGGTATTCTACCTTGCTTCCAAACTTCTGTTTCGGGAGATTGGAACACAGGTATCAACTGGGTTGGCGGCACGGTTCCTCCCACAGATGCAACCGTTTGTGTGAACCATGCAATGACACTAGCGGTATCACCGCCAAATCCTTCAGGGATAACTCTTAACGCAGGCGGTTCTTTAGCGATTAATAATGGAGTAACATTAACTATGGAATCTCCTGGTTTTATTACAAACGCTGCTGGAAGTTTGATAAATATGACAACTGGTACCATAGCATTCTCAAATCTGGGAGTAATAAGTGGAGCCAATGTTATAGGATTTAATAATTTACAATTAAACGGGAATACGACATTCACCACAATTCCTACTATTAACAATGAAATGGAAATTCTCCCTGGAGGTTTTGTAATTTCAGCAAATGGACCGAATTACGGCCCTTCATCAACATTAAAATATAATACAGGTGGAGGTTATAATAGAAGTAATGAGTGGAGAACAACTGGTGGCGCCGGTTATCCGACAAGTGTGTTAATTACTGGAAACACTTCATTAAATGTAGATGCAGGAACAGCAGTAAACAGAAATATTTCTGGCAACCTGCAAGTAGACAATGGATCTTCTATTACTCAAGGAGCAAGCGCATTTTTGATAACTGTTTTAGGAAACTTTACTTTGAATGGCAGTTACACACAATCATCCAGTTTTGGTGGAGATTTGGTTCTTGCAGGTAATTGGTCTTCAGGAGCTTCTGCAATATTAGCTTCTAATAATAGAGATGTGAGATTCAGTGGAACTGGACCACAAACAATTACAGTATTAGGGCCAATCACTTTTGGATTTTTAACAATTAATAATTCCGCGGCTGGTGTTGATTTGCTTAACAACATTACTGTAAACACCTTTAGGGTAAATGCGAGTAGAGTTTTTAACTTAAACACCGATAAAATAACAATTACCCAATATGACATTTCAAACCCT
>Ga0105044_10011711_pt1 | contig 11935 bp, 12 predicted proteins | sample MAT01_FD_78092 | JGI IMG/M metagenome (GOLD analysis project Ga0105044, IMG submission 78092) | Freshwater microbial communities from Lake Fryxell liftoff mats and glacier meltwater in Antarctica - MAT-01 | ecosystem: Environmental > Aquatic > Freshwater > Ice > Liftoff microbial mat | place...
AGCCAGAAAGGCTACCAAGAAAAATCGAACCAGTCGCTCATGGCCAAAGAGTAGCTGTCCCTCGATGGTTCTTGAGATGTTCTCGAAAAGATTTTTACATACACCGTTCATTATTTTGTCTCCAAAGCTTGATTTGATTGGGCTGCTATTGAGTGGGCCGCTGTTGAATGGGCCGCTGTTGAATGGGCCGCTGTGGAATGAGTTTCTGGGTGAGGGAGGCCCGCGGCTGACGAAGGTCTTATTCCCGTGCGCAGTTCAAGTAATGCGCGGTGCTTCTTCAGAAGAGCCGCAGCGAGCTGTAGGGGTGGCTTGGTGGCGTAGGCGCGCATCTCGGCTTTGATCTGATTGGCGGCGAGCGGGAAGCGGGTATAGAGAGCCCTCTGGTGCAATTCAACAACGCCTCTCAGTCCTTCCTCTCCAGCAACAAGCCCTCGTAGGGCGTGCAACGAAAAATCATGAAACGCTGGACGTTCCTCAACCTGGCGAGAGCGGTCCCTTAAGTGTGCGGGTTCCGAGTAGCCAAATATAAAGAAGCCGATTGCTCCCAGCAGGAGGGCCAGCATGGGGACTATAAAGCTTGGTTTCGTAAGGAGATCGGAGAGGGTCTTGTCGCTAAAGAAGTGACGGTATTCATCAATGACGATGGTGCCCACTGCTGGGATAATATTTGCGGCCAAAAGTTGGTTCCCTTCCCCCTGAAGTAAACCATTCGCAAGTGGAGGCAGTCCGCTTACAATTATAGCGTCTCCCTTTTCGATGGTGAGATGCTCGACGAAGCAGGAAAAATTCCCGCCGCGGCAGGTGCTCTTATCAAATACGTGCGCGCCGTAAAAAGAATAAATTTCGCCTGCTTCAAATAGGGGGATTCCTGGGGGCGCTGTTGCTCGTTGGACTTTGTAGTTTTCAAAGTCCTCAAAGGGCTTGGTGGTGAGGGACGATCCTAGTTCTTTCCGGAGATTTTTCAGGGCACGCCAAGAGACTTCGTTATGAAAAGAGATCAGGAGCAATCCGCCGTCTTCAACAAATTCTTTGATGATGGCGCTTTCGCGCGTCGATATTTCCATCTCGGGACTAAGAATCAGTAGGGCACCGGTACTGCGTAGTTCCTGAGAGGAGAACACTGCCGATCGCTTGGCCGTTACGGCCGAGGGATAGAGCTGCTCAGCAAAGGAGAGAAAAGTACTTAGCCCAGTTCCGGTCGGAGCTACGGTTGAAACCTGAACCGAGCTTGCCTGCCGCGCTGCGAAAACCTGAAGCAGGACGAAGCCTCCGAGAAGCGCAAACAGTCCAAGAAGGGTGAGGACCTTCGAGCTTCTCATGGCATCCCCTTCTGAGCGGAGGGGCCTTCAAGCTGTTCACACTGACGACTGAAGCTCAGGTATAGATCTTCATTCGCATGCTCCTGGGCGCCAAACATGCCTGCGAGGAAAGAAGAAAGCGGCGAGAGTGAGCCGCCTCTGGCTACAAACTCAATCGGCGTGAGCGAGGAAGCAAAGTTCCTGTGCTTGAGCAGTATGCACCAACGCAGGCGCAGCGCCTCCTTCCAGCGGCCCTCTCGAGTAGCATTCTGGAGAAGATCTGAGTAGCCGCCGACAGGAATTTGACTCGGCACTGACGAAAAGGGCGAGGATGGATTCCTCATTCCAAGAAGCAGCTGAAGCGCCTTATAGGCCAAAAAGAGCGCGGTGATGACAAGAAGGATTTTTGCCCAGAACCAAAGACTGTCGGGATCAACGGGAAAGGGGAAGTCTCCGGCCTTAATCGAAAATTCAGGAAGCCACGGTTCAACTATCTCCCAGACCTTCTTTAAGGCCTCCTTCACCCACGATGTATCAATGGTAAGGGAGGGAAGTTGTGTTCCCGTATGGCCACGGGCGGCGATGGCGTGGTGGAGCGCGTTCAGGCGGGCATCTTCAGAGTATGTGGGCTGCGTATCCATGGAAGCCCTAGTGTAAGAATCCGGGGCGTTTAGAACCATACCTGTTTTCAGCCTGCGCCGGTCCAGCCCTGGGTGGGTAGATTGCCCCCGCTAATGCGCTGCGGTAGCCTCCCAGCCGTCTGGTGAGAGACCTCTATGGCAAAAATGACTCCAATTTCCGGGTTTCCAGAGTGGTTACCCGAGCAGAAGCTTGCAGAAGATCGGGTGGTAAGGACGTTAGCCGCAGTGTACGCGAGCCACGGGTTTGTTCCTATCGAAACCCCCGCCGTGGAGCTCATCGAGACGCTCTCTTCGAAAGGCGTTGTCGACCGGGAGATATACTCAATTAAGCGCTACCATGCCGAGGGCGAGGAAGAGGCGGCGCTTGGACTTCATTTTGATTTGACCGTGCCATTCGCGCGCTATGTCGCTCAGCATATGGCTAAACTCAGCTTTCCCTTTAAGCGCTATCAGATGCAGAAGGTCTGGCGCGGCGAGCGTCCTCAGAAGGGGCGCTTTAGAGAGTTTTATCAATTCGATATTGATACGATTGCCCGTGATGAGCTGCCCCTAAGCTGTGATGCGGAAGTACTGCATGTATTTCTTAAGGCCTTTAAGCTCATGGCGCTCGGACCATTTAGGATGAGCGTCAATAGCCGTAAGGTATTGCATGGGTGCTATAGCTCGCTAGGTCTTGCTGAGGCCCAGCGAAAAGCGGCCATCATCGCCGTGGATAAGCTTCATAAGGTTGGCAAGGACGGAGTGATGAAGGAACTCGGGTCTGCAGCGGGAGTTGCGCCCGACGTAGCGGCTCGAATTCTGGATCTTACGGCGGTTCAGTGCGCACCACGCGATTTCGTCCGGATTACGGGGAGTCTTGGTATCAGCGATCCGCTTTTTGATGCGGGGGTAGGAGAGCTAAGGGATATATTCGCACTTATTCCAGAAGCCTTTCATGACTTTATATTAGTGGACCTAAGTTTGGCACGGGGGCTCGACTATTATACCGGGATAATCTTCGAGACCCAGATGACAGACTTTCCTGAGTTTGGCTCAGTTGCGAGTGGTGGGCGTTATGAGAACCTTGCTTCTCAGTTTACTTCCCAAAAGCTTCCAGGTGTTGGCGGCTCAATTGGTCTCTCGCGCTTAATGGAACTTGCATTCACTAACGGGCTTTTGAGCACGGAGCAAAGGACTTTTGCAAAGGTCCTCGTTTCGGTCCTCTCGGAGGAGCAGCGTCCGCGCTGCAACGAGGTTGCCGAGGAATTAAGGGCCGAAGGGATCCCAGTCGAGGTCTATTTTAAAAGTCCCAAGCTTGGAAAGCAGATCGATTTTGCTGCATCCAAGGGAATTCCCTATATCCTCTTTGTTTCTGAGGATGGAGCGGGGATTGAGGTTAAAGACCTGCAGTCGAAGGAGCAACGTCTGGTGAGTGACCTTAAAGCTTGGGGGAGATCGCTTCTCGCGTAATCACCGCTGCGTTTCTAACCGTCATGTCTCACGGGATTCCCTGCTCGGGTCCGTGAGACTGTGCTCAAAATCCGCCCTCCAGGCGAATTTGAGCCTCGCGCACTTACGAGCGCCGCGCACACAGCGTCGCCCTCCGGTGCGCTCCAAATCACTCCCTGGTGTCGCGATTTGCTAACGCCATCCGGGCGTTACCTAGCCTGACCTTCTCACAGCCCTATCAGGCTGTGAGAAGGTCAGGCTAGGCTGAGATTGGAGCTAAGAACCAATTAACGAGATGACTACTTTCCGGCGCTGCGGCATGGAGCGGTGTTCCCAGAGATAGATTCCTTGCCAAGTGCCAAGGGCGAGTTCAGCTCCCATGACCGGGATACCAAGAGACGTAGCTGTCAGGGCGGCCTTAATATGCGAGGGCATGTCGTCAGGTCCCTCGGCGGTGTGAGTAAAGAGCGGATCTTTTTCAGGAACAAGCCGTTTGAGCCACCTTTCGAGGTCGCTTCTAGCGGATGGATCGGCGTTCTCCTGAATGATGAGACTTGCGGAGGTGTGCTGCAGGAAGACCGTACACAATCCATCTTTAAATTGGCCATCTTTGAAATGGTCGTCTCCTGACTCAGCCTCTTCTATCATAGTCGAAAGAGCTTGCTGCACTTCTCTGGTAATTTCATAGAGCCCTTGGCCAGCAGTTGCGATAGAGATAGATCGAATCATAGAGTCCTGATTGATGTAGGAGAGACTTCAGTGAGTATCGGTTCTTCTCGTGGTGTCACCGTTAAAGGTGCTGCATTTCGAGCCGCTTTCCAGGGGCTCTCCATACACGAACGGCCTTCGCCGCACTTCGACGAGCGTCCCAAGGGAACTAAGATAGATACTGTAGTCATTCATTGCATGTATCTACCAAAGGCGCCGCAGCCCCTTGACGCCGAGAGCTGCGTGCAGGCGCTTAGAAAGGAACGGGTATCCGCCCACTACCTGATATCGCGGCGCGGCAAGATAATTCAACTGGTTACCCCCGAAAAGCGCGCGTGGCATGCAGGCGTGAGCAAGATGCCCTTTTCCAACGACACTCGGGAGAACGTCAATCATTTCAGTATTGGGATAGAACTAGTGGGGATGCCCACGGGGCTATTCACCACACTTCAATATCAATCCCTTACGGGACTATTGCGGGCCTTATGTAAGGCTTACCCAGTGCGAGCAATCGTTGGCCATGACGCTATTGCTCCTGGAAGAAAGGTCGATCCGGGAGAGGCTCTCGATTGGGCGTTGGTGCGAAGGCAGCTTGGGAACTCTGCATCGAAAGGAGTGCGATTTTTTCAGGGGCCAGCGCAGTTTACAGTTGGTTAAACTAAGTAAGTGAGTATTATAGCCTCGATCTATACTTAGTCCGCGGGGTGTAATGGCTGTTTTCCCTTCCGGTCCTGGTCACAATCGAGCGCAGCGCATATCGCGTAGAGATTTAGCAGAATCTGGGGGGAATCCGCGGACAAACCCTGGGCTAACTAGAGACGTCTCCGTAGGGGGGACTACGGAGGACCATGGCTTTGGTCGGGACTTTGGTCGGGGCTTTGATCAACTTCTGCAGCCACCTAAGGTTGCTGTGGTAGGAGGGCTCCATGGGACTTCCTCGAGTGCAGGACATGCCCCTGAAGGGGAGTTTCGGGAACAGGGATTAGGCGAAGGAGTTGGAGACGAGGTTGCCTACCCACGCCGCGTGCTAACTCCCGAGGCCATTTTAGCCAGGCTCTCTTTACCGGTTTATCAATTCAAAGAACGAATCCTGCAGGCGGTCGCTGACCATCAAATTGTTTTGATCACTGCTCAGACCGGCTCCGGAAAGACTACCGGGGTTACAGAAATCCTTGTTGATGCAGGCTACTTGGTCACGGCGACCCAGCCCCGTCGACTAGCTGCGAGTTCTGCCGCTCGTTATATGGCAGAGGTTCGCGGAGAGCGCCTTGGTGAGACCGTAGGGTTCTGCCACGCCCATGACCGAGTCGAAGGACCGAATACCCGATTGCGACTCGTTACCGATGGGTACGAATTGGTAAAAAGTTTATTTGACCCTACGCATACGCATAATGTGCTCATTCTTGATGAGCTTCATGAGTGGAACATCCATCAGGAGACTCTTCTCGCTTGGGCATTGAAGGAGCAGAAGGAAGGCAGGCCGTTTAAGCTCGTGATTATGTCGGCAACCATCGATGCCGAGCGCCTCTCGAGATATTTAGGCGGGGCTCCCATAATTGACATCCCTGGACGTTTGTTTCCCATCGAGGATCGCGAGCCGCTGGAGGAGCTTGCGGGTGACTGTGCTGCCTTAGTGGGCGAGGGGAGGAATACTCTTATCTTCGTTCCCGGCAAACGGGAAATAGAAACTACCATTGCAGCTCTTGAGGATGCCGGAATCGACGCCGTCATTTTCCCGCTGCACGGGCAGCTTCCGCCTCAGGACCAGGATCTTGTGTTCCAGCATTATAATAAGCCCAAAATAATTGTTACGACTAATGTCGCTCAAACGAGCCTTACCGTTGACGATATCGATGCAGTTATCGATACAGGACTGGAGCGTCGAATGGAGGTTTTGGACGGAGTTGAGACACTAGACGTTCATCTCATCTCGCTTGCCGATTCCATACAACGTAGAGGCCGGGCGGGGCGAACAAAGCCCGGGATCTACATTTGGCGGGGAGAAGTGCCGCGGAGCGCTCTCGCGCCCTATCCCTCACCTGAAATTCAGCGCCTGTTACTTGCGCAAACGGACCTTAGGCTTGGATGCGCTGGCATCAATATGGAGGAGGTCGACTTCTTCCATCAACCTCCTCGGGATCTAGTGCGTGACGGACGCCGAACCCAGAAGGCTCTTGGGCTTAGGAGTCCCAGCGGAATCATTACTCCAATGGGAAGAGCTATCACCGCACTTCCCGTTGATCCTCACACGGCAGTCATGCTGATACACGCCTCCCTCTTTGATGATGACATTCCTGGGCTGCTCCGTAACATGGTTTCGATGGCCGCGATCGCTGAGTCACAGGGTATTACGAGCCAAGGATCCAATGGCTGGAGAAGATTTTGTCCGAAGGAGTCTGATTCGGACCTCTTTGCGCAGCTTGCTGTTTTCAGAGCAGCTCATGGCCTCACTGAATCGGAGCTCAAACATAACGGCATTAAGCCTGCTGCTTTCACGCGTGCTCGTGAAATTGAGCGCCTCGTTCTGCGTAAGCTAAAGATGGATCCTGTTGATGCGGCGGATTTTGAATTCAACGACGAGCAAAGAAAGCATGCGCTTGAGTGCATATGGGCTGGAATGGTGGATCAGCTTCATCGGCGTGTCACCGACGGCTACTCGGACGGGGATAAGGTGCGTAGGCTATCAAGGGACTCAGTCGTCGGTGACCGAACCTGGGTAGTGGGTCGGCCCATCAATATAGGGGTGGGCGGAGACCTTACCACCGACACAGAACTTGTCCCGCTGCTTACCTTTGCAACAGCAATTGACCGGCGGTGGTTCGACAGGCATGCGCCAGAATGGGTTCAGCAGCGCAGTAGCCGGGTTCTCCGGATGGCCCATGAAGCACCATCCCCTACTAGAAAAGACGACCAGAACGGTTCTCGACACCCGGCTCCGAGAAAGCTTGCCCAGCCATTTCGTTCAGCCGGCGGCACTCGATAAATCGTCTAACGGTTTTCTTGCTGAGTATCTAAGCTGCAGTGTCTGCTGTCGCAGTGTCGTCTGTTGAAGTGTCGTCTGTTGGAGTGTCGTTCAGTTTTAGTGTTGTGCGAGGATCTTTGCGCAAGTGTCCCTTCCTTGGTCGCAAGAATCTTCGCACTCTTCCCCGTAAGATTCCTCGTGGCAATGGTAGCGGCATGCTCCATGGAAATGTCCGCAGGGATCTTTTTGAACACCCTTGATGCAGCGAATTCGTCCGAAAGCGCAGGCTTGCTCGCAGACGTCCCATTCTTTAGTTCCACCGAAGTCAATTCCATCGTCAAATGCGGAACCGTCAGGGCATAGATCAATGCAAGCTTGCTCTGAGACGGAACAAATTGATGCTTGTTCTAAGGAATGTGAGCGAGCTGGGGCAGGAGAATTCTCGCTCAGATTCGTGTGAGGCGCTGGCAGCGGGGCAGGGCTATTCTCCACGACCACAGGCTCGTCCTTAACCTGAGTGGTTGGTGATAGAAAAGGTTGAAGTACAACGACCTGTGCTGCTGGAATCGCAGGTTGGACATCGGTTTCGATTGCCGCAGCAATTTCATGAAATTCTGGCTTCAAACCACCCTTAGGTGTAGGTGCTTGCTCTGCAACTATCTGGGCGGGCGAGGCGTCGCTTTGTTCTAAGCTAGGCTCACTTTGAAGTGTGTGTGCCGTGCTGTGTAAGTCCTTTGGCACATCGCTGCTTGCAAGTACGGAACGGGCCAGAAGGCCAAGACCAGCGAGTCCTGTTCCAATCCACAGAGCGATGATGGTGGTGAGAACAACGCGCTCGACCGAATTCGTTCGCTTGGTAGGGGGTCGGGGAGCTGGATTGGTTAGCATAGGAAAACCTCGTAGCGAGACTTGGCCCATGGATGGGGACCTAGAGCCTTATCTGCTTAAACTGCCACCCTGCTTCAGCCTTTACTGACAGGGCCGGCGTTGCTTTGGGAGGCAAATCATCGCAATACTTGGAACGATAACAGCTGGATAGATATCGGGAGTGTCCGAGGGGGAGGCACCCCTCGGAAAATTTTGAATGAAGATGACAAAAGAAGCAGCGCCCTCCGCAAGTATGCTGCGGCTTGCCCAGACCCTTTTTAGTAATTCGGCCGAGCAAGAAAGCTTTCTCACCGCCCTCTCGTCGGGCGAAATGGCGCGTCCAGCGATCCTCTCTGTTCGTGGCGAGGCTCCTCTCTCAGATGTAACTTCGCCAACTTTTGCGCCTCCGCCGTGGATGCCAGCTTGGGTCTGTGTCCCACAGGAGGACTTTAGGGCTGGGGCGGATCCGCGGCATGCGGAAGGGGACTGGTATCTGCTGGATTTGTCCTCGGTGTTTTGCGCCGCGCCACTTCGGGAGATTGCAAAAACTGAGAGCGGAACTCCATTCCGAATTGTAGTTGATGTCTGCGCCTCGCCGGGAGGGAAAGCCGTTGCGGCTTGGAGGACGCTCAGTCCAGAGCTTCTCATCGCCAATGAGGCAATCAACGGCAGAATTCCAGCATTGATATCCAACATTAAACGCTGCCGTATTGATCCCTGCGTCATTGTCGGGCGAGACCCCGCGCGGCTTGCCTTGGAGCTTGGTTCCTGCGCGGATGTGGTGGTGGTTGATGCTCCTTGCTCGGGACAGTCGCTACTCGTAAAGGGGAAAAACTCACCCGGAGGATTTCACCCTGCTACCGTCAACATGAATGCGAAACGTCAGCGCAGAATTCTGGCCAATTCCGGCCAGATTGTGAGGCCTGGAGGGCACCTACTTTACTCGACCTGCACGTTTTCTCGAGCGGAGAATGAGGGCGTTGTCGAATGGTTTCTAAAAAAGTTTCCCGAGTTCACTGCTTGCCCGGTAACCCTTCTCGGTACTCACCGCTCTCAGCAGAGTACCGCTCCATGTTATCGCCTTTTCCCTTTCGAAGGATTTGGTGCAGGGGGCTTTACCTGTCTGCTCAAACGATCAAGTGATGCGAAAGTAGTGCCAGGGGCGGCCGGGGCACATCTTGAATGGAATAGTCTCAGAGGCCGGGAGCTTTATGAGAAGCTTCTTTCTACCGATTAGGAATCGATTTCACGCGTTTCAATTCCCATGAGTCGGTAGGTGCTCATCGGAACAATAAGTCTGCTTTCCTCTAGTCCATAATTGCTCGCCTGGTCGCGGTTCGAGATCAGAAGCAGGCCTAAGCCTTGGGCAGATTGAACTTCGACCTTGCCTGTAGCGGAATGAAGTCTTAAGTCTCCACCCTCAGAGACGATTAGCTCGTCAATTGAAACATCACCTCCAACAATAATCGTCCACTGTCCAAATACTTCCAAACTCGCCAAGGAAAGAGAGCCTGCTATCAAGATCTTGGCCGGAGAGTATGACGTAAGTCCAAGCCGACCACCGCTAAGGTTACTAAGAAACTCGCCGCTCTGGGCGACTTCGATGAAGCTACCAAAGAGGCAGGTGACGGCGGACAGCGCGCTCTTTCCGTGCGAAGTTGGCAGGGACTCTTGCATGAGAAGATTTGGAGGGCAGCTCGCCTGTTGAAGACGGCTGCGCTCGAGATCTATGACTCCGCGGCTTCCTTCTGGTTCGAAAGCGGTGACGAGGGATGTTCGTAGGATCGAGCCTCTCTGAACGTGGGACTTCGTGCTTGAGATCCCAGAGGGTCTACTCGTCGACTCGGCGAGCATTGCCGCCTGAAGAGTGAGGACTGAATTCAGCTTTCTCTCGAGGCGCGCTACTCCGCCGGTTCTTAGGAGAAAGGGAGAAAGATGCGGCGAAATGCTAAGGAATGCGGCGATGAGCACGATTATAACCAATGCTGCGATTATTGTAGTTCCCGATTCTCTCATAGGTTGAACACCAAATCTAGAAAGTGGCGGCGCCCCAGACTGTGGGAAAGCTGGGAGCTCGAGGGAGGGCTATTCTCCCTGATGAAATCGACGTTTAGAGTAGAGAGGCCATTTGCGGGATCAGTGCCAAGCGCGAGACGCAGCGCAAAGTTAGGTGTAGCGATAGGCTGACGTTCAATAATGTTTGCTCCGCGATATCGTACGAGCTTTAGGGTTCCGCTAGCAGTGAGGTAGAGCGTTTCGACGGACCGAACGGGGGTTGCAACTCGAACCGAACAGGAGGAGGGAGAAGGCAACTGAGCGGTGAGGAGGCTTTTAGCTCCCGAGACGAAGATGGTTCGGCATTTGCCCGCACCCCGAATCGTTCCGGGAACAAGAGCCATTCCCTCGGGAGAAAGAAGAAGTAAGTTATCAACATCTCGAAAACTCTTAGGCGCCGGACCAGACAGGCAGGCTCGCAGCACCATTCCATCCGCTGATTGATAGCAGCTCTCCACAACTTGGGCGTACTTCGCTTCAATGAAGGCATAGGAAAGTGCGTCAGAAGCTGGGCTCGCGTCATGTAGCCCTGCCACTGGGGTACCGTCAAAGAACGTTATTCGGCCTCGAGGGTGCACGACGGGCAAGAGCGGAATTCGGTGGGAGTCGAGTGCTTGAACTGCGCGGCCCAAGAGTTCAATTAATAATAGCTGGTCGGTGGCATCCTTCACCTGCTTCGAAATTAAATCATGTTGCCGGGCGGTGCGTCCTACCAAATAGGAACCAGTAAGAAGTGAAATAGAGGCGATGAGCATCGCCACCATTGTCTCAACAAGAGAGTATCCCTTTACCTTGCTTGCCCAACTCATCTTGGCCTCATGGGAACGATGAAGGTTGTCTCTGATCCTTCATCGTTCTCGCACCTTGAAAGAATCTCATTTGCAGACGGAAGTGTGAATTGCCTGCAGGCTGAGTCCGCAAGTGCAGGCGATGACAAACTAGGGCGTAGCCCACGGACTACGCGTATGGCCCGATACGAAGATGCGTAGTGGGTCGCAACTGCGAGAGCGGCGCTGGTAATGAAGAGGCACAGAAGTAAGGACTCTACTAAAGAGCTACCAGCAGTGCGGGTCATAGAACCCTCGTTAGAGATCGACCGCGGAGTGATATTTTAACCTCGCAGGTGTGCGAGTCTCCTTTCACAGTGAGAGTGCTGGGGGTCGCTGACAAAGAGGGACGATAGATAATCTTCCCAGAAACAGGAGAGGCAATGAGCGGTTGACCCTTCGGCAATTTCTCGAGAAACAAAATCCTATTCCCGCGAGGAAGAATAGCCCGTAGACGATTTTCCGTTACTCCAACCTCAACAAGCTCGTCCATCAAAACCGAACTCAACCTCGCCAGGTCCAGCGAACGCTCAATGGACCTACATTTCTTTGCAAAAGCTTCAAAGACTAGGTGTTCCCTGAGACTTGGAAGCGAGAGCACCGAGACACTTAGCCCCATCGTAAGGCCCACGAGCAGTTCAAAGAGAGTGGCGCCGGCCTCCGTGTTTGAGGGAGGAAAGCCATTCCGAAAGGAGAAAAAATTCAGCATGCCTTTATATCGAACAATTCATGCGGAAGTTTCCTATCTCGTTAGTTAGTAGGACACCCCGTTAGTTAGTAGGACACCCAATCTTTTCTTCTCAATTGCTCGTACGGCCCCTGCTTCTAATCCTCGCTGAAGGCAAAAGTTTAAACACACACACACAGCAGGACACCCAAACACACACACAGCAGGACACCCAAAGATCTCGCTCTTCCCCCTGGAAGACCTAGCTCATAGGCTTTACGGCGAGAGTTCCTTTAGTCTGCGAAGGGTTAAGCCAAAGAAATTGCCATTTCCCGCTGTGAGCGAGGCGGATGGGCTCTCTTTCGATAGGAGGTGCGAGCGTTTAACGCAGCAGTTTTACTAGACGAAAGCCGCTCTAGCGGCGGCCAGCCCCTGGAACCACCTCTTGCCCTGTTTTTGGGCAGCACTAAGAAGGCTTGCCT
>Ga0105044_10011712_pt1 | contig 11935 bp, 5 predicted proteins | sample MAT01_FD_78092 | JGI IMG/M metagenome (GOLD analysis project Ga0105044, IMG submission 78092) | Freshwater microbial communities from Lake Fryxell liftoff mats and glacier meltwater in Antarctica - MAT-01 | ecosystem: Environmental > Aquatic > Freshwater > Ice > Liftoff microbial mat | place...
ATTACAAAAACGTAATAATACAAGGAAGAGGTATCGTGTTTTGCAATTCCATTTGCGACAAGAAAAATTCCAAAAGCGAGATAGGGCATTATAAAACGAAAAAGTGTTTTATAGCTATCTTTCACGTTCAATGCTCCAACAGCACCTGTCCAGCGACCAATCATAAGACTGGCCCAAAAAAGAGAAACGTAAGTAGCAATTTCACTAGTAGGCGTATTTAAGTGAATGCGCATAAATTCCGGCAAATTAGAAGCAGTAGATACTTCTACTCCTACATATAGAAAAATGGCAATCATGCCCATCCAAAGTTGTGGGTAATTTATGGCAGAAGTGTATTGAAGAGTTGTTGGTTGGGTCTCGTCTATAACTGTTTCTTCGGTTTCTATTTTGTTGGGAAGCGCCGAGAATTTGAAGAATAGCGCAACGATAAGAAAAGCTGCTCCTAAGATGAGGTAAGGAGTTTTAACGGCATCGAGCGAGTTCATATTTGAGGCTCCGGCAACAGAACCGAATATGGCAAAACTTATTACTAATGGCCCAATGGTAGTTCCCAAATTATTGATTCCTCCTGCCAGACTCAGGCGTTGAGAACCTTTTCGAGGATCGCCAATGGTAATTACTAGCGGATTTGCGGCTGTTTGTTGCAATGAAAAACCAAGTCCTACGATGAACAATCCTGTAATCATTAAAGTAAACGACGACATTTCTGCGGCTGGATAAAACAGCATGGTGCCAATTGCAGAAATAACAAGTCCTAAAGCGATTCCGTTTTTATAACCCATTCTATTGAGAAGGTCTCCTCCAGTAGCTTTAGAAAGCACAAAATAAATAACAGAGCCAACCGTGTAAGCAACGTAAAAAGCAAAAGAAATCATTTGGCTTTGCCACTGTTCGAGGTTGAGTTTTTCCTTAAAAACGGGAATCAAAATATCATTACTAGCGGCCACGAAGCCCCAAAAAAAGAAGACTGAAATAAGTACAAAAAAGGCATTGTTGTTTTTCATCAGCGGGTTTGATTGGGTGGCAAAATAGAGAAAGCTATTGAATTAGCAATAGGTAGATTGAAATATGCCGAAAAATTGTTAACTCTTGAAATGAACAGAATAAGGGAAAATGTAAAAAAAATACTTTCTTCTTTAGCCTGTAAACCTTCGCTTATCTATCTGCTTGTTTTATAAAGATGCCCCATATAAACCTAAACCGCCCCGCGCAAACGGGCGAAGCGCGCACCGTGTGCAGCGGAGCACGTGGTGCCGCAACTAAATGTTGGGGAGGAATGAAATGTGAACGCGGCATGCGCCCAAATAAATACATAAATTACTGCTGGAGAATTGAAAAAGGGACAAACTCTGTTGATAGAATTTGTCCCTTTGTGCGGAGACTGAGGGATTCGAACCCTCGATACAGTTACCCGTATACAAACTTTCCAGGCTTGCTCGTTCGACCACTCTGACAAGTCTCCTGAATTTTGGGATTGCAAAAGTAATTAATTTTCTTGGATTTTATACCCAGTCGTTGATGGTCATTTCTTCTTTTAAGGGAAGCACGAAATTTTGTTTTACTGTTTCTAAATCGGGGCTATTGGCCAATAAAAACATCAACTTTACGAGTGCGGCTTCTGTTGTTATATCTTGACCGCTTAAAACACCAATCTCGCCTAAGGTGGAGCTGGTGTTGTATTTTCCTTGCATTACGGACCCGCTTGGGCATTGTGTAACGTTTACGATGATGATGTTCCTTGCAATTGCTTCTTTTAGGGCCGCAATAAACCAATCGCAAGTGGGCGCATTTCCTGAACCAAAGGTTTCCATTACAATTGCTTTTACGCCTTCAATCTGCAGCACTCCACGGACGTAATTTTCTGTCATTCCGGGAAAAATCTTTAAAATAGCAATATTGGGATCGAGCTGCTTGTAGAATTTGGTGGGCTGTCCATTGTGCTTTCTAAGCATGCTGTCGTTAAACAAAATTTGAACGCCCGCCTCTGCTAAGGGTGGATAATTGGTACTTGTAAAGGCATTAAAATGAGAGGAACTAAATTTTGTGGTGCGGTTTCCTTTCAACAAATGATATTCGAAATAGACGCACACTTCTGTTACTTTGGGCTGGTTATTTTCTTTCATTACGGCAATTTCTAAAGCTGTAATAAAATTTTCTTTGGCATCTGTTCTTAAAACTCCAATGGGCAATTGAGAACCGGTAAAAATGATGGGTTTTGATAAATTTTCTATCATAAAACTAACGGCAGAAGCCGAATAGGCCATTGTATCTGAACCGTGAAGAATTACAAAACCGTCGTAACGGTCGTAGTTTTTTTCGATGGTTTCTACCATTTGAATCCAATGTTCGGTCAATACATTGGAAGAATCTAAAGTTTGCTCAAAGGTGTGAATGTCGAGTTCAATATCTAGTTTTACTATTTCAGGAATGTTGGCCAACAAGCGTTCGAAGTTTACGGGCATAAGCGAACCGGTGTAAGAATCTTTTACCATTCCTATGGTTCCTCCGGTGTAAATAATTAGGGCTTTGGGTTTCCTTTCCATGATTAACTAAAAAGCTTTCTGGCGTTTTGGGTAGTAATTGCGGCCAGTTTTTCTGCGTCTATGTTTCTATATTGAGCCAAAGTACTTAAAACAAATGAAATATAGGAAGGCTCGTTTCTTTTTCCTCGGTGGGGCACAGGACTCAAATAGGGAGCGTCTGTTTCTAGTACCAAAAACTCTGTAGGAACATCTGCAATGGCAAGGTGTAAATCGCTTTTTTTGTAAGTAATAACACCACCAATGCCCAGCATAAAATTTAATGCTACAATTTGTTGGGCTTCTTCTTTTGTTCCCGAGAAACAATGAAACACGCCTTTTAATCCTTTTTTTGCATAAGGTGAAATTACGTCAATGGCTTCTTGTGTGGAACTTCTGCTGTGAATAATTACGGGTAGTTTTAATGCTAAAGCCCAGTCGCATTGCACTTTTAAGGCTTCTATTTGAATGTTGAGCGTAGTCTTGTCCCAATACAAATCGAGGCCAATTTCTCCTACGCCAGCATATTTTCTTTGTTGGAGCAGTTGTTCTACTATTTTTAATTCTGCTTCATACGTTTCTGGTTTTACAGAACAAGGGTGAAGCCCCATCATGGGTATGCAATTGGCTGGAAATTCTGCTGCAAGTTGGTGCAACGCATCTATGGTTTCGCTATCAACATTGGGCAGGTAAATCTTCTCTACACCAGCAGCAATGGCGCGTTGCACTGTTTCTGTTCGGTCACTGTTAAACTCGGGTAAATATATGTGTGAATGGGTATCTATAGTAGTAAACATGCGCAAAGGTCATATAATTTTAACAATTCTCTTTTCAAAATATTTAAATGGAAGGGTATTCCAATACTTTTGCAGCATGGCCAAGTTCCTACTTATTCGTTTCAGTTCCATTGGCGACATTGTGCTTACCACTCCTGTAATGCGCTGCTTAAAACTGCAAGTGCCTGGTGCAGAAGTTCATTATTTAACGAAAGTTACTTTTAAAGGAATTGTAACTAACAATCCTTATATAGATAAATTGTGGTGTTGGGAAGAGCAACAAGATTTGGTTTCTAGATTGAAGGCAGAAAAATTTGATTACATCATTGACCTTCATAACAACCTAAGGACTTCTATCTTAAAGTGGAAATTAAATGTTCCATCGTTTGCTTTTAACAAGTTAAATATTGAGAAATACTTCTTTGTTCGTTTTAAGTTGAATTACCTACCAAACCTGCACATTGTTGATAGATACCTCCAAACGCTGGAAACTTTTAAAGTAGTAAATGATCAAAAGGGACTTGATTATTTTTTAACCGAAGAGGAAGAAAAATTTGGAATGGAAATGAGACAAAAACACAGCTCTTCTTATGTTGCATTAGTTGTTGGCGCGCTGAAAGGCACCAAAAAACTGCCTTTAGATAAACATATAGCGTTGTGTAGAAAATTGAAGCAACCCATTTTGTTATTGGGCGGAAAAGCAGAAGTGGATGAAGGAAAAGCAATTGCAGCAGCGCATCCGCAGCAGGTTATAAATTTATGTGGAACGCTTTCGTTGGGACAATCTGCAGCGGTTATTAAATATGCAGCAGCGGTTATAACGCACGATACGGGTTTAATGCACATTGCAGCAGCTTTCAAAAAACCGATTGTTTCTATTTGGGGAAATACGGTTCCAGAATTTGGGATGTCGCCTTACATTCCGCAAAGCGACATTCTTAATTACAAGAGTGAAGTAAAAGGACTGCAGTGCAGACCTTGCTCAAAAATTGGATTTGAAACTTGTCCTCAACAACATTTTAAGTGCATGAACCAACAAGACCTCACAAAAATTGTAGCTCTAATTTCCGGTTCGCATTGACCTAAATTTTAGAAGTTCCTTTAAGAAGGCTCTTTTAAAATTTTAAGCTGATCGTGTAAAGAAGTAATTTCTTCTTTTGCCTTGCTGATTTTCTTTTCAATATCTCTTCGCATATCATCTGCTGCTTTGGACTTGGCATTTGCAAAAAAGCCAATGTTGTTTTCCAGCGTTTGCACTTCTGATTGGAGTCTTTTGATTTTCTCCTGAACGGTAGTTTTTTGATGATTTAATTTGTCTTTTCCTCCTGGCGCAGAAGTAAAATGAGAAACTTGCGCCCTGAAATTTTGTCTTTTCCCTTCGGCATTTGTTGCTTTCAAGGTATCAAATTGCTTATCAATAGCGGTGCGATAAGCCTTTTGGATTTTTTCTTTCTCTTTAATCGGAACGTGACCAATTTCCATCCATTCATTTTGAAAAGACTTTAGGGTTTCGAAATTTGCATTTCCATCTTCTGCATGAACAAAAGCTTCAATTCTTGCAATTAAATCCTTTTTCTTTTCAAGGTTGGTGCCTTGTTCATCATTCATTCCAGCAAAATGCTTGTTTCTGTTTTCAAAAAACACATCGCAAGCTGACCTGAAACGAATCCATAACTTATCGCTGTGTTTTTTAGCAACAGGTCCAGAATTTTTCCATTGTTCTTGAAGTTCACGAATTTTGTCGCCCGTCTTTTTCCAATCGTCGCTTTCTTTTAAAGCTTCCGCTTCCATGCACAAATCAACTTTTAATTTATAGTTGTGATTTTGCGTATCTCTTAACGATTTATAAAATTCTTCTTTGCTTTCGTAAAATTTATCGCGGGCTGCTTTAAAGCGTTTCCAAATGTCTTCGTTATCTTTTCTTGATGCAAAGCCAACTAGTTTCCAATCTTCGAGCATGGCAGCCAACTTCTCCGAAGCTTCTTGCCAATGCTGATGTGCTTTTAAAGGAAGTTCGTTTACTAAAACATCTGCTCTTTCGCAAATAGCAATCTTTTTAGAAAGATTTTCTTTGTGCTCAGATTCTTGACCTTGAATGTATTCTCTTCTTCTATCAAAAAGTTTATCTCCAGCAGCACGGAATCGCTCCCAAACTGTTTCGCTTACTTCTCTTGCAACTTGCCCAATATCTTTCCACTGGTCTTGTAAACCTTTATATTCTTCGAGTGAATGTGTGATAGAATCATGCATCAACAATTCCTCAGCCCGCACACAAAGTTGAGTTTTGAGCTCAATATTTTTCTTGTGGTCTAATTCTCTAAGTTCCTTATTGATTTTAATTATTTCATAAAAATTATTAATGTGGTGATGGTAAATTTTCCATAATTCATCCACATTTGCAGAAGGAACCAAACCGATTGTTCTCCATTCTGCTTGCAGTTCATGCAAACGATCAAAAGATGCAGAAATATTATCTGTTTTCTCCATCAACTGTTTCAACTCATTTAGAATCGTTTCTTTTTTCTTTAAATTCTGAAGCAGCTCTTTTTCTTTGTTCTTTCTAATTTCAGTTCTTTTCTCTTGAAACTGTTTCACATAAGCTTCAAAGCTGTTGTCAGTGTCGTCTTTTATAACCTCAAACGCTTCAGCAAGTCCGCCATTTTCAATAAATTTAGAACGTTTCGCAGTAACTTCATCTTCTTTTACTTTGTAATATGCTTCTCTTATCGATTGCACGCGCACTTTTTGAGTATCAAGCGCCTCTTCGTTTATGGCATCTTTCAGTAAATCAACCAATTCTATTCTCGAAAGCTCGTTAAAAGCAATTTGAGGTGCTAATTCATCGTGATGTTCTATTTCCTCTGTAATTGATCCTTCTTTTTCAAAAGGTGCATTGTCGGTTTCCACAGCACTTGGTATTTCCTCTTCTTTTGCAGAGATTTCAGCGCTTGCTTCCAAAGGTTCTGGCTCTTCTTCAATTTCTTGAATATCTGTTATTTCAGCTTCTGCTAAATTTTCTTTGTGTTTTGATGTTCGTTCTTCAACACTTACAGGAACTTCTTCACTAAAAATAATTTCAGGAATTTCTACGATTGGTTCCTCAATTTGCGGAATTTCGGGTAGAATTTCTTCATTAACGGGTGGAGTTTTTTCACCGTTACCGTCTATTTCATTAGAAACGGGAGCAGGTAAATTGTTTGCTGTGTTTTTAACTTCTGAAACAGCAACTTCTGTTGCATTTTCTGAATGTTTTTCCGCCGTTTCTTCAACACTTACAGGAACCTCACCACTAAAAATAATTTCAGGAATTTCTTCTATCGGTTCCTCAATTTGAGGAATTTCAATATCAGCGGATTCAATTTCTTCCACCTCTGCGTCCGCTTCATTACTAGCAATAATTTCAGGAATTTCTACAATCTGCTCGTCAATTTGTGGAACCTCAGGAAGCGTTTCTTCCGCGGAAACTAGAACTTCTTTACTAAAATTAATTTCAGGAATTTCTACTATCGGTTCGTCAATTTGAGGAATTTCGGGTAGAATTTCTTCCATAATGGGTTGAGAATTTTCACTATTACTGCTTATTTCATCAGAAATATTAGTAGAAAAATTGTTTGCTGTGTTTTCATTCGGTTCAGCATCCGGCGAGAGGAAAGGAAATAATCGAAAAGTCATGGTGCAAAAATAGCCTTTTAAATAGAAGGTGAAAGAGTAAATAAAAGTAATTAAGATTTACAAAACTGCAAGCAATGCAAACGTAAATTAAATTTAATAGTTTCTTAAATTTTATGTATTGATAAATTGAATTTTAATTTTCTTTTTGAGTAATAATAAATTTTAAAAAATACCTTTCAAGTTGGGTATCAATTTCTAAAAAATACATTCCTGAAGAAACGGTGGAAAGGTCTAATAAATAATGATTTGAATTTTTGTTTTCACTCTTTTTAGAATATACCTTCTTTCCATCAATGCCGATTACAGAGAGTCTTTCACATTGAAGACCATTTTCAATTTCCAAGTTCAAAATTGAGGAATTTATTAAGGGGTTTGGATAAATTGAAAAGCCCTTCATTCTATTTTTATCAAATAGGGAAGTAGTTGAGTCGTTACTAATCTCAAATGCAAAATTTATGTAACAACCATTATTATCATGGATATCTAACTGGTAGGAACCTATTGAAATGTCAGTAATTACATCGGAAACGGTAATTCCATTTAGCTGAATTTGATAAGGAGGCGTCCCTCCATTTATTGATAAATACACTGTTCCATTTATTGAATCTATAGCATTTGTAATATCAGAAAATACCACCATTTCATAAGGTGCTACGAGTTCTGCGCTACCTGTTTCTGTGCATCCATTAATATCTATATAATTGTAAGTATAATTTCCCCCATTTAAGTTTTCTATAAATTCGCCCACCGCGCCATTGCTCCATTGAATAACAAAAGATACAGGGTCTCCTTCTATTTCAAGTTGTATGCTCCCATTATTTTCGTTATAACATTCTGGATTTTCTATGTTAAAAGAGATAATAGGTAAGGATGTGACTGTAATGGAAACGGTGTTGCTTGTCAAATGAATTCCAAGTTGGTTTACAACATTAACATAATAATTACCGCTTTCTGTAACTGTTAAATACCTTTCTTGGAAACCATTATTCCAAGTATAGCTTTGAAATTCTCCAGCATCAATAATCGTAGAATCGCCATCACAAAGAATAGTATTTTCGGCAATTAATAAAGGGGGAATAAAAGTTTCTCCTTCCACAAAATAGTAGTGCTGATTTGCATCTAAATTAATATATCTTTCAATAATTCCACTTTGATATTGAATTACAACAGAGTCTATAAGATTATTTCCTCCAATACCAAAAATGTTGTGTTGCGAATTTTGACTTAAATAATTTTCACCACATTGTGAATATTTTATGTAGTGTTGCTGACCAACATAAACATTAATCAAAGAACCGAGTGCCATTCTATTGGACACGGTGCCCTTTAAAGTTATTTTAATGTAGCTATTAGAACCTCCCGTATTTTTCCACAGAATAGAACTCGCTCCATCTGAATTTTGAACCATTAAGTCAGCATAACCGTCATTATCAATATCGCCTTGGGCAACAGCATAACTATTTGCCTCATGTGGGCCGATAAAAGCAGATGGGTAATCGATGAAAGTTCCTTCTAATTGTTTATATAAATAATCTCGGGTTATACCTACCGTATTTACGTAAACCTCTAAATTGCCATCATTTTCCAAATCAACAAAAACAGTCCCCCAAGAGGAAGGGAACTCATTTGTATTGAAACCATATTGGTCAGCCATATCAGTAAAAGTGCCATCTGCATTATTTATCAGCAGCATTCCAGGCGCTTGCACAGTTCCTGTATTGCTCATAAAAATATCTAAATGTCCATCTCTATTAATATCGGCGACCGATATAGACATTGGACTTTGTTCCCTAACCTCAGAACCATTTGTGGGAGCTACGTCAGTAAATGTGCCATCACCATTATTCTTAAATAATGCATTTCCCCAATCAGTTCTGTCGTTTATTACATAAATATCTAGCCAACCATCTTTATCGTAATCAATAAACGCGGGCTGAAAACTTGGTTTTAAGCCATCACTTACCCCAGCAAAAATGGTAACATTTGTAAAAGTGCCATCGCCATTATTTTTAAAAAGAATATTTTCTTCATTAATAGTTGGAATAGTGCCATCATCCATGTAATACCTACATACATAAAAGTCTAAAAATCCGTCATTGTTATAATCACCAAATGCAGCCCCATAATTTAAACCATAAGGCGTTGTAATTCCTGCCAATTCTGTAACATCTGTAAACACTAGATTCCCATCATTTTGTAAAAGCTTAAAAATTCCGTTTTTTATTGAAATGAATAAATCATTATCATCATCGTTGTCATAATCAACCCATAAAATTTGTTTTACTTCTCCCTGAATATATACAGGAGAAGCAATTTTTTGATAAATTCCTTCATTATTTTTATAAATTAATAAGCTATCGTTTTCTAATAACAATGTTATATCATCCCAACCATCGTTGTCGAAATCGAAGAAAGAAAGCCCACTTCCATATTGGTCACCTGAATAGAGAGAGTGAGAAATATTTTGCTCTGTAGTTACGTTCGTATAAAATTGAGCATAAGCATCAAAATTTATGAATAAGCTCAATAAAATCAAGTATAATATTCTCATAATGAAAAAGATTTTTCTTTATTTATTGATAATAAATTTCAAATTCAACGCATTCGTTTTATTGTAGATTTCAAGAAAATACATACCGGCAGTTAAGTATGAAACATCAATTGTATGCTGTTTTAAATCAGTATTATAAACATTTTCGGAGTAAACAATTTTCCCGTCAATGCTAATGATTGATAGTTTTTCAACTTCAACCCCATCTGTAAGACTTAGATTTAAAGTGAAAGGATTCTGAATTGGATTTGGATAAATAAATGCACCTATTTTGCTACTATTTTCTAGTATTCCAACCCATTCAATATTTAATTGTAAGAAATTGTCGAACGTGATTGGTTCAATTTCATTTCCAGCCATATCAAAAATATTGTTTGGAATAATAGCTACTTCACCATTAAGTGCATTAGAATGATTCACATCATAAACAGCTTCGTAAACATGTGCATTAAGCCAACCACTTTCGGGAGCGTTTGCAGAAAAAAGTGTGCTAATATTTAAATCAGAAACAAATTGAAAATCAGGAATTAAATTTTGTTGCAAAGGCTCACTAAAAACATTCAAAATAGTGAGCTCATTTAACGAGTTATTAATGGAATATGCATTTGCAAAAAGAAAAATAATCTCCGGATTTTTCGTATCTAACTTTATGTAATTATCGATAGTAACAATGCTCTGTGGGTTTCCAGAAACGTCTTGTCCAAAATTTACAGAAAGGACTAATTCCTCTAATTCAACATTAGTATCAGTTATATTAAAAAATGCTTTAAAATGTTGAGCATCCATCCATGTACTGCTAAAAATATGGTAAGCTACATCAGAAACAACCATTGAATTATTTAATAACTGAATTACTGGTTTTTGAAGGGTATTCATTGACTCAGAATATTCTAAAGTAATAGTGAATAACCCGTTACCTGCATTAGCATCTGAAATTATTGGAGAGGAAGCGCTTAATTGAACTATTTCCGGCCTTCTTGTATCAATGTTAAACAAATTTAGAATAGTTTCATTTTGAGGAATATTTCCCGCTAAATCTTTAAGATTTGAAATGCTTACATCAATACCGAACAATTCAAATGGTTGATTTTGTAAGTTATACGTTAGTTTACAAGATGTTGGCGACTCCCAAACGGTGTTTGATTCACTCACTACCAATACGGAATTTACTTCTGTTGATGTAGTGAAGATTAATTCAGGAATTGTACTTTGGTTCATCTCCTTGTCAAAACTTAATTCTAAAATTAACGCCTGCGCTCCAATATCTGAACTATTTAAATTTTCATCATTTACAGTAAGAGAAACTAAAATCGGATTTTGTGTATCCAAATGAACAGCATTACTATCTACCCAAACTGCTTGATCATTTCCAGCTAAATCTGTTGTACCAGAAATATTTATGTGAATAGAATCTATTGTTTCGTTGTTATCTGCAATTGTAAATACTGCTTTATAAGTAAAATCAGAAATCCAAGCACTTGATAATAAATCTGCCATAAATGTCTGTTGCAGATTGGCTGTAGAAAAGAAGTTAATTGTTGGGAATGTTGAGGTGATACATTTTTCGTTATAATTTATGGTTAGAGTTAACGTTGAATCGGTTTGATTGTCAGAAATATATGGATAGTTTATATCCACACTCGTTAAAATAGGCAGTTGTTTATCAACCCTAAATGGTCTTTCAGAAATAAATATTTTTTGAGTAAGCCCATATAAATTTTTCGCATTTTTCACCTGCACAAATACGCTGTCTAAAGTTTCAGTAAATGCTAAAACTTTATAATTTAATTTAAAGAGTTGATTACCATTCCAACCAGAATTTATAAATTGAAGAGAGTTTAATAAAGGGTGATTTACGTTTAGGAAAGTAATTACTGGGTCAAAAACGGTATCCATTGGTTCAGAAAAACTAACAAAAAGGGAAAGCGTGTCATCAATGCTTTCTAAGTTAACTACTGAAATTGAAGAATTTAAAGTTGAAACAAATGGCTTTTGAATTTCAAACAAACTATTGGCCTTAATAAATGCTGCGCTACCCGTTTCATGTCCTATAATTCTGCCTGGAATATCATCTATTGGAGGGTGAATTCCACCCCAAATTCTTGATAAGCTGCATTGGTCAGAAGCATCTTTATAAGTAGCCCACTGCAAGGTTATTGTTTGTGATGGTCCATCTTCGAAATGCAGAAATTCATCCTTTTGCGCAACAAAATTGCTCATTCCACCAGGAAAATATTCACTACCAGAAATTTGAGTCATTATTTCTGCCGCTGCTGCAGAAAATGTAGAATGGCCGGAAATATAACCAGCAAAAGGAGGAGAAACAAAAGTCGGTCTTTGATAAGGCCAAAAATTTTCTGCTAGTATCCAACCTACGCCACTCATAGTTGTAAGTGGATCTGTAATATAATCTGGGC
>Ga0105044_10011714_pt1 | contig 11934 bp, 10 predicted proteins | sample MAT01_FD_78092 | JGI IMG/M metagenome (GOLD analysis project Ga0105044, IMG submission 78092) | Freshwater microbial communities from Lake Fryxell liftoff mats and glacier meltwater in Antarctica - MAT-01 | ecosystem: Environmental > Aquatic > Freshwater > Ice > Liftoff microbial mat | place...
CTCTCGAACCCCTTCTTCGAAGGTCGGGCACCCGGCAGCCGAGGCAACCGCCTCGCCGCCGACTACATCGAGCACTGGTACAAGCAGGCCGGCCTGCTCCCCGCGTTCCCCGCCGGCGGCGATTCCGAAGGTGTCGCGGACGCGGAAGCCCCCAAGTCCTATCGCCAGCCGTTCACGCTCGCTCCCGCCGTGCGCCCCGACACCACCAAGATCACGGCGCAGGACGCGGCCTGGATGCCCGCCTCGGGGGGCGACCGCATCGTCCTCGAGCCCGGCACCGACTTCAACGTCCTGGGCTACTCCGGCACCGCCGCCGTGGATGTGCCCCTCGCCTTCGCGGGGTACTCGATCAACGCGGCGTCGAAGGAGTTCATCACCTACGCCGACGACACCGACCTCGCCGGCAAGGCGGTGATCGTGATGCGCTTCGAGCCCATGGACGACGAGGGGAAGAGCCGCTGGTCGGGAGGCGACGGCTGGTCCTTCGCTGCCGGCCTCGCCCCCAAGATCCGCCAGGCCGCCCAGCACGGGGCCGCTGCCGTCATCCTCGTCAACCCCCCGGGCGCCGACGACCCTCGCATCGCGAAGCTCGAAGGCCTCGCCCTGGCATCGGGGGCGTCGCTGGACATCCCCGTCGTCATGCTCTCGCAGGACGCCGCGGATCGACTCGTCCGCGCCGCCGACTCCGAGGGCCGCTCCCTGCTCGACCTGCGGAAGGTCGCGGACGAGAAGGCGGGGATCATCGACCTCCCCGGGGCCCGCCTCGCCCTCGACATCGCGCTCGAGCGCCTGACGCTCGAGGGAGACAACGTCGGCGCCATCCTGCCCGGCCGCGGCGACCTCGCCGACGAGTTCATCGTCGTGGGCTCGCACTACGACCACGTCGGCTACGGCTACTTCGGCTCGACCACGAACAGCGTGGGCGAGGTCCACCCCGGCGCGGACGACAACGCCTCGGGCACGTCGGGCACGCTCCTGCTCGCGAAGCGGATGAGCGACGCCTACGCCGCGCTCCCCGGCGACGCACCCGCCCGCTCGGTCCTCTTCATCTGCTTCAGCGGCGAGGAGTCCGGCCTCGAGGGGTCGCGTCACCACGTCCGCCACCTCGTCGCCGACGCCGACAAGCACTCCCTGATGATCAATATGGACATGATCGGCCGTCTCCGCGACCGCCCGCCGCTGGAGATCGGCGGGGTGGGCACCGCGCCTGGCCTCCGCGACTGGATGACGCCCTACGTCGAGGCCTTCCCCCACGCGGCCCGCATGTCCGACAGCGGCTTCGCCCCGTCGGACAACACCTCGTTCACTTTGACCAAGATCCCCGCGCTCTTCTTCTTCACGGGGACGCACCCCGAGTATCACAACCCCAAGGACACGATCGACACCATCAATATCGACGGTGCCGTCGCCGTCGCCGACCTCGCCTACCGCGTCGCTCTCGACGCCGCGCTCCGCCCCCAGCGCTTCGAGTTTGAGACCGGCGCCGAAGAGGAGCCATCGAGCGGGCGCGGCTCCGCGACGGGCATGAAGGTCCGCTTCGGGATCATGCCCGGCGACTACTCAGGCACCGAGCCGGGGGTCCTGATCGGCGACGTCCTGCCCGGCCTCCCCGCCGAGAAGGCGGGGCTCAAGGAGGGTGACCTCATCACCAAGTGGAACGGCGAGGCGGTCGACGGCGTGGAGTCCTGGATGCCCATGCTCGGCAAGCACGAGCCCGGTGACAAGGTGACCATCACCTATCTCCGCGACAAGCAAGAGGCGACCGTCGAGGTGACGCTCGTGGCCCGCGGCGGACGCCAGTAGGGCGTTCCGACGGTCCGCACGCCTAGCGATTGCGGGCCGCCCCGGGTGTCACGAACCAGCGCAGTCGCCAGTTCCCTTCCTCCATCACCATGTCCATCGCGCTCCACCGGAGCTGGGAGACGCGCGACCCGGTCGCCTCGATCCGCTGCGCCTTGGCACCCAGCGGCCGCACCCGCGCCCCGGGCGTCCGCTCCCCCGCGGGGAGGGCGTCGAAGAGGGCGATCACGTCCCGCCGTCGACGCGCCAGCTCGTCGTACGCGAGCCCGGGGTCCATGCCCCGCTGCAGGTACTCATCCCGGGTCACGCGGCTGAGCACCTGCTTGGTGAAGAGCTCGCGCTCCCCCGACTCGAGCGTCGTGTAGATGTGCACCATCAGGTGCCGCCCCGTGCGGGCGAGCAGCGTCTTCTCCTTGGTCGCCGGGTCCTCGAGCACGATCCGGTCGTCGGCCACCGCCGTGGGATCGACGTACTCGCCCTCGCCGCGAACGACCGGCGCCCCGGATTCCGCCCCCGGCAGGCTCCCCAGCAGCGGGTTCCACCGGACCACCCGCTCCTCGCGGGCACAGCCGGCGAGGAGCGCGAGCGCGGCCGCGAGCGCGAGCCGTCTCACCTCGAAGCCCCTACCGCCACGGGCGTCGGGGTCGGGATGGGCTCCGTCCCGACGGCGACGGCGACCGGCCCGGAGCGGCCCCGTCGCCACACGTCGTGCACGCGGTACGCCCCCGAGGCCTCGGGGAAGTCGAGGCGGAAGTGGCACCCGCGCGACTCCTCGCGCCACGCGGCAGAGCGGGCGACCGCCGCCCCGACCAGGAGCAGGTTCTGCGTCTCCCACCCGAGCGGCTCGTCGAAGATCTTGTCCAGGGTGTACCTCGCCCAGAAGTCGAGCATCTCGCGCACGCCGGCCAGCTTCTGCCCCGTCCGCTCGATCCCGACGTTCTTCCACATCGCCGAGCGGAGGCTGCTCCTGACGTCCGTGAGGTCCAGCTCCCCCCGGTCGCTGGGGCGGATGTCGCTCACCACGGCGACCGGTGCCGGTCGTGCCACCCCCCACCCCGCGGGCTTGGTGCCGAAGGGCCCGTTCCCGGTCCGCATCTCCGCCGCGGCCCTCCCGGCCAGCTCGCCGAAGACCAGCCCCTCCAGCAGCGAGTTGCTCGCCAGGCGGTTGGCCCCGTGCAACCCCGTGCTGGCGACCTCCCCCGCCGCGTACAGCCCCGGCACGTCCGTCCGCCCCCACGCGTCGGTCCGGACGCCTCCCACCATGTAGTGGGCCGCGGGATGGACGGGGATCAGGTCGCGGGTCGCGTCGAGGTCGAACTTCCGCAGGAGCCCCGCGATGCCCGGGAAGCGGTCCGCGAAGCGCTCGATGTGCCGGCAGTCGAGGAGCACGTGGGTCCCCCCCTGCTTGGCGATCTGTCGCACGATGGCGTGGCTCACGACGTCGCGCGGCGCCAGCTCCGCCAGCGGGTGCACGTCGAGCATGAACCGGTGCCCCGACGAATCCAGCAGGTGCGCCCCCTGCCCGCGTATCGCCTCGGTGATCAGCGCCCGGCTGGCCCCCGCGAGATACAAAGTCGTCGGATGGAACTGCACATACGCCATGTCCGCCAGCGACGCTCCGGCGCGATACGCCATCGCCAGCCCGTCCGCCGTCGCCACCGACGGATTCGTCGTCTCGCGGTACAGCACGCCCGCCCCGCCCGTCGCCAGGATCGTCGCCTTGGCCCACACGACCTGCAGCCCGAACCGCGGGTGGTGCGTGATCGCCCCCATCACCGGGGACCCCGGCTCGGCCCCCGGCGTGATGAGGTCCAGGGCGAAGCACCGCTCGAACAGCCGCACGCCCCCCGCCGCCACGGCCTCGGCCACCTTCGCCGACAGCACCCGCTGCACCTCGCGCCCGGTCTCGTCGCCGTTGGCGTGCACGATCCGCGAGGCCGAGTGGCCTCCCTCGCGCCCCAGCGACAATGCCCCGACCTCGTCCCGGTCCGGCTCCATCCCCCACGCCATCAGCTCGTTGAGCAGCCGCGGCCCCGCCTCGACCACCAGCTCCGCGATCTCCGCGTCGCACGTCCCCGCCCCCGCCGTCAGCGTGTCGTCCACGTGCGACCGCAGCGTGTCCTCGGGGTCCATCACGCCCGCGATGCCGCCCTGCGCCCAGGCCGTGTTGTTGAGCTTGAGGTCGCCCTTCACCAGCACGATCACGTCCCCGTGCTCACGCGCCGAGAGCGCCGCCCGCAGCCCCGCGACGCCCCCGCCGATCACCAGCGTGTCGGTGAAGATCTGCGGCAGCAGCGTCGACCGGAAGGGAATCAGGTACCGCCGCTGGTCGAAGAGTCCGTCCATTGATTGAGCATAGAACCGCTCGCATCGCCGCGATCACGCGGATCAAGAGGATCACGCGGACCCGCGGCAGCCGGACCCGCCCGCGGTGGCCTCCGCCGCCGTCGGGCCGAGCATCAGGTCGAGCTTCCTGGTCAGGAACCGCGCGTGATGCTCGAGGTGCCACGTCATCGTCGCCACCATCCGCCTCACGGTCACCTCTCCCCTCTCCGGGTGCAGCGCTCGCCGCTCCAACACCGCATCGCCCCCGCGCAGCACCCACTGTCCCGTCCACTGCCGCAGCGTGTGGATCACCGCGAGGTCCCCGCCCAGGGCTTGCATCACCCGCGCCCGGTCCCCATCGGCGGTGTCGGCGTACCCCTCGTGGTCGTTCCCGTACAGGTTTGCCTCGACGAACGCGTCCTCATCCCAGACGCTCAGCACCGGATTCATCTCCGCCGCGGCCCTGCGCATCCTGTGCGTCTGCGCGACGTCCGCATCGGCGATGTGCCCGACGAGCACCCGCACCGGCCACCGCCCGACCCCCGCGTCGGGCAGGAACGCCGTGTCGATCTGCCGCTCGGAGAGCGTGAACACCCGCCGATCGATCGCCTCGATCCCCCGCCGGTACCGCATCACCAGCGGCACCAGCGGCACCGCCTCGAGCTCTGCCGTCGTCATCACCGCCGGCAGCGCCGTCGCCTGCGACCCGCACCCGCATCCCCCCCCGCCCCCCTTCGCTCCTCCGCAACACCCACCCGCGTCGGTCGTCGTCCCACCCTGCGATTGCGTCTGGCTCACGGCGATCCCTCCTGGTTCATCAAATCATAGGAACGCGCCGCTCCGCACTCGGCTCCTCGCCCGGGGGGGCGGATGGGCGGAGGAGCGGAGGGGTGTAGCCGCGGGTGAAGCGGGGCACCGCTGCCCCCGCGGGGCGGCCAACCCATCCCCCTCGTACCCTCCGCCCATGCTCACGCCCGACCGCACCCTCGCCCTCCGCGTCGCCACCCTCCCCCGCGACACCAACCACTACGGCACGATCTTCGGCGGCGTGATCCTCAGCTACATCGACCAGGCGGGCTTCGTCGAGGCCCGCCGCCACGGCGCCCACCGCTGGGTTACCGCCGCCATCGACCGCGTCGAGTTCAAGGCCCCCGTCCACGTCGGCGACATCGCCAACTTCTACGCCCACACCACCCGCCTGGGCACCACGTCCGTGACGGTCCTCATCGAGGTCGAGGCCGAGCGCTACGCCACGGGCGAACGCGTCCCCGTCACCAGCGCCACCATGACCATGGTCGCCGTCGACGCCCAGGGCCGCCCCATCCCCTTCCGCAACCCCCCCACCGTCTGACCGCCCGTCTACCCCCGGAATGACACGGCCCCCGGCCGTGGGACCGTGTTGCTCGTCCGCCCCGGAGGCCCGGCGGGATGGTGCCACGCGTGGAGCGGCGTCGCTCTGGACGCCGCGGAACCCGTGGTGCGCCCGCGCCGATTCCTTCCCCGAAGGGGACGGGAATCGTCCGTCCACGCGAGCGCCGGGACGTATCCACCCCCCCTCCGCCCCGCCCGGACAGCAGAGCGAGAACGCAACAGCGAACTCCTTCTCCCCGATGCCCGATGCCCAGCGCCTCTCCCTGTATACTGCCTCCCATGCTCGACAACGCCCACGTCTCCGCCAAGCTCGTCGGTGGCGTCTGCGTCGCCCGGGTGCGTTGCCCCAAGATCGGCGACTTCGAGGCCCCCGCCCTCCGCTCCGACCTCGAGGCCCTCGCCGCAAAGTCCGGTCACCGCCTCGTCGTCGATCTCCAGGACGTCCTCCTGATGGGCTCCTCTGGCATCGGCACCATCATCTCCGCCAAGAAGTTCTGTGATGCCGGCAAGGGCCGCCTCGTCCTCTGCAATATCTCTGACGAGATCATGGGCGTCCTCAAGATCTCCAACCTCCTCAAGCTCTTTACCATCAAGCCCACGCTCGACGACGCCTTGGGGGCCGTCAGGTGACCCCCGGCCCGCCCGCCGCGGGCGGGCCTCCCTCCATTCCCCCCCGCCTCGCCGTCCTTCTCTCCGGCGGCGGCCGCACCCTCCTCAATCTCCTCGACCACATCGACGCCGGCACCCTCCGCGCCTCCATCGCCCTCGTGGTCGCCTCGCGCGAGTCCCCCGGTGCCGACCATGCCCGCCGCCGCGGCGTCCCCACGCGCGTCCTTCCCGGCCGTATCCCCGTCCGCGATCTCGAAGGCCTCCTGCACGAGCACGCCGTCGACTACGCCGTCCTCGCCGGATACCTGCACCTCCTGCCGATCCCCGCCGCGTATCGAGACCGCGTGACCAACATCCACCCCTCCCTCCTCCCCAGGTTCGGCGGCCCCGGCATGCACGGCCGCCACGTCCACGAGGCCGTCCTCGCCTCCGGCGACCCCATCTCCGGCTGCACCGTCCACCTCTGCACCGACGAATACGACCGCGGCCCCATCCTCCTCCAACGCACCTGCCCCGTCCTCTCCGCCGACACCCCCGACACCCTCGCCGCCCGCGTCTTCGCCCTCGAATGCGAGGCCTACCCAGCCGCCCTCACCCTCCTCTTCGACCGCGGGGTGCCGCAGTGACTCCGTCAGCCCGTCTCCGACCGCTGGCCGGCCCGGTCGTCCTTGGCCTGTTCATCACCTTCTCGCCTTGCCGCACCCTCGCCGATCAACCCATCCCCCCCACCACTCCTACCCCCGCTCCTCCAAGCACCCCCGACCCCTTCGACGCCTTCTCCCGCGGCGACCTCGCCACCGCCGAACGCCTCCTCCGCGACCAGGCCGCCGCCCAGCCCGACAACTTCGTCCCCCACTACAACCTCGCCTGCATCCTCTCCATCAACGGCGACCTCGCCGGCGCGGAGGAAAGCCTCGGCGATGCCATCGAACGCGGCTTCATCGACCGCACCCAACTCCGCCGCGACCCCTCCCTCGCCAACCTCCGGAACACCGACTTCTACGCCCGCCTCGACGCCTCCTGGCCCCGCATCCTCGAGGCCAATCGCGACGGCAACCTCCGCCTGACCCGCGACACCTTCTCCAAGGGCTACGCCGAGTCGCGCGACGACGCGCTCCGCCTCGCCTACCTCAACGCCTTCGACGAACGCTCCTTCGCCGCCGCGCAAGGCGAGATCGTCCGCCTCGCCCGCTGGGCCGACGAGCACGTCATCCCGGGCCTCCTCGACCCCGCCGCTTCCATCGACGACCCGTGGGTCGTCGTCGTCCTCCCCACCCGCCCCGACTTCACCGCCTGGGCCGTCGCCGCCTTCGGCCCCGCGGCCCTGGGCACCACCAGCCAGATCGGCGGCTCCTACGAGCACGACCGAAAGCGCCTGGTCTCCCAAGACCTCGGCGCCACCCTCCGCCACGAGTTCCTCCACGTCCTCCACTGGCGCGATATGACCCGCCGCGGACAGCAGCACCCCATCTGGATCATGGAAGGCCTCTGCTCCCTCCCGGAGGACTACGACCTCTCCCCCACCGGCGACGTCCGCCCCGTCCCCAGTTGGCGCACCAACGTCGCCAAGCGCCTCGAACGCCTGGGCCAGCTCCAGCCCCTCGAGAAGCTCGCCGCCCTCCCCCACGCCCGCTTCACCGGCTCCCGCCCCCTCGCCAACTACGCCCAGGCCCGCACCCTCTTTCTCCACCTCCACGACCGGGGCAAGCTCCGCGCCTGGTACGAGCACTACACCGCGAACTTCAAGTCCGACCCCACCGGCGTCCAGTCCATCCTCGCCGTCCTCGACACCACCCTCCCCGACTTCAACAAGGCCCACCGCGCCTGGGTCCGCGCACTCCCCACCGTCCCGGAAGAGATCGCCCGCGGCATGGCCAGCCTCGGCGTCGAGATCGACCCCGGCACCGGCGACGGACCCGTCGTCGTCTCCATCGACCGCACTCGCAAGCCACGCCCCACCCTCCGCCCCGGCGACACCATCCTGAGCATCGACGGCCAGCTCACCCGCGACATCGCCGAACTCGTCCGCGTCCTGGGCTCCTACCAGCCCGGCGCGGAAGCCACCGTCGAATACCGCCGCGGCCCGCGCCACGCGACGACCACCATCACCCTCATCGCCAAGCCCTGACTCCCCGCGGGTGCCACGGGTCGGCCCGTCCCCCGGCAGACCCGTCAGGCCTCCGCCACGATTTCCGCAACCCCACCCCCCATCCTCCCGTATACTACGCGTCACATAGTATGTCCCACCCACCTCTTCCCCGGGACCCCTTCCCATGAAGATCGAACGCGAACTCCTCCGCGGCACCGCCCCCCTCGCCGTCCTCAAACTCCTCGACCGCCGCCCCATGTACGGCTACGAACTCGTCGAGGCCCTCGCCGCCGGCACCGCCGGCGTCCTCGACCTGGGCCAATCCACCCTCTACCCCATGCTCTACAACCTCGAGGCCAAGGGCCTCATCGAAGCCTCCTGGTCCGAAGCCGAGTCCGGCCGCGAACGCAAGTACTACGCCCTCACCAAGGCCGGCAAACGTCGCCTCGCCGACGACTCCGAACGCTGGCGGGCCCTCGCCGGCGCCATGGCCGCCCTCGGCCTGGGCCCCGCCCCTCTCGCCGGAGGTGTCCAATGAGCGACACGACCCGCTCGCCCGCCCGCGCACTCCGCTCCATCCTGACGACACCGATCTCCATCACGCGCCCCGGCGTGTCCGTCGACGCACTCCTGACCGCCGCCGCACTCCCGGCTTCGCTCGCCACGCGCTGCCGCGACACCGTCCGCCGCACCCGCCTATGGCGCTCCGAGCGGCTCGACGTCGCTCGCGAACTGATCGCCCACTTCCGCGACGGCCTCTCCGCCGGACGCTCCGACGGCGAACTCGCCTCCACCTTCGGCGATCCCGCCGTCGCCGCCCGCCTCATCCGCCGCGCCGCCAAGCGCAAGCGCCCCCTTCCCTGGCGGGGCCTCGTCCGCGCGGGCCAGGCCGTCCTCGCCGTCCTCTTCCTCGCGATCGTCGCTTACACCGCGGCGGTCCTTCGCTTCCGCGCCGGCGAACCCACCCTCGCCCTCAACGTCACCGCCGAGCACAACGCGTCCATCGACCAGACCTCCCCCACCGCCTGGCCCCGATACCGCGACGCCGTCGCCGCCCTCCACCAGCACACAGGCAGACCCTCCGCCGACCCCGCGGGCCGCTGGGCCCAGACGCTCCCCGGCGACCCCGCCTGGCCCGAGCTCGCGGCCTCCATCGACCGACAAGCCGACGCTCTCGCCATCATCCGCCAGGCCGCCGCCATCCCCACCCTCGGATTCCCCCTCACCGACACCCACGACCCCGTCATTCTCGAGGCCTTCGGGATCCCCACCCGCTCTCCCCCCGCCACCTCGCCCAACCCCGAACTGATCTCGATCAGCAGTTGGAGCTACGTCGCCGGCCGCCGCTTCGCCGACCTCCTCGCCGTCGACGCCCGTCGCGCCACCGAACTCCGCGACCCCGTCCGCGCCACGGCCGACCTCCGCGCCATCGTCCGCCTCGCGGCCCACATGCGTCAGACCCCCCTCCCCATCAACACGCACGGCTCGCTCTCGCTCCTCCGTGCCGCCTGCATCGAGGTAGGCCGCCTGCTCGACGTCGCCCCCGACCTCCTCCCGGACGCAAACCTCATCCTCTTGGCCCACGACCTTGCTGCCCCCATGCTCGCCGAACCCCCCGCCACCCGCCGCGCCTGTCTCGACGATGCCCTCCAACGCATCTATACCGACGACGGCCGCGGCAGTGGCCGACTCACCACCGCCGGCCTCAACCTTCTCCGGTCGTTCAGCACCGGCGACCTCTTGGGCGATCAGGGCACCGCCGCCGCCCAAGCCCTCAGCCCCGCCGCGATGCTCGCCGTCGTCGACCGCCGCACCGCCCGCGCCCTCCTCCACCGCTTCCTCGCGCTCCAGGCCGAGGATGTCGCCACCCCCCTCTGGCTCCGCGGCCACCTCAAGTCCGACGCATTCGTCGACTCCCTCACCCGCACCCCGCTCGATCGGCTCCGCTACTTCCCCGTCTACACCCTGGCCGCGACCGTCCCCACCATGCACCTCGCCCCCGACCTCGTCGCCATGCGCCGCGACGCCACGCTCATCGTCCTCGCCGCCCAACTCCACCGACGCCGCGCCGGCGCCTATCCCGCCACGCTCGCCGACCTCTCCGAAACGCTCCTCCCCGCGACTTCCATCGATCGTTACGACGGCCAGCCCCTCCGCTACCGGCTCCAGGACGGCCGCCCCCTCGTCTACTCCGTCGGCGTCGACCGCCGCGACGACGGCGGCCGCCCACCAGACGCCGCCGACGACCTCACCGCCTCATGGTTCGGCGTCGGCGGCGAGGCCAAGCTCTCCGATCCCCTCAACCGCCGCTACCTCGGCGACCACATCCTCTGGCCACCCCGTTGACGCCAAACTCGTTCTCCCCCCACTACCCTCCCCGCCATGGCCCTCCCGCCCCCCCATCCAGCCCCCGCCCGCACCCTCCCCGACGCCCCCCTCCTCGACGTCCTCGCCGGCGCCCTCCGCATCGAGTCCAAGGTCCTCGACCACGGCTTCGTCGCCCTCGTCGACGCCATGCCCCGCCTCGTCCCCCAGGGCCAGACCGCCGACGCCGCCATCGTCCAGGCCGCCCGCGTCTCCTACGGCGATGGCACCAAACAGGTCTCCGAGGACCGCGGCCTCATCCGCTACCTCCTCCGCCACCGCCACACCACCCCCTTCGAGATGGTCGAGTTCAAGTTCCACATCGCCATGCCCGTCTTCATCGCCCGCCAGTGGATCCGCCACCGCACCGCCAACGTCAACGAATACTCCGCCCGCTACTCCATCATCCGCGACCGCTTCTACATCCCCACCCTCGACGCCGTCCGCAAGCAGTCCGCGGCCAACCGCCAGGGCGGCGAGGAGACCTTCCGCGTCGACGCCCCCGCCGACGCCGCCACCGCCCAGGCCTTCCTCGACTACCTCCACGACAGCGAGTCCCTCTACGCCCGCTACCTCGACCTCACCGAGAAGGGCGTCAGCCGCGAACTCGCCCGCATGGGCCTGCCCGTCAACGTCTACACCGAGTGGTACTGGAAGTGCGACCTGCACAACCTCCTCCGCTTCCTCGCCCTCCGCATGGATCCCCACGCCCAACTCGAGATCCGCGAGTACGCGGCCGCCATCGCCCGCCTCATCGAGCCCATCGTCCCCATCACCATGGAAGCCTGGCGCGACTACGACTTCGAAGGCCTGCACCTGACCCGGCTCGAGGTCGAGGCCATCCGTCGGCATGCGTCCGGCGCTGCACCCGACATCGACGCTCTCAACAAGCGCGAGCAGGCCGAATGGCACGCGAAGCGGGCCGCCTTGGGGTTGAACCCCCCTTGATCCCGCTTGGATGACGATTCATCCCCGAATGCGAACCCCAACGGCCGCGTCTTGGGTTGAGGGCCTCCCCATGCTTGGCGGGAGGCCCCAGTCCGGGAGCCGTTCCGTTGAAGTGCGTCGCCGTTCCCCGACGAGGCGGTCGCGCTCTGCTCTCGGCCAAGGGTTTTCTACAGCAATTCCCTAGGGCCGGGGATCGGGGGCGGATTCTTCGTACCCAATCAAATACCGATCTGTGGTCCGATAAGTGGACCACGGCCTTCGACGTGCTGGCCGAAATCCGGGTTCGCGGCGTCCAATCGACGTTTCCGCCTCAAATTCTTTCCCCGGTTTTCAAAGTTCATGGCAATCCCCGCGGCGTGGTGCACCTTTCGGCTGGGTCAGGAACGAGTCGTTTCGTCCTCCTGCGTGAGTGGGACTTCCGTCTTCCA
>Ga0105044_10011717_pt1 | contig 11934 bp, 9 predicted proteins | sample MAT01_FD_78092 | JGI IMG/M metagenome (GOLD analysis project Ga0105044, IMG submission 78092) | Freshwater microbial communities from Lake Fryxell liftoff mats and glacier meltwater in Antarctica - MAT-01 | ecosystem: Environmental > Aquatic > Freshwater > Ice > Liftoff microbial mat | place...
ATGAAGATGTGATGAAGACGCGATGCAAGGAAAGTTTACCTGCAAAAGCGGCGGCTGGCGGCTAGCTGCTCGCAGTTATCCACCAGCCGCCAGCAACCAGCCGCCATCAGTCTCCTATAATCCGGCGCGAGTTAAATCCAACTATGAATGCTTTGCTCACGCTCCTGTTGCTCATCCCGTTTTTGCTGCCAGTTGCCCTGGCCAATGTGGCCGAACGCGAACGCAGCGTGCGGGTTTTCCTCATGGTGTATCTGGGGATACTGGCCGGCTTGCTGTTGATCGTGGGCGTGTTCAGCGTGCTGGCCGGCGTGGGCCTGGGGCTGGCCGGGTTCAACGCATTACCCACGGCGCCCAATCAACCCAACCCCGAAGAAGCGGCTCAGATGTTGGCGGCGCTGCGCAATGTGAACTGGGGCGTGGCCGCGGTCGTGTGCCTGATCCCGGGCGTTCTGGCGCTGCTGGCATTGGTGCCGTCCGTGCGGCGGGCCGTGGCGAGGGTGTTGCCGATTCACCCCGATAGCGTCGTGCACACCACGGCCCTGTCGATGACGGCGGTGGCCTTTGGCCTGAATCTATTTCAACTGGTGGTGCTGTCGCCGATCCTGCTCACCGAGGCCGTGAGCAATTCGCCCAGCCTGACCCAGGGGGCCACCTATTTCGATATTCTGATCTTCCCGTTGCTAGTGTTAACGATTGCCGCCGTGTTGGGCGTGGGCTTGTATACGCGCCGCAACCAGACCGAAGTGTTCGAGCGGCTGGGGCTGAGCCTGCCAACGCCGCGGCAAATTGTGACGGCGGTGTTTGTCACCGTGGGCCTGCTGGGTCTGTCCATCTTCACCAACTGGGCCTGGCAGCAGTTCGACCCCACTGGCTTCCAACAAGTGGGCAGCCTGTCCGAAGCCCTGATGGGTAACTTTACGGGGCTGGCCGGCGCGCTGGCGATTGGACTCTCGGCCGCCATTGGCGAGGAGTTATTCTTTCGCGGCGCGTATCAGCCGCGCATGGGCGTGTTGCTGGCGACTTTATTATTCACCACCTTTCACGTGCAATATAGTTTTTCGCCAGCCACTTTATTAGTCTTCGTGATCGGGCTGGTGCTGGCCTTCCTGCGCAACAAGACCTCGACCACTGTGTGCATCATGGTGCACTTTCTATATAACTTCACGCTGGTTCTGTTGGCGTCGGCGTTGTAAGACTGGCATGAGGTTGATGCAGGCTCCAGCCATCTAGGGCAGGGCTGGGTGTGCCAGCCATCTGGCGTCAGTTGCGTGGATTGGGCAGAGTCGTAGTATTGCGGAATCAACCTCATGCCAACCACTACCCAACGGCTATTTCCACTTGCGGTTATTCTGGTCTTATACGCCTTCATCGGCACGCTGTTTGCCACGCGCATTCCGGCCTGGCAAACGCCGGACGAGCCCGCCCACTACGCCTACATTCGTCAGCTGGCCCAGACCGGCGCGCTGCCCGTCATCGAGCCCGCGGACTGGACGCCGGGGCTGGTGCCCATCGGCCCCAAAACCCGCGACGTGCCCATCGAGCGCATCTCGTATGAGGACCACCAGCCGCCGCTGTTCTATGTGCTGGCGACGCCGGTGTTCAGCCTCACCCAGGGCAGCCTGATTGCGCTACGGCTATTTTCACTCTTTCTGGGCGGCCTCGGCATCGTGTTTGCCTACCTCGCCATCCTGACTTTGTTTCCACACCAGCCAGGCTGGGCCGCCTTTGGGACCGCCTTCATTGCATTGTTGCCCCAACACGTGCACATGCTGGCCGGCTTGAACAATGACTCGCTGTCCGAGACGTTGATTGCGCTGACGGTGCTGTTGTGCGTGCGGCTGATTGTGAGGCCGGATCGCGAATCAGCCGGCAATCCTGCGCCGGCGCTGACTTTGATTGGGTTGGGTCTGGTGGTTGGGTTGGCGATGTTGACCAAGGCTCAGGCGTATCTGGCATTGCCGATTGCAGCGGTGGGTTTGTGGCTGGCCCGACCGGCCGGCACACTCTCGCGGCGCACGGCCCTGGGCGGCATTGGCGCGTTGCTGTTGGGGGTGGTGATTGCTGCGCCGCTGTGGCTGCGCAACATCAGCCTCTACGGCGGCCTCGATTTTTTGGGGCTACAACGTCACAACGTCGTCGTGGTGGGCCAACCCACCACGGCCCAATTCATTGCCGCACAAGGGGTCGGCGGCTGGCTGCGCGAGTTGCTTCAAACCACATTTCAGTCCTACTGGGCTCAATTTGGCTGGATGAGCATTCCACTGAGCAGCCGGTTCTATCTGGCATTTCTAGCCTTCAGCGTGCTCTCGGCCAGCTTCTTGGCCATCTGGCTCTTGCGGCCCAAAACGGTGTCTGCGAGTCAACGACGCAGCCTGATGCTGTTGGGCGCGCTGGCCGTGTTCTCGGTAATGGGCTTTATTTGGTACAACACCCAGTTCGTGCAGTTCCAGGGCCGCTATCTCTACCCCGCGCTCATCCCGGCCGCCACGGCTCTGGCCCTCGGCTGGCACACGATGCTGCCGCGCCTGCAACGCTGGCTATGGCCGGCGTTTACCTTGATATTGGCCGCGCTGGATGTGTATTTGCTGTTCCGCGTCATTTTGCCGCAGATGGTGTGAGGAGGAGAGGATGGTGTATCACATTAATGTATCGAGTTTCATTAACAACCATGAACTTTTTGGAAGTTTTATGCTAAATTACCGTGATGCGTAGGCCAAAGTCTCCAACTCACAAATCTCACTCTAGGCGTAAATTTTTGGTACTCACAGGAGCAGCCGTTGCTACAGGAGCTGCCGCACATGCTCTACCTGCCTTAGCGCAGTCGGACCCAACTATATTTGCGTTCCAAGCAGAAGATATTCGGGCTGCACTGGATGTAGCAGTGGCAAGCCCCATGTTCAAGGAAGTTGCTGAAGAGTTACAAAGGAATGGTTTTAGATTGCCAACTGACGCTAAAGACTTGGTTCCCACAGTGACCAAGACACTTGATGCACTTGTTGGACTTGCATTGCATTGTGAGGGAGACGTTACACCCAGGCATCAAGCAGACGTTGTTTTGACTGTTGATATGCAGCGTAAAGAGTTGCTGGGCCTTCAAGTGATAAAAGGGTGGAGTTGGTTTGATACCTTGTTTGTCACAGGTACCAACTTTGATGCACGTTGGCCTTTGTATGAAGAGATACGTCCATCACGTATTGTTTACGAAGATCCCCCTAAACTGATTCGGCCTCGGGCAGAACAAAGTTGGGTCTTTGACAGGGCAAGTGTAGGCTCCTCAAAAAACATACAAATTGAAGAGGGATGGCCGCCTGAGAGCGAGAGCGATTGTTTTTGGCATTTTGATGGGTGCATAGATATCGCTTATAACGCCACCGAATACACCTCTGCATTTAGATGCACTGCACTGCGGGAATCTAACCGGTGTGCGTCACCAAGTATTCAGACGATTCAATCCACCTACTAAAGCACTTTTTGCATTGCTTACTTACTATCATGCCATTTGGACTAGTTCCTGCCGCCAACCGTCTGGGTATCGCCAATAACCAAACGCCTCTTGTCAATGACTTTGCTATTAATGTGCTTCGGCTGCCTACCAATATTCCCATCTATACAACAGCAGATCGTGCATAGTCTAGCTTTTGCAGGGGGACCGACCATAGCATCTGCTGATTGGAAATGTGCTACCCCCGATATCAACGATATCAATCAGGTGACTACGCTTCGTGAAGTGTCAGCGCATGATAATCCGTGGGCACGTCGAAATATCAGCCATGCACCCACAACAGCGACTGGGTATGATGTTCTGAGACATTCTGATGCTTACTACAACCAGATTTACTATGTGGTGAATGAGCCGGATGGCGCTGGACCCCTACTAACGGTTTCAGTATGTGATCCAGGTAATTGGGAGCAAAGAGATTATGGCGTGGATGGTTACATCTCAAGTGCAATATCTGGGTTTCCTAATGCAACCCCGGATATACGTTATTGGGAATTAGAACCTGTTAGTTCCCTGTGGCGTGTCATGCCGAAAGCGCTTGCTTACACGTTCCTAAAGCTCAAGCAAGCTATTGAAGGAAAAGGCAGAGGGCATATTGTTTTGCCACCGGCGGCAACGAATGCAATGTTATCCGGCAGTAACGTTCAGACTTTCTGGTCACAGTTCTTTGGCTTTATTCATGGGCCTGTTGGAAGTACATTAACCTATGAAAGCGGACCAGCCGTACCAAGGATTACCCCTGCTAGCTTAGGCGCACTCCATCTTCATCTTTACGCTGTTAGCCCAGGCTCTACAGATAAGTATGGTGTTTCAACAGATTGGTGGGCCGCACAAGGAATTCCTTCTCCAAGTGGACTTATGATTGTTGCTAACTCCATTGCTAAATTGCGTAAGGGAGCAAATTGGTATAGGACCAACTATGGCGTTGGAGGACAGTTAGCTGCAGATGTACTTATCAGCGAAACGGGTGAAGACTACGGTTTGGGTAAGGTCGATATTACTTTGCGTTGGAGAGCAGGTTTTTCCACCCATCAGGAGGGAATGGCATGGTGGAATAGCTGGTTATGCTTTCTCACTCGTAATGCAACGAGCCAATTAGGCCTGCAAAGTCCTCATGTGGTCCACAGCTGTATTCACGAACCATCGATATTACCTGTATCGACAACGCGCGTACCAGACACAACGATAAATCAAAAGTATCTCAACGTCAATTCTTGGTTAACGGCAACTGACCCTAGTGCCCCTGCATTTTTAACTGGAGGAAGTACTTCAGGGCGTTTTCCGAATAAGTTCTCAAGCTATGGCGGGGGAGAAGTTGTTTGGCCTCATCCAGCAGCTCTCCTTCCTTATGCCACTTACTATAGAACCCCTCATGGGGCATGCCTTTACACGTGGCATAAGGTGGCAGTTGATGGGGTCACAGAAAACATCAACACGGGTTGGGTTTCACTCACGACCTCGGCTGGTGTGATTGCTCAAGGGACTATCAATGTGCCTGTGGGCTATAACACAGTTTACTTTCCTGTCATCAAGGATATGGGCAATAGCACATCAGGTGATTTGCTTTCGATCCAGTGGCTAGATTCAAGTGCACAATGGAAAACATTTGGAACGATAGATCAACTATTTGATTACCAGAACTCACAAACCTTCCAGTGGGTAAGCGGCTATGTCCCTGTTGATATTACGCTTGGTGTGCCCCAACCAGTCTATAGCGCAGTGGTGCTGCCTGTAGTGGTCAGGGCAACCAGTGCAGGGTCGCGAACATTTAGAATTCATCGAGCTATTGGAGGCACACGTGTGTGGTTAGGCAAGCCTCAAATTTTGCCGGGTGTGTGCTCATGGATGACACCCCACGCAAATGACATGATATGACACTTACTTTGTGGCAAATGATCCTGAGTCATGTATTAACTATCATGCTCTTGGTTGCACAAATGGTTCTTTCTCTCACGCCTGAGGTCACACCTCAGGCACCCAGACAGACACTTAAGCCTATCCTTTACCTTCCAAGCATTACTCAGCCCGCTTTCATTCAAATTGGGCGACTTGTAAGAGGTCCTTACGGCCGTGGCTCTGATTTTAATGTGAGAGCACTGATTACCTCCACATTGAGTCTGCCGATCTATCAGACGACAATCCGTGTCACCGCTTATGCTTCTCCAAACAATCCTTTCGGCATTTTGACCACAACAACTTTTCTTCCTGTTCTCTTTCCGGGTCAGGCCGATGGGTTTCGAGTCATTTTTAAGGATGGCTGGCCGAATATAGGGGAAATCAAGGCTGAAGTGATTAGTTGGACAACAGTGACCACACAAACCTATCTTACACCTTCATTTATATTTACACCTGCACACAGCAGCATTTATGGCACTTATGTCGCAGGGATGATCCTTAATGATACTGGAATTACATTGACCAATATTGCCATCGCTACTTGGTCTCTCTACGATTCATCACCGGATAGAGATGTGTCGACGGTGACCCTGCTGACACCGAATCAAGTCATTACTTTTTCGCACATTCTTGGTGAAGAGATGCCACTCAATTCCATCCGCGTTGGCATTCAAGGCATTGCCACACCTTAGACTGGCGAACCTGATCCGCTCATGCCGGGTCGGGTTTGTTATAAACGGGTGTAGCGCAAGATTGTGGATGAGTGATGCGCGTGAACGCTGACGTGAACGTAGACGATTACGTGGACTTGGCTCTACAAACACGAACTACAACTGAATCCACTTACTATTCTGCGCTACACCCGTTATAAACTTCTCCCGGCGCTTCTCCACCAACATGCAATAGAATACGCGCGTGCGTTTACCACAGTCTCTCACTCAGTCCATGGAGCCGGTCGAGCTCGATGAGTTGAGTGACACCCAAGCAATTCAAGTCGGCACACAGGCGCGCGAGGCGGCATCCGAATTGCGCCATCGTGGGGCGGTGCTGGTGGCGCTCATGGCGCTGACGCCGGTCGCGTTGCTGGTGGTCGAGTTGCCGACCCGGACGCTGCTGTTCAATTTCCTCGGCTCGGCCCTCTCCATTCGCCTTTCAACCGATTCGCTACTGGTGGTGCTGCTACCGGTGCTGGTATGTGCCGGCGTCGACTGGGTGTTGCGCGATCACCCCGATGTGCGCGAGGGTGAAGTGCTGTTCCTGTTTCCCTACTGGATCGTGCCCGGTTTGGCTGCGCTGGCGATGGCCGATCTGCTCACCCGAATTAATACGTGGGGGCCGTGGATCGGCGTGCTTGCCATCGGCATCGTGCTCATCACCGTGTTGGTGGGGGCCGAGTATGTCAGCCTGTCGCCCAATGCCAGCGGCTACGGGGTGGCGCGGCTGGTGCTCACCGGTGTCAGCTATGTCATTGCCTTCACCCTGTTCACCCTCATCTACAGCACCCGCGAGCGCAGCGCCATCTCGGCCACTTTGAACTTCTTTGTAGCCACGTTCCTGGCACTGGATCTGCTGGCCCCGCACATCATCGGCCTAGGACGTGCCAGCATCTTTGCCGTCATCACCGGTCTCATCGTGGCCCAAATTACATGGGCACTGAACTATTGGAACATCTCGAACTGGAGCGGCGGCATGCTGCTCGTCACCGTGTTCTATGTCATTTCAGGACTGGCCCAGCAATACTTTCAAGAGAAGCTCAATCGCTTCGTGCTGATTGAGTTCGCAGTCACCGCCACAGTGGCCCTGGTCGTGGTGTGGCAACTGGCGGAGATTCGGTGAGGAGAAGTGGCTGGTGGCTAGTCGCTGGTGACTGGTTACAAGCGGCCAGGCCCCAACCACCAGCAACCACCAACCAGCAACCACCAACTAACAACTCTCATGAGCGTTCTCGTCATCGGCGCGGCAAACCTCGATATTAAAGGGCGGCTGTTCAATAGCCCTGTCGTCAACTCGTCCAACTCGGCCGCCATCAAAACCAGCATGGGTGGGGTGGCCCGCAACATTGCCGAGAACCTAGCCCGGCTCGGGGTCGCGGTCACGCTGCTGACGGCAGTGGGTGATGACTATGCCGGCGAGGATATTCTCGATACGGCGGATGAAGTTGGCGTCGATGTGTCGCGCGCGCTGATCATCGAGGATGCCACCACCGGCACATATCTGGCCGCGCTGGACCCAGGCGGCGATATGTTTGTGGCGCTGGATGATGTGCGGGTGCTCCACCACATCACGCCCGATTATTTGTATCTCAACCGCGATGCTTTCCGCGAGTGCGACATGGTGACGCTGGATTTGAACCTCACCGATGCAACACTGCACACGGCCGTCAAACTGGCCCACGAATATCACAAACCGATTTGCATCGATCCTACCTCCACCGATATCGCGCACCGGCTGTTCCCGCTGCTGCCCAAGGTCGACATCATCACGCCCAACCTCGACGAAGCCGAGGTGCTCCTGCACTGCGCCAATCTGCCCATCCCGGACGATCCGGTGCAATGCGCCCGTCACCTGGCCGCGCTCGGCGTCGCGACAGTGGTGATTACCCAGGCCGAACGCGGCGCGTGCTATGCCACCGACAACGAGAGCGGCCAGTTCCCGGCCCTGCGCGGCGACATCGTAGACACCACCGGTGCCGGTGACGCGCTCACCGCCGCAATTATTTTTGGGGTGTTGCAGGGCATGGCCGTGAGTGAAGCGCTCCAACTGGGCCTGCGCGCCGCTGCGTTAACCCTGCGCTCTACCTACACCGTTGCGCCCGAACTTAGCCTCGATAGACTCTACGGAATGGAATGAGAGAGCTGGGAGCCAAGAGCGGAACATTCGGAATTGCTCTTCGCTCCCAGCTCTCAGCTCCCAGCTCTCAGCTCCCAGCTCTTCGGCGCGGCTCAGCCATCACTCATGCTTATGAAACACAATCTTCAAGCCTTGCCGCGTCTGCAAAACAGGGGTCGCGCAAGTGCGCATTCCCCAATACAGAGGATCAGTTTGACTATGCTAAATCAGCCACCACAAGGAACTCACAACACCAACATCCGCAACGCGGCGTTGATCTTGATGGGTTCATTCATCAGCGCATTAATCTTTATTCTCGGCATCACCGTTGGGGCCATCATCACCCGGCCCGGCGGCATGCTGTTCACCGGCGCATCACCCTTCCCACCCAGCACCGGCGGCAGTGGTCTGAGCGCGATTTTGCCGGACCTGGCCAGCAGCAATGTGGCAGACGAGAGCTATCGCGGCCGCGTAGACACGGCCTTGATCGACAACGTGTTGCAACGGCTGAAGACCCAGTGGTATGGCGATATGCCGGCCGATGACAAACTGACCGATGGCGCCATTCGCGGCATGGTGAACTCGCTGGGCGACCAATTTACGCAATACGTCGAGCCAAAGTACGCCAAGATTTTGAACGAGAACATCAACGGCGCGTTCGACGGCATTGGGGCCACGATCAAACAGCTGGCCAGCGGCGACATCCAGATCATTCGCACGGTGCCGGGCACACCGGCCCAGAAGAGCGGCGTGGAGCCGGGCGATATTCTGGAGGCGGTGGATGGCAAGCGCATTAATGGCCTGAGCAGCAGCGAAGTGGCCGCGATGATGCGCGGCGAGCGCGGCACCACGGTGAAGCTGACCCTGCGCCGTGAAGGCACGCCCAAGCCGTTCGATCTCGTCCTCACTCGCGCTCGCATCGAAGTGCCGCTGGTGACCAGCAAGATGGTCGGCCCGGCCAATGACGTGGCCTATGTCAGCCTGCTCGAATTCAGCGCCACAGCCAACGACCAGCTGACCAAGCAGGTCGATGAGTTGCTTAAGCAAAAGCCGAAAGGGCTGATTCTGGACCTGCGCGACAACCCCGGTGGGTTGCTGAATCAGGCCGTGCAGATCGGCGATTTGTTCCTGAAGAAAGGCGTGTTTGTGATCGAGCGCGACTACCAGGGCAACCAGAGCACGCTGGACACCAGCGACAGCGGCCCTGCCCAGGACATTCCGATGGTGGTGCTGGTCAACGCCGGCAGCGCCAGCGCCAGCGAGATTGTGGCCGGTGCCATTCAGGACTATGGCCGCGCCAAACTGGTGGGCGAGACCACCTTCGGCAAAGGCTCGGTTCAATCGCCGCAGAACCTGCCCAATGGCGGCCAGTTGCGCATCACCGTGCAACGCTGGTATACGCCCAAAGATCGCGGCATTCACGGCACCGGCATCACCCCCGACTTCCTCATTACCAACACACCCGCCGACACCAAAGCCAACAAAGACCCCCAACTCGACGCGGCCGTGGAATATTTGAACACCGGCAAGACACCGGCCACCGTGACCACGCCGACACCGAAGCCGTAAAGCGAAGAGCGGTGAGCAGTGAGTAAGGGATTTTGCTCATCGCTCTTTGCTCACCGCTCCATTAGAATCCTGAGCATGATCGTGCAACAGGGGGTGGAGGCAGAACGGGTGGACAAGGCCAGTCGGCCAGTGCCACGCCTGCCGTTTACGCTATCTCCGCGGCTGAGCGTGACGCTGATCAGTGTGGCCGCGCTATTGGGCGGGGTCATCGCCTCGGCCGGTTTCGACTGGCGCAGCCCGACCGTGTTGTTGATCGCGGTGGCGGCGCTGTTATCGCAAGGCAGCTGGCTGGTGCTGTGGAACGCGATTGCCGGCACCGACTGGGCAACCCCCTGGCGCGAGTGGCAGCAATGGCGCAGTGGCAATCCCATCAAACCCCTGCCCTATACCCAGCCTGGCTCCGAGGCGGCCAGGGCAGCCGTGACGCTGGGCCAACTGAGCGCGTGGGTGCAACAGCGTTTGTGGCCGACCCATGGGAGCCGCATCTCAGCCATTGCCACGGCATTGGTGTTGGCGATGGTGTTGCCAGCCCTGTTGGGCAGCCAGGTCGTGGCGCTGACATTGCTAGCGGTGGTGGTGCCGCAGCTCGCGGTTTATCTGAGCAAAGGCGATGGCAAACCCAACAGCGTATTGCAGGGGCTGGCTCAAATTACGCTGCCGATGCTGCTGGGTTACAGCCTGTTCGAGCCGTTGCTGGTGATTGCAGGATTTGAGGTGGTGGCCGTGGCGATTGGTCTGGGCGTAGCCTTCGGCGGCGTGTTGACCCAGCGGCCACAGCACCTTGCACTGCACATTGGCCAGGGTCTGGTGCTGCTCGTGATGGTGCTCACGCGTCGGCCCATCGGCGCATTTCTCGTGGCACTGTTCTGGATGCCGCACCTGTTACGCTTCAAGCTCATCACCAAAGACAGCACCTGGTGGCTGATTGCCAGCGCCGTGGCGGCCTGCGCGGCATTGTCGTAGGAGAGGTGTCGAGGTGTCAGAGTGTCGGGGTGTCGATTGAGCCTAGGTGAGGAGACACCTCTGACACCCCGACACCTCAAAGACACTTTCTAAACTAACCCGCGCCCGCGACAGGCAGATAGTAAAAGGCGATGCCGATGATGATATACAGCCCGATCAGCAACGCGCCCTCCAGCCAGTTGGAGCGGCCGTCCAGGCTGACGCTGGCCGCGATGAAGCACGAGGCCAGCAGCGCGATCAACTCGAAGGTAGTGAACTCCAGCGTCACATAGTTGGGCGGGAAAAGTAGGCTGATGAACACCAGCAGCGGCGCAACCAGCAAAGCCACCTGCAAGCTGCTGCCCACGGCAATCCCCATGCTCAGATCCATATTGTTCTTCAACGCCACTTCGATGGCCACCACATGCTCGGCAATATTACCGATGATGGGCACCAGAATGATGCCGACGAACAGCTCGCTGATGCCGAGTTGCGACACCATCGGATCGACTGCGCCGACCAAAAACTCGGACATGACGGCGATGAACACCGTGCTGATCAGCAGCAGGATCACGGCCGTGCGTACGGTCATGGTGGGGGCATGGGCCGGCGCGCGTTCCAGTGGATCACCTGGATCGCTAAGGACATCCTTGCGCGATGACGTGAAGGTGTATAGCACGCTGAGCACGTAAATGACGATGATGACGACGGCCGTGAGCAAACTCAGCGACTCGACATTGGTCTTGTTGGGTTCGATGGCGAGGGAGAAGAATGACGGCACCGCCAGCACTAGCGCGACCACGATCAGCATGGTGGCATTCAACCCGGCCGTGCGCGGCTCGAAGCGTTGCACGCCGTGCTTGAGGCCACCCAGCAACATGCTGGCACCGGCCACCAGCAACAGATTGCCGATGATGGAGCCGATGATCGACGCGCGCGCCAGATCGATCAGGCCGGCTCGAATAGCCAGCACCGTGATGATGAGCTCGGCCGCATTGCCCAGCGTGGCGTTGAGCAGCGCACCCACTTTGGGGCCAGTGCGAGCCGCCAACTCTTCCGTCGCCTCACCCAGCAGTCCCGAAAGCGGAACCACGGCCAGTGCGGCGGTGATGAAGACAATAATCGGGTTCCCGCCCAATAATTCAGCCGCAAACGCAATGGGCAAAAAAAGCAGGAGCACATAGATGGGTTTGATGCGA
>Ga0105044_10011721_pt1 | contig 11932 bp, 13 predicted proteins | sample MAT01_FD_78092 | JGI IMG/M metagenome (GOLD analysis project Ga0105044, IMG submission 78092) | Freshwater microbial communities from Lake Fryxell liftoff mats and glacier meltwater in Antarctica - MAT-01 | ecosystem: Environmental > Aquatic > Freshwater > Ice > Liftoff microbial mat | place...
ATCCGCGAGGTCCGCGCGCTGGGGCTCGAATCCTGCGCAACGCTCGGCATGCTGAGCGGCGACCAGGCACGGCAGCTGAAGCACGCCGGGCTCGATTATTACAACCACAACATCGACACCTCGCCGGAGTTCTATGGCGAGGTGATCACGACGCGCAAGTTCCAGGATCGCCTCGATACGCTCGATGCAGTCCGGCAGGCCGGCATGAATGTCTGCTGCGGCGGCATCGTCGGCATGGGCGAGACCCCCCGCGACCGCGCGCGGATGCTGCAGACGCTCGCGAACCTGCCGCAGCATCCGGAAAGCGTGCCGATCAACCAGCTGGTGCAGGTTCCCGGCACGCCGCTGCACGGCCGCGAACCGATCGATCCGTTCGATTTCGTGCGCACCATCGCCGTGGCCCGCATCGTGATGCCAGCAGCGCATGTGCGCCTGTCGGCTGGCCGTGAAGCGATGGCCGATGAACTGCAGGCGCTGGCTTTTCTTGCCGGCGCCAATTCGATCTTCTACGGCGAGCGGCTGCTGACGACCGGGAATCCGGATGTCGAGCACGACCGCCGCCTGCTTGCGCGGCTCGGTATTTGCGCCGAAGGCAGCGACGCGAACCATGGTGCTCGCGCGCACGCCTGAGGCGCTGCGCGCCGGGCTCGCCGCACTCGACGACCGCGCGCTGCGCCGGCGGCGCGTCACCGCGGCGGCCCGCTACGACGACGCGGCGGAGCGGCCGCAGGCCGCGCACCTGCAGATCGACGGGCAGCACGTCGTCAATTTCTGCGGCAACGACTACCTCGGACTCGCGACGCATCCGGCATTGATCGCCGCGATGAGCGCTGCCGCCGGGCGCTACGGCGCGGGCAGTGGCGCCTCGCATCTGGTCACCGGTCACGGACCCGAGCACGCCGCGCTCGAGCAGGAACTGGCCGAGTTCACGCAGCGCGAGCGGGCGCTGCTGTTCTCGAGTGGCTACATGGCGAACCTCGGCGTGCTCGGCAGCCTCGTCGATCGGCATGACCTGATGCTGCAGGATCAACTCAATCATGCCTCGCTGCTCGACGCCGGCTTGCTGAGTCGCGCGACGCTGCGCCGCTACCCGCACCTCGATGCCGCCGCAGCGCGCGAGCGGCTCAGGGACTTCCGCGCCGCCCGGCCGCAGGCCGGCGCCTTGATCGCCACCGATGGCGTGTTCAGCATGGATGGCGATGTTGCGCCGCTCGGCGCGCTTGCGACACTCGCACGACAGAGCGGTGCCTGGCTGCTGGTCGATGACGCGCACGGCCTCGGCGTGCTCGGTGAACGTGGCGGTGGAGCCGTCGAGGCGGCCGGACTGTCGGCTGACGATGTGCCCGTGTTGATCGGCACGCTGGGCAAGGCGCTCGGTTCGTTCGGCGCGTTCGTTGCCGGGGACGCCGATCTGATCGAAACCCTGCTGCAGCGCGCGCGCACCTACATTTACACGACCGCGCTGCCGCAGCCGGTTGCCGCAGCGACCCGCGCGGCACTCCGGCTGGTGCAGCGCGAGTCCTGGCGACGCGAGCAGCTGCGAACACTGACACAGCGGTTTCGCGAGCGCGCCGGGGCGCGCGGCATCGCGCTGGGTGTCTCGCAGACGCCGATCCAGCCGGTGATTCTCGGCAGCGCAGAAACCGCGTTGGCGGCCAGCGAGGCGCTGCGTCGCGCGGGCTTCTGGGTCGTCGCGATCCGGCCACCGACCGTGCCCGAAGGCAGCGCGCGACTGCGCATCACGCTGTCGGCGGCACATACGGAGGCCGAGGTGGATGCGCTCGTCGTGGCGCTGGACGCGGCGCTGCACGCATGAGCGGAGCGCTGCACGTGGAATCGGACGGCCACGGTGAGACGCTCGTGATGCTGCACGGCTGGGGCGCCAATCTGCGCGTGTTCGAAAAACTTAGCCACGCGCTGCGCGATCATTACCGGATCGTGCGCGTCGATCTGCCCGGCCATGGCCAGAGCGCGCGCTACGATGCGGGTCAGGGCCCCTCGCTCGACCAACTGTCTGAACGACTGCAGGCGCTGATCCCGACGCCTGCGCTGTGGCTCGGCTGGTCGCTGGGCGGGCAGATCGCGCTCAGAATCGCAACCCGCTTCGCTGCTTCCGTCACGGGCCTGGTCATTGTCTGCAGCTCACCGCGCTTCGTGGCGACCACCGACTGGCCGCATGCGATGCCACCGGCGGTGCTCACGCAGTTCGCCGCGTCGCTGCGCCGCGCACCGCGCCAGACCGTCAGCGACTTCCTCGAACTGGTCGTCCGCGGCAGCCAGGCCGCGGACGCCTCGCTGCAAGAGCTGCAGCGCGCGCTGCTCGAACACGGCGAAGCATGCCCGATCGCGCTGGCCGATGGACTGCGGTTGCTGCAGTCGGGCGATCTGCGCGCCGACCTCGCGACGCTGCAGTGTCCGACTCTGGTATTGAGCGGCGAGTACGATCGCATCGCGTCACCGGCAGCGAGTCGCGCGCTCGCCGCAGCGCTGCCGCGGGCACAGCACCACGAGTTCCGGCGCGCCGCGCATGCGCCGTTCCTGTCGCATCAACGGGAGTTCGTCGCGCAGTTGCAATCATGGCGGGAACAGGTGGCCGCGTGAGCACGCAAGACGACTACCGACCCGAGACGCGGCGTGTCGCACAGCGCTTCAGTGCCGCTGCCCACCGCTACGACGCGGCGGCGTACCTGCAGCGCGTCGTGCGCGAGGAACTGGAATCGAGGGTCGCGACGTTCGCAGCGCTGCAGCCGCGCTGTGTGGTCGATCTCGGCGCCGGCACCGGTCATGCGGCGCTCGCCCTGAAGCGCCGCTTCGGCGACGCATTGGTGCTGGCAGTCGACATCGCACCGGGGATGCTGGCCGTCGCCGGCGAACGCATGGGCTGGCGGGATCGCGTCCTGGACGGCAAGCTCGGGCATCGCTTCGAGCGCATCTGCGCCGACACGCACCGCTTGCCGATCGCGACAGGAAGCTGTGAGCTGGCGTTCAGCAGCCTGATGCTGCAGTGGAGCCACGACCTCGACGCCGCATTCGTCGAGATCCGGCGCGTGCTCAAGCCGGGCGGGTTGCTGGCATTCGCGAGCTTTGGACCGCGCACGCTGCACGAACTGCGCGCAGCCTGGGCCAGCGTGGATGATCAGCCACACGTCGGGGTGTTCGCCGACATGCATGACCTCGGTGGCGCGCTGGCGCGGGCCGGATTCTCGGAACCGGTGCTCGATGTCGACCTGCATGAACTGCGCTATTCGAACGCGCGCGCGCTGATGCAGGATCTGAAGGCCATTGGCGCCGCCAACGCCGTCCGCGGCCGCGCGCGCGGCCTGACGGGCCGCAGCCGTTTCGCGCGAATGGCGGCTGCCTATGAGCAATGGCGCAGCGAGGAGTCGCTGCCGGCCAGCTATGAAGTGGTCTATGGTCTGGCCTGGGCAGCACCGCTGCGGCCCGGCATCGCGGACGCTGGTGGCGAAGTGGCGGTAGCGGTCGAAGCGATCCGTCGACGCGCCGAGAAACCGTCCGCATGAGGGGCGTATTCGTCACCGGCACCGATACCGAGATCGGCAAGACCTTCTGCTCGGTCGCGCTGGTCGAGGCGGCCGTCGCCGCTGGACTGCGGGTGGCGGTCATGAAGCCGGTTGCAGCCGGTGCGGCGCGGACCCCGCGCGGCCTGCGCAATGACGATGCGCTGGCGCTGATCGCAGCGGCCGGGACGACCGCACCGTACGAACAGGTCAACCCGTACTGTTTCGAGGCCGCCGTCGCGCCGCATCTGGCGGCCCGCGACACTGATTGCACCGTTGACCTGGCGCAGATCCTCGCTCAATGCGAACGACTCTCAGTGAACGCCGACTGGCTGCTGGTCGAAGGCGCGGGCGGCTGGTTCGCGCCGCTCAGCGACGAGCATCGCATCGCCGAGCTTGCGCAGGCGCTCGGCCTGCCGGTGGTGCTGGTCGTCGGGATGCGGCTCGGTTGTCTGAATCACGCGCAGCTGACGCATGCCGCGATTCTGGCCGCTGGCCTGCCGTTCGCGGGCTGGATTGCGAATGCACTGACGCCCGATATGCCGCGTTTCGAACAGAACTGTGACACGTTGACGGAACGACTGGGCCGTCCGCCGCTCGCCGTGATGCCCTACAAGCCCGGTACAGCAGCCCGCGCGCGCGCCGCCCGGTCAGCGGTGTCACAGTTGCTGGAAATTCCGCTGTAACGCGCTGACTTTGCGCGCCCTGCAAGGCATAATTAGAACGGTTCCAAATCATGCCTCCGACCCGCATCGAAATCTCGCCCCATTGCTCACTGTCCACCCAGGGTGCGTGGATTTTTTTTGCCGCGGTGTGTGTGGGATCTTTGTCGGTGGCCGGCTTCGTCGCACTGCAGGGCTTCTGGCCCGTATTGGCATTTGCCGGCCTCGAAATGGCGCTGTTGGGCTGGGCGCTGCGCGCCAGCATGCAGCGGCGAGCGCACCGGCACGCGATCACAATTACGGATTCAGACGTCGAGATAGAGAGAACCGACAGCCGGCGCATCGATCGCGTCGTGTTCCAGCGCTACTGGGCACGCGTTAGAATCCGCGCCGCTCAATCGCCTCTGCATCCGAGCCGCCTGACCATCGAGTCTCACGGTCGCCGCTGCGAAGTCGGTGACTTTTTGAACGAACAGGAACGCCGTACGCTCGCACGGCGGCTGCAGGCACTGGTTGCAATTTCGGAAGCAGGACAGCGGACAACATGACTCATTTGATGCGACGGATTGTCTCCAGGGCCGGCGCGCTGGCGCTGCTGGCCGTCTCCACGACCGCGCAGGCGGGCTGGGGCGGGCTGAACATGACGGTCGGAGTCACGGAACTGTCGAAACAGATCTACTCGCTGCACATGACCATCTTCTGGTGGTGCGTCGCGATCGGCGTATTCGTATTTGGCTGGATGCTCTGGTCGATCATCGCGTTCCGCAAGTCGAAGGGCGCGGTTCCCGACACGACCATGGTGCACAGCACGCGCGCCGAGATCATCTGGACCGTGATTCCGGTCGTGATCCTGGTGCTGATGGCGGTGCCGGCGGCGCGGGTGCTGATCGCCATCGAGGACACGCGCGGCACGGAACTTTCGGTCAAGGTCACCGGTTACCAATGGAAATGGCAGTACGAATACCTCGACGAGGAGATCAGCTTTTTCTCGACGCTGAGTCGCGACAGTGATTCGGCGCGGCAGTTGCAGTCGGGCATTGATCCGCGCAGCGTCCAGAACTATCTGCTGAATGTCGACAACCCACTCGTGGTCCCCGAAGACACCAAGGTCCGGTTGCTGCTGACGGCACAGGATGTCATCCACGCCTGGTGGGTGCCCGACTTCGGCATGAAGAAAGACGCGATCCCCGGCTTCATCAACGAGCTGTGGTTCAAGGTCGACGCCGGCAAGACCGGCACCTATCGCGGTCAGTGCGCCGAACTGTGCGGCCGGGATCACGGCTTCATGCCGATCGTGGTCGAGGTCCTCAGCAAGGCCGACTACGCGGCCTGGGTTGCCAAGCAGAAATCGGAGCCGCTGCCCGCGATGCCCGACGATTCCGAACCGACCATCGCCCAGAATATCGTCACCCCGAACACCAGCGCAGCGCCCGCGCGCCGCTGATCCAGACACTTTCGAGTAACGACCATGGCCAACGCAAGCACCGCAACTCACGACACGCACGACGACCACGACCACAAGCCCTCCGGCTGGCGTCGCTGGGTCTACGCGACCAATCACAAGGACATCGGCACGATGTACCTGATCTTCGCCTGCGCGATGTTCTTCATCGGCGGCGCGATGGCGCTGGTGATCCGGCTCGAGCTGTTCCAGCCCGGCCTGCAGTTCGTCGACCCAGCCTTCTTCAACTCCATGACGACGATGCACGCGCTGCTGATGATCTTCGGCGCGGTGATGCCGGCCTGGACCGGTCTTGCGAACTGGATGATCCCGCTGCAGGTCGGCGCACCGGACATGGCGCTGCCACGGCTGAATAACCTCAGCTTCTGGATCCTGCCGTTCGCATTCACGCTGCTGCTGCTGACGTTGTTCGTGCCCGGTGGTGCGCCGGCCGGCGGCTGGACGCTGTATCCGCCGCTCTCTCTGCAGGCGGGCGACAGCTTTCCGCTGACGATCTTCGCGATCCACCTGATGGGAGCGTCATCGATCCTCGGCGCGATCAACGTCGTGGTGACGATCATGAACATGCGCGCACCGGGCATGGGGCTGCTCAACATGCCGCTGTTCTGCTGGACCTGGCTGATCACGGCTTACCTGCTGATCGCGGTCATGCCGGTGCTGGCCGGTGCGGTCACGATGCTGCTGACCGATCACTACTTCGGCACCAGCTTCTTCAACGCCGCGGGCGGCGGCGACCCGGTGATGTTCCAGCACATTTTCTGGTTCTTCGGCCATCCCGAGGTCTACATCCTGATCCTGCCGGCATTCGGCATCGTCTCGGAGATCATTCCGACGTTCTCGCGCAAGCCGCTGTTCGGCTACGAGTCGATGGTCTATGCGTCGGCGTCGATCGCGTTCCTGTCGTTCATCGTCTGGGCACACCACATGTTCACAACCGGCATGCCGCTGGCCGGCCAGCTGTTCTTCATGCTCTCGACGATGCTGATCGCCGTCCCCACCGGCGTGAAGGTCTTCAACTGGTGCGCTACGATGTGGAAGGGGTCGCTGACCTTCGAAACACCGATGCTGTTCGCACTCGCGTTCCTGTTCCTGTTCACGCTCGGCGGCTTCTCGGGCCTGATGCTCGCGATCGTGCCGGCGGACTTCCAGTATCACGACAGCTACTTCGTCGTGGCGCACTTCCATTACGTGCTCGTGCCGGGTTCGGTGTTCGCGATCATGGCCGGCGTCTATTACTGGATCCCGAAGTGGACTGGGCGGATGTACGACGAAAAGCTCGGCCGGCTGCATTTCTGGCTGTCGACGATCGGCGTCAACGTGGTGTTCTTCCCGCAGCATTTCCTCGGATTGGCCGGCATGCCGCGACGCATCCCCGACTACGCGACCCAGTTCGCAGACTGGAACATGGTCTCGTCGATCGGTGCGTTCGTGTTCGGCTTCTCGCAGCTGCTGTTCGTCGTGGTGGTCTGGAAGTGCGTGCGCTCCGGCGAGCTGGCCCCCGCGCGGCCCTGGGAGGGCGCGCATGGCCTGGAGTGGGAACTGCCGACGCCGGCGCCGTACCACAGCTGGGATACGCCTCCCTCACCGCAGGTCATCCTCCGTGGCGCTGAGCACGAAGGCTCGTTTCGCCATACGTGATCGGCATGACTAAAGATATCGAACGCGGCAAGCGAGTCCGACGCAGCGCCATCGTGCTGGGGCTGATTGCGTTCGGGTTCTATGCGTCGTTCATCCTGATGGCGGTCACGGGATATCGGCTGTAGTGGTCACCGCAACCGAAACCCGTGATCGCGAGAATTCGCGCTTGACGCTGAAGCTGCTCGGCATCGCGGCGGGCAGCTTTGCGTTCGGGTTCGCGCTCGTGCCCCTGTACGACATCATGTGCGAGATCACCGGCTTCGGTAACCAGAAGGACCTGCAAGAGCAGACCGCTGCGATCGTCGAAGCGCCGGACCTCGCGCGCACGATTACTGTGGATTTCGTTGCGGAGCTGCCGACAGTGGGCAGCTGGGAATTCCGGCCGGTCGTCAAATCGATGCAGGTGCATCCGGGCCAGCTTTACGCAGTCGAATACCTGGCGCACAACCTGACCGGCAAGGACACGGTCGCGCACGCAGTACCGAACGTCGCACCGGGCACCGCTGCGGGCTATTTCCACAAGACCGAATGCTTCTGCTTCATACCGCAGAATTTTGCGAAGGATGAACAGCGCTCCATGCCGGTACGCTTCATCGTCGACCGGGACCTGCCTCAGCATCTGGACCGCGTGACGCTGTCCTATGTCTTCTACGATAACTCGACGCGCATCAGCGCACGGTAACCATGGCCACAGCAGATCCGAACACGGCGACCGCCGGCAAGTACTACATTCCTCACGAGAGCATCTGGCCGGTCTACGGATCGTTCACGCTGTTCACGATGATGCTGGGCCTGTGCGGCTGGCTCAACGAGTGGTTCGGCCCCTGGCTGTTCGCGCTTGGTTTCGTGATGCTGCTCGGCCTGTTCATGGGCTGGTTCCTGGTAGTCATCGGCGAAAGCCAGCGCGGCCTGTACAACATGCAGGTCGACCGCTCGTTCCGGATGGGAATGATGTGGTTCATCTTCTCGGAAGTGATGTTTTTCGCGGCGTTTTTCGGTGCGCTGTTCTATGCCCGCCAGCTTTCCGTGCCCTGGCTCGGCGGCGAGGGCGTCAAGATATTCAACCCACTGCTGATCTGGCAGGGATTTGAAAGTGCCTGGCCCACCAACGGCCCCGCCAAAATCGGACCGCGCGAAGACGGCTCCTTCGAACTGATTCCGGCGTTTGGACTGCCGGCGATCAACACACTGATCCTGCTGACCTCGGGCGTCACACTGACGATTGCCCATCACGCGCTGCGCGCCGGCCATCGCGCCAGTCTGAATCTTTGGCTGGGCGCGACCTTCCTGCTCGGCTTCATCTTCGTCGGTCTGCAAAGCTACGAGTACTACTACGCCTACACCGAGCTTGGGCTCAAGCTGTCGACGGGTATCTACGGCTCGACGTTCTTCATGCTGACGGGCTTCCACGGCTTTCATGTCACGCTCGGCGCAATCATGCTGCTGTGCATATGGCTGCGAACCATGAAGGGTCACTTCACGACAGAGCGCCACTTCGCCTTCGAAGCCGTCGCCTGGTATTGGCATTTCGTCGACGTGGTCTGGCTCGGCCTGTTCGTGTTCGTCTACTGGCTCTAGCTATCGAGAAAACTGCGCAGCAGCGCCTCGACCTCAGGGGTCGCGGCGTCGAACAGCCCGTGACCGAAATCCGGCAGTTCGGCGTAGCGCGCATCGGGCCGTAACTTTCGCGCGCGGCCGGTTGCCTCCCAAAGATCATCGCGGGGCCGCAGGATCAACAGCGGCTGGTAGATGGCCGCCAGCGCTGCAGCCGTATCATAGGCGGCGATCGCCGTCGCACCGCGCTCACGCGCGCCGGGGCGCAACTTCTCTGCGAAGCTGCGCAGCAGGCCTGCGTCATCCTGTCCGGGGCCGCGCCAGCGCACGGTCCGACGCCATTCCTCCCGCACCCAGTCACCGTCGAGATCGAACGGGATCGGCGGCTGCGCGCCAAGGCTCGCGCGCTCGGCCCCATCGAACACTGGCACCGCGCACAGCACCACGCGCCGCACCAACATCGGTGTTGCTGTGGCAATGGCAGCAGCGATCGCAGCGCCGGTGTGATAGCCGAGCAGATCAACCTGTGTGAGCCGGGCCGCGCCAATCGCCGCTTGCAACACGGTCGCGTAGTCAACCAGACGTTGCTCACCGATGATCGGATCCGACATGCCGAAGCCGGGCGTGTCGAGCGCCAGCACGAGGCGGTCGCTACCGAGTCGCGGCAGCAGTGCGGCAAAGGTCTGGCTCGAGTTCGGCACCTGGTGCAAACAGACCAGCGGCGTGCGTGCGGGGTGCGGCGGATCGACGCGCCGATAGTGGACCTGTCCCGCCGGCGTCGGCAGGTAGCCGCGCCGGACTTCGCTCAAGGAATCGCGTCGAACGCGGGAATCGCGGTCGGCGTCGACGTGCCGGTTGCCGACAGGGCCGCATTGCCGAGCTGCTCGCTGCTGTTGTCGCCCCAGCTGAACACCGTGCCATCGCTGCGTAGCGCGAGCGCGAACGAACGACCGCCGGCGTTGGCGGTGAGCACGTTGGCAAGGCCCGAAGCTGCGGTGAACACGTTCCGCGCCGTGGTCGTGGCATCACCAATCGAGCCGGCTTCGTTGGCCCCGGCACTGCGAAGCGCGCCGTCACTACCGACGATCTGCACCAGGCGATCGGCTGCGTCAGCGTCGACGGCATCGAGATAGATGCCGGTTGGTGTCAACGCGTCCGCCGTGACCGCGCCACGGCCGAGCTGGTTGTCGGCGTTCTCACCCCAGGCGAGCACTGCGCGAGCGGTCGTGATCGCCAGCGAAGTATCGCCGCCAGCGCGCACGCGGGTCGCGCCCGTGACGCCGGTGGCGACCGGTGAGCGCTGCGTAACCACGGAACCGTTGCCGATCTGGCCAGAAGCGTTCGCGCCCCAGGCCCAGACGCTGCCGTCCGCGAGCAGCGCCAGGGAATGATCATTGCCCGCCGCGACACTGCGCGCGGTCGCAAGGCCCGGCACCGCCAGCGGCGTGGAGCTGAACGCGAAGGTCCGGCCCGGCGTGCCGAGCTGCCCGAGCGTATTGGTCCCCCACGCGAAAACGCGGCCGTCATCGAGCACAACGACTGAATGGTCGCGGCCCGCTGCAATCGCCACGGCTGGCCGCGGCAGGGTCACGAGAGCCGGAGTCGCGCGCGCGTTGCCATCGCCGAGCCCAAGTTGACCACTGTTGTTGCGGCCCCAGACGTACACCGCGCCGCTGCCGAGCAAAGCCAGGGCATGGCCACCGCCTGCCGCCACCGCGGTGACGGTTGATCCGGCGGGCAGAGTCACGGTTCCGATCGTGTCGCTGGCGGCACCGGCGGTGCCATCACCGCGCTGCCCATCGGTGTTGAAGCCCCAGGAAGCCAGCGTGCCGTCGGAGCGGCGCACGAGCACGAAAGCGGCGCTGGCGGTCGCGGTCTTGGCGGCGGCGACATTTGCCGGCAAGGCGGGCAGCGGGTTGTCCGCAAGGCTTGCAACCGACAGCGTTGCGGCGCTGCTGGTGGCGGCACCCCGCGGATTGGTCGCGACGACCGCAAAGGCGGATCCGTTGTCAGTCAGCGCCGCTGCGGGCAGCGCATAAATGCGCGCCGTCGCACCGGCTAAGGCGATGCCGTTGCGCTGCCACTGGTAGCTGAGTTCACCGCCGGTTGCGAGCACGCTGAAGATCACCGGCTGTCCGACAGCGACGCTCTGGCTGAACGGCGCCGTGGCAATCGCGGCCGGGGCGAGCACGGTCAGTGGTACGGCAATGCTGCTGACGATCCCGGCGCCGTTGCCGACATCCACGCTGTACACAGCGCCGTCATCGGCAGCAACCGTCGCAGGCGTGGTGTATGACGCGAGGGTTGCGCCCGCGACCGGCGCGTCGTTGCGGCGCCACTGGTACTGCACCTGTTCACCACTGGCTGCGACCGTGAAGGTCGCTGTTGCACCGAGTGTGACCGTCTGCGCGACGGGTTCGGCCGTGATCGTCGGTGCCGGAACGACGGTCAGCGTGGCTTCCGAGCTGCTCGCCGAACCCTTGGGGTTGGTGACCACGATCGAGAAACGCGCGCCGTTGTCCGCCACAGTCAGCGCAGGCGTGACATAGGTAGACGTCGTAGCGCCCGGGATGTCGGCGCCATTGCGGCGCCACTGAAAGCTCAACGGTGATGCGCCTTCCACGCCAACGCCGAATGAGACGGTCTGGGTCAGGAAACCACTGCGATCGGGAGGCTGTTCAAAGATGTGCGGCGCGGTGTCCGCACCGCCGCCGACGCAGCCAGCCATGCCTGCCGTGATGGCAATGAATAATCCAATCTGTGCCAGGAAGCGGCGACCCGTGCCAGCGATCATCGTCATTTTTCTCAATCTCACTTGATCTTGCGCGCAATCAGGGCGCGATGCTGTGCGGCGAAATCAAGCCGAGCGCCCAGGCGCCGATCAGCACGCAGAACAGGGTTACCGAGAGCCCGACCCGGAGGGTCAGGGCGCGCGCCATCTTGCGCGAATCGCCTTTGCCACTGGACAGGTGAAACAGCGCACTGCCCAGGCTCGCCACGATGGCGATCAGCAGGACCACGACCACGATCATGAACACCTCCATCCCAGGAATTATAGGCCTGCCGATGGTTCCCGTTGGCTGTACTTCGGCGACTCA
>Ga0105044_10011722_pt1 | contig 11932 bp, 12 predicted proteins | sample MAT01_FD_78092 | JGI IMG/M metagenome (GOLD analysis project Ga0105044, IMG submission 78092) | Freshwater microbial communities from Lake Fryxell liftoff mats and glacier meltwater in Antarctica - MAT-01 | ecosystem: Environmental > Aquatic > Freshwater > Ice > Liftoff microbial mat | place...
CAGATGGCAGAACAACACCGCGAACCGCACCAAACCGCATTGCTGGGAGATTACCTCGATCGCTTCAACAACACATACCAGGAGCGTATGGAAGAGGGGGAAAATGTGCCGCCTACTGTACTTACAAACCTTGCCCTCAAGCTTTTGATTGATCTACTGTTTTATAGCGCTGCAAACGGTTCTCGACGACTCTGGTTAGCGCTTATGGAGCGATCGAAAGATGGAAGCAGCCAGTCTGCACCAGTGGTTAATGATTGAAAGGCAGAAGCGATGGCAGAAATTCTAGCCCGCGAATTTAATGACTTCATTGGGTGACGAGCTTCTCCATTGTCCAAAGTCTTCAGGTTAAAGCTTCTCCTCGTGCCGTCTAGCTATACGTCTTTTTCATCTCTGCACACGTTCTGCGTTCGTTTCATGCCCTATTCCATTCTGCGACAATACACGCCTCCAACCTGCACGCTAGAGATCATGGCAAAAAAATCGCCGTTGTCTCGCTGGGCGGGTCAGCTAGTGGTGAAGCAGCTTCGGTTTCAACTCACGTTGGATGATCCGCAACTACCGCAAGAACAGTGGCTGACGCTTCGTGGCGATCGCGCTCAGCTTGAAGCACTGCACAAAGCCGTTTCAACCTATGTGCAGGCGTTCCTGGAGCAATCTCAAAGTCACTTCAAGACCAATGGGGTGGCAGCATCAGACGCGACGATCGCCACATTAGCACTCGCCGCATCGAATACAGCCCTTTCAACCGGCTTACCATCTGGTGCAAAACAGATTTCCTTACACCCCAAAGGGTTGCTAACCCACAATCTTGTACTGGGAACGCTAGCGATACCGGAGAAGCCTAGCGTCGTACCGTTGAGCGCTCTACAACTGTTTGATTTAGCCAACGCTTTGGATGACTACGCATCCGAACTGGTGGCGCTGCCGTTGCAGCGATCGCGTCAGTCAGCACTGTCTTCTCTGCGTTGGGGGCAGCTTGCTGCGACGGGTCTTGTGGTGATCGGGCTATCTGCCTCTGTTGCCAAAATGATCGACAGTAGCCGTAAGCCAGCCTCTCCAGTCAGTCAGGGAGCCAGCAGTGACCAGCTTGCGACTCAGCCTCCAGCCGTCGTGAGTCCACTGCCGCCGATTGCATCGAATCAAAAACTGCCGCCACCGCCGCCGATCGGTTCAACGGTGCCTGGCAGTCCCGGCTTGCCCACTTTTCCGCTTTCGTCCTCTTCTACAGGTAGCCCCAAGGCTAACAATCCTCCCGTTGGTGCAATACCCAAGCCTGACCTAAATCGTCCTGAAGCACTGCGTAAAGATGCTGGCGGTCAGATTGCTATACTGCCTCGAACGACTGCCCCAACGATTACAGCGCGCGCGCAGCCCACGAAACCGATGCCTTCCCTTTCTCTCAACCGAGAGTTTGCCAGCGCACCACTGAACCAAACTAGAAGCGCGGAAAGTCGATCGTCGGCTAGACGCAGCAATCAGGCTGACCAGACAGATACGGCGTTTGATACGATCTCACAAATAGCAGAAGCGAGACAGTACTTTCAGCAGCGCTGGAACCCTCCTCAGGGGCTGACGCAAACCCTGGAATACACGCTTCTGGTAGGGGCAAATGGCTCTATTCAACGCATAATACCTCTGGGTCAGGCAGCAGGCGACTATAGCGATCGCACAGGCATACCGTTGGTTGGCGAAGCCTTTGTCTCTGCGATCAATAGCGGGCGAAACGCCAAAATCCGTCTGGTGCTGAGTCCTGACGGTAGCGTGAAAACTTTCTTAGAGGGATATTACCAGTAGAAAACACTGCAAACAAGGAATGAGCATGTTTCTATGCTCTGGTAACGTTCAGACATGGTTGTCTCCCCTGTTGGGATGTTCCGTGCAACGTCCAACTAAAATGCTGCACAAAATAACCATACACCTTTAAGGCTTGTCCTGACGAGCCTTGAGTTTTTGGCGACGACGATTAGTGGCCACTACAGCCGTGTCAACGGGAAAGCCCGCCAACGGAATCACTTGATGGATACGCTCTTTCTCTAGTTGCTTTAGCTCGGTATAGTCAAGCCGATGAATACAGTCAACCGGACAGGTGTCGATCGCTTCCTGAATGAGGTCGTCAGAGTCGCCGTCTTGCTGTACAACGCGCGATCGACCATAGTCAGGCTCAATGTAGAACGTATTACGAGCAACGTGAGCACAATGCTTACAGCCAATGCAAGTGAGTTCGTCAACGTAGACACCTTTCTGCCTGAAAGCACCACCCAACTCAGGCTCTAGACCCGATCGCTCCGGTTCGTCCCTCAGAGCACCGCCTAACTCAGGCTCCAGACCTGTCCGAAATGCAGGTTGCATTGACTCCAACGCCGATTCAGCCAGATGATTCGTCGAGCTTGACGAAGCGGCATCAGACATTACGCACTCCAGCGCTGCAAGACAAGGCGAATCGAGCCGTCTTTGTTATGCTGCTGCTCGGTCACCTGGAACCCTTTTTGGGTTGTTTCATTTAGCACAGTGTGGTACGCATAGCGCTGAGTCACACGACTAAGGAACCGATCCACCGTCAGCTCTTGCCGCCAATATTGCAGATCGGCGACCAACTCATACTCACTACCGTTCCATCGAAAGCCGATGTCATATCCATTGTCTTGCTCGATCGCGAGCTCGGCAGTTTGGGTTTTGCCACGGTAGCCCCGGATTGATTCCGAGCCAGACTTCCAGGCAATGCCCAAATCGGTCAAAGCAGCTTGCAAAGACGAAAGATTACGAATCTGAGTTTTGATTTGGCTGAAATGTGACATGGTGATTTTTAAGAGATAAGGCTAAACAGAAGAAAAGTTTACCACTCGCTGAACGTGGCTTGATTCGTTGCAACCAATAACTGACTGTCGCTTTGAGCAAAGTATTCGGACGTTTGTTCGTGGCTGACGACCTGCCCCAGTTGAGCTTCGATCGCTGCCGTGACCTCGGCACAGGAAGCGCCAACCACGCCAGTCACTTTCTCTTGCACTCGACCGTCGGGAAAAATAATAAATTCGAGCGTTTCCATATGTTTGGTGGAGATAGAGTGACCCGACCAGCGCATCCAGCGCTTAAACTGCATCCAGCGCTAGAACTGTTCAGTGATTAGTACAGCCCGATTAGGCGGAACCTGAACCGCTGTGGAGGGACGCTGTTCCCTACCAGTATACGACGCTTAACCAAAATCAAAATCCGTTTGGAGGGGCGACTCAGGTCTATGAATGACTCCAGATATATGACAGTTTCGCTTAACTTCCCGTTGCAGTCAAGCTGAAAATGACAAAGAAATTCGTCCAGGTTCAAGTTCACCAACGAGTTCTGCCAAGCGATGATTCTGCTTTTTTGGTGGTAGCTGGCGCAGTTGATAGAGAGTACGCAACAGCATTATGAGCAAGTCGCGTGCTGTTGCGTACCCATCTGAGGGGTGAGGCACCGTAGGACGTATGGGGCAGAGCAAGCCACAATGCCGACAATAGGGAATTTATCTCTGTGTGGTTTAGCTCTCAACACAACAATATGGTGCACCCTCTTCCGTCAGGAATGGTGCTGCGCCAGCGGTACCTCATTCAGCAGGTTCTGGGTCAGGGTGGGTTTGGTCGTACATACCTGGCTCTCGACCAAGAACGCTTCAACGAACCCTGTGTCCTCAAGGAATTTATTGTTCCGTATCAAGATGACACGCTGATTGAAAAGTCAAAAGTTCTGTTTCACCGCGAAGCCAGCACCCTCTATCAAATTCAACATCCCCAAATTCCGCGCTTTTGGGCCGCCTTTGAGGATGAGCAACGCTTCTTTTTAGTGCAGGACTTTGTCGATGGACAAACCTATCGCCAGTTGTTGAGCGATCGCAAGCAAAAAGGGCAGACCTTTTCAGAAGCTGAGGTCTTGCACTTCCTCAACCATCTGTTGCCTGTTCTTGCCTGTATCCACAACCAGGGCATTATCCACCGAGATATTTCACCAGAAAACGTGATTCTGCAAACGCAGCCAGCCACGCAACTGGAACCATCTCGTCCCCTTTCTGAAGCCGGTTTGCCTGTCCTGATTGATTTTGGTGCTGTGAAAGAGGCGACCAGCCACTGGCCTCTGATTTCAACGCCAACACGGGTGGGTAAAGTGGGCTACGCTCCGCCTGAGCAACTACAAACGGGAAAGGTTTATCCCAACAGTGACCTCTACGCGCTGGCAGCAACGGCATTAGTGCTGTTGACAGGTCGGGAGCCGCCCACATTGCTTGACAGCCGCACACTGACCTGGAATTGGGAACCACATGCCCGTGTGGGCGATGTATTGGCAATGGTGCTGCGGCGGATGTTGGCGGTTTATCCGGGTGAGCGCTATCAGTCAGCGAAAGAAGCGCTGCAAGCTTTGCAGTCGTTTGGAGCCGCACCCTTAGAAACTACGCTCTTACGATCGCCGTCACCTCATCCAGCAGAACCCAGTCGTCAACCAGCGATTGTAAATTTTCTGCAACCTCTACCCGATCGGTTACCGCAGAGCGGTAAAACGACCCAGCCTGTCACCACGTATACGTCATTACCTGATGCCCGAGCGAGCGCTTCTCGGCGTTCCAGTAGCCCCTATAACTCAAGCCATGGTTGGAAGCCTTGGAACGTGGGAGGACGAGTGCAGGTGGGCATTGCCGCGACTGTTTTGGCAGGGCTAGGTGTGGCACTACCGATCGTGTGGCAGGTTTGGATGAAAGCACCCGATCACAACAGTGAGGTTTGGGTCTCCGGTGCCAGGCTGCCGCAGTCAGAAGCGTCTCGCATTATTGATGCTCCAGTGATAAATGGCTCGAATTTAGCGATCAAGCCTCCGTCTGATCCTGCGGGGACAGACGGTAACGACCCTGCTAAAACGAGTAGACCACCGCAACGCATCCAGTTTGCCCGTGGCAAAAGCACCGCCGCCTTGCAGGGAACGTTACAGGTGACTGACGTGCAGCCCTATGTGCTGCAAGCGTCGCAGGGGCAAATTATGACTGTAAGCCTCCAGGGTTCTGAGGCAATGATGACGTTGCTGCGATCGAACCAGGAAGCGATCGACACTGCGTCTTACCAAACCCGTAGCTGGACAGGACAACTGCCTGCCGACGATCGCTATACCATTCAGGTTTCTGGTGTCGGTTCCTACACGTTGGAAGTTGCCATCACTCCACTGGCGCGTCCGGCACAGGCACACATTCAACGGGTTACCTTTACACCGGGTAAGACTGGCACAACGGTAACAGGACAACTTGAACCGAACCAGATCCAACGCTATTTACTGAAGGCGAAACGAGGACAGATGCTGGGTGTGAAAGTGTTGCAAGGCAAGGCTGGCTTTAGCACGATCGCGCCGAATGGTCAGCGCCTGGGCAGTAGTGCGACAGGCACAAAAAGCTGGCAAGGACGTTTACCGCAAGAGGGTGATTACACCATTGAAGTGACTGCTAGCGCGACGGGGGGCTATGCGCTCGCGCTTGAGATTCTTTGAGCCTGGAGCTTGGTTGGTGAGCTATGCGCTCTAGAGGTGCCAGAAGCCATCCGCTAAAAGCTCATCCAAAGCCGTGGTCTACTGCCAAAACTTCACGCACCAGTTGCGCTAGCTTTGTTGCAGCACCAGCTTGACCACGTACCTGGCGGAGTTTGGTTTGCATCTGCTTCAGCTTCTCTGGATGGTCAAGCAAGTCCAGGACGATCGCGGTCACGTCTTGCGGTTGCAGATTGCCAGCCAGTTCGGGCACAATTTCGGCGTTTGCCCAAAGATTGGGCCATGCTAACCGCCCCAAACGTTTTAGAGCCAGGTGAGTCATCAGCGCAGCGACGTGCCCTCCAATGAAGGGGAGGTTTGCCAATAGCCCCGGAATGCCATCCCAGGTGCGAATGCGATCGATCTGCTGGAGCGGAATGAGTACAATCATCGGCACTGCTAGCGCACCCAGTTCGGCGGTATTTGCGCCTACGGTCGTCAAGCAAAGGCTGCACTGAGCGAGGAGGCTATAAGCCGGGGTTTGCGTCCAGAGATCGACCCGTAGCCCAGAGCGAGTTTTGAGAAACGGGCGATCGTCAGGTGTTTGGGGTACAACCAACTCCGCAGCCGTCCAGCCAAGTTGCTCGATCGCTGGATTCAATGCTGGATCAGCAAACATGGCGAGTGTTGTTAGATCCAAACCAGGCGCAACAGGAATGACAAAGCGTGTGGATGGTTGCGCCGCGTACACCTGGTCTGCGATCGCGAGGCACAGAGGCACGCCTAGAGAGAGCTTGGTGGGTTTGGAGCCAGGAAGAAGACCGATGAGGGGGTGAGGAAGCTCTTTTTGCTCTGGTGCTTCTGCTCCCCCATCGCCCCATCGCCTCATCCCCCCATCTTCCTCCCGTCCGGCTTCTGCCATCAAATCACCCACGACGGTAAATTTATGGGCGTACTTTTGCGGTGCGCAGGTTGCAATGTCGTTGCGCATCACACCGAAGCGATCGATCCAACGGTGCCAGCGAGCTTCCCACTCAGCGTAGATGACGGTGCGGTAGCCCAACCGCTTGCCAATCACAACCGGAAAAAACTGGTCGCCGCCGAGAAAGAGCACCACGCCATGCGATCGCCAGTCCCACTGTGAAGCCGTTTTACCCCACAGAAGAAAGGGAAAGAAGTGTTCAGCACTCTGGACGCGATCGACCTCTGGGTAACGACGGGCGATCGCGGCTTCCTGCCCACTGGCATTCGCGCAGGGCGACAGCACCACCGAAATTCTCACCTGCTCGCGATCGTCGCTTAAGTGCTGGCGTAACGCTTGTACCATAGGCTTGACCCAGGTTGCCAGTTCTCCGGGTCCGTTTGATAAGATCAAAACATCAACCGCATGACGCACTCGTTTGTCCTCTCAGTCTTAGATTCAAGGGTGCCTTTGACCGTTTTGCCTGATCGCTGCGTGTTTCGTGCAGAGCGACGCGAGGAAAATCAGGAAAGTTGAGCGATCGCTCCTCTGCCGAAGATGAGACGATATAGTGAGCTTAATCCCCATTATGATGGGAGTATATGCCGCTCAGCCGGATCAGGAGCAAGTTAACGCAGTCCTGATCACGATGAAAGCGATGCCCCATCAGCGATCAAGACCGCCAGTTATTGGGGTCTGCCCCCGCATCACGAGTAGAGCCAACCTCGATGAGCAACTCCACTTCCATCCTGGAAGACCTGCTGCAAACCCTACCTGAACTCAGAACCCAGCTTTACTTCAAGTCTTCCTTGACCGCACTATCGCATGCGATGGAAGATCAGGTGCTTGCCGGAGTTGGTAGCTCACTGGTGATTGCTAGCTTTCAGCGCGAACGCTTCTACAGGCAGGAAGCCCATCGTTACTTACGCATTTCCGAGCGGGCAGAGCAGGTGTATGTCTTGTCAGCACCAGAGACTGACTTTGCCAACCGATCGGAGCATTACGAAACGATCGCCTTTGCCCCAACCGATGCGCTCGCGCAAGAATGGCATCTCGTCGTGGTGGGTACTTGCTATGCCGCTTGCTTGATTTGCAGAGAGAAGCAGATGCCTGTCTCGACATCTGATTCGACGACGCAGCTTGCCGCAGATCAGGCGCGTCGATTTGAAGGCGTGTGGACGTTCGATCGACAAACCGTTTGTGTTGCAGCAGAGTTGCTCTTAGACCGAGTTTTAGCGTACCGTCCAGAGCTAACCACAAAGGTTGCCGCGGCAAAAACTCAACTTCAGATTGAACGCTGCATTGAGTCTAACAATGCTGACCCCGAACCGTTTGCCGAACGTTTGGTCACCTATTTACAAGCAGGGCAGTACAAGCTGCTGAAAGCGTATCGCTCGATCGCCGCTAAGGAGCGCAAAGAACGCCTGGTTAATTCCATCACCGCCGCCATTCGGCGATCGCTCGATCCTGAAGAAATTTTCACTGTGGCAGTGCGAGAACTGGGTCAGGCTTTGCGGGGCTGTCGTTGCCTGATCTACCGCTGCAAAGTAACCGACGAAGCTGTCATCATTCAGCATGAATATTTAGGAGCAGCCGTCGATTCCCTCGTGGGTCAAGCATGGTTACTGCGCGCTAATCCCCTGTTTCAAGCGGTAGTGGAGCACCAAGAGCGGGTTTACCTCGCCGATGCACAGGCAGATCCCTGGGTGCTGGAAGATGGACGCACGGTTTTGCCGCCACGATCGTCGCTAGGAAGAGCATCCCGTCGAGAGTCTCAACCCGAATCCTTGGTGCAGCGCTGGACGATCGCCACCTGGCTGATGGTGCCCGTCATGCATCAAAGTCGCCTTCTGGGCATGGTGGAGCTACATACCTGTGGTGGCACCTTACATGAATGGGCAGAAGCAGAACTCGGGCTGGTAGACGCGATCGCCGCTCAGATTGGTGTTGCTCTCATTCAAGCCGAGGCGTATGCCAACCTCGAAGACCTCAATCAACAGCTTGCAGCGCTTGATGTTACCCGCAGTAATCTGATTGCTATCACCGGACACGAACTACGCACCCCCTTATCAACCATTCAGGTGTGCTTAGAAAGCCTCTCTACTGAACCGGATATGCCTCCAGAACTGCGTCAGATCATGCTGCAATCTGCCCTTTCTGACACCGAACGAATGCGGAAGCTCGTCCAGGACTTTCTCACGCTGTCGCAACTGGAAAGCGGACGGGTGCAGTGGCACCTCGAAACCCTGCCTCTGCAAGAATGTGTTGATCTTGCCCTTAGCAGTATCCGCACCCGTCAACGCCACAGTGACTTACCCGAAATCACAGCCCAGGTGCCGCCCGAATTGCCCCTGGTGCAAACCGATGGCGAATGGCTGGTCGAGGTGCTCTCAAAACTGCTGGATAACGCCTGCAAGTTCACCGAGCCGCAAGGTCACGTGGTCATTCAGGCACATCAAAATGGCGGACAGATGCTTGAAGTCACCGTCACTGATACTGGGCGAGGCATTGAGCCTAATCGCCTGGAAACGGTGTTTGATCGCTTTTACCAAGAAGAAGGTGCTCTACGCCGTACCACAGGCGGCACAGGTCTTGGACTTGCCATCTGTCGCCAAATTGTGACTGGGCTGGGTGGACGCATCTGGGCAGAATCCGCAGGCAGAGACCGGGGTAGCCAGTTTCACTTTACGATCCCGATCGTCCGCAGCAAGCCAGACGAAAGCCGCTCTCAAGCCAAAACGGAGAGGGGCAAAATCACGCGCACAAAAAGCCGATGAAACGATGAGGCAATCTGTGCCAGCGTTGCCTGATCCCCAACGTCTGGCTTCTGAATACCTGACTTCTGGCTCTGGCTTCTGAATACCTAGTTCCCACCGTCTACTTCAACAACTAACAACTCCAGCCCCCCAATTGCTAACAACTGTTACAGTTCCCGCCAAACGTTGTCGCTGGTGACAGACTCAGTGATAGGATTTGCTCAAATATCGAGAGAGAAATCCAATGGCAGAAACTCTTTCTGGACAAGCACCTTTATTCGGCGGTAGTACGGGTGGACTGCTGACCAAAGCCCTTGTTGAAGAAAAATATGCGATCACGTGGACAAGCCCTAAAGAGCAAGTCTTTGAAATGCCAACCGGCGGTGCAGCCGTGATGCGCCAGGGTGAAAACTTGCTGTATCTGGCTCGCAAAGAGCAATGTCTCGCTTTGGGCGGTCAGCAATTGCGCACAAAATTCAAAATCACCGATTACAAGGTTTACCGAGTTTATCCCAGCGGTGACATTGAGTATCTACATCCCAAAGATGGCGTTTTCCCAGAGAAGGTCAATCCCGGTCGTCCCCAAGTGAACAGCGTTGCCCGCAATATTGGCAGCAACCCTGAACCCGCCAAGCTGAAATTCAGCGGCACCCCAACCTACGAAGCTTAGTTCGCCAGGCACTGGTGATCGAATCAACAACTTAGCGATCGCCTCAGAACGTAACCTCTGAGGCGATTTTTTGTCGTCTTACCACACGTTTACCCGTTGCTCTCAAGCCTGTTGTAAGTTCCTGGTCAGAGTTTGGGCATAACTAAAAGGTATTCTCTCTTTACCCAATTCTTGGTGCATGACCTACTGCCTTAAAGTAGCCGATATGCCAGCCAGCGAACGTCCACGAGAACGCCTGGTCGCCTACGGAGCTAAAAATCTAGCCACCGCTGAACTACTCGCTATTCTTCTCAGTACTGGACAGGGAGCAGGCAAGCTCTCTGCGGTCGGGTTAGGTCAATACATTCTGCAACACGTTGGCAAACACCAGCATGACCCGCTTTCAGCCTTACGAGAGGTGAGCGTGCCAGAATTAACCACTATCTCCGGGGTTGGTGAAGCCAAAGCCGCCACGATTCTGGCAGCGATCGAGCTTGGCAAGCGTGTGTTTCAATCACGTCCAGCCGAATACACGATCGTCGATGACCCCTCCATTGCTGCCGCTGCCCTCAGTCAAGACCTCATGTGGCAACCGCAAGAACGCTTTGCCATCCTGATGCTCGATGTTAAACATCGCTTATTAGGAACACAGGTGATTACGATCGGCACTGCCACCGAAACCCTTGCTCATCCCCGCGATATCTTTCGCGCCGTCCTCAAACATGGCGCAACGCGAGTGATCGTGGCACACAACCACCCCTCTGGTAATGTAGAACCTAGCAACGAAGACATGACATTAACACGTCAATTGCTCTCAGGTGCCGACTTTCTGGGCATTCCTTTACTCGATCACCTCATCTTAGGCAATGGCGACTTCTTGAGCCTGCGTCAGACTACCAGTCTGTGGAGTGAATGTCCCCAAGAGGACTAATGCTCTATGCCCGCGACTGGACATATAGTTCTTTCTGTCTGGAAGTTAAACGATTCAGTTATAGACCAACGACTCTGAGCCAACGATGCTGATAGACATTCAGAAGCCAAACCTTGATTCAGATTCCGTAGAACGAGACATAGAGAACATTGAAAAGTTTCGAGTTCACCCTGCCTTTGCCAACTTTTTGAGCTTAAAAGACTGAGTGATGAGCGTGTACATTCGTCGATCACGTCTAAGGTAAAGGATGACTGAACGCAACGGACGGATGAAAGGAAAGCCATCGCCGTTAATACGCCTGGAACAAGCTGCTCAGTCTATTCCAACCTGGTTGGCGAGCGCGGTGGCTGTTGTCTTTTTGGCAGTATTAGCGCTGTAGGCTGAGGATGATATCCAAATCTATGCAATGCAAGATTTGATCTCGCGCGAAACAATCAAAGCAGTTTTCACTCAAGCTCAATCGATCGCAGTCGTTGTCGCGATCATTCTTGATCTCAAAGAAGCGCCCGATCGTAGAGCTTAAAAGCATTATGAAGCGTGGCGTGTCATCGATAGTGCAGCGGCTGCCAATGTCCCCCCCAGTTATGCTCGTCGGGTCGCCTTTCAGGATCTCCACAGAGATAGTGTGACAGTGTTTCGCTCCGAGGTTTGGATGCTCCAAGCGCAAATCTAGCTAGAATCGGGTTACTCAAGGCTGATTTGCAGGAAGCGAATCTTGAGCTAGCGAATCTGCAAGAAGCTGATCTATCGGAGGCAAACCTTTGCGGAGCGAACCTCCAAAAGCCAATCTGCAAGAGGCGAATCTGCGCGATCTGATCTATTGGGAGCCAATTTGCAAGAGACCAATTTGCAGAGGGCAAAGCTGCGAGAAGCTGAGTGATGGAGAGCTGAACTGTGGGGTACTAATTTACAGGATGCCGACCTGCGGTGGGCTGAGGTTCAGGGGACTGAGTTGAGCGGGGCAAAACTCTGTCGCACAACAATACCGGACGGTACGGAAATGAGCCAGGAATAATGCACATTACAGTGAGCGAAACTGTGGACAGCAATTCTAAATTCAAATTTTGACAGCAGGAGCAAGTGAGGAGAGGATGGCGGTCTGTGAGCGAGAGCAGCAAGATGGAAACCCTCCCCCTCAGTTTTGCAGTGTTGCTGAGCTATCTTTA
>Ga0105044_10011725_pt1 | contig 11929 bp, 8 predicted proteins | sample MAT01_FD_78092 | JGI IMG/M metagenome (GOLD analysis project Ga0105044, IMG submission 78092) | Freshwater microbial communities from Lake Fryxell liftoff mats and glacier meltwater in Antarctica - MAT-01 | ecosystem: Environmental > Aquatic > Freshwater > Ice > Liftoff microbial mat | place...
CTAATCATTTGTGTAAAGTTTCTCCATTGTTGATAGAGCACTTCAGATGCCATTCGGGAAGGGGGTATGACCCTGAGAACGGCGTTCGCGGTGGTTTGGAGTGACGAGATTGTGGCTGAATACGAACGAACGACGTTCGGCGGTCAGTTTTGCTATTTGCGGTCGTAGACGTAGTTGTAAGCGCCTTTTTTCCCGTCGGGGAGCGTGAACTTGCCTGAGACGGTCATGGCCATGCCGCCGGGTTGGAGGACGCGGGTTACTGAACCGATGACTTCGCCTTTGCGCTTGAGCTGGACCGTAGTTTTGATGTCCATGCCTTTTTTTACGACGATTGCGTCCCAGTTGGGGAAACCGCTGACTTTGATCTCTTCGCCGTCTTTGGTGTAGGTGAAGGTAGCGTGGACGGCTTCGCCGGCAGCCGAGGAGCCGTGGGCCATGTAGTCATAGCCGGTGGCGGTTTTGGTGTAGGTTACTGTCTGTTGCTTTGGGAGTGGGAGGCCTTCGGCTTTGGACTTTGCGGTGTTGAGGTTCCAGGTGCCGAAGAAGTCGGCGGCACTGGCGGAGAAAAGGCTGCAACTGAGCAGCATCAGTGTGGTGAGGGTGGATCGCATCATGGGGATATTTTGGTTCTACAAGAAGCCTTAATAAGCGTATTCGTTAAGAGGGTGTGTTGGCAAGTTGTGATGGCGTGATATGATTCCGGCGGGTTTGATGAATCTTCGTTTGATCGTCGGTTTCCTTGTAGCAGGCTTCTTGCCTGGGGCCGAGCCGTTGTTTGAATCTTCGATTGAACCGCTGTTGCGGACGCGTTGTTGGCAGTGTCACGGGGAGGTTGTGCAGCTTGGCCGATTAAAGTTGTCTTCGCGGGAAGCGATGTTGGCTGGCGGTGAGCACGGGGTTGTTATTGTTCCGGGCAAGCCTGAACAGAGTCGTCTATTCCGGATGGTGGCTGGGCTTGAGAAGCCAACGATGCCTATGGGTGGGGTGATTGAGGCGGCGGAGGTTGAGGCGGTTCGTAAGTGGATTGCCGAGGGGGCGGTTTGGGGAAATACCAAGGTTGTGCCTGCGGGGGATTGGTGGGCCTTCAAGAAGCCGGTTCGACCGCTTGTGCCTGCTGGTTTGAATCCCGTTGATTTTCTGGTGGGGCGTCGCCGGGGTTCTGTTGCTTTTGCTGGTGAGGCTTCCCGGAATACGCTGGTGCGGCGGGCTTATCTCGATCTGATTGGATTACCTCCTACGCCGGCGCAAGTGTTTGAGTTTGTGGAGGACCGATCGACGGATGCGTGGTCGAAGCTGGTGGAGCGGTTGCTTGCTTCTCCTCATTATGGGGAGCGGTGGGGCCGGCACTGGCTGGACCTTGCGCGCTATGCGGACTCGAATGGATATGAGCATGATTTTGATCGACCGAATGCCTGGCGGTACCGGGACTATGTGATTTCATCTTTCAATGCAGATAAGCCTTTTGATCGTTTTCTGGTGGAGCAGTTGGCTGGGGATGAGATGGATCGGCCTACGCCTGAGACTTTGACGGCTACCGGGTTTTTGCGGAGTCACGCGAAGGTGGGTTATCGGGAGAAGGATAATCCGGAGTTTCGCCATGAGTATCTCGATGACATGATTGCGACGATTGGGCGTGGGGTGATGGGGTTGACCGTGCAGTGTGCGCGGTGTCATGACCATAAGTTTGATCCGATTGCGCAGAAAGATTATTACCGTTTGCAGGCTTCGCTGTTTGGGTATGTGGAGGTGGATCACGCGCTGGTGCCCTCGGCGGAGCATAAACGGTTGAGCGATTCTATTGATGCGCGGATCCGGCCGCTGCGGATGGCTGTTCGTGAGATTGAGGCACCTTACCGGGAGAGGCTCTTGCCGGCCAAGTATGCTCGTTTCCCTGAGAATGTTCAGGAGGCGATTCGGACTCCTGAGGCGCAGCGGACGCAGGGGCAGGTGTTGCTGGCGAATCAAGTGATTCGCACTACGGGCGTGTCTAGCGCGGAGATTGATCGCGTGGCTGTTGCTGAGGATCTGGCACGCAAACGAACTTTGATTGAGCAGATTACCGCGATTGAGAAAGAGCGGCCCGCGCCTTTGCCTGTCGCGATGGGGATTACCGATGGGGACTACCGGTCGACTCCGGATGGGCCTGGGGATGAGCCGGCTCCGGGTAAGGGTGGGGCTCAGGATCCCGATGCAGGGCCGTTCTTGCATGAGGGTCCGGGTAGGTATCAGGCACCTCCGAGTTACTTCTTGATTCGCGGGGATGTGCAGAGCAAAGGGCTTCGGATGGAGCCAGGTTTTCCTGCGGTGCTGGTTGATGGGGACGTAAAGACTGCCGTTGAGACTGCTAGTGGCAAGACTTCAGGGAGGCGGCTGGCGCTGGGGCAGTGGTTGGGGTCGGCTGAGAATCCGGTGACTGCGCGGGTGATGGTGAACCGGATCTGGCATCACCACTTTGGGGCCGGGATTGTGAAGAGTATCGATAACTTCGGGAAGATGGGGGATCTGCCTAGTAACCTGGAGTTACTGGATTGGCTGGCTACCGAGTTTGTTCGGGTTGGTTGGAGTGTGAAGCAGATGCACAGGGTAATTTTGAGCTCCGCTACATACCGGATGGATTCGCGGTTTGAGGATGCTGCGAGTGCGAAAGCGGATGCGCGGAATGAGAGTTTGTGGCGATTCCCGGTGCATAGGCTTGAGGCTGAGAGTGTTCGGGATTCTATCCTTGCAGCGGCTGGGACTTTGAATGCGAAGGTGGGTGGGCCGGCAGTGTTCCCGGTGTTGCAGCCGGAGGTGCTGAGTGCGATGACGCATGGGATCTGGAATCAGGACAAGGACGGGCCGGAGGTTTGGCGGCGGAGTGTCTATGTTTACCGGAAGCGGGGATTGCCGTTTCCGATGTTTGAGGTATTTGATCTGCCCGACCAGAATGTTTCCTGCGGGGCTCGGAATACAAGTACTGTTCCTACGCAGGCGCTGACTTTGTTGAACAATGATTTTGTGTTGTCGCAGTCGAAGCACTTTGGCCGATATCTGGAGGAGTCGCGGCCTGGCGACCGTGCGGGGCAGGTGGAGCTGGCGTATTTACGGGTGCTGGCGCGGCGACCGAATGCGCGGGAGCTTGAGCTTGGTGTGAACTTTTTAGCAGGGCAGCCGGCAGATGCGTTTGCGCATGTGCTTTTGAATTTGAATGAGTTTGTGTATATCCAATGAGCAGGGGATTTCAGTCGCGGCGTGAGATGTTGTTTTCGGCACTGGGCGGATATGGGGGCGTTGCGCTTTCGTCGATGCTGGCGGAGGGAGCTTCGATTAATGCCCGCGCTACCAGTGTGATCTCGCTGTTTATGAGTGGCGGAGTGAGCCATATCGATACCTTCGACCCGAAGCCAGCGCTGAAGAAGTATGCAGGGCAACCGCTTACGGGGCGGGGGGAAGTGGTGGTGAGGCAGGGGCATCCGGGGCCTTTGATGCCGTCGCCGTTTGAGTTTCACAGGCATGGGCAGAGCGGGCTTGAGGTGTCGGAGTTGTTTCCGAAGATGGGGTCTCATGCGGATGAGTTTGCGTTGTTGCGGTCTGTGTATTCCAAATCGAACGACCATGTGCAGGCGCACTTTGCGATCTCGACGGGGATGATCCGGATGGGGTTTCCGAGCCTGGGTTCGTGGGTGAGTTATGGGTTAGGGACTGAGAACAAGAATCTGCCGGCGTTTGTGGTTTTGTATGACGCGCATGGGGCTCCGTTTGGCGGGCCGGCGAATTGGAGTGCGGGCTTCATGCCGGCTACTTATCAAGGGACGGTTTTTAAGGCAAGCGGGACCCCGATTGTGGATTTGAAGCCAGCGTCGCCAGGGCAAAGGGAACGGTTAGATCTGTTGCGTGAGTTGAATGAGATGGATGCCGCGGCGCATCCCGGGAATACGGAACTGGCGGCGCGGATTGAATCTTACGAGTTGGCTTACCGGATGCAGGGGGTGGCTCCTGAGGCCGTGGATGTATCGCTTGAGAGTGAGGCGACGCGGAAGCTTTACGGGATTGATAATCCAGTGACGGAGCCTTTTGCGCGGCAGTGCATTATGGCGCGGCGGTTGATTGAGCGCGGGGTGCGGATGGTTCAGCTTTATCACGGCGGGCTGGGGAATCAGAATACCGATACTTGGGATGCGCATGAGGATGTGCGGTCGAATCATACGAAGCATGCGGCAGAGGTGGATCAGCCGATTCATGCGTTGCTTACGGATTTGAAGGCTCGGGGGTTACTGGATACAACGCTGGTGACATGGCAGGGGGAGTTTGGACGGATGCCGATATCGCAGCGTGGAATGGGGCGGGATCATAATCCGGGTGCGATGTCGATGTGGATGGCGGGGGCGAAGATCAAGGGCGGGCAGGTGATCGGGTCGAGCGATGAGTTTGGGTATAAGGCGGAAGAGCAGCCGATTTCAATTCACGATCTTCACGCGACTATGTTGCACTTACTGGGGTTGGATCACACTAAGTTGACTTATCGATTCAATGGACGGGATATGCGGTTAACGGATGTTTACGGGGAACGGATTCCACAAATTTAAGGATGAATAGTATGAAACCACTTGCACTACTGTTGTTGAGCTTCGGTTGATTTGAGCTACTTACGGTCGTAGACATAGCTGTTGGAAGTCAAACGGTTTGTGCGCCTTTCACTGGCGGTAGGATTTGAGCCGTTCGCCGCTTGAAAATAGCCGTTCATCGGAAATAGTTGCGTGGAAGCCTAAATTAGGAGAGTTTGATTCTGTGAGCACAGATTCATGAGCCAATCCTTTTTGCGGACTCCGAGACAGACACGTTTGCGGCATTGGGCTTTTCAGGTTCACTTTTATGCAGGTCTGATTGCCGGATTGTTGTGGCTTGTAGTTGGAGTCACCGGGAGCATTCTGGTTTTCATTCCTGAACTGCGCCGGCTTGAGGTAGCGGGCTGGACAAAAGTTTCAGATCGGGGAAGCCCGAAGCCGATTGAAGAGGTTGTGCAAAGTTTACTGAAAGAAAGGCCAGGGGATCGGCCATTCAGTATCTACTGGGATTTCAAGCCGAACTGGGCATTGAACTTTCGGACAGTAGCGCCCAATGGCGACCGGATTCATTCCTTTGTCGACCAGTACCGGGCAGTCAATCTGGGTAGCGTCAACTACCGATATACATGGCTGCAATGGTTTTATGACCTGCATGCGGATTTGCTTGCCGGGCATGATGGCAGGGCTGTGAATGCATGGTTTGCGTTCTTATTGGTAACGGCATCACTGACTGGGCTGATCTTGTGGTGGCGCGGGTTGAAGCAATGGAAGTTGGGGCTGGAATACCGCATACAAGCGAGTTGGAAGCGCCAAGTTTGGGATATGCACAATTTGGGTGGGTTCCTCTTTTACCTGCCGCTGCTGATACTGGCGGTCACAGGCGCTTATTACGCTTATCAAGAAGCCTACGGTCAGGTAGTTCGTGCCTTGACTGGTGGCCCTGCGGTAATTGCGGCTCCGAAGGCGAAGAGCAAGGGCTCACCTAGAAAGAGCCTGGACGAAATGGTTGCTAATGCCGTGAGTGCTGTGCCGGGGTCGAAATTAAGTATGTTGTTGTGGCCGGCGAAACAGGGAGATGCGTTTATGCTTCGGCTACAGTTGCCGAGCGATCCGCACCGGATTGGATTGAATTGGGCTTATGTGGACCCTGGGACGGCGGAAGTATTGCGGGTGGATCGATTCAGCGAGCAACCCTTAGGGGTGCAAGTGATGAGGCTGATAACGCCAATTCACTACGGGACATTCGGTGGATATACAACTCGAATCTTGTGGGTGTTGGCGGGGTTGTTGCCTGGGATTCTATTCATAACGTCATTGTTACTTTGGTGGAACCGGTCATTGTCGAAGAAGAAACAGAAGAAGGCTGTCTTAGTGGAACGTGAAGCAGCCGTTAGTGGCAGAGGATAAGTCATTAAAGAAAATGAAAAAAATGTTGATATTACCGATGCTTACCTGCTTGATGGCGATGTTGGGGATGGGGCAGACGGCTGCGACAGCAACGATTGTGGGAGAGGTTTTGGACACCAGCGGCGCTGTGGTGGCCGGAGCGGTGGTGGAGATTCGAGATGCGGGGACTGGGTTGAGCCGGAAAGTTGCCGCCGACGAAATTGGCGCCTATACGCTGAGCGGGGTAAGTCCTGGCCGGTATAGCATCTCCGCGAGAAAAGCTGGATTTAGAACGGCAGTCATTACTGAATTTGGAGTGGATGTAGCCCGGAGCTACAAGCTGAACTTGACTCTCAGTGTTGGGGAATTAAGTGAACGAGTAGAAGTAAAAGTGAGTGCGGGGGCAGAATTGCAGACGCTCGATGCGGCCGTTGGCGTAGTGATTCAAGGAGAATCGTTGCTGCGAATGCCAGCGATTAACCGGTCTGCGATGACCTTTTTCGCTTTGCAGCCGATGGTTGCTCCCTCTCGCGGACAGATTGCGTTGGGGGCCGGGCAGCATTTGTCTGGACAGGTAGCAGGGGCGAGAGCCGACCAAAACACGTTTACGATTGACGGACTGGATGTCAGCGATATTGCAGCTGGGACTAACTTCTATACTGGTGCAGCCACGGACTTTGGCGGACCTAATCCGATGATTCCCGCGCCGGCAGAGAGCGTGGATGAGTTTCGTTTGTCCACTACAAACACAAATGCGAGTTACAAGCAGGGCCGGGGCGGGCAGCTAAATCTGATCACCAAAAGAGGAACAAACGACTGGCATGGTTCGGCATATGAATATCTACAGAACAACGTATTGAATGCGAATCGCTGGGATTTCAATCGAACAGGGATTCGTCGTCCGGCGCTGCGTGACAATCGATTTGGCGCTAGCGCCGGCGGGGCATTGAAAGAAAACAAGACCTTTTTCTTTGTTCATTACGAAGGACGGAGGTTGCCGCAGAAAGTTGCGGTAAACCGGTTGGTTCCGACTGAAACTTTGAAGCAGGGGCAATTGCGTTTTGCCGATACGGGTGGAGTGGTGAGGAGCTATGACGTTGGGACATTCGACCCGAGAGGGTTGGGGATGTCACCGGTGGTGCGGGATCTGTGGAGCAAGTTGCCGCGCGGCAACAATGCGGGTGCGGGTGATGGCTTGAACACGACAGGGTTTCTTTCAGCGGTAGATGCTAGCGTAGAATCCGATTTTGGAACGGCGCGGCTGGATCATGTATTCAACGACAAATGGCGTGCGAATGTCAGTTATCGCTATGCTTCTCAAGGAGCGAACAATACGAGCCAAGTGGACATTGCGGGTTTTGGCAGTGGTAATACAGCAGGGGTGGGCGCCCCGGCCGCACGCACAAATGCGCAGCCACGGACACTGGGCTTGCAGTTGAGCACGAACTTTCGGCCGAATCTGTTGAACGATTTGACGATTGGAGATGCGCGAAATTTCTGGGCCGACCAAAGGACTGCGCCACGTCCTCAAGTAGGCGGGACCGCTGGTGCATTAGCAGTAGCCGGCAACTTTCTAGATCAAGGGATTGATGTTACCGCTGGAGCGGCGAGGAGCCGGGTTTGGAATAACCACAACTATCAGTTGAGAGATAACGTGTCTTGGGTGAAGGGAAAGCACAATGTGCAATTTGGAGCAGGGTGGCAGCACATCAGAGCTTTCCATCAACGCGACGATAAGATTGTGGGAACGCAATTGACTTCTCTGGTTTACAACCTGAATGCGCGGACGGGAGTGAGCATACCTGCGACGGCGCGGCCCGCAACTTGTGGCGGAGCGGTGACGTCGAATTGCCTGCAATCGGCAGCTGTGGCGCAATGGAACGATCTTTTTGCGGGGGCGCTGGGGATTGTGGATTCAGGGGGAGTGGTGGCAGTGCGGGACTCACAATTGAACCCCTTAGCGCCGTTTACTCCAGTGAGAAGCAGAGTGAATTGGAATTCCGTCGATATCTATTTGAATGATGCATGGCGAGTTACCAATTCTTTTACTGTGACGCTGGGTTTGAACTGGTCGATTCAAAGCCCTCCGAAGGGGGATGATGCCCGGCAGTCTGTACCGGTGGATGCATCGAACAACGAGCGGCTGAGTGCGGACTATGTGTTTGGGAAGAGGCGAGAGGCGGCACAACAAGGGCAAGTGTGGAACCCTCTTTTGACCTGGAAGCCGGTGGGCAGTGGAGGAATAGACAGTGTTTATTCGACACGATGGAGCAATTTGGGGCCGAGGGTTGCGGCCAGTTGGAACCCCACGTTTCGGGAGGGATTGTTAGGCCGGGTATTTGGAGATCGACGAACTGTGTTGCGCGGCGGCTTTAATATCGTTTACGACAGGCTGAACGGTTCGACTAATGCTTTTTTCCCAGCGCTTAGTGTTGGATTTGCGCAAACGCTGACATGCATTGGGCCTCGCCGAACAGGCAATTGTTTGAGTGGTGCGGACCCGAATACGGCATTTCGAGTTGGAGTAGATGGGACAACCATACCGCTTTCGGCTCAGCTTTCAGGGAATAATTTGACGCCGGCCAATGGCTTGTCTGAAACCACGAGCTATGCGGTAGATCCAAAATTGCGACCGGGATTTGGGCGAACTGCGAATTTTACGATACAACGTGAACTGGGCAAGGGCTTTGTGTTGGAGGCTGGCTATGTGGGCCACTTTGGACAAAAGCTTTTACAAAGCGTTGATTTGAATGCAGTGCCTTATTTTATGAAGGACAGCGTCTCGGGACAAAGCTTCGCGCAAGCGTACGATGCAGTGGCTGGGCACCTGCGAAGCGGCGGCGCGGCGGCTAGCGTACCGGTACAGCCATGGTTTGAGAATCAGTTGCGGGGTGCGCCTTTGTGCACTGCGACGTGCACTGCAGGTTTGGCGGCGGGGCAGAACGCAGCGTTGACTCAAGGGCTGTTAAACACGTTGTTTAACGTGATTAACGCTCAGCGGCCTGCAGGGCCGATTACCAACTACCAGGTAAGTTCACTGTGGATGCGAACGAATGGCGGGACATCGCAATACAATGCGGGCTTTTTGAGTTTGCAGCGGCGATTCGCCAATGGGCTGGCGATGCAGGCAAACTATACGCGGTCCAGGTCTACGGATCAGCACGGATTCAACCAGGAGGCTGAGAGTGTAATTTCCAACGGCTACGATTTCCGGCTTGACAATGCGCTTTCAGCGTTTGACCGGACTCATGTGTTTAATTCGAATCTATTCTATGAATTGCCGTTTGGTAAGGAGAAGGCGAAGCTGCTGCTTGGTGGATGGTATGTCGCCGGGATCTACACGGCGAGTTCGGGGCTGCCAATTACGTTCGTGCAATCCACGAGTGTCTTTGGGGGTGCGCCGCAGATAGGGAGTGTGGCTGGAGGAGCGATCCCGTTGCGCGGTGTAGACGGTACGTCCGTCAATAGTGGGGTGGCGGGATCGAGTGGTGTTGGTAGTGCTGGTAATCCGGCAATCGGGGGGGCGGGCTTGAATCTATTCGCTGATCCGGCTGGGACGTTTCGTGGATTCCGGCCCGTGCAACTGAGTGTCGATGGCAGGAATGGCCGCAATACTCTTCGTGGATTGGCGCGATGGAACCTGGATATGAGCGTCGGGAAGAAGACAAAAATTCGCGAGAGAGTGGGGTTGGTGTTTACGGCGGATTTGATCAATGCGACCAACCGTGTGGAGTTTGTGGATCCAGCTTTGAATTTGCAGCAAGCGGCGAATTTCGGTGTGTTGACGCAGCAGTTTGGAACGCCGCGGGCGGTGCAGTTGAGCTTGCGGCTCGAGTTTTAATTGTGTTGGTTCATTAACCGGCGTGATATGATTCCGGCGGGTTAGATGAATCTTCGTTTGATTTTCGGATTGCTGTTGAAGGTTGCGGGCCGCTTGCCTGGGGCCGAGCTTTGCTGGGGAACGCATTCCATAAAGTTAAGGATTAATACAATGAAACCAGTTGTACTACTGTTGTTGAGCTTCGGCATTCTTGGTGCGCAGGAGGCTCCTCCCGATAAGCCCGGGCGGATCTTTAATACCGTGAAGTTGAAGCTTGCCGCTGGCAAGCAGGTGGTTGGTGGGACGGTGAGCATCCCGAATATTGATACGTACTGCGCGATGGCGAATTCCGGGTACGACTTTACCTGGATCGAGATGCAGCATAGCCCGATGACTTATCAGGAAGTGGCCAATATGATTTTGGCATGCAAGGGGTCTTCGGCGATGCCGTTTGTGCGCGTGCCGGATGCGACCGAGGGGGATATTCAGAAGGCGGTGGATATGGGCGCGGCAGGGATCATTATTCCGATGGTGGAGGACTTGCAGAAGGTTCGGAATGCGATCAAGTTTGCGAAGTATCCGCCGGTAGGGAAGCGGAGTCAGGGGGGAGGTAATTACGGGAAGGTTTGGGGTGCGGATTACCGGAAGATTGCAAATGAGAACATCATGATTGTGGCGATGATTGAGTCGCCGGCTGGGGTGAAGTTGGCGGCGGAGATGGCTGCGATTCCGGGTGTCGATGTGGTGTTTGTGGCTAGTACGGATTTGAGTTCGTTTACTGGGCTGCCGCAAGGGGATCCCAAGTATGAAGCGTTGGTGACGAAGGTTAAGGAAGAGGTTTTGAAGGCCGGTAAGAAGGTGGCGGGGCCGGTGGCGTGGAAGGGGACTCGTGAGGGTTATAGCTTTTTCCAGGCGCCGGGTGAGACCACGTTGCTGGTGGAGGGGATCAAGCTGAGTCTGGGCGGGGCTGCTGGTGGTGAGAAGAAGGGTGTTGCGCCGACGGAGGGGTCGGAAAAGCACTAGAGGCTGGGCAGTTCTTTGGCTATGCTGCCGTGCGTGGTTTGTAGCGCTCGACCAATATGTGGTCTGAGTTCTTGAGTGCGGCGGCGAGGTCGAAGGCGCTTTGCATACGGAGCCAGGTGTCTGGTGTGCTTCCGAAAGCCTTGAACAGCCGTATAGCCATTTCTGGTGAGATTCCTGACTTTTCGTTGACGATGTTGTTGAGTGCTTGGCGGGAGACACCCAAAAGTCTTGCGGCGTTTGTGACTGAAAGATCTAGAGGCTCGAGGCAGTCCAATCTAACGATGCGGCCGGGGTGTACGGGGTTTTTCATTGGCATGGCGTTTTCCTGTTAGTGGTAGTCAACCAACTCGACGTCTAGAGCATGACCCGCCCGGAAGCGGAAAACAATTCGCCAGTTTGCGCGAACCGTTACAGCCCAATAGCCCTTGCGGTCTCCCTTTAACGCGTGAAGGCGATAGAGAGGAAGATCGAAAGCTTGAGGCGTGTCCGCCACATCAAGAATTGTAAGAATTCGCTGCACGATATCCAGCAGATCGGGCCTGATTCCTGAAGGGTCGTTGCTTTCGTATAGTTTCTTGAGCCCTTTGTTCTTTAGGCTCATGATCATGTCTGGATTTTACAGTGACAATTGTCGGTTGTCAAATCTTAGTTTTGAGTGCAATCAAAGCTGATTTTGCAGAATGCGCAGGAGGAGAGGCGGGTTAATCCTTGACCCAGACAATGCCCATGGGGGTAGTTCGAAAGAGATGCTGGATGTTTTCGGGAGTGGATCGACAAATCCTGGATCTAATTCAAATCCTTTGCCGAACGGCAACGATCTGGCTGCGCGTCGGAATCTCAAAAGTTAGACGACTCGGGCGAGGACGTAGGGGCCTTCTGGGATGACAGCGATTTCGGAGCCCTTGTCGAGGCCTTCGATGAGGCTGGCCATGGCGGGGTTGAAGTCGCTGAAGACGGGGCCCCACATGTTGGGATGGTATTCCGCCGGGACGCCGGGGGCGAGGAAGACGACTTGCTTTGATTCGAGGACCAGAGCCAATTTTTCGAGCTGCCATTGGTCGACGGTGACTGGTGCGTCTTTGACGGCGTCGAGGAAGGCTTTTGGGGAGTTGAAGCGCTGGATCATTTCGCGGAATTCGGGGGCTCCGGCACCTTC
>Ga0105044_10011726_pt1 | contig 11929 bp, 9 predicted proteins | sample MAT01_FD_78092 | JGI IMG/M metagenome (GOLD analysis project Ga0105044, IMG submission 78092) | Freshwater microbial communities from Lake Fryxell liftoff mats and glacier meltwater in Antarctica - MAT-01 | ecosystem: Environmental > Aquatic > Freshwater > Ice > Liftoff microbial mat | place...
GCGCGCCGCGCGCTACCCTGGGTCTCCCGGCCAAAGAAGAGACAACCCTGAAAGGGTTGCATCCGGCGCGACGGCTCGGGTGGATTCAACCCCTTCAGGGTTGGACCGTGTTTGAATCTAAAACCCCAGGGTAGCTCGTGCCTCGCAACCCTGGGCTGACGGATGGAGCACCTTCGGCGCTCACGGCGCTTTCGGGCAATCCGACTGTGGAAATCGTATGAAAAGCTGGGGCAAACGATCCAGTAACCGCCGGCCCCGAAGCGGCGATGGCTACTTCGCCATTGCCTGGACTTTGCGGCGGAAGATTTTGTCGCCGTTGGTGACGTAGAGATATTCCAGTTTCGCCCCGGCGAGCGCGCAACTCGTGAGCGGCTTCGAGGGCTGCGGCGCGGGGAGCACCCCGCACATGCGCCCCGTCGGATCGAAGACCTGCACGCCCACCGCACTCGTGATGTAGTAGCGCCCGGCGGAATCGCTGCTCATGCCGTCGCCGTTGGCAGTTTTCTTGAAGGGCGGCGGCTCGTTGAAGTTGAACTCGCCCGCCGCGTCGATCGGCCGTCGCATCGTTATGTAGGGCTCCTTTGCGTCGAGCGATCCGTCCGGATTGATCCGCAAGATCCACGCGTTTTCCCCGCCGTATTCGCTCACCGCGAGCGTGCCTTGGCCGGGCGAGAGCGTGATTCCATTCGGAGCGTTGATGCCCGTGTCCGCGACGCGTTTTTCCTTCGTCTTCGAGTCCACGAACACCACCTCCTTCCTTCCCGTGTCGGTGAAATAAATGTGCCCTTTCAGCGTCACCGCCAGGTCATTCGGTTGCACGTCCCCGGCGAGCACTTCGACAGCGGGCGGCCTTGCCTTGAAGTCGATCGCCACCAGCCGCTTCTTTGATCCCTGGCACGCGTAGAGCCGCCCATCCGGACCCCATTTCAAACCGCTCCCCGGCTCGTCGGCGATTTTCGTCTTCGTCCCGTCCGCCGCGATTTTGAAGATCGCGTTCGCCTTCAAATCGGAAAAATAAAAGTTCCCCTCGCCGTCGGCGCACGGCCCGTCCGCGAAGCCGATTCCCTCCGCCACGAGCTGCCAGGTTTCTCCCTCGGCGAGAATCTGGCTGAGCGGCATGTCGCCGCCGATCTGCGCGCGCTTGTCGCCCGCGGCCGCCACCCCGTCCTTGCGCCAGAGCCACTTCAGCGCCTCCGGGAAAATGCTGCCGCCGTGATTCGAGTTGTGCGCGTAACCCTCCGCGAAATCGAACCGGCAATCGTACCCCATGTACTTGAGCGCCGCGTGCATCTGCTTGTTCGCCAGCGGCCAATTGCCAAAGGGGTTGTCCAGATCGCCGCTGGCATCCTCCTGGAAAACGCGGATGGGCTTCCGCTCCGTCTTCCGGATGAGCGAGGGGTAGGCGTCCCCGCCGCGCAGATTCACAAAAGAGCCGATCGTCGAGAGCACCTTGCGAAAGGCATCCGGCCTCTCCCAGGCCACCGTGAACGCGCAGATCCCGCCGCTCGACGCGCCGCAGATCGCCCGCTTCTCCGGGTCGCGCGAAAGCGGGTGGCGCGCTTCCACCTCCGGCAGAATCTCCTCCAGCAAAAACCGCGTGTAACGATCTCCCAGGGAGTCATACTCGAGGCTGCGGTTGTTCGCGTTCCACGCGTTCTTTTTCTCACCCTTGCTCGCGTCGTGCCCCGGATTGATGAGCACCGCCACCGTCACCGGCATCGCGCCGCTGGCGATGAGATTGTCGAAAACCACCGGCACCCGCCAGTTGCCCTTCTCCCCGACGTAATCGTGCCCGTCCTGGAAAACCATCACCGCCGCACTCCCGTCCGGCTTGTATTGCGCTGGCACATAGATCCACCAGTCGCGTTCTGTCCCAGCGAAGATCTTCGATTGCCACGGCGGCATTTTCGTCAGCGTGCCATGCGGCGTCGCGGCGTTGATTTCGTGCTCGGGCGCCGCCCTGAAGCCCTCCGCACCGCGGCTGCGATGCTGCGACATGAAAATAAGCACGGCGATGAGCAGGATGAATAGGATCGTCTGGATAGTGTCACTCGCGGAGCGAGGCGGACGGCGGGTGGGGTATTGGTTCATGGGGGAAATTTTCAGGGCGTGAAAGGTGCGGCTCAGTCGCGCGGCCAGTCGCGCCACAGCCAGCGGAGCGTATCCGGCAGCAGCGACGCGCCGTGTTTGCCGGAGTGGCCTCCGTCGCCAAACTCAAACTTGTAGTCGTAACCCGCGAACTTCAGCGCCGCGGCCATGTCCTGATTCGAGAGCGGCCAGTTGCCGTGGAGGTTGTCGAGGTCGTTCGCGCCGTCCTGCAAAAAGACGCGCAGCGGCTTCGGCTCCTTCTTCGATTTGCGGATCAGCGCCGGATACACGTATCCGCCGCGGATATTCGTGAAGCTCCCGATCCAGCTCACCACCTTGCGAAACGCGTCCGGCCGTTCCCACGCCACGGTGAAGGCCGCGATCCCCCCGCTGCTCATCCCCGCGGCCGCGCGGCCCGCGGGATCCTGCGTGATGTTCAGCCCCTTCACCGCCTCGGGCAGCAGTTCGTCGATGACAAAGCGCGCATTCGCATCGCCCAGCGAATCGTACTCGAAGCTGCGGTTGCTCACGTCCTTTGCGCCAGGCTGGGTCGCCTTGATCGAGCCGGGATTGATGAAGACCGCCACCGTCACCGGCATCTCCTTTTTCGCGATCAGGTTGTCGAAAACCACCGGCGCCCGCGTGCCCCCGTCGGGCTTGGCGTAGCCGCCGCCGTCGAAGAACACCATCAGGCACGCGGGCTTCGCGGCGTCATACTGTTTCGGCACATAGACCTGGTACTCGCGGGTCGTCCCGGGGAAGATTTTACTGTCGCTAAACACCGCCTTTCTCACCTCGCCGTGCGGCACCTCCTGAGGCTGCGAATCCGGACCGAGCGGATAATCATCGGCGGCCAGAGCTGTGGCGGAAAGGAGCGCGAGGGCGGCGGCGACGTGGGGGAAACGGAGCATCGCGGACGCTGCACTGATTTTCCCGGCGACGGCAATTCCCAAATCGGGAAAGTTTTTCGGCGGCAGGAAAGTTGCAGGATTTCAAGGCTCGCGGTAAACAATTTGGTAAATCTTCCAATGGACGGAACCGCACGAAAGTCGGAGGAGTATCAGCGGTTCAAACACATCCCCCATGACCATGAAGCCGCTTCCCCCCACCCACTCCCGCGCCGCACGAGCGTTCACCCTGCTCGAGCTCCTCGTCGTCCTCGCCATCATCGCCATCCTCGCCGGGCTGCTCTTCCCCGTTTTCGGCAAAGCCCGGGCCGGCGCGGACAACACCCAGTGCGTCTCCAATCTCCGGCAGATCGGCGCCGGAATCGCCGGCTACCTCAACGACAACGACAACACCTTTCCCGGCCCGTGCTGGTACGGGCAGTCGCCATGGTACAACGTCTATGACGACGGCTCGATGCCCGGCTACCTGGAAAAATACCTCGGTCTCAAAAAGAACGCCGAGTGGAACCAGCGCGCCAATGTCTTCGTCTGCAGCGCCTACGAGCGCGCGGTGACCGTGCGGGACGCTCCGGTGTACATCAGCCTGGATATCGGCTGGGACCCCGCCAAATCGCAGGCCCTGCGGCCGTGGGGCGACCCCGCTCCCGGCCGGCCTCTGCAACCGATGAAAATGTCTGCCATCGCCTCGATCACTGACAAGACGGACCAACCAATCACCGCCGCAAGCGTCGTCGCGATCCGCGACGTGGACCAGAGCGACTACGTGGGTGCCAAGCCCGGCTGGTTCGACAAGCTGCCCAAAGCGCCGGTCCACGGCGAACACCAGAACGCGCTCTTCTACGACTGGCATGTGGCCCGTCTCCCGATCGTCTTTCAGGAAAACAATTCGAGCGGGCAGTAGCGGCCAGCGCCGGGGGTCGCTGTGCTTGGAGCAGCCCTCCGCTTCCCGCGCCAAAAAAAGGGCACCGTCCATTTCGCATAGTACTCTTCGGCGGCTGCAGCCATGTCTTCGCCGACACTGATTTTGCCCAGCGGGACGAGTTTATCGAGAAGGTCGGAGATGGCCTGCGAGACCAGGTTTTCCGCCGCGTCGCGCGCTTTCGCAGCGTGCCCTGGACGCTCGCGCGAGCCGTCCAGCAGGAGCTTGCTCCCGGCGGCGCGCTGCGGCAGAGTCCGCCCCTTTTTCCCATGCACCATCCGCCCGCTCTGCTCCGTTCGCTCGCCGAAAAGGTCGGCACACCCTACTGGCTCTACGAGGCCCGCGTCGTCCGCCAGCGCATCGCGGACATCCGGTTCCTGACGGACTCCGACGGCGTGCAGGCGCGCTTCGCGATGAAAGCGTGCCCGGCGACGAAGGTGCTGCGCGAGATGAAGGCTGCGGGGATTTGGATCGACGCAGTCTCTGGCAATGAAGTGCTGCGGGCACTCCACGCGGGACATCCCGGCGGGCACACGCCGCCGGTCATCTGCCTGACGGCGGATGTCTTTCGCGATAACGCGCTCGACGTGATCCGCGAACACGGCGTGCTGCCGAATATCGGTTCGCCCGGACAGATCGCCGACCTGGTGCGGGCGGGGTATCGCGGGCCGATCTCGCTGCGGGTGAACCCCGGCTTCGGCCACGGCCATGTGAACTCGTGCGACACCGGCGGCCCCAGCTCGAAGCACGGCATCTGGCACGGCGATCTGCTGTCCACGAAAGACGCCGCGACCGCCGCGGGGCTGCCGGTGACGATGCTCCACGCGCACATCGGCAGCGGTCCGCAGTATCAGGAGTTGCACGATAACCTCACGCGGCTGGCGGCGGATTTCGTGGCGCTGCTCCCGCACTTCCCCGATCTCACGGCGGTCAGCCTCGGCGGCGGCATCCCGCACAATTACCGGGACCACGGCGCGCAGGTGCCGATGGAGCCGCTGCATGAGCTTTTCGAGACCTGCCACCGGCGGCTGGGCGCGGCGGCGCGGCGCGAGCTGCGGGTGGAGATCGAACCGGGGCGTTACTACGTGGCGCCGGGCTGCACGCTGGTCACGCGCGTGACGGATGTGAAGCAGACGCGGACGAATGAAAAAGGCAGCGGCGCAACCTTCGCGATGGTCGATGCCGGGTTCGTCGATCTCGTGCGCCCGGCGATGTATGGCAGCTACCACGCGATCGACCTCGTGGGCCGCGACGACGAAGACCCGAACATGGCGCGCGAGCCCATCGTCGTCGCCGGGCCACTCTGCGAAAGCGGGGACATTTTCACCCGCGACGACCGCGAACTCCTCGCCCCGCGCCAGCTCCCTCGCCCGGTCGCGGGCGACCTTCTCACCCTGCGCGACGCGGGCGCCTATGGCTACGCCATGTCCTCCAACTACAATTCGATCGGCCGCGCCCCGCAACTCTGGCTGGAGGAGGATGGGAGCGTGGAGATGATTTCGCGCCGGGAGACGGTCGAGGATTTGCTCAAAGCGGAAGTCAGCATCGCGGTGTAGCCGATTATGAGAAGCGCAACGCCCGCAGCGGAGACGAACTTCTTTTATGAATAACGACGCCCCCATCCCCGACCCGACTCGCATGCCCTATTCAAAGCTCCTTCTGCTGTCCCTGCTCACCGGTTCGTGCCTCGGCGGGTGTGTCTATGACGAATACGACGCAGGCTATCAGGAACCGCGCCGGGTTTATCACGGCGGATACGTGCAGCGGGACGTGATCGTGGAGCGGCGGCCGGGCTACTACTACGAAGGCGGGCGCTACTACCGCGAAGATCAGCGCTACAACCGCAGTCGCTCCGGAGTTTATGACCGCGGGTACGACCAACACTCCGACTGGGACAGCCGCCAGCACCGCGAACACCGCGAGGACGTGCGGGTTCAGAACTATCGGAGCAACGTGGAAAGTGATCGGAAATCCCGCGAGAAGTACGAAGAGGCGCGCGTGAAGAGCTACCAGAGCAATACGGAGAGGCAGAGGATCGAGCGTGAGAAAAAGGAGGAGGAAAAGGTGCGCGGATACCGGGAGGCGTTCGCGCGCCAGCAGGCCAAGCAGCGGGAGCAGGAGCAGCCCGGCGGGAAGAAGAAGAAGAAAAAGGACAAGGACGACGACTAGGAGAGGTCGGTCGGAATTCCGGCACCATTTTCCTCCGCTTCCGCGATGCAAAGGAACGCGAAGGAACGCGCGCCCCGCTTTGCGCACTAGACCGGGAAACACCCGTCTGCTCTACTGCGCCCGTTTTTTCAAAACGCCCACCACTCCATGCCCGCGGCTCCCACCATCATCTACACAAAAACCGACGAGGCACCCGCGCTCGCCACCTATTCCCTGCTGCCGATCGTCCAGGCTTTCACGAAGCACGCGGGCCTCGCGGTCGAGACGCGGGACATCTCGCTCGCGGGACGCATCCTCGCCCATTTCCCGGAGGCGTTCACGGAGGAGGTGCGGATCGCGGACGCCCTCGCCGAGCTGGGCGCGCTCGCCACGCAGCCGGACGCGAACATCATCAAGCTCCCAAACATCAGCGCGTCCGTGCCGCAGTTGAAAGAGGCCATCGCCGAGTTGCAGGCCAAGGGTTTCAAGCTTCCCGATTTCCCCGCCGATCCAAAGACCGTCGCGGAAAAAGACGCCCGCGCCCGCTATGACAAGATCAAGGGCAGCGCCGTCAATCCTGTCCTCCGCGAAGGCAACTCCGACCGCCGCGCCCCGAAGGCCGTGAAGGAATACGCGCGCCAGCATCCGCACTCGATGGGCGCGTGGTCCGCCGACTCGAAGACGAGCGTCGCCACGATGGGTGCGAACGATTTTTTCTCGAACGAGAAATCCGTGACGGTGGCGGACGCGACGGAGGTGAAGATCGAGTTCATTGCGGCGGACGGAACGGCGACCGTGCTCAAGGAAAAGACGCCGCTCAAAGCCGGCGAGATCATCGATGGGACCGCGATGAGCCTGAAAGCGCTCGCCGCTTTTCTCGACGGGCAGATCGCCAAGGCAAAAGCGCAGAACGTCCTCTTCTCCCTGCACCTGAAGGCCACGATGATGAAGGTCTCCGACCCGATCATCTTCGGCCACGCGGTGCGCCTTTTTTTCAAAGACCTCTTCGCCAAACACGGCGCGCTCTTCGCGGAACTCGGCGTTGATTTGAAAAACGGCTTCGGCGATCTCCTCGCGAAAATCCAGGGCCTCCCGGCGGAAAAGAAGGCCGGGATCGAGGCGGACATTCAGGCCGCGTACGCCCGCGGTCCCGCGCTCGCGATGGTGAATTCGGATAAGGGCATCACCAATCTGCACGTGCCGAGTGACGTGATCGTCGATGCCTCCATGCCGGCGATGATCCGCGCATCCGGCAAAATGTGGGACGCGGCGGGGAAGCTTCAGGACACGCTCGCGGTCATCCCCGACAGCAGCTACGCCGGCATTTACCAGGCCACGATCGACTTCTGCAAAGCGCACGGCGCCTTCGATCCGCGCACCATGGGCAGCGTGCCGAACGTCGGCCTCATGGCGCAGGCCGCCGAGGAATACGGCTCGCACAACAAGACCTTCGAGATTCCCGGCGACGGCACCGTCCGCGTGACCGACGCCAGCGGTAAAGTCCTGCTCGAGCACGCCGTCGGGGCAGGCGACATCTGGCGCGCCTGCCAGACGAAAGACGCGCCGGTTCGCGACTGGGTGAAGCTCGCTGTCAACCGCGCCCGCGCGACCGGCACGCCCGCCGTTTTCTGGCTCGACGAAAAGCGCGCCCATGACGCGCAGATCATCGCGAAAGTGAAGACCTGCCTTGCTGAGCACGACACCGCCGGCCTCGACATCCGCATCCTCCCACCGTTTGCAGCCACCGCATTCACGCTCCAGCGCCTCCGGATCGGTTTGGACACGATCTCCGTCACCGGCAACGTCCTGCGCGACTACCTCACCGACCTCTTCCCGATCCTCGAACTCGGCACCAGCGCCAAGATGCTTTCCATCGTCCCGCTGATGAACGGCGGCGGCCTTTTTGAAACCGGCGCCGGCGGTTCCGCGCCGAAACACGTCCAGCAATTCCTTGAGGAAAATTACCTCCGCTGGGATTCCCTCGGCGAGTTCCTCGCCCTCGCCGTCTCGCTCGAACACCTCAGCGAAACCTTCCAGAACCCAAAAGCCAAAGTCCTCGCCGACACCCTCGATGCCGCCACCGGCAAATTCCTCGAAAACGACCGCTCCCCCGGCCGCAAACTCGGGACCATCGACAACCGCGGCAGCCATTTCTACCTCGCGCTCTACTGGGCGCAGGCGCTCGCCGCGCAAAGTGCGGACGCGGAGTTGCAGGCAATCTTCTCCCCCGTGGCGGAAAAGCTCACCGCCAGCGAGGCGACGATCGTTGCCGAACTCGGTGCCGTCCAAGGCCAGCCCGTGGACATCGGCGGCTACTACCTGCCGGACGATGCGCTCGCCTCCGCCGCCCTCCGCCCCAGCGCCACCTTCAACGAAATCGTCAGCGCGCTCTAAGAGGGCGTCTAAAAAGTCGGGTCTCGCCTGCCTCTTCCTCTTCCGCTTCCTCTTAATCTTCCTCCGGCAGAGGGGAAATGAGGAAGATTAAGCGGAAGCGAAAGAGGAAGAAATTTACTGGGATCGACTTTTTAGACGCCCTCTAAGCGCGGGAGAAACGAAAAAACACCCCGTCATTCTGAACGAAGGTCAGGAGGCTTTGCGACCTGACCGCAGTGAAGAATCGCTGACTGTAACGGGCGGAGGCGGTCTGGTGGGATGTGCGCGCCATTACTCCCACCGCCTCCCCCGCGTTTCTTTCAGCGATTCTTCACAGAGGCTTGGTTCGCAAAGCCTCCCAAGCCTCCGTTCAGCATGACGGCAGGTTTTTCGATGGATTGCGCGCCCCACATAGCGCCATCGGATATTCCCACCCCGCCGCGAGTTCCAATCTTGAACCTTTTCCCTCCCCCCCACACCTTTACCGCCGGATGAACCCGAATGAATTCCCCACGCTCTGGCAGCGGAAGACCATGTGGAGCGCGCTCGCGGCGCTTTCCGTGGTCGCCATCGGAGCCATCGCCGTCGGCCTCGTGTGGCTGATCTCGACGGTCATCGGCTTTCTCCAGCCGATCCTCATCCCCTTCGCCATCGCCGGCGTGATGGCCTATCTGCTCGAGCCCGTCGTCGCAAAAATCGTCGGCTGGGGCACGTCGCGGCAGCGCGCGGTCATCGCCGTCTTCGCCGTCGTCACCATCGCGCTCGCCGGCGTGATGGTCTGGATCATCCCGGCGGTCTGGGCGCAGACGGGACGACTGGTTCACAAAGTGCCCGCGTATCGCGATGCGATCATCGTGAAGGTCGGGCAGTTCAACGAGTGGGCGCAGACTCTGGAGCAAAAATACGGCGTCAGCAGCATCCTCCCGGAGACCCCCGGCAATGTCGAAAATCCGCCCCTCACCCCGCTCAAACTGTCCGCCACGCCGAAACCGGGAACGACTCCCCCGTTGGTCATCCCAACCGAGCCCGCATCTCCCGTCCCCGCCAGTGACACCGCGGTTTTTCCCACCGGGCGGACCGATCCGAAAGCCGCGCCCATGCTTGATTTGCAGGCCTTCCTCCAGGGCGATTGGCTCCGCACCAGCCTCCCGGTGGTGCTGGAAAAAACCTGGAAAGTCATCGCGAACAGCGTCGGCGGTTTTCTGGGCGTCTTCGGCTTCCTGCTCTCGATGATCATCGTGCCGATCTACCTCTACTACTTCCTCATCGAGTCGCAGAACATCGCGCAGTCCTGGGGCGACTACCTGCCGCTGCGCGCGTCCGATTTCAAAGACGAGGTGATCGCGGCCTTCAACGAAATCAACGGCTACCTCATCGCCTTCTTTCGCGGACAGCTCCTCGTCAGCCTGATCAACGGAACCGCCACCGGCATCCTCCTCGTCAGCGTCGGGCTGGATTTCGGGCTGCTGATCGGCCTCCTGCTCTGCTTTCTCGGCATCATCCCGTACCTTGGCATCGCGATTTGCTGGATTCCGGCCGTCATCATCGCCTCGGTGCAAAACGGCGCGGGCACATGGATTCCGGGCGACCCGTGGTGGGTCTTCCCCCTCGTCGTCACCGCGATTTTTTCCATCGTGCAGCAGATCGACGGGCTTTTCATCACGCCGAAAATCGTCGGTGAATCCGTCGGTCTCCACCCGATGACGGTCATCGCGTCGGTTTTCGTTTGGAGCTTGCTCATCGGCGGACTGCTCGGCGCCATCGTCGCCGTGCCGCTCACGGCGACGATCAAAGTGCTCCTGCGCCGCTATGTCTGGCAGCGGAAGCTCTTTCCGCTTCCTGCGATGGTGACCGAGGAAACCGTCGCCGTGCAGCAAGCGCAGGAATCCGACGCGCCCGGCGCAGCACCAGCGGGCCAATGACCCCTCCCCCGGCCCGCTTCGTCCTCCCCCGCACGACGAAACGCGAGGCGCTCACCGCCATCCTCGCCGGGTTGCTCGTGCTGGCTTTCGTCGCCTACGGGATCATGCAAATGGCGAAGCCGGTGCCGGGAAACGATCTGACCGGAGTGATCGTGGGCAAGGAATTCACCCCGCAGAAAGAGCGCCAGATCAGTTTCAGCGGCACGAAAATCTCGAAGGTGCGCGAGATCGACGGCGAGTACGTGCTGAAGGTCCGCGTCGCGCCGGAGAACCGCGTCTATGACGTCCCCGTGGAAAAACCGGTCTATGAGTCGAAGAAGGAAGGCGAATCCATGACCTTCATGCGCCCGGAATCCGAGCAGCGGTAAGCGCGTTTCCTCCTCCTGATTTGGCACTCGATCCTCGCCGGCGCTGAGCAGGATCTCGCGAAAGCCGAAGCGCGCCTCGCCGCCGTGGATCGGCTCGATCTCATCGCCTGGGAGAGACTGCACACCCTTCCCCCGGCTGGTCAAACAAGCTCAAATAAAGCGAGGTACGGCGCGTATTCGTATTGCCGGTTGCGCTGCCCGCCGGTGGTTTCCCGGAGCATTCCGAGCGCGGTAAATTGCTCCGCGAGCTTGTTCGCCGTGACGTAGGCGCAGTCGAGCTGCGCTTCGATCAAGCGCACCGTGACGAGTGGCTGTTGCAGCAGCATGTCTAGGAGGCGCTGACCGAGCGGGACGTTGCTCACCTTTTCCAAGACGATCTGACGATGCTCGCTTTGCAGCGCGAGAATCGCGTGCGCTGTCCCGGTAGCGGACGCGCTGACTTCGACCAAGCCGCGCAGGAAAAATTTCAGCCACTGTTCCCAATGCCCGCTTTCGCGCACCGCCATCAGGCGGTCGTAATACTCCGCGCGGTTCTTTTTGAAAAAGTGGCTGAGGTAAAGCAGCGGACGCCGCAGGATGCCGCGCTGGCAGAGCAGGAACGTGATGAGCAGCCGTCCCACGCGGACGACGGTATCGCGTCGGCAAAATAAGCGGTTCGTCCGCAGCTATGCAATTACGCGTTCTTTCTATCTCGCAAAATAAGGCGCTTTTTCAGAAGCCATTTTTCGAGGGCGAAACATACCGCTCATCCGGCGGAAGCGGTTCGACTTCCTCGCGCAACCGCGCCGCCCGCCTCCCCATCGCCGCGGCCCTGCGGGAAACATAACCGCCCGCGAAAGCATTCCTTCCTCCGCAGTTGCATATTTCCCCGACTCAGACCTACTCCGCATCATCATGGTCGATATCGACGAACTCCTCGCCAAACTGAAGTCGATCCGCCGCGAACTCCGCGCCGAATACCTCCAGCCCCACGACTCCCCGTGGATCGTCGGTTTTTCCGGCGGCAAAGACTCCACGCTTCTCCTCCACCTCGTCGTCGAGTGCCTGCTCACCGTCGCCCCCGACGAGCGCCGCCGCCCGGTCCATATCGTCAGCAACGACACCCTCGTCGAATCCCCCGTCTTTCAGACCTTCGTGGACAAAATGCTCACCCAGCTCCGCGAAAACATCGACGCCCTCCGCGTCCCCGTCGAAGTCGTCCGC
>Ga0105044_10011730_pt1 | contig 11927 bp, 12 predicted proteins | sample MAT01_FD_78092 | JGI IMG/M metagenome (GOLD analysis project Ga0105044, IMG submission 78092) | Freshwater microbial communities from Lake Fryxell liftoff mats and glacier meltwater in Antarctica - MAT-01 | ecosystem: Environmental > Aquatic > Freshwater > Ice > Liftoff microbial mat | place...
ACCAGTGCGAAGAGCAGCCCGATCCGGCGGGCCTTCGCCTGTTGGTCGGCCGGCAACTTCCCCGCCAGGATCGAGATGAACACGATGTTGTCGATGCCCAGAACGATCTCTAGGGCGGTCAGCGTGCCCAAGGCGATCCAAGCTTGCGGGTCCGTGAGCCAGTCCATCGTACACCACCTTTGACCGCGGTTGCCGCCTCTGCCGCCGAACTGTAATTGCGCAGAAACAATTTCGTCCAACACCACCGTCGCGGCTCGGTTTCGCCGCGTGACTTGTCGTTAGGCTAACCGCTTCGCGCGTGGGGAGCAATTCGGAAATACCGAATCCGCGCGGATTAGCGCGAAGGGCCCAGCGCACCGAGTATCACAACCCGAGCGGTGGGCGTCAGCCCTCCGAGGCAGCCAAGCGCCGGGCCATTCCAACACTCGGAGGGCTTACGCCCACCGCTCGGGTTGTGAACCGCACCCTGCAACCGGGATTTGCAGAACCATCTGCGCGTCTTGTGGGAGCTGGGCCGCGAGCCGAACTTGCGGATCAAAATTGTCTGCGCATCCGAGAGCATCGCGGTGGCGCTGGGCGGCCCCGCGACTGCGACATTGTTGCGGAGCCAGAGACACGCCCCGCAAGCCTCGGCTGCATCAGCGGGCGCCGTGATACCCTAAAGACAGGGCCCATCAGAACGAGCCAACCCCCGGCGTGTGGGCCGGGGGCTGGCGCGGGTGAAGCCGAAAGCGACCGGCGACCATCAGGTGCTGGTGCGGCGGATGTATTTGCGGAGGATGTCGTTGGCGGTGGTCGACATCTCGGCGCCGGTGATCGACTTCTTCTTGTCGACTTTCTTCACCGGCGTTCCGTCGGCGTTGACGGCGGGCAGTTCCATGACCGTGCTGCCTTCCGGGACTTGGGGAATAGCGCCGGGCTCGTCGTCGAGGCCCAAGAGCATGGCGGCGGCGCTATCGTGTTCGCTCGATTCCTCGTCGCTCGGCGAGCGCGAGATTTTCACCGGGGCCGTGGGGAGCGGAGGCACGGTTTTGGAAGCCACGACATTCGGGGCGACGACCGCTTTGAGTTTGTCGGCCGTGCTCGGCGAGACGGCTTTGAGGGCATCCGGGAGCGGGGTGCTGTCGGTTCGTCGCTTGGCCGGGGCGATGTCCAAATTGAATTCGAGCGGGCCGATCTTCAGGCGGTCGCCATTCGCGACCTCTTGTTCGCCGCTGACGGCGACATCGTTGACGAGGGTGCCGTTGGTACTGCTGAGATCGAGCACGAAGACTTTGTCATCGCGGATGAGGATGGCGCAGTGCTGTTTGCTGACGGCTTGGCTGGCCGGGCGGAGGTTGCACTCCGGGTCGCGACCGATGACGAATTTCGCCCCGGTGATAGGGATGGCGCGGCCTTGGTTCGGCCCGGTGGCAGTCACGATCAAGTTGACTTTCATAGCGTCCGATGGTCCTCCACGAATGCGGTCGAACAGGGGCCGGACAGAAAAGCGGCCGATAGTTTCAAAATCGCCGGCCGGTTCTCGGGCAAAATCCGAGTGGGTGAGCGGTACCCACATCAATCGAACAACAGACCCGTTATACTGATCGGTAAGCGGGCCTTTACCCACACAACGATTCTAGCCGGCGGGTTCGCAATAATGCAACGAATTTTCTCCTGGAACCGGGCGCGAATCGCGGTCCTCGTAGCGGCGCTGGCGTTGGTGGCCGGCTTTCCCTTGGGTTGTGGGAGTACGCCGACCGCGTCCACCCGGATTTCGGCGGTGAAACCGCACGCCGGGAAATCTTTGACCGTCGCCGTCGGCGACTCCGCGTTGGCAGCAGAATTGAGCGGCCGCGCGCGAGCGTGGGCGAATCGGTCCGGGGCCAAGGTCACCATCGCGGCCGGGAAAGCGACGCAAGAAACGGATATCGCCATCGTCCCGCAGCGGGAAATCTCCGGGCCGGCCTCGCGCGGCGAACTCGCCGAGGTCCCCGATTCGCTCACCGGCAACGGCAATGCTTTCCGCTGGGATACGCTGTTGGTTCCGTATCAATCGTCGCTGGTGCAGTGGGGTTCGCGGGTCGTGGCGGTGCCGGTCGCCGGCGAAGGGCGCGTGTGCGTTTACCGCGCCGATCGCTTCCGCGATCCGACGGTGGCGAAAGCCTACCGCGAGAAATACCAGAAGGATTTGGCCGCTCCGCGGACGTGGGATGACGTCGCCGAGATCGCGGCCGCATTCCATCAACCCGGTCGGCCGAGTCTGCCACCGCTCCCCAAAGATCCGGCCGACGCCTTGGCCCAGTTCCACCAAATCGCGGCCTGCTACGATCGCGCCCCCACGGCCACGGGCAACGCGGAAAAGGGCAATGCGGAACGGGCGCTTTCGTTCCACATCGACATCGAAGGGGATCGATTCCGCCCGCGGCTCGACGCCCCCGCATTCGCGGCGGCGTACGCTTGGTTCCACGCGACCGCCGCATTCCGCCCCGCCTCCGGGGATCCGTTCGCCGCGATCACCGAGGGCAGCGCCGTTGTGGCCGTATTGTCGCTCCGCGATGTGGCCCGTTTGCCGCGCGATCCGAAAACGGGCGCGGTCTCCGCGTCTTTCGGAATCGCGGCGGTGCCGGGCACGCGGACGTACTTCAACGCCGAACGGCAAGTGCAACAAGCGGCCGGCGGGCGGAACAACATCCCGTACCTGGGCGATGGCGGGGCGTACGCTGTCGTCTTCAAACGGAGCCCGAACGCCGCCGCGGCTTGGGATTTTTTGAACGACCTCGCCGGACCGGACGGCAGCGCCAGCACCCTGAGCGAAAGCGCCCTCGGGGCCGGGCCGTTCCGGGAGAGCCACCTCACGAACCAGACGGGGTCGGCCATCTGGCAGCGCTACGGCTTCGACGAAGCCCGGACCAAAGAACTCGGCGCGGCGGTGCAAACTTACGCCAGCTCGACGGTGGCGAACCCGGCCCTGCCGCTGCGAACGCCCGACGCCGCCGAGGTCTATGCGATACTGGATGCGCAACTGCGCCGAGCCGCGAACGGACAAGCCACGGGGCCCGAGGCGGCCTCCGCGGCCATCGCGGCGTGGGCCGAGCACGACCGCAAGCAGGATGCCGAGCAATTGAAGCTCTGGCGACGCCAAGCCGCCGGGCTGGATTGACCACCGTCAGCAGAGGAGCGTCATGGTCTCGTTTGTTGTGCGAAAAGCACTACGGCAGCGATGACGTGGTCGCGCCGGAATCCTTCGGCAAGAAACAACCGGAGGTTCGCCTGGGCGATGTGGCCATCGCGGTCGCGCTGGCGCTCCGGGGTATCCATCCCGGCGAGTTCGGTTACTGCACCTTGGCGGCGACACCCGGAACCCGCGGCCTTAAGGGGCAAGCTTTGTTGCAGTATTATTTCCGACTCGGCTTTCGTGACAAACCGAGCCGGCTCGCCTCCCGTGCGAAAGCCGAAGCAGTCCTCGGCGCGAAGGATTGATCGCGCGGTGTATGATAACCTCACTAGCGAATTTGCCGGATGCGTTCATGCCCGATTCCCCGCTGCGGCCCGTGACCGTCCCCGAGTTCCGCCAAGCCCGCGCGGCTGGGCGAAAGCTGGCCGTTGTGACGGCGTACGACTTCACCGCCGCGCAAATCGCCGAGGCCGCAGGAGTCGATTGCATCCTCGTCGGCGATTCCCTGGGCATGGTCGTGCAGGGCCACCCGACGAGTTTGCCGGTCTCGCTCGCCGAGATGGTCTACCACACTAAAATGGTGGCGCGGGGTGTCAAACGGGCCTTGATTGTCGCCGATCTCCCATTCGGCAGTTATCAGGAGTCGCCCGCGCAGGGGGTGCGCAGTTCGGCGAAGTTATTGAAGGCGGGTGCCCACGCGGTGAAGCTCGAAGGGGGTTTGCGAATGGCCGAGGCCATCGCCGCGTGCACGCGGGCCGATATCCCCGTGATGGGGCACATCGGGCTAACGCCGCAATCGGTGCACCGCATGGGTGGCTTCAAAGTCCAGCGCGATGCCGAGGCATTACTGGAAGATGCGCTCGCCGTCGAACGGGCCGGTGCGTTCTCGATCGTGGTCGAAGGGGTGCCGGCGGATGTCGGCGCGGCGATCACGGATGCGGTGTCGATTCCGACCATCGGCATCGGGGCCGGACCGGGTTGCGATGGACAAGTGCTCGTGTGGCACGATTTGCTCGGCCTGTACGATGGGCTGCGGCCGAAGTTCGTGAAGCGCTACGCCGAACTCGGGGCGCTGGCGAAGGCGGCGTTGGCCGAGTATTGCCGCGAAGTGCGGGATGGGACGTTCCCCGGTGCCGAACACAGTTTCAAATAGGAGCGGCGATGCGGGCGGTGATCCTCGACATGCCGGAGCATTGGCTCGCGGAGCGCAAGCGCTCGGGCGCAGAGCGCTTCGACGAAATGTGGGAAGGGGTGTTGCATATGTCGCCGAGCCCGAACTACGGACACCAAGCCTTGGTGCTCGATCTCGCTTCGTTCTTGAAACGGCATTGGGCCCGTCCCCATGGTGGAGAGGTGATCCACGAGATCAACGTCGTCCCGCCCGAAGATGAAGCCGATTGGATTCGCAATTACCGTATCCCCGACGTCGTAGTTCTGTCATCCGACCGCCTCCATTGCAATCGGGATACCTATATCCTCGGCGCGCCATTGGTGTGCATCGAAGTGCGCTCGCCGAAAGACGAGAGTTACGACAAACCGCCGTTTTACGCCGAACTCGGCGTGCCCGAGGTTTGGATTATCGACCGCGACACGAAGAAACCGGAGGTGTTCGCGCTCGTGGAAAGCGCCTATGTGAACGTCGGGCCGAATGCGGACGGTTGGATCGAGAGTACGGCAATCGCTGCCGAACTGAAAGCGACCCCGGCCCGCAAACTCGCCATCTGCCTGAACCGCGACGACGCGACCCGCACCGAGATCCCCGAGTGACCGCCCCGATTGCATTACCCACGACCGATCACCGCCTCCGGCCGCTGGACGATTTGAAGCCCGGCGAATTGCTAGTGCACGAACTCTACCGCAGCATCCAGGGCGAGAGCTCCTACGCGGGCCTGCCCTGCGTCTTCGTCCGCACCAGCGTCTGCAATCTCCGCTGCCGTTGGTGCGATACCCCGTACGCCTTCAATCAAGGGTCGAAGATTCCCCGCGCCGACGTGCTGGCGAAGGTGCTCAGCCTCGATACGCCGCTCGTGGAACTCACCGGCGGTGAGCCGCTGCTGCAAGCCGAAGTGCTACCGCTGATGAGCGAGTTGTGCGATGCGGGCAAAACCGTCTTGCTCGAAACGAGCGGCTCCATCACGGTGGAACCGGTCGATCGGCGCGTGCACATCATCCTGGATTTGAAGTGCCCGGACAGCGGCGAATCCGAGGCGAACCTCTGGTCGAACCTCGACGTATTGAAGCCGACTGACGAGGTGAAGTTCGTGGTGGCCAGCGACCGCGATTGGTACTGGGCCGCCGAAACCGTGAAGCGACTCAAGCTCGAATCGCGCTTCACCGTGCAGATCAGCGCGGCCTTCGGCGAGGTGACTTTGAAGCAACTGGCCGAGTGGATTTTGCAATCCGGGTTGAATGTGCGGCTGCAAATCCAAGCCCACAAGTATATCTGGGATCCGAAAGAGCGGGGTGTTTGATGGCGCGTGCGGTCGTGTTGCTCAGCGGTGGCCTCGACAGTGCGACCCTGCTCGCGCTGGCGAAAACCGAGGGCTTCGAGCCGTTCGCGCTCAGCGTCGACTACGGCCAACGGCACCGCATCGAACTCCGGTGCGCCGCGGCGTTGGCGATGGCCTCCGGCGTCGTCCACCGCGTTGTCGCGCTCGACCTCCGCGGCATCGGCGGTTCGGCGCTCACATCGTACGCGGCCGTGCCGAAAGATCGCAGCGCCGACGAAATGAACGCCGGCATCCCGGTGACGTACGTCCCGGCGCGGAACACGATCCTCCTCGGGATCGCCCTCGGCTACGCCGAGACGCTCGGCGCCAACGACATTTTCTTCGGCGCCAACAACCTCGATCACGCCGGCTACCCCGATTGCCGGCCGGAGTTCTTCGACGCCTTCACGGCGCTGGCGAACCTCGCCACCAAAGCGAGCACGCAAGACGGCCACCGCCTTCGCATCCACACGCCGTTAATTCAAATGACCAAAGCCGACATCATCCGCACGGGCCACCGCCACGGGGTCGATTTTTCGAAGACGTTGAGTTGCTACGATCCCGACGCCGCCGGCCGGGCCTGTGGGCACTGCGATGCGTGCCAACTGCGCCGCCTCGGCTTCGCCGAAGCTGGCCGACCCGACCCGACGGTGTACGTCGGCTGAGTTGGGTGTAGCAACGATACTTGTAGGTTTTCGTAGGTCACGCTGTGCGTGACGCCAGACCCGTGCCGGATGCGCACCGGCGTCACCTACGAAAAGGGCTCTCTGCAACACACTTCCAAGAATCTTTGCTCCACCCTAAGTTCACTTGCCCTTTACCCGGATTACCCAAGGTGGTATCCCGCGTGCGGTTTGTCGGCCTCCGGCCGGCCGCGAGGGACTGCGCATGCACCGGGATCTTCTCTTGACTCTGCTCGGCGGTCTTCTGCTGGTCGGCTCGGCCATCGGGCAAATCGCTCCGACGGCGCTGCCGGTCGAGCCGGTTCAGTTTCAACAACCGGTCATCCCCGGCACGATTTCCGATTCGCCCACGGCTCCGCGGATTCCCACCGGCGTCACATCCACGGCTCCGCGGGGCGCCCCGGTCGTCAGCGATCCTCCGACGCCGAGCGTGCAATTGCAAATCCGCACGGCGGCCCACATCGCCAACGGTAAGACCGCCGCGTACAAGCTCATCGTCACCAACAACTCCGGCGCCACGGCATACCGCGTCCGGGTGCGCGTGCCGATGCCCGAGGGCGCCGGCAAACAGCCGAGCAAGTGCGAACCGCCTTGCGGCGCCGACCCGGCCGCCGTCGGTCAGCTGGTTTGGAATTTCAAATCCCTCGCCAAGGGCGAGCAGAAAATCATTGATCTCGAATTCAAGCCGGATGTCGGAGCGACAGAAATCCGCCTGCGCGGGCACGTCTCGTTCGAGCACGGTTCGGAAGTCGTTACGACCATCGACAAGCCGAAGTTGACGGTGAAGAAGACCGCCACGCCGACGGTATCGCAGGGGGAACTCATCACGGTGCGCGTCGAGGTCGCCAACGCCGGGACGGTGCCGATCGCGCAGACGCGCCTCGTCGAAACCGTGCCCGTGGGCGTGGATTTCAAGAACGACAAAGACTCGGAGAAAGGCGAACTCGCCAACCAGCGCATTTGGCAGCTCGGCACTCTCGAACCGGGTCAGGCGAAGATTGTCACGTACCAGCTCCTCAGCAAACGCGGCGGCGAATTGATCGCGACCTCCGTGGCCGCGAGCGACGACAAGCTCGCGTCGGTGCAATCCGAGAGCGCCGACAGCAAGACCAAGATTCTCGTGCCGTCGCTGAAGCTCGAACTCACCGGCCCGGCCACGGTCGCTTCGAAGGAAGCCGCACTGTACACGGCACGCGTGCAGAACACCGGCACGCAACCCTTGGAAAACGTGAAGATTTCGATGAGCTTGCCCGAAGGCTGCGAGGCCACGAAGGTCACGGCCGGGGCCCGTCGAACCAAAGACACCGTTATGTGGATGCTACCGAAACTCCCGGCCGGCGAAGCCTTCGACCTGCGCCTGAGCCTCGAATCGGCGACCTCCGGGAAGAAAGTCATCAAGGCCACGGCCAAAGAGAGCCGCACCGCCGTGGAGGACGCCAAGGAGGTGTCGTCAACCTTCCTCGGCCGCGCCGACCTGACGTGGAAACCCGACTTCGAAGATGTGTCGGTGAACGTCGGCAAGCAGGGGTTGATCACGGTGAAGGTGAAGAACCAAGGCACCGAGACCGACAAGGGGATGCTGCTCCGGGTGGAGCTGCCGGCGAACGTGCAGTTCGTGCAAGGTTCGCCGCGGCAGTACACTGTAAATTCGTCTGATGTGATCTTCGACGCGCGGCCGATCCCGCCGGGCGCGACCGAAATCTTCACCATCACCTACAAAGCGAATCAATCCGGCCCCGGAAATTTCCGCCTGACGTTGGAAGCGGAATCGCTCAATTCTAAGGCGCTCACCAAAGAGCAAGTCGTGCAGATCAACAACGGCAGCAAATGACAACCGATTCGCGCAGGGATTTCCGTCGCCGCCGGTAAGATGGTCGAATCGGAATCGGCACCGGAGTGATCCATGCGTTTGGCCATCGTGAAGTTGATCGCCAGGAAGGAGACGCGGGATCTGCTCCGCGACCGGCGCACCGTGATGGTCATCCTCGTGCTGCCGCTACTGCTCTATCCGCTGTTCGGGTTCGCCGGGTTCGTGCTGGCCAGCGGCTACATCCGCCAGCAGACGACCGTCGCCGTTGTCGGCGCGACCGGTTCGAGTCTGCCACCGCTATTCAACGACACCGTCGACGGCTTCGCGGCCGGGCTGGTCTCGGCGAAAGTCGATGGCGCTGCGGTGGCGGTGAAGCCGATGACCGAGGCGGAATCTGAGACGCAGTTGAGTTCCAAAGCGGTCGATGCGGTGATCGTGATCCCGGATGGCTTTGCCGACGCGGTGCAGAAACAGGCGAAGCCGAAGATTGAAATCCGCACCCGCGACGGCGACGAGAAGTCCAAGCTCGCCGGCAAGCGCGTGCAGACGATCCTCGCGGCGTGGTCGGCGAAGGTGCGCGATCAGCGCTTCGAGAAAGCCGGGCTGCCGAAAGACTTCGACAAACCCTTCGACGTCCAAGACCCCGACGACAAGAAGGACGATTTGAAAAAAGGGGCCGACGAACTCCGCGATCAATTCGTGAAGATTTTCCCTTTCATCTTGATCATCTGGGTCGTCGCGGGGACGATTCAACCGGCCGTCGATCTCACGGCCGGGGAAAAAGAGCGCGGCACCATGGAGACGCTGCTGATCTCCCCCGCCGAGCGGAGCGAGATCGTCGTCGGCAAGTTCCTCGCAGTCACGCTGTTCAGCTTCGCGTCGGTCGTTTGGAACGTCTTCTGGCTCACGATTTCGGCGGTCCTCTTCGGCCTCTGGCTCGGCTCACCGGTGGTGAATCTGCCCGGCGTGCTCGGCTGCGTCGTCCTCGGTTTGCCGATCGCCATGCTCTTCAGCGCCGTCAGTCTGTCGCTCGGCGTCTTCGCCCGCAGCACAAAAGAAGGCCAATACTACCTGATGCCGCTGATGCTGCTGGCGATGCCGCTGGCGTTTTGGGGCATGCTGCCGGGCACGGAACTGACGCCGGGGATGAGCCTGATGCCGATCACGGGGCCGATGCTACTGCAACAGAAACTGCTCGCGGTATCGGCGGAGCCGATCCCGTGGGAGTACTTCGCCCCGGTGCTCGGTTCGCACGCCGTGTACATTTCCATCGCGCTCGGTTTGGCGATCTGGCAGTTCAAACGGGAGAGCGTCCTCTTCCGCGAGACGGGCCCGGCCAAATCCGCAGGCGCGGGACTACTCGGCAAGTTGTTCCGGCGGAAGGCGACGCCGTGAAGCTTTACATGGTCGAGCTCACTGTCAGCGAGTTATCCGCGGGCGTCGCGTGGTACTGCGGTGCCGTCGGGTTGTCACTGACGCTGCTGGACGAAGCGAACGGATTCGCGCTGCTGGAAGGTGACGCCGGGAGATTGTCGCTGAAGCGCGGCGCACCCCGGCCCGGCGGCTGCCGATTGATGTACGAAGTGCCCGATTTGGATGCGGAACTGACGCGATTGGAAGCCGTGGGTGTCCGGGTCGCGTCGCCGGTGAAGGCCAGCGCCGAAGGCTACCGCCGGGCGCTGCTGCACGACCCGGACGGTAACGAAGTCGCGATGTTCGAGTGGGCCGGTGCGCATCCGTGACCTCCCGTCAGCCCGCCAGCGTCTCCGCAATCTTCGCGATCGATTCGTGAGTCAGCACGAACGGCACCGCTTCGCGGGGGGTATTGGCGGCAGTGTTGGCGCGGTAGCGCTTCAACTTCGCTTCGTCGGTACCGGTCAAGGTCGCTTCGTAGTAGCCGACGGAGTCGCCTGTGCGCGTCGGCTGGGCACTGCGGAGGATCGCGACTCCGCCGTCGGTGTCGATCTCGTGCAGCGCCAGCGGTTCAGGTAGGCCGACCGGTTTCGCGGCGATGCTCTCGGCCCAGCCGCGCAGGGTGCTAGTGTCGGGTGCTGGGCCGGTGCGTGCGACCGAGACTTCCGTCACCTTCGCGGCGAGGCTGTCGTTGGCCTCGGCGGTCACGGTCGTCTGCCAGCCCGGTTGGGCGGTCGTGTGCGTGTGCGGGCCGGGGCCAACGGGTTGCCAGGCGTCGAGCGATTGAACGAGGGCGTCCGTGGGGTTCATGTTTTCCCTACGATGATTTGTTGGCGTGTATGGTCGGTTCCGTCGAAGCTCAACACCGTCGGCTTTTCGTCCACGACCGTTTCGATGTGCACCGGCCGGCCCCAAATGTACCGGAGGTTCACCATCGTGGCTTGGGCGTCGCTCAGCTTCAACTCCACGCCATTATACCGGTGCCGGAGCAGCAACTCGCCGCGGTTGCGATGGTTGCCGTTGATCACTTCGATGTACGGCTTGCCGAAGTTCGTCAGGCTGAAGAGCAGCCGCTTCTTCACTTGGTCGAACTCGCGCGACTCGATCACGTAATTCTTGGTCGCGTCTTGGTGGGCGAACGAGAAGAGCTTGTGCTCCCGGCAGAACTCGGGCGTCAAGTACGTGTCGATGAAGGTGATGTCGTTGTGGACCTTGCGGACCTCGAAGATTTTCTTCCGGCCGAGGTTCGTCGGTTTGTTCCACGTGCGCCGGGCTTCGTAATCGTCGCAGGCGTCCCACTCCGGGCCGAAGCGGCCGGTGTTCCAGCGGTACTCGATGTCGCGCAGCAGTTCGATGCCGAGTTTGTACGGGTTGATGCGCTGCCCGCTCGTGGCCATGGTGCCCGAGTGGTGATCGGCGTAGTCGATCAGTTCGGACGGCTGGAGAACCTTCTCCGTCATGATGGTGCTGTGGAAAAACGACGCCCAGCCTTCGTTCATGATCTTGGTTTGGCCCTGCGGGTAGAAGTAGTAGGCTTCGTCGCGGACGATGCTGAGCATGTCGCGCTGCCAGTTTTTCAGCGGGGCGTGCTCGATGAGGAACAGCAGCACGTCCTTTTGCGGCTCGTCCGGGAAGTGGGCCGCTTGCGGTTCCTTCGGTTTCGGGGGCTCATCGTCGCCATGCGGGTTGATGTAATCCTCCATGTACGGCTTCGACTTGAACCGCACCGGCTTGTCGTCCCCCGAGTGGTCGTCGTCCGGCTTGATCTCGAATTTCGGGTGTTCGTCGCGGCGTTTGATTGCGACGGAATGGATGTCGATGAGGTCGTCGATCGACATGCAGCGGTCGAGGAACGCTTCGACTTCATCTTCACCGTAGCGCTCGGCGAAGCGGCGGATGCGGGCGCCGTGGTTGGCGATCTCGTCCATCATCTTGCGACTGGTGTGGGCGAAGAAGGCGTTGTTTTTGAAGAAATCGGAGTGCCCGTAAACGTGGGCCATGACGAGTTTTTGATCGACGACCAAGTTGCAGCGCATCAGGTACGCGTAGCAGGGGTCGTTGTTGATCACCATCTCGTAGATTTTGCTCAATCCGTATTCGTAGCCGCGCTTCAATTCTTCGTACTGCATCCCGAAGGACCAGTGCGGGTAACGGGTGGGGAAGCCGCCGTACGCCGCGATTTCGTTGAGATCGTCGGCATCGACGACTTCGAAGATCGTCTCGTAGAAGTCGAGACCGTAGGCCTTGGCGTGCCCTTCGATTTCCTCTTTGAGGACGCGCAGGTCGGGGGGCAGGTTGGTGTGGAAGAATTTGGTGTTTTGCATGGGGGATGTCCTACCGTTTCACGAGTGCGACGATGAGACCCGCAGAGAGAC